>Ga0082335_1000945_pt1 | contig 67566 bp, 61 predicted proteins | sample Subgrocontami58m_FD_72375 | JGI IMG/M metagenome (GOLD analysis project Ga0082335, IMG submission 72375) | Subsurface groundwater microbial communities from S. Glens Falls, New York, USA - GMW37 contaminated, 5.8 m (SPADES assembly) (version 2) ... | reverse complement strand
GAAGGGGCCGTCGTGGCGGGTCAAAGGACGGGCGCCGGAGACCGGCGCAGAGCTGGAGGCATCAGCCTGAGTGGCCTACTTCTATTCCGGCGCGTGGCCTACTTGACCACCGGCGTTTACAGATGCCCTGCTGGAGCTGGCGGCCCAGCTTCAGCACCAGCCGCCGGAACGCGATGATGGCCGTGTCGGCGGTACCAAGGTGCTCGACGGTGCGGTCGTACACCATGCCCATCGTCTCCACGATGGCCATGTCCTGCTCGCGGCCGTTGGAGATGCCGGTGTAGTTCACGGTGCGCTGCATGTCACGGTCGATCAGGTAGTCGTTGGCGGCGTTCGGTACCGGGTCCCATGTGCCCGCCACCATGCGCGGGAAGTGGAACTCGCCACGGCGGTACTGCCACACGCGATCCGGGTTCAACGCCTCGGCCGGGCGGTAGATGGTGCGGAACCACCAGGTGTTCTCGTCGTCCATCGGCACGGTGTAGTCCACCCGGCGCAGCCACGTGGGGTCGGCCGGCCCGGGCACAATGGTGAAGCAGGGCAGGATGAACGGGGTGAGCCGCCAGTAGTAGCCGTTGTCGGTGGTGCGGCGGGCGCCGTACACATAGCCGAACTCGGTCTCCTTCACGGTGAGTACCGGCGCGGTGTCGCGGTAGTCGCGGTTTGGCGAGCCGCCGCCAGCCTCTTCCGAGGCGCTGGCGTCGAACCACTTGTGCAGGAAGCCCACGTGTGAGGAGTCGACATTGCCCTCCAGGCCCTGCGCCCAGTTGCACTTCTGGTGCCACTTGTTGCTGTAGCGGTGGCCGCTGGGCAGGTCGGTCCAGTCGAGTTGGGGCAGCGGTGGCTGCTGCTCCTGCGGCCCCATGTAGATCCAGAGCATCTCGGCCATCTCGGCCACCGGGTAGGCCGCGGCCTTGATCTTGTGCTTGAAGTTCGATTCGGCGGGCTCGTTCGGCATGTCGACACAGGCACCCTCTGTATCGAACTTCCAGCCGTGGTACACACAGCGGAGGCCGTTCTCCTCGTTACGGCCGAAGAACATGCTGGCGCCCCGGTGCGGGCAGGCGTTCTGCATCGCGCCCACGGTGCCGTCGGTGTTGCGCCACAGCACCAGGTCCTCGCTCAGCAGGCGCAGGCGGGTAGGGGCGCAGTCGGGCTCCGGCAGCTCCCACGAGAGGGTGGCGGGCAACCAGAACCGCCGGAACAGCTCGCCCATCAGCGTGCCGGGGCCGACTTTACACAGCAGGTCGTTCTCTTCGCGTGTCAGCAGGGCGGTAGAGACCTCGTGGTTAGGGTATCGATACATTTAAGGTATCAAGCGGCGGCTTCACGGTACGGCGCGGTGCCGGGGGTGTCAATTGGAGCTAGGCTGCGACCGGCACGGTAACGATGTGGCTATGGTCGAGGGGATCGGTTCGCCGTGCTTCCTGAGGGAACCGATGTAACTCTGAATCGCTTCCTTGGTCATCTCTAGCGCCTCGGCCTCTGTCTCGCCTTGGGAGCCACACCCGGGCAGTGAAGGTACGTCGGTGAAGAAGCCCCCGTCCGGGTCAGGCAGCACCACCACGGTGTATTGGAGTTCAGTCATCAGAGGGCCTCCTGGAAGTCATCCCACGCTATGCCAGCCTTCTTCAGTGAGTTTATCAGCAGCCCCGACTTCACAACCCGTGGAAGGGGATGACAACCCGGCGGCCATCCTCATGCAAGAAGGTGTAGTGGCTGCCCCGAGTGTGGTCCAGATGGAAGCCTAGCCGTTCGAGTGCCCGTTGCACCCGACGTGGTGGAAGCCCCCGACCCCGCCGTCCTTCAGCCACAACGCCTACTTCCGCCCGCCGCCGGAGGGTGGCATGGGCTTGGCGGCCTTGGGTGGGGCGCCCCGACGCGTTCGCCGAGCATGGTCACCTCACTGGTCAGTGCGACAACCACTACTTGGTGTGGGCCTTAGCCGACCATCTCGAAGGCGACTCCAGATACGGCAGGAGCACCCAGGGTGAAGTTGAGCTTTTCGAAGCCGATCACTCGGCCGCCTGCGTCCTTAATGAGGACCACTTCGTCGGAGGTTTCCTCACACACATCCTCGAGCGAAGGATCATCGAACCATACGGTCAGGGTGTCGCCTTCGCGATCGTAGAGCACCTTCAGTTCGGCCATGCGATATCTCCAATCTTCACTGCATCCGTCGGATACGCTGTGATGAGCACACCCTCGCTGCTTTCCAACTTGACCACGGCGCAGAGCCATCGCTTGGGGCGCTGTAACCGGTAGAAGAGCAGAGTGCCATCAGACCGCCGGCTCTTCCGTACCTGCTCGGGTCTCTCAAGTGTAACGCTGACCTCGGCCAACAATCCTTTAAGCGCCGAGTGCTTGGTTTCGCTTATCAGTAGCCACCGGCTCTCGGTGAACGAAACCACGAACCCAAGGGGAGTCTGGAACGGACCAAAGACTCGCTCTGCCATACCGCTACTTCCGTCCCCTGCCTCGCCCTCCGTACCGCCCGCCACCCGATGGCGACATGGGCTTGGCGGCCTTGGGCGGGGCGCCGCCGATGCGCTCGCCGAGCTTGGTCACCTCTTCGTCACGCATCAGCGACTGGGTGCCGCGCAGTTGGACGACCTGGTCGCGGATCAGCGCCGCCTTCTCGAACTCCAGGTCCTTGGCCGCCTGCTTCATCTGCACTTCGAGGTCCTTGATGAGGCGGGCCAGTTCGTCCTTCGGGATCTGCATGGTGTTGGCGCCGGTCTTGTACTCCGGGCCCTCTTCGGCCACCATCTTCACCCGCTCGGTGATGTCGCGAATGGCTTTGCGGATGCCCTGCGGCGTGATGCCGCGCTGCACGTTGTACGCCTCCTGGATGGCGCGACGGCGGTCGGTCTCGTCCATGGCGAACCGCATGGAGTCGGTGACGCGGTCGGCGTACATGATGACGTGACCGTCGACGTGGCGGGCGGCCCGGCCCACCGTCTGGATCAGCGAGCCCTGCGACCGCAGGAAGCCTTCTTTGTCGGCGTCGAGGATGGCGACTAGGCTCACCTCCGGCAGGTCCAAGCCCTCCCGCAGCAGGTTGATGCCCACCACCACGTCGTAGACCCCCAGCCGCAGGTCCCGCAGGATCTCCACCCGCTCGAAGGTCTCGATCTCCGAGTGCAGGTACTGGGTCTTGATGCCCATTTCCTTCAGGTAGTCGGCCAGCTCCTCGGCCATGCGTTTGGTGAGGGTGGTCACCAACACCCGTTCCGAACGGGTCACCCGCTCTTTGATCTCGCCCAGCAGGTCGTCGATCTGGCCGCGGGTGGGCCGCACGTCGATCGGCGGGTCGAGCAGGCCGGTGGGGCGGATGATCTGCTCCACCACCTGTTCGGAATGCTGGTACTCGTAGGGTCCGGGCGTCGCCGAGACGTAGACCACCTGGTTCACATGGTGCTCGAACTCGTCGAACGTGAGCGGGCGATTGTCGAGCGCCGAGGGCAGGCGGAAGCCGAAGTCGACCAGCGTCTCCTTGCGGGCGCGGTCGCCGTTGTACATGCCCCGCACCTGCGGCAGGGTGATGTGGCTCTCGTCCACGAACAGCAGCCAGTCGGGCGGGAAGTAGTCGAGCAACGTCCACGGCATGCTGCCGCAGGCCTCGGCCATGCCATGCTCCGGACGGTGCCGCCGCGCCAGGTGGCAACTGTAGTTTTCCACCCCGTGGCAGTAGCCGGTCTCACGCATGATCTCGATGTCATAGTTGGTGCGGGCCTCCAGCCGGGCCGCCTCCAGGATCTTGCCGCCGGCCTTCAGCTTCGCCGTCTGTTCGGTCAGTTCGACCTTGATGTCCACGATCGCCGCCTCCAGCTTCTCGTGGCTGGTGACGAAGTGCTTGGCGGGGAAGATGTCGACCTGGTCGCGCGTCGCCAGGATCTCGCCCGTCAGCGGGTCGATCTCCACGATGCGCTCCACCTCGTCGCCCCAGAACTCCACCCGCACCGCCAGCTCCTCGTAGGCCGGCTGTATCTCCAGGGTGTCGCCGCGGATACGGAAGCGGCCGCGGGTGAAGTCCATGTCGTTGCGCTCGTACTGCATGTCCACCAAGCGGCGCACCAGGAAGTCCCGGCGCATCTTCTCGCCCTTCACCACGCTGGTGACGAAGCCGTGGTACTCCTCCGGGTCGCCCAGGCCGTAGATACAGGACACCGACGCCACGATGATGGTGTCGCGACGCTCGAACAGCGCTCGGGTGGCCGCATGGCGCAGCTTGTCGATCTCCTCGTTGATGTCCGAGTCCTTTTCAATATAGGTGTCGGTCTGAGGGATGTACGCTTCGGGTTGGTAATAGTCGTAGTAACTGACGAAGTACTCGACGGTGTTGTTGGGGAAGAAGTCCTTGAACTCTTGGTAGAGTTGCGCCGCCAACGTTTTGTTGTGGCACAGAATGAGCGCCGGCCGCTGCACCCGCTGGATGATGTTGGCCATGGTGAAGGTCTTGCCGCTGCCGGTGACGCCCAGCAGCGTCTGGTGCCGCTGGCCCGCCTCCACGCCCGCGGTCAGCTTGTCGATGGCCTCGGGCTGGTCGCCCATCGGTTGGAAGTCGGAGACGAGGTGGAATTCAGGCATGGTTACTGGCTTTCAAGATCATGCGTACGGAGCGGACGGCCGGGGCTGATGACCGTCACTCGACCCACAAGGGCAGCCGGCGACAAGCCGGAAAGGAATTCACGAGTCAGTTCCGCGAAATGCGCCCTCCGATACCAGTCCGGTACGCGAAAGAGCACTAAACCGAGTGGCCGCTCCGCGGCTGTTAGCGGAAAATCCAGGTCCCGAGTCACAAATACCTGGCTCTGCTGGGCCGCCACCTTCCACAGTTCAGAGTCGGGTGCTCCGCGCCAGGGTGATTCCTTAACCCACCTGACGCTATAGCCGGCTGAGCGAAAGGCGTTAGCTACGTCCTTGGGAAGGCACTCATCGACCAGAAACGAGATAGATGGCGGCATAGTCCACAGCCTCAGCGGCGTAAGCAAGGGCGGCCTTCACGTCCTGATCTGATATGCCGTAGCCCTCACATACGTCGTCGAGAGTCTCCCCCTCAGAGAGCGCACCAACGATGATCTGAACAGGCACACGAGTGCCAGCAATGACCGGCCTGCCACCCAAAACGGCCGGGTTGCTACTGATGCGTCCTGCCCAATCCATTGCTTAGCTCCTTCCGCTACGACCGCATTCTACCATTCAGCCGTCTCCCCTCGCGGGACAGCTCTTGCGTACTAGATCAAATGTTCTTATAGTCTAACCGACGCTCACCCCGCCTTCAAGGAGCCACCCAGTCATGGAACCCAGCATCAGCCTTATCACCCTCGGCGTCAGCGACCTGGCGCGGGCGCGGCGGTTCTACACCGATGGCTTGGGCCTGGCGGGAGTCGCCGGCAAGCCAGGAGAGTGTGGCGTTCTACCAGATGGGCGGGTCGGCGCTGGCGCTGTGGTCGCGGGCAATGCTCGCCGCCGACGCCGGAGCGGCAGACGATGGCGCCGGCTTCGACGGCGTCGTGCTGTCGCACAACGTGGCGAGCAGGGCGGCGGTGGATGCGGCGCTGGCTGATGCTGAGCGGGCGGGCGGCGCCATTGTGCGGCAGGCCCACGAGCAGCCTTGGGGCGGCTACAGCGGTTACTTCGCCGACCCGGAGGGTCACCGCTGGGAAGTGGCCTGGAACCCGTTCTTCACCCTCAACCCTGACGGGACGATCACGCTGCCGTAGGCGAGGGCAGAATCACCAATTCTAAGCCCACGTTGGACTCATGAATTTGTACGCCGCTGCGCGCTGGGAGTAGGCTCTCAAGCTTTTCTGGAAGGTCGGCAGGGTAATTCGTTATCGTCACTCCGTGCAAGGCGCCGGATGTTATGCGCCTCACTAGATCCGCAAGCAGTTCGTCCGCAAAGGAGGGGGTGACCACTGCGACCGTTGAGAAGTCGAGCACAAGATCGTCTAGGGGCATCTTCGCGATCTCCCGCACGACCACGCGCGCTGAGTCGCGTGTGCCCAACACTCGCTTTCCCGTGATGCCCAAAAGTGATAGAGCCATCGTTTCCTACGTGGGGATTGCAGCGAAAACCAGAGTCCCAGGGAATAAGGTCGCTTCTCCTAGAACGTATGTGTCGACGCCACGCATGTTGAGCATGCCTAAACCTGAGTGCAGAATGAGTTGGCCCCTGGGTACCCTGGTCTTACCGGAGACATAGGGAAGGCCTAACCCTCGCTGAGGATCACCGGTGCCGCTGATGCGCTCTGACACCGCCAGGTGGATCGCCGTCCGATCACTGGTCAGGCGTGGCAGAATGTCAGGGTTGTTGCTCAAGGACTCCCGAATACCGACCCCGCCGTCGGCAACTACGCAGATAAACCTTGCGCCACCTTCCTCAAAGTCATAGTACTGCACCATCCCGAAAGCGCCCAGCGGTGAGTTGGCGTGGTGTACCGCATTGTAAGCCAACTCGCTAAAGGCGTCGTAGACTACCGGGCGAACATTGGGAGCCCCAAACTTATTGGCTTCAATGTGCTCCTGCGCGGCGAGTGCCAGGTCGTCAACATCGTCAGTGGTGAAGAAGTGTGCGAGCGGGATGACTAAGCGAGGGTCATAGAGTTCGCCGTAGGTCTGGACGCCCTCGACGCTGACCCCGCCCGCTTCGAGGATACTCTGAAGCCCGTTAGCGAGCATCCATTGTTGAACGCCTCGGTTGTCAGGAAGCCGGACGGACGTAATCCAACCCGCTGCGGCGAACCGCAGCGGGTATACCGTTGCCCACAGCAGGGCTCCTGGTCTGACAAAGTCACATGCAGACATGTCAATACGGCAGCGGCCTTGTTCCTGTAAGCTCCTGGGGTCGACAAGTTCACTGAGCACCAAATCACCAGCGTGCCTGAAGTGCTGCGGAGCATTGATTGTCAAATCCAGGTTTGGCACAGCAGCCCTTACCCTGCGGCCTGCTGGCGCTCCGGGGCCTCGGTCGCGGCCGGCCGGGCCCCAGCCGGCAGCATGCTCTGCAGCACCGGGACCCCGGCAGCAACCTTGCGGCGGCGCGGGTAGGTGCGGCGCACCTTGGGTGCAGCGGTGATCGGGGTGATGGAGCGGGGCTCTGCGTGGGCCACGCGCTCGCGGGCCCAGTCGCAGTATTCGGGGCTAATGTCGTAGCCCACGAACTGGCGGCCTTCCTGCACTGCGGCCACGGCGGTGGATCCTGATCCCATGAAGGGATCGAGCACCACGTCGCCGCGGTTGGTGTACAGCAGCATCAAGCGGCGCGGCAGCTCGGCAGGGAAGGGCGCAGGGTGGTGGTAGCGCTTGCCGTCCTTGCCCGTGATGCGACTCTCGGTCTCCAGCCGCCAGATGCTGCGGGTCCAGTCCACGAACTGCTGGTTCGCGATGCCGCTGGTGGGGCGCTCGTCGCCGTGGTGCGGCTTGCTCGGCTCCAGCTTGAAGGTCTCCTTGCTGAACACCATGACGTACTCGTGCACGTCGCGCAGCACCGGGTTGGAGGCGCGGGCGAAGCTGCCCCAGGCGGTGGAAACACCGGCGGTCGCTCCCTTGTCCCAGATGATCTCGCCGCGCATCAGGAAGCCCAGGTCGATGAGCTGGCGGATGACGTAGCTGTGCAACGGCAGGTAGGGGGTGCGGAAGGTGTTGGCCACGTTCACCGCGATGCGGCCGCCGGGACAGAGCACCCGCCAACACTCCTGCCACACCGCCGCCAGCATCGCCTGGTACTCGCGCAGCTCCAGCGAGTCGCCGTGGGCATCGTAGGGCTTGCCAACGTTGTACGGCGGCGACGTCACGATCAGTTGTACGGAACTGTCGGCCACGGCGTCCATCTGCCGGCTGTCGCCGCAATATATCCTGTTCAGCCCAAGGTCCAACTGCATGCGCCCACCTTAATGCAAGTTCATTGGTCAGCACAGTGCGTCTTCCGTACACCGGCAAACCAACATAACTCGCGGCGCGCGCGGGCGTTACAGACTATGTGTCAGATAGGAATGAATCTTGACAATGACAGCACTAGAATAGAACACATGCACTAGATGGTATTGAGAGCCCGCCTAGGCCATCCAGATGTCCACGCCATGCACTCTGGTGCTCAAGCCCCGCCGGTCCGGACGGCATGGCGTTGGCGCCGCTATGCCAAATCCATCCAGTCTCACAACTGGTTTTCCGGGTCCTCTCCCCTGGCGGGAAGGGGCTAGGGTGAGGTGGCGGGTCGGCGGCGCACCAGGCGTCTGGTAGTATGCGCCCTTGCCGTGGCACGACCGACCACCGTGGTCCGGCGCAATGCATTGCGCAGCTACGAAGCCGTCGGCGGTCCCGCCAACCACACCTCGTCACCTTCGATGCGCACCGGGTAGACCGTCAGTGGGAAGCGGGCGGGCGGCGACAGCACGGCGCCGGTCGTCAGGTCGAACGCCGAGCCGTGGCAAGGACAGACCAGCGCGCCATTGCGTATGGCGCCGCCGGCGCCCAGCGAGCAGTGGCCGTGAGGGCAGACGTCCAGGAACACATGCACGGCGCCCTCGACCGTGCGGGCGATCGCGTACTCCTCGCCGCGCACCACAATACGGCGCACGCTGCCGGGCGGTGTGTCCGCGAGAGTGGTGAGGCGGGTGGGTGGCATGGAGGGGCTTCCGGATGCGGGTGAGGACGATGCCATGGTCGGAGACTCATGATCTGAGCGCACCCTCAACCCGTTCGCACTCCGCTATTACCCTGACACCGACCACTTGTACATCGAATGGTCGGAGACTCATGATCTGAGCGCACCCTCAACCCGTTCGCACTGAACCTCATCGTAGGGCCCCGGAAGTGGTCCCCTTCGACGGTGCTCAGGGCAGGCTGGCTCACCGCGAGCAGTAACTACCCCACACTACATGTCTCGCTAGGGCCTGTTGCAGCGGCGTCACCGGCTCTCGCGTCAGCGCGGGTGACTGCCGCTAGAACTCGGCGTAAATGTCGTCGCCTTCGACCTTCACCGGGTAGTGCTTGATGGGGTCGCCGAAGGGCGGGTTAACCGGCTTGCCAGTGATCATGTCGTACTCGCGGCCGTGGCACACGCACATCACCACGGTGCCGTCCACATCGCCTTCGCCCAGGCTGCAGGCGGCGTGCGGACAGGTGTCGTCGAAGGCGTAGACCTTGCCGTCGACCTGTACCACGGCAACGTAATCGCTGCCTACCTGAGTGGTCTTGATCTTGCCCCCGGCCACGTCGCTCATCTGGGCAACCTTCTTCATCTCCGCCATCGGTTCACTCCTTGTGGTGTCAGTCAGTGTTTCGTGGTGTGCGGCCCCAAGCGCCTGCCGAGCCGCCTGCGTGCGGTGCGCGTTGGGAACGAGGGTGCACCGGCGAGGGCCATCGCGTCAACCCGCCACCCACCCGCTGGCACTCGATGCCTTCGACAAGCTCAGGCAACGGGCCGCTGGTAGTGCGGGCCGCAGCTACACACCGCCGCGGCCGCCCCGTCCGCCGCCACCACGGTGCTTGTGGCTCTGGCTCCAATAGCTGCTCGCGGCGTCCAGTAGGCGCTCCACGTGTTCGGCGTTGGCCTTTTGCTCGGCCGACCGGTCGTCGATGGCCTGCTGAGGGTCATAGCCAACCTCGTTCTTCAATTGCTGCAGCTTTTCCCGTGCCTTCTTGAGGTTGGGGAAACTGCCCACCGGCTTGCCGTCGCGCAACACATAGAACTTGCCGTCGTGCGGCACCAGGTCGGTATTCTGCTCAATGGAGAGGCCGGCTTCGGGGAGCGCCAGCCGGAACGTGCTCTCAGGCATGCCAGACCTCCGCCGCTGCCGGGACTACCCGACCTGCTCCAATACGGCGGCATCGAAATCGCCGTTGAAGTAGACTTTTTGCACGTCCTCCAGCTCTTCTAGGCGGTCTACCAGCCGGAGCGCTTGCAGCGCCTCCTTCTCCTCCAGGAAGATGGAGGTCTTCGGCTGCATCACCAACTCCACCGATTCCACCTTGAGCTTGTGCTCTTCCTCAAGCGTGCGGCGGACGGCGTCCAGATCCTGGGGCTCGGTGAACACCTCCATGGTGTCGCCATCGACCTGCACGTCCTGGGCGCCGGCGTCGATGGCCACGAGCGTCAGCTCGTCGGGGTCCTGCTTGCCCACCGGCAGCGTAATGACCCCTCGGGAGTCGAACTGCCATGCCACTGAACCGGACTCTCCGAGGTTGCCGCCTGCCCGGGAGAAGGCGTTGCGGATTTCGGACACGGTGCGGTTGCGGTTATCGGTTACGGCCTGCACCAGCACGGCGGAGCCGCCGGGGCCATAGCCTTCGTACACCACCTCTTCCAGCGTGCCGGCGCCGTCTTCGCCCGCTGCCCGGCGAATGGCCCGTTGGATGTTGTCGGTGGGCATGTTGCTTTCACGCGCGCGGGCAATGGCCAGCCTCAGCCGGAAGTTGGCGTCGGGGTCGGGCCCGCCGCCCTGTTTCACCGCGACGGTAATTTCGTGACCGAGCTTCGTAAAGACCGCACCCCGCTTGCCGTCGGCAACACCCTTGGAACGCTTGATCTGCGACCATTTTGAGTGTCCGGACATGCATGAACCTCCACCGAGAAGCCGGTGTTGGCCGGCGTGAGAATTGCGGGTCGGAGCGAGGCCGCCCGGAGATGCGCAGAGCCGTCGCGGTGGCATCGTGGGATCCACCCTCGCCGGCTCAGTGTCTGAAAGCGATGGTAGCACCGGGCACGCGCGAGCGTCAAACAGCCGCGGTGGGGTTTTCGTGGGGCTCGCCTGTGGGGCGCGTGTCTGGCCACTCCTGCGTCATGACGGGCGTGCACTGTTGCCTGAGCCTGTCGAAGGCATCAGTGGCGATGGTGGCCCACACCTCAAGGCCCTTCGGCGATCAGCCCACGGCTCCCACCTTGCTCAGAGCCGGCGCCACCTGCTCGGCGAACAGACGGATGTTCGCCATGGCCTGCGGTTGCGACATGGCGCCAAAGTAAAAGGTGCCCGACATCGCGGTCAGTCCCAGCGTCTCAGTCCAGTAGTGCAGGCGATCCACGCACTCGGCCGGGTCGCCTGCGATGATGGTGCCCTTCTCGTGCTCGGTCTCGATGGTGTAGTCGTCGCCGCTGGCGCGGCCGGCGCGGGCCGGGTTCCGGGCGTCGTTCATGGCCAGCGTCTGGCGGATGAACACCTCGCCTTCGCGCTTGGCGGTAGCGCGGTCGGGGTGCACGTAGATGTGGAACTTGGCCAGCACTTGGCGGGTGGCCGGGTTGTGGCCGGCCGCTGCCGCCGCCTCGTGGTAGCCGTCGATGGCCTGCCGCAGAGTGGCCGGAGGGTAGGAGTTGGGCAGCACCATCAGGCCAAACCCCTTGGCGCCCGCCCAGCGGAAAGTGTCGTCGCTTCGGGAGGCGCCCACCCACATGGGCGGGTGCGGCCGCTGCACCGGCTTGGGCAGCACGCGTATGCTGTCGTAGCTGTAGAACTGGCCTTTGAACGTGGTGACGTCGTCGGTCCAAGCCCGCCGTACCAGTTCCGTGCCTTCCTTCAGCATGGCCGGCGCAATGCCTAGGTCGACGCCGAAGCTCTGGAACTCCGCCGCGGTGGAGCCTCGCCCCACCCCGAACTCCAGCCGGCCGTTGGACAGCACATCCACCATGCCGTAGGACTCGGCCACCTGCACCGGGTTCTGCAAGGGCATCACCACGATGGCCACGCCGATCCGGATACGGCTGGTCCGTGCTGCCAGCGCCGCCAGGAAGGTGGCCGGGTCGGACACGGTGCCGCCGAACGCATCGAAGTGGTGCTCCGTGATCCAGGCGTCGTCGAAGCCCAGGCGCTCGGCCAGCGCAATCTGCTCGAACATATTCTGGTAGAACGCCGCCACCGAACCCTGGGTGTCCGGCAGATAGGCCGGAAAGTAGTGGACACCGGTACGCATGGATTCCTCCGAGGACCGCCGCTACGCGGCTGTGCAGTAGGCGTCAGTATGCGGGGGTGCGGTGCGAGGGGGCAAGCGGCCGGGCAGTTGCAAGCGGTTCATCTGGCCAGCATAGAGGGGCCTAGCGGCGGCAGAGCGACGACAGCGGCTTCCGGCGGGGAGCCCAGAGGGGCTGCGGCCCCCTTTGGCAGGGTGTGTGAGGGCGCCGTCCTGAGCTTGTCGAGGGTGTCCCCTCAGGAAGGAGTTTTTGAGGGTGGGCGGTGGCCTCTGGCCGTTTGACCGGCCACCAGCCCGTGGAGCACAATCCACCCACCGGACCGTCCGCAGCGTGCAGGAGGCACCGACCATGACCACCACCATCGCCAGCAAGACCAGCTACGCCGAAGAAGACCTCGGCAACATCGTGAGCATGGAGCACGTGAACGTGGCGGTGACCGACGCCGCCACCGCCGTGCTGTTCTACATCCGCGGCATGGGCTTCACCCGCGACCCGGAGGAGCTGCAGGCCTACACCACCACCTGGGCCAACCTGGGCGCGCAGCAGGTGCACCTGCCCGCCACTCGTAAGGCGCAGGTGCTGCGCGGCCACATCGGCATGGTCACTCCCAGCCTGGCGGCGCTGACCGCGCGGCTGGAGACGGTGAAGCCCCGGCTGGAGGGCACCCAGTTCGCCTTCGAGCGGCGCGACAGCTACCTGGAGGTGACCTGCCCCTGGGGCAACCGCTTCCACGTGCACGAGCCCAACGCCTCGTTCGGTGGCATGCAGCGCGGCATTCCCTACGTGGAGTTCACCGTGCCGGTCGGCGCCGCCGGGGGCATCGCCGCCTTCTACCGGCAGGCCTTCGGCGCACCCGCCACGGTGGAGCCCTGCACCGACGGCGACGCCGCCCTGGTGGAGGTGGGCCGCAACCAGCGCCTGGTGTTCCAGGAGACCCCCGGCGACTTGGCGCCCTACGACCAGCACCACATCGCCATCTACGTCAATAGCTTCTCGGCCCCCTACGAGTTCCTGGCCGAGCGCGGCCTCATCACCGAGGAGCCGCGCAACCACCAGTTCCGCTTCCAGGACATCGTCGACCCCAGCGACGGCCGGGTGCTGTTCACCATCGAGCACGAGGTGCGCGGCATGCGCCACGGCATGTACGGCCGTGCCCTCTACAACCGCCCGCTGGAATAGCTGGGGCGATTCCTCGTAGGGCGGGGGCTGTCCCCCGCTGGCCGCGGCAGGTCATTGGTGGCCTGGGTGCCATGGCCCTTGATGAAGGGTTCAGGCGGCAGCCGCGATCATCTTGAAAGGGGTATATGCCCACCACCTAGCCCGTGGTGTTGGAGGTAGGTTTAGACCGTCGCCGTGAACGGCGGGCCGCAGGCTCGCTCCCAACGGTAAGGCCCACAACCTGCCATTGAGGTTCAGAACGGGATACTGCGACAGCAGCCAACCCGTCCGCGCAGGTGAGTGCAGGGAGGGTGCAACCCTCCTTGCCAGGGGGCATTGGGGGGTGTCCCCCCAAATTCAAATCAATCCCGAAGGGATACCCTTGAACCCCCTTGAGGGGGTTTGGGGGTGAAACCGCCGTCACTGCGCACCTGTCGGTGCAGAATGCCATCCGTCCACGTGCCCCGCGCCGAGCACGCGGCAGCCCCACCGAACCCCCAATAGGAGCCACATCGAATGCCCACCGTCGTCTACGTCTCCCTGCAAGGCGACGACCAGATCGCCCGCTTCACGCAGGACCCGGCCACCGGCGCCCTCACGCTCGAAGAGCGCATCGCGGTCCCCGGCGGTCCCGCCCCCATGGCGGCCGACCCGGACCGCCAACACCTGTACGTGGGACGGCGCGGCGCCCGCATCCTCGCCAGCTATCGCATCGAGCGGCCCGACGGCCGGCTCACGCCCATCGGCGAGGTGGCGCTGGCGACCGACCCCTGCTGGCTGGCCATGGACCGCACCGGCCGTTTCGTGCTCTCCACCTACTACGAGGGTGCCCACTGCGCGGTGCACCGGGTGGACGGCGGCGTGGCGGTGGGCCCGCCGGTGGAGTGGCTGGCGACCGCCCGCGGCGCCCACTGCATGCAGACCGACCCCAGCAACCGCTTCGCGTTCGTGCCGCACGTGGCGGGGCGGGCGGGCACCAACGCCATCTACCAGTTCCGGTTCGATGCCGCCACCGGCCGTCTGCGCCCCAACGACCCGCCGCAGGTGCGCCCCGCGCAGCCCGATGGCCCCCGCCACTTCTGCTTCCACCCCACCCTCAACCGGGTGTACGTGTCGAACGAGCAGGGGTGCAGTGTCACGGTCTACGCCTTCGGCCCCGAGACCGGCAGCCTGGAGCCGATCCAGACGCTGTCTACACTGCCACCCCAGGGTTTCGCCGGCGAGAACACCTGCTCCAAGGTGCAGATCACGCCCAACGGCCGTTTCGTGTACGTGCCCAACCGCGGCCACGACAGCATCGCCGCCTTTGCGGTGGACGCCGCCAGCGGCCTGCTCACCGCACTGGGCCAAACCCCCAGCGAGAAGACGCCCCGCGCCCTGGGCATCGCCCCCGACGGCCGCCACCTCTACTCCGCCGGCCACGACTCCGGCCGCCTCGCCAGCTTCCGCATCGACCAGGCCACCGGCCGCCTGGAACCGCTGGCGGTGTGTGAGGTAGGAGCGCGGCCGATGTGGGTGTTGGCGGTAGCCATCCCCGGCGACTAGCGTCGGGGAAAGGGCAGTTCTGCGCTCAGGCCGCGTCGTGGTCCCACTCGGCCATGATGCTCGCGAGCGTCTCGTCGAGGTCGGTGAACTCAAACGTGAAACCTGCATCCTCAAGCCGTCTCGGGAAGCACTTGCGGCCAGTCAACGCAAGGCTTGCTTGGGTCCCCAGAATGTAGAGCGCTCCGAACCTGACGGCGAAGGCGGGCACCGGGGGACTCCATGGCCTTGAAAGCGACTTCCGCAGGGCGCGCATGAAATCGCGGTTCGTCACCGGTGTGGGGCCGGTCGCGTTGTAGACCCCGTGCATTGAGCGGTCCTGAATGCAGGCGAGTAGCATGCGGTTAAGGTCGTTAATGTGCAACCAGCTTATGTACTGGTTGCCACTCCCGACCGTCCCACCCAGAAACCACCGAGTGAGCCGCCGGAGCGGCGCCAAGGCACCACCACCCGCCCCGAGCACAAAGCCGATGCGCAGCGCACACTTGCGGATGATGGGCAGGTCATTCTTGAAGAATTCCTCTTCCCAGAGCTCGCAAACGTCAACCGAGAAGCCCACTCCGTGGGGAGCTGCCTCGTCGCAAACCGCTGTCGTATTCCCGTAGATGGCTAGCGAGGCCGCCTGGATGATGACCTCCGGCGAGTCGGGGCATTGCGCTACCGCGGCGTCGATGACGCGAACGGAATTGACGCGCGAGTCCAGGATTTCGCGGCGATTGACCTCAGTGTAGACGCAATTGACGCTCCGACCGGCCAGGTTCACAACGGCGGCAGCACCGTTCAAGGCACGACACCAATCGCCGAGCGTCTTTCCGTCCCACAGGACGTCTTGTCGTTGCTGCGGGTTGCGGGTGAGGACAACGGCCTCATGGCCTTGAGAAGCGAGAAACGCCGCAAATGACCGGCCAAGAAAGCCTGAGCCTCCTGCGATGACGATCTTCATGCTGCTCCTGTCCTGCGCCACCGCTGGTCGGCTATCCCTCTGGGTGCGCGCCCGATGTGGGTGCTCGCGGTGGTGGTCAATGAGCGACGGCGGACGGCTCCGGCTCCTTCTCCCCCTGGGAGAAGGCTGGGATGAGGGGGCAGCGGCGTGCCCGATGGCGTGAACCCGATTCGTGGTGAAGGTGGCGAGACCACCCTCACCCTAGCCCTCTCCCAGAGGGAGAGGGAACAACTCCCAGCGCCCTAAGCTGGCTGTTGCTGCTCTCGCCTACCGGGTGCCGGGCGCCACGGTGTGCGCCAGTGGCGCGGCCATCTCCAGCTCGGCCAGCTTGGGGTGGTGGCGCTGGGACAGCATGAACTGGAACTTGGGGGCGCAGTTCGGGTCGTCCTGCTCGCCGCAGGCGGTGCAGTCGCCGTGGCGGCAGTCGGGGGTTTCCTTCTCCAGCCAGGTGTAGCGGTACTCGCGCCACAGGAAGCCGGGCACCACGCCGGTGCTGATGTGCCCCCACGGTAGCGTCTCCTTCAGCGGGCGCTCGCGGTAGGCATAGAAGTCCGGATCCAGGCCGCCGGCCTGGAACGCGTCGTACCACAGCTCCCACTTGAAGTAGTCGCTCCAGGCGTCGAACTTGGCCCCCGCCCGCCACGCGTGTTCGATGACGTCGCACAGGCGGCGGTCGCCCAGCGCCAGCACCGCCTCCAGCAGGCTCTCGTACTCGTCGCTCCAGCCGAAGTGCACGCCCTTGATGCGCAGGCCGTCCTGCAGCGCCTTGATCTTGGGCGCCAGGTCGGCCGGCCGGGCCTGCGGCGCCCATTGGAACTGCGAGTGCGGCTTGGGCACGAAGATGTTGCAACTCACGTTGATCTTCGCCCGCCCGCCGGCGTAGCGCCGCCCGATGGCCATGGCCTTCTTCACCATCTCGGGTATGGCCAGCACGTCCTCCATGGTCTCGGTGGGCAGGCCGATCATGTAGTACAGCTTGATGTTGCTCCAGCCATGGCTGAAGGCCGCCGTCACCGCGTTCAGCAGATCGTCCTCGGTGAGGGGCTTGTTGATGGCGGAGCGCAGCCGCTGGCTCCCCGCCTCGGGTGCGAAGGTGAAGCCGCTCTTCTTGGCCGGCTCCATCGCCTCCACCAGGTCCACCGACACCGTCTCCACCCGCAGGCTGGGCAGGCTGATAGTGATGCCGCGGTGGCGGAACCGGTCGTGCAGCTTGCGCACCAAGCCGGGCAGGTCGTCGTAGTCGCTGGTGCTCAGGCTCACCAGCGAGAAGTCGGTGTACCCGCAGTTCTCCATCAGCTCCTGCACCGCCTCGATCACCTCGTCGTGGGTGCGCTCGCGCAGCGGCCGGTAGATGATGCCGGCCTGGCAGAAGCGGCAGCCGCGGGTACAGCCGCGCTGAATCTCAACGGCCCCACGGTCGTGCACCGTCTGCAAGAAGGGCACGATGGGCGTGGTGAGCGTGGGCGGCAGCACCTCCACCTGGCGCTTGCCCACCATGCGGGGCGCCTCGGTGCGGTTGGGCGCAATGCGCTCGATGGTGCCGTCGTCCTTGTACGCCACGTCGTAGAACTCCGGCACGTAGATGCCCGGGATGCGGGTGGCGTTGACCAGGAACTCCTCACGCTCGGCCCGGCCGAGGCTGGCGACACCGCGCCGCTCGAGTTCGGCCTTGTACTGCTCCACCATCTGCAGCAGCTCCACCAGCACCTCTTCGCCCTCCCCCATCACAAACAGGTCGAAGAAGTCGGCCAGCGGTTCGGGGTTCAGTGCCCCGCTGCCGCCCGCAATCACCAGCGGGAACAGGGTGTGGCGGTCGCGGCTGCGCAGCGGAATGCCCGCCATGTCCATGATGGACAGACAGTTGGTGTAGGTCATCTCCCAGCCCAGCGAGATGCCCAGCACGTCGAAGTCGCGGATGGCGTGACGGGTCTCCAGGCTGAACAGCGGGGTGTTGCTGGCCCGCAGCTCCGCCTCCATGTCCAGCCAGGGCATGTAGACGCGCTCGCACAGCAGGTGGCTGTGCTGGTTCACCATGTCGTAGAGCTGCGCCAGCCCGTTGTTCGACATCCCGATCTCGTAGATGTCGGGGTAGCTGAGCGCCATGCGGACCGGTACCTGGCTCCAGTCCTTGGCCACGCTGTGCAGCTCGCCGCCGGTGTAGCGCGCCGGCTTCTGCACCCGGCGCAGCAGGCGGTCGATGTCGATGGTGGCCGGATTCTGGTACAACACTGCCTCATTCCTACCGTAGACACGGAAGCCGGAGCATCGGGGCGCTCCGGCATTGGGTTAAGTATAGCGAGCGCCGCGAAACGGCGGCAACTTTGCGCGCGTACGGGCCATGTTGCACTGACCTCTCACCGCAAAGTGTTTGCTCCGCGATCCCATGACGTGCCATACTTCACCCAAGAGGTGAAGCGTGGAGGTTCGGTTCCGTACCCGACAATTGGAGCGCTGCTTCCTCGAGGCGATACAGGCTTTCCGTGCGTGGGGGCAACCGGTCGGACTACGCTACATCCATCGTCTACAGCTTCTGATGGAGGCGGAGGGGGTAGACGCATTTCGCGGGGCAACCGCGCTGCGCATCCACCCGCTGTCGGGCGAACGGGCGAATCAGTACGCCATGACACTCGCCGGCCGCTGGCGGCTTGTGTTCACGGTTGATGGCGACACGGTGACGGTGGAGGAGGTTTCGAACCACTATGACGACTAAGCAACGATACGAGAGCGACCTGGCCATCCCGCCCGGTTTCACTATCCAGGAAGAGCTTGAAGCGAGGGGGATGTCGCAGCGCGAGCTTGCCCGGCGCATGGGCCGTCCCGAGCAGGCGGTCAGCGAACTGGTACACGGCAAGAAGGCGCTCACCGCCGAGACCGCGCTGCAGTTGGAGCGGGAGTTGGGTATCCCCGCCTACCTGTGGTTACGGTTAGAGTCCACATACCGCTTAACCCTGGCCCGGCAGCGCGCTACCACAGCATCTGCTTGATGGCGATCACGCCTTTGCCAGTGCGGCGCTACCCCGGCACCGACACCAGCAGACTGTGGAGTTGTCGTATACGCCCTAGATCAGAGGACGAGAGGTCGCCGGCATCGGCCTCCGCCTCGAGCACACGCTCGATGTCGCGAAGCGCCACGGTGTTCCGTCGGAGCCATTCTGCGATGTGCTTCACCGGCGTGGCGGGCTGGCTGGCTGCCAGCGCAAGCACAAAGGCGGCCTTCTCGTCTTGCGGCGCGCTGAGCACGCGTCCGTTCAGTAAGAGAAACACCTCAGTCGAGGCCAGAGCCATCCGTTTGTTGCCATCGAAGAATGGGTGGTCTTTGACCATGGACCGCATCAGCGCAGCGGCCTTATCGAACAGTGTGCGGTGGAGGTAGCGCCCGCCGAACATCTGCTGCGGCTGGGCAAGCGCTGACTCGAGGAGGAACGCCCCGCCCTCAGGGCCGCCGTGGAATGCGAAGGCTGGCATGGGCTCCGAGTACTCTCGGGAAAGCTCCGATGCCAGCCTGTAGATGACGAACTCGATGTCGGTGCGGGTTAGGAACACCGGCTGGTTGGTGGCAATCAGCAGTCTCCTAAGTCATGGAGCGCGCGGCGGCTGAGCAGCACCGCGATTTCAGTCGCTGCCTGCAACTTGCCTCCCAACGCCTCCCCGTAAGGGGGCGGGGGCGATTCTGCTATGCTCTGGCGAGGCTTCGTGTCGACCATGTCGTACGTGATTTCTTGCTTTTGGTCGGAGCTGCCGCTCGTTTGTTCCATAGGCTCTTAGTTTATACGTTCGCCCGGCTCGTCACAAGCAATGGCACCTTCGAACTACCTCTCCCCCGACCCGCTGGGCGTACGCGCCACCACCGCCGCCGTCATGGCCCAGGCGCAGCATGTGCGCATTGCGCCCGACGCGGCGGCGGCGCTGGCGAAGGCGTGGGCCGCGGCGGGTGTGCAGCCGCCGGTGTGGTCGGGCCGCCACCACTGGGCCGATACCACCCACCGCAAGGCCAACTGGCTGCTGGCGCTCGACGCCGTTAACTTCAGCTTCTGGTCGCAGGACCTCGCCCTCCGCTGGGAGGTGGAAGCCAGCGGCGAGACCCTCGACGGGTACTGGGCGCTGGCCGCCTGCATGACCCGCGCGATCGCGGAGCAGCGACGGGTGTGGGACGCCAAGTACCTGGCCGGCATGCACCCCGGCGATGTCACCCACATCTTCCGCGGCGCCGCCGTCAGCAACATGCCGCCCATGCTGTTCGACCGCCTCAATAACCTGCGGGAGGTCGGCCGGGTGCTGAACGACCGGTGGCGCGGCCAGTTCATCCACGCCATCCGGTCGTGCGAGGGCAGCGCCGCCAAGCTGGTGGCGCTGGTGGCCGAGGCCTTCCCGTCGTTCAACGACGTGACGGTCTACAACGGGCAGCCGGTGCGGTTCTACAAGCGGGCGCAACTGCTGGTGAGCGACCTGTGGGGCGCGTTCGGCGGCAGGGGCCACGGCGCCTTCACCGACCTGGAGGTGCTGACCGCCTTCGCCGACTACAAGCTGCCACAACTGCTGCGCCACCACGGCGTGCTGGCCTACGCTCCGGCGCTCGCCGCCACCGTCGATGCCCGCGACCTCATCCCGCAAGGCAGCGCCGAAGAGGTGGAGATCCGCGCCGCCACCGTCCAGGCCTGCGAAGTGCTGCGCGACCTGCTGGCCGCGGAGGGCCTGACCTTCCACGCCTTCCAAGTGGACTGGCTATTGTGGCAGCAGAGCCAAGGCGCGAAGATGGCGCATCCCTACCACCTGACCCGCAGTATTTATTACTAGCGGCGGGAAGCGTGCCGGGCAGTCACTGGTCAGGACGGTGCGCATGGCAATTGGAAGGCTGTTAACACATCCTGCATTGGAACGAACGGCACCGTACTGGATGGCGGGAGCGTTGGTGTTCCCGCTAACCTGGCAGGTTTTCGAGTCGCTTAGCCCCGAATCACGGACCGATCTTGTTGAGTCAACTATCCGGGCGGGGGGAGTTTCGATCGGTCTACCTCTATCGTTCTTCTATCATGCCCGCTTGGCGATGCTGCCCAGCGTCGAGACCTTCTGGAACAGCCACGCCACGCTCCGCGTGCTGCGGCTCCTGTGCATCCCCCTCCTCGTGCTGCCGGTCATCTATGCGCTCGGGTTGGGGCGGGCCGAGGACCACTTTGCGCCACCGCCGGGGTACACCGGCTGGGCAACCCAGAGGGCAGCCGTGGATGCTTGGATCGAGGGCACGCGGTGGGCCTCCCATACGCTCTGCCTGGGCTTCGCTCTCGGGATCGCCATGGTGAGCCGCCGTCCTGTCCGAATCGGACTTTCTGTCGCGTTTGTCTACCTGATCCTGGTATTGGAGGTTGGCGGCGCTTCTTCTTCCTGCCGATGGTCCCCCTGTGGCTAGGTCGCCGTTGGCGAGCGATGCGAACCTCGGTGGTAGCGCTTTCCGGGTGCCCGAACCGCTGCTGCGGCTGGGCGGGCGGTGGCGGGCGCTGCTGGCCCTCGCGTTCGCCTACCCGCTGCTGAGTTCGGGCGTGCTCTGGCTCATTCGTAGCACCATGCGGGAGGGCCGGCCCGGCAGCCTCAACTGGGTGGGCAATCTCAACACCTGGGTGGAGTCGGCGCTGGTATTGGCGACGCTGTTGGCCATCGCGATGGCCCCCGCCGCCGAGCCGCGCTGGACCCACCCGCTGTTCGGCCGGCTGCTGCCACTGCGGGCGCTGCTGGTGGGCCTGCCGCCCCTCTACCTGCTGGCCGTCATGGGTGGGTTGTCGGCCGGCGGCGCCTGGGTCAGCCCGGACGCGCTGCGCGGTCAGGCCAACCTCTGGCTGGTGGAGGCGCACCGCTGGGCCGGCCTCTACCTCATCCTCGGCTACCTCGCCGCCATCTCCATGATGACGGCCCGCACCGCCCGCCACCTGCTGCTCGCCGCCGCCCCCTTCCTGGCGCTGGCCTACCTGGTGAACGGCGTGAACCTGGCGTGCGCGGTGGGGAGTGGGTGCCGGTGAACGGCAAGACTCCGAGGGGGGCAAGCTGTACGAGCCCTGCTCGACAGCCGGATACCCGAGCGCATGACCCCAGCCAAGTCGGTGCATCTGCTTGTTACCCTCGCTCTTCTGTACCCCTTGCTACTGCCCATGGTCGGGGAACGCCTCGGATCGGTGCTCGTCGAGGCTTCAGGCCGGCAGTTCGCCCACGATGTGGTGGTGGCATCCTTCGCACTGCCTCTGGTCGGGTACGCTTTTGTGGTCGTCTCCGCATGGAGACTTTCGCACAGTTGATTCTTGTTCTGCCTGGCGATGATCCCGGTCCTTGCGTATGAGTACTCGGCCGCAAAGAACATCGCAGACTGCGCATACCTCAGCCCGTACGGCTGCTTCTCTAAGGGTCCGTCGACGACAGCGGCGCACACTCACGCAGGCAGCGAGTGTGCATTCTGGTGACGAAGGCTGTGGAACTGGCTTGATGAGGGAGGTGTACCGCCACTCCGACTCGGGTGCGTACCCGCCCGCACTTGGGTACCTGCTAAGCTCGCAGTAAGTGCGGGCGAACTCGCTTCGGGTACCTTACCTTGCCATTGGCGCTTCCAGCGCGAGACCGGTTCAGGAGGGGTGCGTGGGCGACAAGTCGGCAAACTGGGTCGAGGGATCAACCTCTTGGCATCGCAAGCGGCCATGGCTCATGGCGCTCTTACTCGTCTACCCCTTCATTTCGGAGTTCGTCCTCGAGGTGTTACCGCGGACCGGAGTTACTTTGCTGGCGGAGGTTGGGAATATCTATCTCTCGTGGGCGTCCACGAGTCTCTGTATTTATCTATGCGTCGGTGACCCGAACGGTGAGCAAGCCTGGAACGGCTGGCCGCCTTCGCTGAGACTGCAAGGTGCCATCAACCAGGTCGCCAAGACGCTGGCACTGTTGGCACCGGTCTTCTGGTTCGCGATCGTCGTGACGCTCGTCGCCTTCCAGCGCGTGCGACTGGCTTGGCTTCCTGAGGCGCTTCATTGGGGTAATAACATGGTGCTGTTGGGCTACCTTTATGGCATGACTCTGGTGGAAAGCCTGGGAGGTCGTAGGGGCCTGGCCGTTGGGTTCATGGTCTTGCTTGTCCTTTTCGGCGCGGCGAACCTCGGTCTCAATTGTGCTCGCGGCCGGGGGTGGTGCGGCTGACTGTGGTGATGCGGATCGGTTCCGGCTGAGGCTATCCCGAGCGCCCTAGCCGAGTCCCACCGCCGTATACTACGACTGACATGCCCCTCACCCCTGCCTTCATTGCACAACTCCAGGACATCGTGGGCAAGCCCTACGTGCTGCACGCCCCCGAGGACCTGCTGGTGTTCGAGTACGACGGCTCCATCGACAAGAGCACACCGCCCGCCGTGGTGCTGCCCGCCACCACCGAACAGGTGGCGGCGGTGGTGGCGCTGTGCCGGGCGGCCGGCGTGGCCGTCTCGCCGCGCGGGGCGGGCACCGGGCTGAGCGGCGGCGCCATCCCGCTGGGCGGCAGCGTGACGGTGGCGCTCACCCGCATGAACCGCATCCTGGAAATCGATGCCGAGAACCGGCTGGCGGTGGTGCAGCCGGGCGTCATCAACCTGCACATCTCGCAGGCCGTCGACCCGCTGGGCCTGTTCTACGCCCCCGACCCCTCCAGCCAGAAGGCGTGCTCCATCGGCGGCAACGTGGCCGAGAACTCCGGCGGGCCCCACTGCCTGTTCTACGGCGCCACCACCCAGCACATCCTGGCGCTGGAAGTGGTGCTGCCCGACGGTTCCATCACCTGGCTGGGCGACCGCACCGGGGCGCCGCCGGGGTACGACCTGCGCGGCGTGTTCATCGGCAGCGAGGGCACGCTGGGCATCGCCACCGCCATCGTGGTGCGGCTGCTGCCCAAGCCCGAGGCGGTGCGCACGCTGCTGGCGGTCTACGACACGGTGGAGGACGCCAGTGGCTGCGTGTCCGACGTGGTGGCGGCGGGCATCCTGCCGGCGGCCATGGAGATGATGGACGGGCTGACCATTAAGGCGGTGAACGGTGCGCTGCACACCGGCTATCCCGACGATGCCGGCGCCGTGCTGCTGATCGAGGTCGAGGGCCTGACCGAGACCGTGGCCGAGGAGGCCGAGCGGATCGTGGCGGTGTGCTACGCCCGCCATGCGCGCGATGTGCGGACTGCCGAGTCGGTGGCCGAGCGGGAGCGGCTGTGGGCCGGCCGCAAGGGCGCGCTGGGAGCGTTCGGGGTGCTGGCGCCCAACTATTACACGCTCGATGGCGTGGTGCCGCGCACCAAGCTGCCGCAGGTGCTGGCGCAGATCGGCGCGCTGGCGCAGCGCACCGGCCTGCCCATCCCCAACGTGTTCCACGCCGGCGATGGCAACCTGCACCCCTGCATCCTGTTCGATGACCGCGAGCCGGGCATCGAGCATCGGGTGCTGGCGGCAGGCGCCGAGATCATGCGCATCTGCGTCGATGCCGGCGGCGCGCTGTCGGGCGAGCACGGCATCGGCATCGAGAAGCAGGACTTCATGTCCTGGCTGTTTACCGACGCCGACCTGGCCGCCATGGCGCGCCTGCGCCCGGCGTTCAACTCCAACGAGCAATTCAACCCTGGCAAAGTGTTCCCCGGCGCACGTCTGCGCTGCGGCGAGGCCGGGCATAACCACGAGGCGGCCAAGCGGGTGGTGGCTGCCGGAGGATACCTGTAGGTCATGGAAGCACCCGCCGCCGTCCGTTATGCCATTGGGGGCGTGGAGCCCCGCAGTGTGGTCATGCCCGAAGCCATCGGTGAAGTCCCCGACATTCTGGCGGTGGCCGACCGTGAGCGCCTGGGGGTGGTGCCCTGGGGCGGCGGTACCCAGCAGGGGTTCGGCAACCCGCCGTCCCGCTACGACATCGCGCTCGACTTCACCAACCTCAACAAGGTGGTGGACTACGCCCCCGCCGACATGACGGTGCGGGTGGAAGCCGGCATCACCCTGAGCGCCCTGCAGCAGGTGCTGCGCCGCCAGGGCCAGTACGTCGCCATCGACGCCCCGCTGCCCGACCGCGCCACCATCGGCGGCATTCTGGCCACGGCCGGGGCCGGGCCACTGCGGCTGGCGTACGGCGACCGCCGCGACCAACTCATCGGCGTCGCAGTGGCCCATCCCGATGGCCTGGTAACCCATGCCGGCGGGTCAGTGGTGAAGAACGTGACCGGCTACGACATGGGCAAGCTCTACGTCGGGTCGCTGGGCACGTTGGGTGTCATTCTCGAAGCCACCTTCCGGCTGAAGCCGCTGCCGGCCATCACCCGCACCATGCTGGGTCGCTGCCCGTCACTGGCCGTGGCACTCGAAGTGGTGGCAGCGCTGCGCACGTCGCCGTTACAGCCGCTGGCGCTCGACGTCATCGGGTCGGAGGAGGCGGAGCCGAGCGGTACGCCGGCGCCATGGGTGGTGGCGGTGGAGTTCGGCGGTGGCGCCGCGGCGTCGGAACGCCAGGTGCGCGACGCCACAGTCCTGTTCACCGCCGCCGGCGCCACGGCGCAGATCATGGAGGATGCCACCGGGTTCTGGGCGTCGGTGCGGGACTACGGCCGCGACGACGAACCTGCCAACCTGATCGTGAAGGCGTCGGTGCTGCCTGCCCAGCTCGGCGCCGTGTTCGAAGCGGTGGCCACCACCTGCGCAGCGTTCGAGGCCCCGCCGCCGCACATCATTGCCCGTGCCGGTAACGGACTCCTGTACGCCCATTGGCCCACCGCCGCAGGGGGAGGTCCGGCCTGGGGCAAGCTGGTGGCCGCGCTGCGCCAGCAGGTGGTGCGTTTGGGCGGTTCGCTGGTGGTGGAGGACGCTCCGCGAGCCGCACGCGACGGCATGGACGTGTTCGGAGCGCCGCGTGATAGCATCGCCATCATGCGCAGCCTGAAGCAGCAGTTTGACCCGCGCGCGGTGCTCAACCCCGGCCGGTTCGTGGGCGGCCTGTGATCGAAGTCCCGCTGCTGGCTGGCCCCCGGCCCGAGGACCTGTCGCGCTGCGTGCACTGCGGCTTCTGCCTGCAGCACTGCCCCACCTACGTCGCCACCGGCCTGGAGACCGAGAGCCCCCGCGGCCGCCTGTACCTGATGCGGGCGCTGGCCGACGGACGCATCGACCTGACCGCCAACGTGCTGACCCACCTGGAGCAGTGCCTGCTGTGCCGCAACTGCGAGTCGGTGTGCCCGTCGGGCGTGCCCTACGGCCGCATCATGCAGGCGCAACGGGCGGTGATCCAGGAGCAGCGGCCGCAGGGCCGGGCCGAGCGGGTGCTGCGGTGGCTGGTGTTCCGACAACTGCTGCCCCATCCCGGCCGGCTATTGGCCATGGGCCGCCTGTTGCGGGTGTACCAGCGGACGGGATTGCAGCGGTTCGTGCGCTCCACCATCGGCCGCTTGCTGCCGCAATCGCTGCGGACCATGGAGGCGCTGATGCCTGCCCTGCGCGATGGCGCTTACCCGCCGCTGGGGCTGGCCGCTCCGGCCCGGGGCGCCCGCCGTGGCCGGGTAGCGCTACTCTCCGGCTGCGTCATGCCCTCGTTCACGCCGCAGACCCATGCCGCGACGGTGCGGGTGCTCACCCGCAACGGCTTCGACGTCATCGTGCCCGAGGACCAGGTATGCTGCGGCGCGCTGCACACCCACAGCGGCGAGCTGGCCGGAGCGCAGGAGTTGGCCCGCCGCAACATCGACACCTTCCTAGCCGAGGACTTCGACGCGGTGCTGGTGAACGCCGCCGGCTGCGGGGCCGAACTCAAGGAGTATGGCGAGTTGTTGTACGACGACCCAGACTACGCCGAACGCTCTATCGAGTTCAGTGCCAAGGTGGCCGACGTAACGGAGTTTCTGGCGCGGGAGGGCCTCACCGCCCCGCCGGGACCGCTGTCGCTCCGCGTCACCTACCAAGACTCCTGCCATTTGGCCCACGCCCAGCGGGTCACCCGTGCCCCCCGCGATCTGCTGCGGGCCATCCCCGGCCTGGACTTGGTGGAGATGCCGCACGCCGACCAGTGCTGTGGTGGCGCCGGCATCTACAACATCGTTCATCCCGAGCTGTCCAGCCAGATATTGGACGCCAAGATGCGCGAGGTGGCCGTCACGGGCGCCGCGGTTGTGGCGACGGCTAACCCCGGCTGCATGATGCAACTGGAGGCGGGGTTGGTACGCCACGGCATCACCGGCCGGGCCGTGCACGTGATGGAAGTGCTCGACTGGGCCTACCGTGGCGATGGCGCGCACCGGTCGCGGGTATAACAAGAGCCCCCGGCATGCCGGGGGCTTTGGTGAACAAGGTGTGGTAGCGCATACCGGATTCGAACCGGTGGTCTCCTCCTTGAGAGGGAGGTGTCCTGGGCCGCTAGACGAATGCGCCGCAGTGCCCCGCTTCCGGAGCGCAAGTACTAGCATACGGGTCGCGCACGCACCGCGGCAACCCCACAACCCCACGGCAACCGCTCAGCGAGCCGGACGGCCACAATCCGCGCTCGGTCTAAGCAGCAGGCGGGGAGTGCAGAGGGGCCGCAGGCCCCTTTGCCAGGGGGGTTGGGGGGTGTCCCCCCAATTAGGCCAGACAGAGGGCGGGCGGACGGGATGCGGCCTGATGGGCTCCATCCTGCTGCCAATCCGGCCGCGGACCAAGCTCGCGGAGCACTCCCGTGGCCACTGACCGCCCGGCGTCCACCCTGTCCCGCCGCGACGTCTTCATCGGCGCCGTCTGGGCCGCCACGGTCGTGGGACTCCTGATCGGCCTGTCTCGCATAGGCTTCGGCGTCGACTACCTGAACGGCAGCCTTGGCGCCGTCCAGATATTCCAGTACGGCGCTTACGACCCGTTCCGCGTTTACGGCGGCAACGCTCCCTACCCGCCCTACTTCTTCTCACTGTTTGCGCCGCTGGCCTACTCAGAGGTCGGGGCGGCCGTCTGCCTGGTGCTCAATGTGCTGGCCCCGGTCGCGCTGGTGTGGGCGCTGGAAGGCCGGAAGGAGGACGCTTACCTGCTGGTGCTCACGCCCCAGAGCATCGCCAACCTGGCGCTCAATAACTTTCAGTTCGTGGCGGTGTTCGGCTTCGCGCTCATCGTGTGGGCCGCCCGCCACGCCCGGCCGCCCTGGGCAGGCATACTCACCGGCCTGGGGTTCATCGGCCTGACGCTGAAGCCCAACCAGTTCCTGCTGGCGCCGCTGGTGGTATTGCTGCGCACGCCGCGCTACTTTTTTGGCGGCCTGGGCATCGCGCTAGCATTCCTCGCTTGGAGCTTGCTTCATTACGGCATGTGGGTGCCCGTGTGGCTGCGCTATATCTCCACGGTCACCATGGCCTCGGGCGAGCTAGACAACCTGCTGGCGGTGCTACGTGACCTCGGCCTGCCGGTGCTCGCCGCCACCGGGCTGCAGGCGGGCGTCTTGCTGGCGGCGGTAGCCTACTTGGGGTTCGGTCCCCGGATGGACGCTCGGGCTATGTTCGCTATCGCCTTGGCCGCCAGCAACCTGAGCGGCGCGCACGCCAACATCATTAGCACGCTGCCGTTGCTGGCCATCACCTTCGTGCTGCTGCCGCTACGTTGGGTGGTGGCGCTGGTGGTGGCCGGCTGGCTGTGCGCCCTGGCCGTGAATCTCGTGACGGGGCAGTTCTTCGTGGGATACGCTGGGTTGGCGCCCGTGGTGTGCCTTATCCTGCTGTGGCGCGCCGGCCGGCTACCCTGGAGGTCCGCTGTTCATGCCTAGACTGCTCCGTACGCTCGGGTTGGTTGCCGGTTTGGCGGCCGGAGCCGGCGTTGCGTTGTACTGGCACGCCGTGCGCCGCCCGCTGCCCAGCTACCGCGAACGCATGGTGCTGTCAGAACTGGACGGCCCGGTCGAGGTGCTGTGGGACGCCTGGGGTGTGCCGCACATCTACGCCGAGACTGAGGATGACCTGTGGCTGGCGCAGGGCTACCTGCACGCCCAGGACCGCCTGTGGCAAATGGAGTTGCAGCGCCGTATTGCCTCGGGCCGGCTGTCGGAGCTGTTCGGCCGGCGCACCGTTGAGACCGACCGCATGCTACGGCGCATGGGGTTTCGCCGGGTGGCCCAGCAGGAAGCCCGCCAGCTCGATGACGCCACTGCCCGCATGCTCGCGGGGTATTGCACCGGCGTGAACGCCTTTCTGGCCCGCAATCGCCATCGGTTGCCGGTGGAGTTCACCCTTCTCCGCCATCAGCCGGAGCCCTGGTCGCCGGTGGACACGCTGACCTGGGGGAAGCTCATGGGCTGGACACTGGCGTTGAACTGGGAGCAGGAGGTGTTCCGCGCCCGCATGGCCGCGCTGGTCGGCCCGGAGGTGCTCGAACTGCTGGAGCACCCCTATCCTGGTCACCACCCTGTCAGCGCGGTTCCCGGCCACCCGGCGCCCAAACCTCCCGCCGCTGCGCCGGACTTTGCCGCCCTCAGCGGTGGCGGTAGCAACGCCTGGGTCGTCTCGGGCGCCCGCACCGCGAGCGGCAAGCCGCTGCTGGCCAACGATCCGCACCTCGCACCGCAGATCCCTTCGCCCTGGTACGAGGCGCACTTCGAGTGCCCCACGCTGCGGGCTGCCGGCGCCTCGCTGCCCGGCGCGCCCGGCCTGTTCATCGGCCACAACCAGCACATCGCCTGGGGTATCACCGCGGGCATGGCCGACATGGAGGACACCTACCTGGTGGAGACGCGCGATGAGGGCAGCGCATACCGCCAGGACAACGACTGGCTCCCCACCCAGGTCATCGAGGAACGCATCAGCATCAAGGGGCAGCCGGCCGACGAAGTCGAGCGGGTGGTCATTACCCGCTACGGCCCGGTATTCCTGTGGGAGCCGGACGGCGCTCGCGGCTATGCGGTGCGGTCGCCGTTGCTGGAGCCCACCGATGGGGCCGGTGCGGTGAGCCTGATGCACGCCAGCACCTGGGCGGAGTTCCGTGCCGCCCTCGATGATTGGCCTTGGGGCTCCCTCAACTTCGTGTATGCCGACACCGCCGGCAACACGGGGTACCAGCTCACCGGCCGGTTCCCGCGCCGCGATGGTCGCGACGGACGGGTGTCTGGTGATGGCGCCACCGCGGCCGATGACTGGAATGGCTACCTCGGTATCGACGACTTACCGCACGCCTACAACCCGCCCGAGGGCTACCTGGCGACCGCCAATAACCGCCCCACTCCCGATGGGGTCGAGACCCAAGTGCAGGGCGAGTGGCCCGATGGCTACCGCGCCAGCCGCATTGTGGAGGTGCTGGCGAGCGGCAAGCGCCTGACGGTCGCGCAGATGAGCGCACTACAAATGGACACCTTCTCGCATGCGGCCCGCGATCTGCTCAATGTCGTGCGTGACATTCCGGTGACCGGCGAGGTGGCCGCTGGCGCCAAGGCCCGGCTGTTGGGCTGGGACTGTCGGGTGCGCGCCGCCTCCGGCGAAGCCGCCCTGTTCGAGGCGTTCCGCCGCTTCCTGGTGCGGCGTCTGCTCACCCCCGCGCTCGGCGAGCAGTTGGACACCTACTTCAGCATGCGATTGCATGCCATCGGCGCCAGCAGCACCTTCTGGTTGCGGGGCAGCAGCGCCACGCTGGCCCTCCTGCAGAAGGCCGTGTCGCGTGAGGGCGGCGCACTCAACCTGCCCGACGCAAGCGAACTGGTCACGGGCGCGCTCGATGACGCGCTGGCCGAGTTGACGGAACGGCTGGGGCCCGACCCGGCTACCTGGCAATGGGGCAAGCTGCACCTGCTGCGGCTGCAGCATCCGCTGGCGCGGATTGCGCCACTGCGCTGGCTGTTCAACCGCGGCCCGTTCGCCATGCGCGGCGACGGCGACACGGTGCTGCAAGCGTCCTTCGTCCCGGTTGCACCCTACGACGCCGCCCGCTGGACGCCCAACTACCGGTTTGTGGCCGACCTGTCCGATTGGGATGCCTGCCGCAGTGTGCACCTGCCCGGCCAGTCCGGCCAGCCCGGCAGCCGCCATTACGACGACCAGGCTGCGCTGTGGCTGGCCGGCGAGACCCACCCCATGCCCTTCAGCCGTCCCGCTGTCGAAGCCGCCGCGGTCCGTCGCTCGCAGTTCGCCCCGAAGACACCCCCCACCCCGTAGCTGCGCAATTCATTGCGCTTCGGACCGAAGGCGCGTGGTGGATGGTGGCCGTGAACGCGTGCCGTCCCAAACCTTGCGGTGTTGCAGGTTACTCGCCGCCCTCTGCCGCCTTCGCCACTCGCGCCACGCGACTACCATCCTTCTTCTTTGCCGCCACCGCTTTGGCGCGCCGTTTGGCGGTGGCCGCCGCCGCCTTCTCTCGCGCCCGCAGCACCGTGACGCTGGCTGGGCACCGCTCCTGGAGCGGGCACTCCTCGCAGCGCGGGTTGATGGCCCGGCACACGCCGCGCCCGTGCTCGATGAGGTACACGTGGAAACGGTACTTGTCGGCCTCGGGCACCATCGCCTCAATGACCTTGTGGGCCGGGTCGGCGGCCAGCTTGGGCGGGATGATGCCCAACCGTAGCAGCACCCGGTGCACGTGAGTGTCCACCGGGATGGCGGGCATGCCCAGCGAGAACACCAGCACGCAGCGCGCCGTCTTGGGCCCAATGCCGTTGAGGGTGGTCAGCCACTCTAACGCCATGTCGAACGGCAGGTCTTTCAGGAAGTGCAGGTCGAAGTCGCCGCGCCGCCGGTGGATCTCGTGCAATACGCCCTGGATGCGCGGGCCCTTCTGCTGGGCCAGTCCGCCGGTGCGGATGGTCTCCACCACCTGCTCGGTGGGTGCGTCGACGATGGCTTGCCATCCGCCATAGCGCTGCCACAGCAGGCCGAACGACCGCTCGGCGTTCAGGTCCGAGGTGTGCTGTGCCAGGATGGTGGTCACCAGTTCGGTCAAGGGTTCGTTGCGGCTGTACCAGGGCCGCGGCCCGTAGGCCGTGGTGAACACGTCCAGCAGGTCGGCAATCGCAATGGGCTTGGTCCGGCGTGGCATGGTTATGGCTCCCGTTGTTGTCGCAGGCTCGACACGATGAGTTGGACTTCCTGGCTGGTGAGCCCGAAGCGCAACAGCGTGTGCCGGACAATTTCCAGCCCCGCTTCGAAGCTGGGTTCCACCAATTCTATGCGCGCGGTGTCGGGCACCTGCAGATGCGTACCGCGCGCCACCCGCGCCACAATGTCGAGCCGTGGCGCGATGGTCAGTGTGTGGCGCACCGCCATGTCTACCACCAGCGGGTCGGAGATGGCGATGACCAGTACCCGTGCCCGGTCCAGGCGGCACCGCTCCAGCACCTCCGGACTGCTGATGTCGCCGTACACGCAGGGCAGGCCCATCTCGCGTGCCCGCCCCACCGACCGCGGGTCGAGGTCCACCACCATGCACGGGATGCGGCGGCGGGTCAGCAGGTCGGCGATGGTTTGCCCGGTGCGCCCGAACCCGCAAATGACGGCGTGCCGCGGCCCTTGCAGCACCTCGTCCACGGCGGGGGAAATCGGCGCAGGCTCCACGCCCGCCATCTTGCGCGCCGCCAGCCAGCGGTACAGCAGGTCGGCGCCCTGATTGGCGGCGGGAGCGGCCACCAACGTCACCAGCGCCGTCCCCATAATGAGGCCCAGCACGCTCTCATCCGCCAGCCCGGCATCGATGGCGGTGCGGGCCAGCACGAAGTTGAACTCGCCCAGGGGCAGCGCGCCCGACGCCACCAGCAGCGCCGGCCGCAGTGGGTAGCCGAACGCCAGCGTGGTCAGCGCCGGCAAGCCCGACCCGACCACCACCACCGTGGCCAGCGCCAGCGCTATCAGCCCCAGGTTCTGCACAATGAACCCGAAGTCGGTGTACATGCCCAGCGATACGAAGAAGAAGCTGGCGAAGATGTCGCGCATCGGCACCACGTCCGCCAGCGCCTGCTGGCTGTATTCCGACTCTCCCACCACGATGCCGGCGACAAACGCGCCCAGCGCCACCGAGAGGCCCAGCGCCACCGCTGTCGACGCCGTGCCCACCACCATGCCGAACACAGCCAGCACGAACAGCTCGCGCGAACGCAGGCGCGCCACCCGCCCCAGCAAGCGGGGCGCCACCACCAGCCCCAGCAGCAGCATGCCGCCCAGCAGCGCCATCGACTTCGCTGCCGTGGCGCCCGCCACCAGCAGCAGTTGCAGCGCGTCGCCGCTGTGGCCGGGCAGGCCGGTCAGCAGCACCATCGCGGGCACCACTGTGACGTCCTGGAACACCAGGATGCCAACCAGGATCTGGCCGTGGATGGAACCGAGGTCGCCCCGCTCCGACAGCAGCTTGAGCACGATGGCAGTGGAGCTGAGCGCTAGCAGATACCCGAACAGCGCGCCCTGCACCGGGTCCCAGCCCAGCGGCCCCGCCAGCAGGCCCCACGCCCCGGCCATGCCCACCACCTGCAGCACCCCCGCCACAATGGGCAGTGCGCCCATCCGTACCAGTGACCCGAGCGACAGTTCGGCCCCCAGCGCGAACATCAGCAACACCAGGCCCATGTTGGCGGCTGTCTCCAGCTCTCCGGCGTCGTGCACCACCCCCAGCCCGTGGGGCCCCACCAGCGCGCCGCCCACCAGAAAGCCTACCAGCGGCGGCTGCCGCAGCAAGCGCGCCGCAAAGCCGCCCAGCACGGCGGTAAAGCTGATGATGGCGAGGGCCGCCAACGGGTCAACGGTGCTCAAGCAGCAATTGGGGTGGCGCCCGGATGTCCGGGGGGTCGCAGGGCGCCGGCGGTGGTTAGTGCACCATGAGTACTGAAAGGCTTCGCAGGCTTGGCTGTCGGGGTGTTCAAGCAGTGGCAGCCAGCCGAAATAGTTTTGGACGTGTTGGGACCGGCAGCGGCAGATGCGTGTAGGGAGGGTGGTAGCCCTCCTGGCCAGGGGGTTTGAAGGGCATGGCGCGCAGGCGGAATTGGCCTAGTAACCATTCCTGCGGTATGGTATAGTCGCTGGCATAGAAAAGACCAAATAAGTCGCATAAATACTATCTATAGAACAACAGATCGTGCATTGTTCAATTCTTTAGATAGTCTCGCGCTGAGTCCTGCGTCCACCCTAAGGAGGGCCAAATGGTGCGTGCTGCGGAACCGGTCAAGGGAAGTGTCCTCCCCGAGGATGTCAGCCCGGAGGAGTTGCTGCGGTTTCACCACGAGATGGTGCTGATCCGCCGTTTCGAGGAAAAGGTGAACGAAATGTACACCAAAGCCAAGATCGGCGGCTATTGCCACCTCAACATCGGTGAGGAAGGCATGATAGCCGGCACCATGGCTGTCCTCGAGAAGGACGACTACATCGTGGCCGGCTACCGCGAGCACGGCCACGCCATCGCCCGTGGTATGGACGCCAGGCGCGTGATGGCCGAACTGTTCGGCCGGGAGACCGGCGTGGCGCACGGTCGCGGCGGGTCCATGCACATGTTCGACCCCTCGCTCGGCTTCCTCGGGGGCTGGGGCATCGTGGGCGGCCACCTGCCGATTGCGGCGGGCGTCGGTTTTGCCATCAAGTACCGCGGCGGCCATCAGGTGGTGGTGGCCTACACCGGCGAGGGATCCACCAACATCGGTGCATTCCACGAGGCGTTGAACCTATCGGGCGTCTGGAAACTGCCGGTGCTCTGGATTATCAGTAACAACGGTTACGAGATGGGGACCTCTAGCGACAAAACCTCCGCCCTGGTGGAGCAGTATAAGAAGGCCTACACCTACGCCATGCCCGGCGAGCCGGTGAACGGACTGGACGTGCTGGAGGTGTACGAGGCCACCAAGCGAGCGGTGGACTTCATCCGCAAAGAGGGCAAACCCTATCTGCTGGAGATCCGGAACTATCGCTACCGCGGCCACTCGGTCATCGACCCGGCCCGTTACCGCTCGGAGGCTGAGGTGAAGGCGTGGGTGGATAACGACCCGTTGCTCATCTTCCGCCAACGCCTGCTGAGCGCCGGTGTGCTGAACGAGGACATGGTCAATGCCGTGGAGAGCGAGGTCGAGGCCTACGTCGAAGAGTGCGTCACCTTCGCCGACGCAAGTCCGTTCCCCGACGTCTCCACCCTGTACGATAATCTCTACTACGTTCCGGGGGGCAAGTAATATGGCCGTCATCGCAATGCGCGATGCGCTGAACCAGGCGCTCCGGGAAGAATTGGCCCGCGACGAGAACGTCTTCCTCATGGGGGAAGACATTGCCGTGTTCGAGGGTTCCTATAAAGTGACCCTCAACCTGCTGAAGGAGTTCGGTGAGAAGCGGGTCATCGACACCCCCATCGCTGAGGAGGGGTTCATCGGCGTGGGCATCGGCGCCGCCATGATGGGGCTGCGCCCGGTCGTGGAAATCATGACCATCAACTTCATCTTGGTGGCCATGGACCAGGTGGTGAACCACGCCGCCAAGGCCCGCTACATGTTCGGCGGAGAGGTGCGCGTGCCGCTCACCATCCGCACCCCCGGCGGCGGCGGCCAGCAGCTCACGGCGCAGCACTCGCAGAGTCTCGAAGTGATGTTCGCCCACATCCCCGGTCTGAAGGTGGTGGCCCCCGCCACGCCCGCCGACGCCAAGGGTATGCTGAAGGCCGCCATCCGCGATGACAACCCCGTGATATTTATCGAGAACATCACCCTGTACAACACCCGCGGCGAGGTGCCCGACGGCGAGTACCTGACACCGCTGGACAAGGCCGACATCAAGCGCCCCGGCAAGGACATCACGCTCATTGGCCACTCCAAAGGCACAATACTGGCGTTGCACGCTGCCGAGCTGCTGGCCGCTCAGGGTATCGACGCCGAGGTATTGGACCTGCGCTCGTTGCGGCCGCTGGATACCGAGGCCATCATCACGTCGGTGCAGAAAACCGGCCGGGCGGTGATAGTGGAGGAGGGCTGGGCAACCTTCGGCATTTCGGCCGAGGTGAGCGCCACCATCATGGAGGGTGCGTTCGACTACCTGGACGCTCCGGTGGCCCGTATCGGCGGCAGAGAGGTGCCCATGCCCTACTCCAAGCCGCTGGAGAACGCGTCCATACCCACCGCCGAAGAGGTTGTGCAGAAGGTGCACGATATTCTGGGCGAGTAACACGAGGAAAGCAGCACATGGCGACCAATATCGAGATGCCCCGCCTGTCCGACACCATGTCGGAGGGCACCATCGCCAAGTGGCGTAAGGCCGTGGGCGAGCAGGTCAACAAGGGCGACATCATCGTGGAGATCGAGACCGACAAGGCCACCATGGACCTCGAGGCGTTCCACCCGGGGATCCTCGGCAGGATCCTGGTGAACGAGGGCGATACGGTCGCCATCGGCGTGCCCATCGCCATTCTGGTGGAGCCGGGCGAGGTGGTGCCCGCCGCCGCCGCTCCCACGCCTATCGCCAAGCCCGCCGAGGTACCAGCGTCAGCCACACCAGCCACTGCTCCGGTCGCCGCTGCTCCCGCCGCGGCTCCGCTGGCGGCGGACGCTCCGGTTGCCGTTGCGCTGCTGGCGCCCGCCGGCCGGTTGCGCGTCTCGCCGCTGGCCCGCAGCCTGGCAGAGCAGAACGGCATCGACCTGCGGCGCCTGCGGGGCACCGGCCCGTCCGGCCGCATCATCCGCGTAGATGTCGAAGCCGCCGTCCAGTCCGGCGCTGCGCGCTTGGGCGCCGCCGGCTCGCTCCCCGCGGGCATCCAGGTCACGTCGTATCCCCCGTTGGACGGCGACGAAGACGTGACGATGAATACGCTGCAGCAGACCGTGGTGCGCCGCATGCTGGAGAGCAAGCTCGCGCCCGAGTTCTTTGTCACCTCCGAAATCGACATGACGGCGGCCATCGCCTTCCGCCGCGACGCCAACGCCTCGCTGCCCGAGGGCAAGGGGGTCTCGTTCAACGACCTGATCGTGCGTGCGGCGGCGTTGGCGCTGAAGGCGAACCCCAAAGTGAACGCCAGCTACGCCGACGGCAAGTTCCGCATGCACAAACAGGTGAACGTGGGCATCGCGGTGGCCATGCCCGACGGTGGCCTGGTGGTGCCGGTGGTGAAGGCCGCCGACACCTACAGCCTGACGGACCTGGCGGCGAAGGCCCGCGACCTGATTGAGCGAGCCCGCACCAAGAAGCTGGCGCTGGCCGACATGGAAGGCAGCACCATCTCCATCAGCAACCTAGGGATGTTCGATGTGGACCAGTTTACCGGCATCATCAACCAGCCGAACGCGGCCATTCTGGCCATTGGCGCCATTGTGAAGAAGCCCGTGGTGAAGGGCGACCAAGTGGTGGCCGGCGACCGCCTGCGCATTACCATGACCTGCGACCACCGGGTGCTCTACGGCGCCGACGCCGCCATCTTCCTGCGCGACGTGAAACGCTACCTGGAGCAACCGCTGCTGCTGGTGCTGTAGGATCGAAGAAGGGGGACACTCAAGACGCCATGGAACCTAACGCACCCGACCCGCAGGCTGTGTACACGTTCGCCAATGCCGTCGGCGTCGTGGTTAGCCCGCACGACCTTTGGCTTAGGTTCTCTGTTGAGCAGCCCTCGTTAGATCCCGAATCAGTGAGCGAGACCATCGAGGTCGCCCGTATCGTTTTGCCGGTTAGGATGCTTGGGCCCTTGATCCAGACACTTCAAGGGTTGGTGGGGCCCCAGAAGGACCTTTCCGATGAAGGCTAGCGGAGACATTGCCGTTGCATCGTTAAGAGTGACCGCTCATTCCGACCTCAGGACGGTGATCGGCGCAACGCGCGCTGCGTGCCTGCCAGTGCACCACTTTGGCCGGGAGTACTACCTGCGAGGGGCGGTAGCTGATTCCATAAGGTTAGCTGGGGCGCACCTTGGTGAAACTGCAGTTGCCGCTGACGAATCCCGTACCCGCGCTGCCCGCAAGCAGGCCATGCTCGCGCTGCTTGATAGAGTCCATATCACGAGGGAGCAGTTACGGGCGAAGTATGGCGAGTTCGATGTCGATGCCATGATTGAAGGTCTTCGCCGTGAGCGTATGGAGTATCTGGAGGGCGATGCCGACAGTCGTTCTTGATACGAACGTGGTGGTTCGTTGGCTTCTTCCTGCCCAGGCGGATCCTGCGGCCCAAGCCCTCGTACAGTGGTGTGCCGCGAATGACGTGCAGATCGCGCTTCCGTCGCAGGTCACATCGGAGGCGCTGGCAACCGTTCGGCGGTCCGTGATCAGGAACGAGTTGAGCGCGGAGGAAGGCACGACTAAGGTCGCCGAACTGGTGGACTTCAGTCGTTTGTGCCAAATGTTCACGACCGTCTGGGAAGCGTTTGATGTGGCAACCAGGTTTGGACGTCCCAACACCTATGACTCGGAAGTCTATGCCCTGGCGGCCCGTTTGGGCGCCGAACTCTGGACCGCGGACGACCGCTTCGTCAACTCGATGGGCAGCGCCCGTCCAGCATGGGTGCACCGCCTCTCTGATTTTTCGCCCACCACCTGACAACCCTGGAGCATTTCATGGCAGACACCGTCTTTGACCTCACCGTACTGGGCGCCGGCGTCGGCGGCTATGTGGGCGCCATCCGCGCCGCACAGCTTGGCCTCAACGTCGCCATTGTCGAGAAGGACAGCACGCTGGGCGGCACCTGCCTGAACCGCGGCTGCATCCCCGCCAAGGCCTGGCTGGAGAGCGCCGACCTGCTGCACCACGTGAAGCACGCCGCCGAGTTCGGGGTGAACGTCAGTGAGCCGTCGTTCGACTTCGCCGTGATGCAGGAACGGCGGGGACGGATCGTCGACCAACTCACCTCGGGCGTGGCGGCCCTGATGAAGGCCAACAGGATCACGGTGTTCAAGGGCAAGGGCCTCATCGCCACACCTACTCAGGTCACCGTCACCGGCAATGATGGCGCCGCCACCACCGTCAACAGCAACTACATCCTGGTGGCCACCGGCTCCACCCCCAAGACGCTGCCCGGCCTCGACCTCGACGGCGACCGCGTCATCTCCAGCGACCACATTTGGGACCTGAAGGCTCCGCCGAAATCGGTCATCGTGCTGGGCGCCGGAGCTGTGGGAGTCGAGTTCGCCTCGTTCTTCAACGACGTGGGGTCCGAGGTGACGGTCGTCGAGTTCCTGCCCAGCGCCGTGCCCAACGAGGACAAGGACGTCTCTACTGAACTGGAGCGCCAGTTCAAGGGCCGCGGTATCCGGGTGCTCACGGGCGCCAAGCTGCTGCCCGAGACGCTCAAGAAGACCAAGGACAGTGTGACCGTGGAGGTGGAGCAGAAGGACGGCCGTCAGACGGTGACCGCCGAACTGCTGCTGGTGGCCGTCGGCCGCGGCGCTGTCGTCGAGGGCATCGGCCTGGAGAACACCAAGGCCGTCGTCGAGCGCGGTGTCATCAAGGTCGACACCAGCTTCTGCACCGCCGAGCCGACCGTGTACGCCGTGGGCGACGCCATCGGCGGCATCATGCTGGCGCACGTGGCGGAGAAGGAGGGCGAGATCGCCGTGGAGGCCATCGCCGGCCACCACCCGGCGGCGCTCGACTACAACCGCGTGCCCAAGACCACCTACACCCGCCCGCAGATCGGCAGCCTGGGTATGAGTGAGCAGCAGGCCAAGGACGCCGGCTACAAGGTGAAGACCGGCCGGTTCAGCTATGCCATCAACGGCCGCGCCATCATCCACGGCGAGAGCCGCGGCTTTGCCAAGGTGGTGGCGGAGGCCGAGACCGGCGAGATCCTGGGTGTGCACATCATCGGCCACAACGCGTCGGAGCTGGTGGCGGAGGCGGCCATGGCCCGCTTCCTCGAAGGCACCGTGGCCGACTTGGCCGACAACGTGCACGCGCACCCCACCCTCACCGAAATCCTGATGGAGGCCGCCCTCGACGCCGACCGCCGCTCCATCCATTTCTACCGGCGGTAATTCCAGCGACGCGCAACCGAGGCCTGTGGTTCCACGGGCTCGGCTGACCGCATGTCGAGTCGCGGAAACCAGGCTCAATTGTGTAGTCGGCGTGGCTGTCCCAAGCACAAGCCTATGATAGAATTTCCCAAGGCTGTGTCTCTCGCTGCGCTCTGCGCCAGGACCATGGCCGCCACCCCACTACGTCGAAAGGCAGCCGCATGCGCCTGAGCCAAAGCCTCAACCTCCGCGATCGAACCCTTGCCTTCTTCCTCAGTTGCGCCCTCCTGACCCTCCTCACGCTGTCTTCCATGCGTGGCCAGTGGGACGTGGCCTTGGCTTCGACCTGTGGCGCCGGCACCAACGTGGGCACGGTGGGTACGGGCACCATGACCGTGCCCGGCGGCACGGGTACCGGCACCGGTACCGGCATCGGCACCGGCGTACCCTCCACCGTCACCATCACCATCTCGGTGAGCCCTTCGTCGGTCTCGGCCAATGGCGTGTCAAGTTCCAGTGTATCTGCCCTTGTGTTGCGGGGGACCGCCGGCGTGAGCCAGGCCCAGGTGCGCTTCGACACCGACCTCGGAACCTTCACGGTCAGCGGCGGCGCCACCGAAACCGCAGTCACCAACGCGTCCGGCCTGGCGACGGCCAGTATCCTGAGCTCCACCGCCGGCGCCGCCACGGTGCAGGCCACCCTGCTCGATGGCCTGGGCAACCCGGTGGCCTGCCCCACCACCGCCGTGGCCTTCACACCCTCCACCCCCGCCACCATCACCAAGGTGGCGGGTGACCCGCAGATCGGACCGGCGGGCGCCACGCTGCAGCCAATGGTGGTGCTGGTGAAGGACGACGGCGGTAACCCGAAGGCGGGCGTGGCCGTGCAGTTCGTAGCCTCCAAGGGTGTTCTGGACTCCGGCAGCGCCACCAAGAATGCGGTGACCGATACCACCGGTCAAGCGCAGGCGACGCTCACCCTGTCCGGCGGCGGCGCACCCCCCGACTCGTTCTCCGTCTCCGCTACCTGTTCAACCTGCACGTCGGCCACCAAGTCGGTGACCTTCACCGCCACCACTGCTCCGCCGGACAAAGTGGCGAAGTCCGGTGGCGACAGCCAGTACGGCATTGCCGGCACGGCGTTGACCCAGCCCTTGTCGGTGGTGGTGGTGAACGCGAACGGCACCCCGTTGAAGGGCGTGACGGTGACCTGGACATCCAGCAAGGGCGCCTTCACCACCGCGACCACCACCACCACCGACAAGGACGGTGAGGCCACGGCCTCGCTGACGCTGGGAAGCGCCGACGTTTCGCCCGCCACGCACACGGTGACGGCCACCTGCGCCAGTTGCGACACCACCAAGACGGTGACCTTCACCGCGACCTCGTTGACGGCGTTCCCCTTCTCGGGCAGCGTGCGCAGTTTTGACGTGAATGGCGCTTCACTTCCGGCCGCAACCGCGGCGGGCGCCAACATCGTCATCACGCAATCGGCCTTCAATCTCAGCTTCGCAGCGGTGGTTGCCGCCGGTGGCACCTTTACCGCCAACGTCGCCGCCGCCGATGGCACTGCGAGCGTCTCGAAGGACGGCTTCCAGAGCACGGGCGCCCTGGCCATCAGCATGAGCGCCGCCGGCGTCCAAAACCCCGCGAGTGCGAATGCACGGCTCACGCTCGTCCAGCAGGGCGTCCCCATCACCGGAACCGTCACCACCCAGTTGGGCGCCGCGGTGGCAAACGCCTTCATCTCTGCCAACGAGGTCACCACCACCGGTGGACGGCTCGCCGGCGCCCGCCACGTCTACGGGCTGTCCGATGGGAGCGGCGCCTACTCGATCAAGGTGGCGCCCAACAGCTTCTGGAACATCTATGCGTATGCCTCCAACCAGGGGGAGCGGTTCGTCGACCTCAACGGCGATAAGACCGCGGATACCGTGGCCGCCGGCACGCTGGGGGTGTCCGGGCAGAACATCGTGTTCCCCGCCACCATCAACCTGACAGGGAGGGTGAAGAAGAACGGCGTGGCCGTGGCTGCGAACGCCGGCGTGGTCTACGCCCGGGGCAACAGCGGAGCGCCCAACCCGGGCAGCGCCGCCATCGGCGCGGGCGGCGCGTACTCGTTGAAATTGCCGGTGCCGGCCACCGGTAGCTCCAGCTTCACGGTGAACGCCGTGGTCGATAGCGAAATGCTGCCGCGGGAAGTGCGGGTGAATGCGCTGGGACAGTGTCTGAACGCCGCCGGTGGGGCGGTGAGTTGCGTGCAGGACTTCGACACCGCGGTTGCGACGCTCACGGTCAACTTCTTGACCGGCGGAGGCACGGCGTACACCGTGCCTCACGCCTTCGTCAGCGCGACGTCGTCCACCACCGTTGCCGGTACCAACCAGTCCACACCGTCTGGAAGTACCACGGTCACGAACGCCTCGGTGGCCAGCCTGCCCCTGGTGGGCGGCGACACAGCGCTGGGGGTGACCAGTAAGACCTACCGCGTACTGGTGACCGTGAGCGGGTTTGGTGTGTTGAGCGACACCAACGTGGTCATCGGGGCCGGGATTGGCGCGGCGGCCATGACGGTGACGGTGACCGTGCCCGTGCCGCTGACCCTCACCGGTACGGTGAAGGACGGAAGCGGCGCAGCGCTGCCGAGCGCGAACATCGAGGTGAACAGCACCACCCTCGGCCGCACGGCCACCACGAGTGCGACCGGCGCCTACCGTGTCGATTTGCCCGCCGGCTCAGCCTCCTATCGGGTGACGGCCTCGAAGGTCGGTTACCTCTCCAGTACGCAGGTGATCACGTTCCCGGGAACAACCACACAAGACTTCACGCTGACGAGTGATGGCGGACAGAACACCATCAGCGGCACCATCTCGGGAGTGCCGAGCAACGTGAGCAAGCATATTACCGCCATCACGAGTGATGGGAGGCAGTTCTCGACAGACGCCGGAACGACGGGAACCAACTGCGCCGCCACGCTTGTTGCCGGGCTGAACGACTTCTGCATGACGGTGGGGGCCGCCAGCATCATCAGCCTCAAGGCGACGGCCGACGGCTACGTGTTTGCCAGCATCGACAAGACGCTCCCCCTGAGCACGGCCACCGGATCGGTCAGCGGCGTCACCATCACGATGACGGCCGTCAACACCGGAAGGGCTCAGTCGGGTCAATGCTCCAACTCGGCTGGTTGCCGTATTGAGGCGGAGGGCAGCCGCATCACGGTGGCGCTGCCGCCCGCGGCCGGCGCGGCCGACACCTGGACCGTCACCATCAAGGAGACGACGGATGCCCCGGAGACCGCCACCTACAAGCCGGTGTTCCTATCGGCCGACGGGGTGCCGCTGGGCGTCGAGATCACGGTGGTCAACAGCGCAGGGGTACAGGTCACGCAGTTCTCCACTCCGCTGACGTTCCGTATCGAACCGGTGGTCGCAGGCAGCCTTACGGGGTTCTTCAACGGCGCGACCGGTAACTGGGTGCCCATGGACTCCTGTGTCAACGACGCCACCGGTACCACCTGCTCCACCACCCACCTCACCACGTTTGGGATGCTGTCGGCCGGAGGCTCCACTCCCAGCGCTACCGGCGGTGGCACACCGTCGACCGGTGGCACGGGTGGTGGCGGCGGGGGCGGCGGTGGCACGCCGGTGACGCTGCCGCCCACGCCTCCGGGCCCTAGCAGCACGGCCCCGTCCACGGCCGGCGCCGTGCCGGTGAACGCCAAGGACGGTACGACCATCGGCGTGGCGAACGGCGCCCAAAGCGATGGTGGCGTGTCGCTGAGTGTGCCGGCCGGCAGCCTGAGTGGCGACACCAAGCTCTCGCTGGTGCTGAACCAGTCGGAGCCCAAGGGCATCACCGCACCGGGCGGGACGTCGCTGCTGCCCTTCAGCATCGACGTGACCAACGACAACGGCACACGCCTGCGCACGGCTTCTCACCTCTTCGTGAACGTGGCGCAGGGCTTGCTGGGCGGCCGCAACCCCGCTCGACTGCAGGGCGGTGTGGTGGAGAGCGATGGATCGGTGACGCTGTTGCCCAGCAGCCTGCTGGATGGTTCGGAGCAGGGCGTGTTGGACATCCGGATTGAGCACTTCAGTACCTATGTGGTGGTGGAGCGCACCGGCGGCGTGCCGGTGCTGAATGGGCCGATGAGCGGTGAGACGCTGGCGACCCTGGGCGCCACGCTGGCCTGGACCAACCCGCCGGGGACGGTGCAGTACCAGATTCAGGTGGCGCCGTTCAACAACGACGGTCCGGGCGTCAACCTTCTCCGGGATGCGGAGACGAGTTACACGGTGATGGCGCCCAACTTCGGCGGGGCCGACGCCAACTACGTGATGTTGCCGGGCATAAGCTACGTATGGCGTGTGCGCACCACCACCGTGGCGAAGCCGGGCGAGGCCGACTGGAGTGCGTGGTCGGTGGGCTATTTCCGCACACCGACGGCCGACCCGAGGGCCATCGACCGGGTGAGCCCGCAGGCGCTGGAGAAGGTGGGCGGCCTGACGCCAACCCTCACCTGGAGCAACGTCGACAAGCAGGTGTTCTACTACGAGGTGCAGGTGAGCAAGGACGCCGAGTTCGGCCCTACCGCCTTCCTGTACTGGGAGTTGGTGCATGGCGGCGCCAGCAGCCCTGCCAACAGCTACACCATCTCGTCCAAGTTCCCGCTGGAGGCCGGTCTCACCTACTACTGGCGGGTGCGGCCACGGGCGCAGGGCGATGCGGCGGAGACGGCGTGGTCTGCCACGTTCATCTTCCAGGCGCCCTGACGAGGTACGAGGGCGGGCTCGGAAATGCCAGGCTGGTTGGTACCGATGAGGGGGTGACGCGTCGCAGGGGGCAAGATGTCCGATAGTCCCTGGTGGGTCCTCGCGCTCCCCCAGACGCCCTACGTGGAGGCATGGCGGCTGCAGCACCGGCTGCTGGCCGCCCGCCAGCAGGGCCTCATTCCCGACACGCTGCTGCTGCTGGAGCACCCGCACGTGTACACCCTCGGCCGCGGCGCCGTGCCCCAGCACCTGCTGTTCGATGCAGACGGGCTTGCGGCGCGTGGCATCACCACCTGCTGGGTGGACCGGGGAGGTGACATAACGTACCATGGCCCCGGCCAGGTCGTGGGCTACGTCATCTGCGACCTGCGCGAGCGGGGCCTCGACGCCCATAGCTACCTGCGGGCCATCGAAGCGGTGCTGTTGCAGGTGCTGGCCGCCTACGGCATCGCAGGCCGCCGCGACCCTGAGTACACCGGTGTGTGGGTGGGCGACGAGAAGGTGGCGGCCATCGGCGTGCGGGTGAGCCGGGGCGTCAGCATGCACGGCTTCGCACTGAACGTCGACCCTGACCTCGCCCTCTTCACCGGCATCGTGCCGTGCGGCATCCGCGACCGTGGCGTGACCAGTCTGCGGGTGCTGCTGGGCCAACCGCCCGCCATCGAGGCGGTCCACGCCGTGCTCATCACCGCCCTCGCCCAGGTCTTCGGCGGCGACACCCAGCGCGTCACCCTGGAGCATGCGGTGGCCGAAGCGCCCGACGTGCAGGCCCCGGTCAGCGACCCACCGGCCCGCTTCGCCCACCTGGCCTAACCGGCCTCGCCTCCAACAGGCTAGTAAACGGCGCCGAGGACATCTCCTCGGCGCCGTTTACTAGCGGGGTGACCCGCCTTGTGGCGTCGTGCGGCTAGCGGCTGCCTACAGGCGTCGCGATCCGAGGGTCGATCCACATGGCCAGTAATTGGCCCATTTCCACCAACTCGGTGTCGGCCAGCGTCTTGTGCACCTGCGCGTCCAACAGATAGTAGCCGCCGCCCAGCAGGTCAGATGCATCGATGATGCCGGAACTCTCCTCATCCAGGGTGATGACGCCCGGTTGCCCCTGGCCGAAGAGTGCCGGGTTGAACCAAGCTACCGGCACGAACTCCTTGGTGTCGATGCCGTAGGCCCACACTCGGGCGATGTACGGCTCGTTGCCTGGGTCCTCCTGCAGGATCACCCGGCCGTACTTGTCGACGGTGATGTTATCGAGCATCTTGTGCCCCTCATCGCCGTTGAGCAGTAGGTCGAGGGCGCCGCCGGCCTCAGGGTTCTGAATGTCCCAGAACCGCAACCGCCATAGGCGGCTGTTGGTGGTGAAGGAACTGGTGGTCACAAAGTAGAAGTGGCTCTCGTAGCCGGGGCGCGGGTCCCAGGCGCCGTCCTCGATGCGCCGCATGCGGAGCGCCTGCTTCTCGATCATCGACTGCTCGAGCTGCGCGGCGGTCAGGCCCGAGACATCGCCGTCGTTGCCCACAGCCACCATCTTGAAACCGGCGCCGCTGCGCCACCCCTCCCAGGGCAGCCCGAGTCCGGCCGTGTCGTCCTCCTCCGACCGCACCACGCCGTCCACTTCCACCTGGATGCCGTAGAGCTTGCCGTTGGTGAGCCCGGCGCGCTCGATTGTGCTGCCGCTGGCCTGCTTGGCGCCGATGTAGACCGAAAGCTGACTGGGTGCAGCGCTCACCACCGGAGCGGTGGAGAGGTTGCCGTCTTCGAGACCGATCACGATGGTCTTTGCCTGGGGCATCGGATTAGCCACCAGGTTCTCGAAGGCGCCCCGGCCCATGCGGGGCAGTTGCCACGCTTGGCCGGCCTGGGCCCCGGTGGCGATCCAGGCGAACCCGCGCCCGCCGGTGGTTTCCTCGCCGTTCAGCAAGATACGGTCCTGGGTCCCGAGGCCATTCCACCAGAATGCCCCCGGGGCTGCCATGTCCGCAGAACACAGCCGCTCGATCGCCGTGGTAGCGGCATTGAAGGCCTTCTTGGCGGTATCCCACAGGAACATGCTGCCGGGCGAGGTCACCAGGTCCTGCCCTGCCTCCACCTTCAGGGTGTTGCGGTTGATGGCCCAGCGCGAGACGAACGCTCCCTTGGAGGCGTGGCCGCGAAGCTCACCGCGGGTGCTGCCCAACTCGTGGTTCACGAGCAGGTTCATGCTGTCACCCTGCCCGGCAAAGGCGCCGAGGCCGTCGGGGATGCCCACCATGCGGTAGCCACCCACGCTATCGCCCACGGTGAGGATGGAGGTGAGCGACACCATGTCGCCTAAGGCAGGGTTCGGTACCAGGTAGGGCGCTGTGGTAGTGGAGGGCCCCATGGCCCCAAAACGAGGGGCGGCGAAAGCGGTTGGGGTCTGTGGGGCCGGTGCGAGGGCAAAGGCGCCGGCCAGGCCGGCGCTTGCGGCCAGAGCGCCGAGGCTGGCGAGCCGGGATTGGTGCTTCGTCATTGGTTCAGTCTCCTTGGTGGTGAAAATCGCACGCAAGTGCTTCCAGCGCTCAAGCGCTGGGCGGATTGTGCCGGTTGGTGAGGTTCTGTCCCTCCTGTGCTGGTTTGTGGCCGCCGGCGGAGCGCTGCCGGTGGCCGCCGGCTCCAGGCTCCCCAGCGCTGTGGCGCCCGCATCTCATAGATCCATAAGGTATGGGCAAAGACATAGTATCGTTAACAAGGTTTAAGTCAATCATATAAATACAGATGTCTGAAACAGAACTCTTCTAGAGACATATTGAAGCTAAACCAGATGGCGGAGCCCGATGCATACCTGCCGTGCGTCGCCACCGCCGGGCGTAGTACCATACATGCACTGCGGAGTGTCCGCAGGACGAACGGGGTGTAGCGCAGCCTGGTTAGCGCGCCTGCTTTGGGAGCAGGAGGCCGACGGTTCGAATCCGTCCACCCCGACCATTCCCCCCGTAGAGAGAAGCGCCCACCGCATTGGCCGCTGACGACGATCGGTTTCTCAAGGTGCTGCGGGACGTCCAGAGCGGAAGGCTGACCAGCGAGCAGGCGCTGGAGCATATCCGCTACCTGCCCTATGAAGACCTCGGCTACGCCAAGATTGACCACCATCGCGGCTTGCGCCAGGGACTGCCCGAGGTGGTGTTTGGCCTCGGTAAGAGCCCTGCGCAATTGCGCGGCATCCTGGAACGACTGGCGCCACAGGCCGGCAAGCTGCTGGCCACCCGTATCGAACCGGCCGCCTGGGACTACGTATGCGACGTGCTGCCAACCGCCCGTTACGACCCCGAGGCCCGTGCCATCGTCTACGAGCGCGACCTACAGCCGGTGCGCCTGGAGGGCATACTGGTGGTGACTGGTGGTACCGCCGACATTCCGGTGGCCGAAGAGGCCTGCATCACCGCTGAGCTTATGGGCCACCAGGTGGACCGCCTGTACGACGTCGGTGTTGCGGGTATTCATCGCGTGCTCGACCAGACGCCCCGGCTACGCGCCGCCAATGTGCTGGTGGTGGTGGCCGGCATGGAGGGTGCGCTGCCCAGCGTGGTGGCGGGCTTGGTCGACCGGCCGATCGTTGCGGTGCCCACCAGTGTTGGCTACGGCGCCAGCTTCGGCGGCCTCGCCCCGCTGCTGGCCATGCTCAACAGTTGCGCTACCGGAGTGTCCGTAGTAAATATCGATAACGGTTTCGGGGCCGGGTACATGGCAGCGCTCATCAATGACCTGGCATGGAAAGGACGCAACGATGGAGACTAAGCAGGAACGGCTGCAGGCCGTGCTGCGCGCTATGGGCTCGGTCATCGTGGCGTACTCCGGCGGGGTCGATAGCACCTACCTCGCACTGGTGGCCCACCAAGTGCTGGGCGGCCGCGCCGTCGCCGTCACCGGCATCTCGCCCAGCCTGCCCCAGAGCGAGCGGGCGGAGGCGGCCGCCCTTGCCGTGCAGTTCGGCTTCCCGCAGCGGGAGTTGGACACCCACGAGATGGACAACCCTGAGTACATCGCCAACAACACCAACCGCTGCTTCTTCTGTAAAGACGAACTGTTCGGCCTGCTGACCAACCTCGCCAAGACTGATGGCTACGCCTTCGTGGCCGATGGTTTCAACGCCGACGACCTGAAGGACTTCCGGCCCGGCCACAAGGCAGGCGCCAAGTTCGGCGTCCGCTCGCCGCTGTTTGAGGCCGAGCTGACCAAGGCTGAGATCCGGGCCTACTCGCAGGCGCTGGGCCTGCCCACGTGGGACAAGCCGGCCATGGCCTGCCTGTCGTCCCGCTTCCCCTACGGCACACCCATCGACATAGAGGGCCTGGCCAAGGTGGAGCAGGCGGAGGCGGTGCTGCGGCGTCTTGGGTTCCGCCAGTTGCGGGTGCGGCACCATGGCCAGGTCGCCCGCATCGAGGTGGACCCTGCTGAGCTGCCCCGACTGATTGAGCCCGACGTGCGGGATGCGGTGGTGCGCGAGATCAAGCGGGCCGGCTACCTCTACGTGTCGGTCGATCTGGCGGGGTATCGGACCGGCAGCATGAACGAGGCCGTGCCGCACCTGCAAAAAGCAGGGCAGGCTCTCTGACTCCTGCCCGGACGTGACTACCGCTTACTTCGATTGCTTCGCGGGCGCCAGTGGTGACATGATCCTCGGTGCACTGGTCGGCTTGGGCGCGCCGCTCGATGCGGTACGGGCTGGTCTGGCCTCGCTCCCCGTCGGCGGTTATCGCATCGAGACGGTCCCCGACCGCCGCGGCCCGCTCACCGGCACCCGCCTCTCGGTGGTTATGGACCCCACTCACGGCCACGAGCACCACCGGTCGCTCAGCGACATCACGGCCATTCTGGTCGGCTCGGCGCTCCCACCCACTGTCATCGAACAGGCCATCCGCGTGTTTACCCGTCTGGCCCGAGCCGAAGCCCAAGTGCACGGTGTGGGCGTCGAGGAGGTGCAGTTCCATGAGGTCGGCGCGGTCGACGCGATTGTGGATGTGACCGGCAGCTTGCTGGCGCTCCAATTGCTCGGCGTGGAACGGGTGGCATGCTCGGCGCTGCCGGGCGGCACGGGGTACGTGAAGTCGGCGCACGGCGTGCTGCCGCTGCCCGCACCCGCCACCGTGGCGCTGATGGCCGAGGCGAATGCCCCCATGTTCGCCCCGCCCGCCACTGCGCTGCCGCTCGGTGAGCTGATCACCCCCACGGCCACCGCCATCCTCACCACCCTGGCCGAGTTCCGCCAGCCGTCTGGGCGCATCACCAAAGTGGCGTACGGCATCGGCCAGCGCGACCACCCGGAGCTGCCCAACGCGCTGCGGGTGTGGCTGTGCGAGGAGACCCCAGCGGCTGCCGGCGGCGAGGCCCCTACCGGCGACGTGCAACTGCTTGAGACCAACATCGACGACATGAACCCGGAGCTGTACGGCTACGTGGCCGAGCAACTGTTCGCGCACGGCGCGCTCGATGTCTGGTTCACCCCGATCCAGATGAAGAAGAACCGTCCGGCGGTGCAGGTGAGCATCCTCGCCCGCCCGCCCATGGCCAACGCCCTAGCGCAGGTGTTGCTGCGGGAGACCTCGACCCTCGGCGTGCGCACCCGGCTGCTGGCGCGCTGGGAGGCCGCCCGTGAGGTGGTGACCTTCGAGTCGTCGCTGGGGCCTGCGGCGGTGAAGGTGAAGCGGCTGGATGGCTGCGTGGTGAACGTAGCGCCCGAGTACGACGCCTGCCGCGGCCTGGCGCAGCACCATGGCCTGCCGCTTCAGGAGGTGTACCGCAGGGTGGCCGATGAGGCCCGCACGCGTTTAGGGGCCGGAGCGCCTTAATCATGCTGCCGCTGACCCGAGCGGTGATCACCGCGCTGGCCTTCCTGTCGGTCAGTGCAGCCCTGGCTGCGGTGCCGCAGCGAGGGCTCGGGTTCTGGCATCTTTACTTTGCGCCGGTGATGATCGCCTCACTCAGCTTTGGTCTTGCCGGCTCGTTCGCCGGCATCGCCGCTACCGTCGCCGCCATGTTGTCCATGTACTACCGGTTCGACCGGGCGTTGACCAGCATCGCGCCCGAGTTGCTCCCGGAGGCCCTGCGTCAGAGCATTGTGGGCATTCTGGCGATGCAGGCCACGGGCGACCAGTTTACCCAGGCGGTCATCGGCGTGTCGCTGCTGGCCGGCCTTGGCTGCATGGTGGGCTGGCTGGTGGACCAGAACCACAGCCAGCGGCTCCGCTACGAGCGGGAGGCGACCACTGACGCACTCACCGGCGTGGGTAACTATCGCAGCCTGATGGAGGCGCTCAGCACCGAGATCGCACGCGCCGGCCGGTTTGGCGGCCGCATCGGCTTCCTCATGCTCGACCTCGATGGCCTTAAACCCTACAACGACACCTACGGGCACCAAGTGGGCGACAGCATTCTGCGAGCGGTGGCGCAGACGCTCCGCCACCAGGCGCGCGAGGTGGATAGGGTGTGCCGCTACGGCGGCGACGAGTTTGCAGTGGTCCTGTTGGAGGCAACCCGGGAAGGTACGCGGACCGCGGCCGAACGGCTGCGGCAAGCGGTCGCGTTGGCGGTGGTGCCGGTGCCGGTAGGTAGCGTGGAGGCGCGGGTGACGGTGAGTATTGGCGGCTGCCTGTATCCCGACGATGGCGCCACGCCCGAGGAGCTGGTGGCCGCAGCCGATGCCGCACTGTACGAAGCCAAGCTCCGGGGCAAGAACCAGGTGCAGATGGCGCAAGTGCGCACCGGGCCTCCGGCGGCGCCGGACGGGGCTTAATAAACTATCTCAAAACTAGGCATGGCGATGGTGTGGAGGTTCGGCAGGGGAGGCCAGAGGGGACGGTCGTCCCCTCTGGCAGGGGGTTTGGGGGTGAGCCTTACCGCTCATGCCCCTGAAGAAGTGCGCTACCAGACCGTTTTGAGATAGTTACTTAGGCCAGTCCGCCCTCCCAGGCGGCGCTCAGGTCGCTGACCGGCGCGTCCACCAGCCCGCCGACACGCAGGCGGTCGCCACCCACCACGCCGAGCCGGGTCGCCGGCACGCCCGCCGCCGCCGCCGCCGCCGCCAGCCGTGCGGCATCGGCCACCGCCACCGAGACCACGATGCGAGACTGGCCTTCCCCGAACAGCAGCGCATCTTGCCGGCCCGCCGCCGTTAGATCGCTGGCGTCCAAGCCCAACCCGCCCACCATACAGCTCTCGGATAAGGCCACGCTCAGCCCACCGTCGGCGCAATCGTGTGCGCTGCGCACCACGCCGCCGCGGATCAGGTCGAGGCACAGCTCCTGCAGCCGCTGCTCCAGCGCCAGGTCCAGCCGGGGCGCGCCCGCCACCAACCGGTGAAAGTGGCTCAGGTACTCGCTTCCCGCCAGCTCGCCCGCCCCATTGGCGCCCGACGACGCCAGGTCCACACCCAGCAGGTACGCTATGTCGCCCTCAGCCTTGAAGGCCAGGGTGCACGCCTGAGACACGTCGGGCAGGATGCCGAGCATACCCACTACCGGCGTCGGGTAGATGGCCTGGTCGCCGCTCTCGTTGTACAGGCTGACGTTGCCGCTGATGACCGGCGTGCCCAGGGTGAGGCAGGCCTCGCTCATGCCCCGGATCGCCTGCTCCAACTGGTAGTACACGTGGGGCTTTTCGGGGTTGCCGAAGTTCAGGCAGTCGGTGGCGGCCACGGGCTGCCCACCGCTGCACACCACGTTGCGGGCGGCCTCGGCCACGGTAATGGCCCCGCCCACATACGGGTCCAGGTAGCACAACCGGCCGTTGCCGTCGGTGGTGAGCGCAATGCCCTTCTGGGTGCCCTTGATGCGCAGCACGGCGGCATCGGAGCCGGGGCCAACCACGGTGTTGATGAGTACCTGGTGGTCGTACTGACGGTACACCGACCGTTTGCTCGCCACGTTCGGCGAGGCCAGCAGCGCCACCAGCGTCTGCGTCCAGGTGCCGGGCTCCGGCGGCACGTCGGGCAGCACGCTCAGGTCGAACGTCCGCAACTGGGCGATGTCGGGCGACTCTACACCCTCCCGCCGGTACTCGGGCGGCTTGGTCAGGCTGGGCACCGACGCCTCGGCCACCACCGTCTCGCCCTCGGTGATGCGGGCCACCTGCTCGGGGATAATCCGGCCGATGACGGCGCAGGTCAGGTCGTATTTGTCGAACACCGCCCGCACGTCGGCCTCGTGCTCCGGCTTTACGATGGCGAGCATGCGCTCCTGCGACTCCGACAGCATCACCTCATAGGGGGTCATGCTGGTAGCTCGCCGTGGCACTTTCAGCACGTCGATCTCGATGCCGGTGCCTCCCTTGGCCGCGCACTCGACGGCGGCGCTAGTCAGCCCGGCGGCGCCCAGGTCCTGCAGCGCCTCCAGCCAGTCGGTCTGCGCCAGCTCCAGGCAGGCCTCCAGCAGCAGCTTCTCCATGAACGGGTTGCCCACCTGCACCGCCGACCGCAGCTCGCGGTCCTCCAGCGTGCGGCTGGCCAGGCCTGACGCGCCGTGGATGCCGTCGCGGCCGGTGTCGGCGCCCACCAGCATCAGCAGGCTGCCCGGCACGCTGGCGCTGGCGCTCAGCAGCCGTCCGTCGTGAATGAGGCCGACGCACATGGCGTTCACCAGTGGGTTGCCGCTGTAGGGCGGGGCGAACACCACCTCGCCGCCCACGTTAGGGATGCCCAGGCAGTTGCCATAGCCTGAAATGCCCGACACCACGCCCTTGAACAGGTAGCTATTGCGGCCCTCGCCCAGCGGCCCGAACCGCAGCGAGTTGAGCAGCGCGATCGGCCGCGCCCCCATGGCAAAGATGTCGCGCACAATGCCGCCCACGCCCGTCGCCGCGCCCTGGTACGGCTCGATGGCCGAGGGGTGGTTGTGCGACTCCACCTTCATCACCACCGCCACGCCGTCGCCAATGTCGATGACGCCGGCGTTCTCCTTGCCGGCCTCCACCAGGATGTGCTCGCCCTCGGTGGGGAACAGGCGCAGCAGCGGCTTGCTGTTCTTGTAGCCGCAGTGCTCGCTCCACAGGCTGCCGAACAGCCCCAGTTCCACATGGTTGGGCTCCCGGCCAAGCTGCTGCACAACCAGCTCGTACTCGGCTTGGGACAGTGCGACGTCGTCGAGGTCTGCTTGGGTGATGGACCGTGCCTTTGGCGCCACTTAGAAGATATCCTCCCACCTGCGATAGGTCCGTTCGTTGCGGGCGGTGATGCGGCCGATCAGGACTTCCTCGCGTTCGTCGTCGACGCGGTAGACCACTCGGTAGCGCCCAACCCGCAGCCGGTAGGTATTGGGCTCAAGGGCCACCAAACCGGCAGGTCGTGGGTCTTCGGCCAGCCGATACAACCGAGCGGCCACCCGTTCATAGTCACCGGCCGGCAGATGTTCAAGTTGTCGTTGCGCAGTGCGTGAAGGGAAACGAATAACGTACACCGGTGGCTAGCGCCGTTCGCCACCTCGCCGCGCGGTCGCCGCGGTACCCGCAGGCTCCTGAGATGTCTGCTCGGGCTGGCCCCTTTCGGCCATCACTTCCTCCAGAGTTGGGCCGCGTTCGCCTGTCCTGGCGATCTCGAGCTCCATTCGCAGCATTGCCTTCAGATCCTCGATGTCCTCTTCCATCTGCTCGAAGCGCTCGAACGACAAGACAACAGCGACCGGATGGCCGTACCGCCCCACCACCACCGTCTCGCCATCCTCCGCTGCCTTGACCACCTCGGGGAACCGTGCCCGGGCAACCGCCATGCTGACCTTTTTCATTGGTGGCCTCGCTCGGTACGAATGGGCGTTGATGTACGCTGATCAGTGTACAACATCTGTGTGCCGGGCCCCGAACGGCTGGCACTGCACGCCGCCTTTTGGATGTTTGAGATGGGCTTAGAGGGAGCCGCAGGCGCAAAACAGGTGGGGATTACGAACGTGCCATCAACGGCAAGTGTTCTAGCGCAATGGTATCCAGCCCGTCGGCCCCCATTCGCACGCTGGCGTCCAGTACCTCGATGCCCAAAATGTGTCCTGCCGCGTCCATATCAGCGGTGACACCCTCTTCCAGATCCTGGCTATCGGCGGGCTCGCCCTCACGCAGTTGGATGTACAACGCGTCGGCTTCATGGTCATAGGTGATGCGCATGGTGTACCTAAGCCTCCGGGCCGCGCTTCCTGCGCGTGATGGTGACCACCAACGTTCCCGCAGCCTCGACTTTGACGGTCACTCTCAGCCAGCCATCGGGAAGCTGCTTCCACAAGTTGGTTCGACTAGCAATCGACGCCGTGATCGTATCGGGCATATTGATAACTGCAAGAACCGCCGCCTCCGTGAGGCGCCAAAGGCGCAGCCGGTTACGAGCATGGCGACTAAAGCGTCGCCACGCTCCGGCCGCTACCCCACGCTCAGCAAACGCCCGGCGTGCGCCACGATGGATCCGAAGATGACGCCGCCGTCCGTGCCGCCGAGCGCCGCCTCGCAGCAACGCTCCGGGTGCGGCATCATGCCCAGCACGTTGCCGCGCCGGTTGCGGATGCCGGCGATGTTGTGCAGCGAGCCGTTGGGGTTGCTGGCGGTGTCCGCCACACCCTCGTCGTTGCAGTAGCGGAACACCACCTGGCTGTTGCGCTCCAGGTCTACCAGTGTTTGGCCGTCGGCAAAGTAGTTGCCCTCGCCGTGGGAGATGGGGACCCGCAGCACCTGCTGGGGTGTGGCCAGGTTAGTGAACGGAGTGTCGGTGACCTCGGTGCGCAGGCTGGTCCACTGGCAGCGGAACTGGAGGTGGTCGTTCTGCAGCAGGGCCCCCGGCAGCAGCCCGCTCTCGCACAGCACCTGGAACCCGTTGCAGATGCCGATGACCAGCCCGCCGCGCTCGGCGTGGGCCACCACCGCCTCCATGATGGGCGAGAAGCGGGCGATGGCGCCGCAGCGCAGGTAGTCTCCGTAGCTGAAGCCGCCCGGCAGCACAATGCAGTCGGCGCCCTTCAGGTCGCGCTCCTTGTGCCACAGGTAGGTGACTTCCTGGTGGAACACGGTGTCCAGCACATGGAAGCAGTCCATGTCGCTCCACGTACCCGGAAACACCACCACGCCAAACTTCATGGACAACGCTCCGTCATCGGCCGGAATCTCGGGTTGCACGCACGGTGCGGACATCGGGCAGCGGTGCGCCGGCGGTGAGGCCGGCCGGCAGCGGGTAACGCACCCGCGGGTGGTACATGGCCCGCAGCGCGCTCTTGAACACGCCACGAATGCTTTCGATATCGCGCAGGGTGAGATCGCACTGGCTCAGTTCGCCTTCTGCCATGCGTTCCGCAAACACCCGGTCGACCACCGTCTCCAAATCTTCCGGGTCAGTCTTCTCCTCGCTGCGGCTGATCGCCTCCACCGAGTCGGCCAGCATCACGATCGCAGTCTCCCGTGTTTGCGCCGGCGGCCCGGGGTACTGGAAGTCGTGCGGGTCGACGTGCTCGTAGAGGTGGGTGGCCCGGTTGTAGAACGAGACGGTGATCCGGCAGCCGTGGTGCTCGCGGATGAAGGCCATCACGGCATCGGGCAGCCGGTGCTGCTGCGCCAGCGCCACGCCGTCGGGCACGTGGGCGATGATCATCTTGGCGCTGGCGTAGGGGTCGAGCCGGTCGTGGATGTTCTCGCCGCCCCGCTGGTTTTCGATGAAGCAGCCGGGGTTCTTCAGCTTGCCGATATCGTGATAGTAGGCGCCCACCCGGGCCAGCAGTGCGTCGGCGCCCACCGCCTCGGCCGCCTGCTCGGCCATGTTGCCCACCAGCAGACTGTGGTAGTAGGTGCCGGGCGCCTCCTGCAACAGCCGCCGTAACAACGGATGGTCGGTCTGTGCCAGCTCGTGCAACTGGGCGCGGGTGGTGACCCCGAACGCCAGCCCCAACACCGGTGCGAACCCGAGGCTCAGTGCCGCCGCCGCCATATTGCCCCCCAACACCGCGGCCATTTGCCAGGGCAATGACACGGTGTCCCGTCCGGGGTTCAGCAACCAGAAGGCCACCACCACGAGCACCCCGCCGCCACCCGCCGCCGCGGTGGCGGCAAAGTACCGGAGGTTGCGGGTGGCGCGCCCCACCACAATGGCGCCGATGATGCCGGTCACCAGGTACAGCACCACGAACTCCAGCGTCTCGAGGGCGGTGTAGGGCGGGATGAACAGCGGGTCGCTGGAGAACCCGGCCACAAAGGCGCAGGTCACCGCCAGAAAGAGCGTGCTGGTAAGGCCCAGCGAGAGTTGCAGCAGCACCGACACCAGCAGCGGGGCCGCGGCCACCGGAAATGCTGCCGCCCACATTGGACGGCCCGGTAGCCCGATTTTGGCCAGCACCACCGTGAGTGCCAGCACCGTTCCCAGTAGCAGTAGCCTACGTTTAGACCCTAGTGCTCGCGGCTGCACCACATAGATGAACAGTGCCAGTACGCCCGCCATCAACGCCATCAGCAGCAGGCCACCCAGCAACTCGGGCAGCCTGCCCGCACCTTCAATGACGCCGGCCTCGCGCAGCTTCTCGAGTTGGAGCGCCGTCACCACCTGGCCGTCGCGGGTGATCACCTCGCCGGGCTGCAGGCCCACCATCACCGGCTCAACCTGTTTGGTGGCGGCTTCCCGCAGCAGCGCAGTGGCCTCGGTGTCCTCCACGAGGGTTGGCTTGAGCAGCACTTCCAGCAGGGCCGAGAGCGTGAGGCGCTCGATGGCGTTCAAGCCGGCGCCTGCGCGCTGCAGCAGTTGTGCGCGCACCGACGGCAGTTGCTGGGTGGTCGTCCGCTCCAGCAGGGCCTGGTTCAGCAGGCGGGTCAATTCGCCCTGCACCGCTTCCCAGCGGTCGGGCGCCATCTGCTGAACGGCGGTGATGATGGCGGCGTCCGGCGTGCGGGTATCAGTTGGCTCGGCAGGCGCTGCGATCCGTGCCCGCTCCAACCAGTGCATCAGAGCGCCCAGGTGGTCCTGCTGGCGTCCGGCGGTGGTTACGTCGGCAATGAGCACCTGCGGGGTGGTGGCCGCTACGTCCCGTCGCTTCGCCTGGGTGAGCGAAGTGCTGGGAAACGGCGGCACTGCCGCGGGCGACTTGACGGTGACGGGAGCGATGCTCCCCTCAACGAATGTCCGCTGGGTGGCCTGGTAGGGCAGAATGACCGCCGCCACCAGTGCGGCGGTGAGCCCCGCGAAGAAGGCGGCGGAGCGAACGCCGCTCACCACATGGCGTGCCGACGCTGCCGGAGCCGCGTCGCGTCCGTCGGATGGAAGCAGCCGCCGCAGCGCCGAGAACACTATCCCCCCGCGAGCAGGGCGGACACGACCTCGTTGATGTCGCGCCCGTCGGCCTTGCCACGCAGTTGAGTCATGATGACGGGCATTACTTTGTTCTTGTCGCCAAGCCCAGTGGCGCCCACGCTGGCAATAATCGCCTTAGCCGCCACCTCGATCTCGTCACGAGAGAGCTGGACAGGCATGTAGCGTTGCAGGATGACCAGTTCGGCTACGGCCACTTCGGCGAGGTCGTTGCGATTGGCCTTGAGGAACTCCGCCAGGCTGTCCTTGTGTTCCCGGATCTCTTTGGCGATGACGTTCAGGATGCCTGCGTCGTCGAGCACGGTTCCGGGGCCCTTGGCGACCTCAGCGTTCTTCACACCGGCCCGCACCAGACGCAGCATGCTTTTGGTGCGCTCGTCGCCGGATCGCAGGGCGGCCTTCAAATCGTTGTCCAGTTGTTCAGCAAGCGACACAGTAGCCTCGATAGTGATGCAATCGCATCCACAGTATACCGCGGATACGGACGCCGCTTCAGGCACAGATCCGGCGAGAACCTAACCCATGACCTCCCTGGGTTGGTCCACGCGCAGCCAGCCTCTCGCCGGACAATTGCCTGAGCCCGTCGAAGGCGCCACCGGCGGCCGCAACCGGTAATGTCGTTAGCTACCCCCAGCGCTCCGGCCAGATTGCGGGCCTGGGCGACTTCACGTTTCGCCCAGCGACGGCGCCTTCGACAAGCTCAGGCACCATCCACGACGCCTACTGTACGGCCACCTGCGGCGCATACCTCCGCAAAAACTCCGTGATACGCCGCTGTGCTTCCGCTTTGTGCGCCCCCTCCTTCCACTCCGGAATGAACGCCGCGTTCGGCGCCAACCGGGCGGCTTCCTCAGCCACTGCAAAGGGATGCATCTCATCGTTGCCGGCCAGCACCAGCAGCGGCGTCTGGCAGTTTCGCATGAAGTCCCGGGAAACGGTGTACACAAAGTCCTGGGTGTACATGTGCCGGTACACCGCATCAATGACCTCGGGGTTCGCATCCGGACGGTCGCCCAGCGCCTGTGCCCACTGCGCGAAGGACGAGTGGTAGCCGGTTCCCGCCGGTATCGGCCCCACTCGCCCGCTCGGTTGCAATAGCACCGCCGCCGCAACCCGCGCCGGATCCGCCTGGATCAGCCCCATGCACATCGGGCCGCCGATGCACTGCCCCAGCAGTTCCACCCGGTCGACGTGCAGGTGGTCTAGCAGCGCACGCTGGTCGTCCGCGTGCTGTTGCCAGCCGTCGGTGGGGCGAATTGGGGCATGTGACTGCCCGGCGTTGCGAAAGTCGTATGCGATCACCCGGAACTCGCCCGCCAGCGCCGTGGTGGGATCGAGCCAGGCGCTGGGCCGCCGCCATAGCGCAATGTTGGACGACAGTCCGCCCGGCGCAAACACCAGAAGTGGAGGCCCCTCCCCGAACTCCTCGTAATAGATGGACGCGTCGTTGTATTCCAGGAACGGCATGCATGCCTCCATTTTCACGTTCCGCGAGCCGGCAAGCCGCCGGCCGCTGAGCGCCTGATGCTAGGCGCCGCGAACCTGCGCTGTCAACGGCGGCCAAGCGCGGGTAAGAAGCGTCGTCAACCGGTCTGCCAGAAGCCAGCAATGACAGGTCTTGCGCGCGTCAACCGATTTAGCTACCATACTTAGCAGTCAAGGCCTGCGAGTGCTAATGTCCCGCTGGCCTTGTTACGACCGGTTATCAAGGTCAAAAACACGGAGGAGAGGCAATGCCTGCAAAGCAACTGCGCTACGACGAAGACGCCCGCCGCGCCCTGAAGCGGGGCATCGACGCGCTGGCGGACACCGTAAAGATCACGCTGGGCCCGAAGGGCCGTAACGTGGTGCTGGATAAGAAGTGGGGCGCTCCCACCATCACCAATGATGGTGTGACCATCGCCAAAGAGATCGAGCTTGAGGACCCGTTCGAGAACATGGGCGCCCAGCTCGTGAAGGAAGTGGCCACCAAGACCAACGACATCGCGGGCGATGGCACCACCACCGCCACGGTGCTGGCCCAGGCCATCGTTACCGAGGGCCTGAAGAACGTGGCGGCCGGCGCCAACCCCATGGCCCTCAAGCGCGGCATTGAGGCCGGCGTCGAGGCAGTGGTCGCCCGCATCCGCGAGCTGTCGACCCCGGTCAACGGCAAGGAGCAGGTCGCTCAGGTGGCCAGCATCTCCGCCGCGGACCCCGAAATCGGCGGGCTCATCGCCGAAGTGATGGAGAAGGTCGGCAAGGACGGCGTCATTACCGTCGAAGAGAGCAAGGGGCTGAAGTACGAGACCGAGTACGTCGAGGGCATGAACTTTGACCGCGGCTACATCTCGCCCTACTTTGTCACTAACCCTGAGCGGATGGAAGCCGTCATTGACGAGCCCTACATCCTGATTTACGACAAGAAGATCTCCGCAGTGGCCGATATCGTGCCGGTGCTGGAGAAGGTGCTCCAGGTCAGCAAGAACATCGTGATTGTGGCCGAAGAGGTGGAAGGCGAGGCGCTGGCGACCCTGGTGGTCAACAAGCTGCGCGGCACCATCAACGTGCTGGCAGTGAAGGCCCCCGGCTACGGCGACCGCCGCAAGGCCATGCTGGAAGACATCGCCTGCATCACCGGCGGCCAGGTCATCAGCGAAGATGCCGGCCGCAAGCTCGATGGTGTGCAGGTCGAGGAACTCGGCCGGGCCCGCAAGATCACGGCGAACAAAGACGAGACCACCCTCATTGAGGGCCACGGCAACGAGGCCGACATCCAGGCCCGCATCAAGAGCATCAAGGCGCAGATGGAGGAGACTACCTCCGACTACGACAAGGAAAAGCTGCAGGAGCGGCTGGCTAAGCTGGCCGGCGGCGTGGCAGTCATCCGGGTGGGCGCCGCCACTGAGGTGGAGTTGAAGGAGAAGAAGCACCGGGTGGAGGACGCCCTGAGCGCCACCCGTGCGGCCGTTGAGGAGGGCATTGTACCGGGCGGCGGCGTGACCTTCCTGAACGCCCTGAAGGCGCTCGATAACGTACGCCTGGAGGGCGATGAGGCGACCGGCGTGCACCTGCTGCGCCGGGCGCTGGAGGAGCCGCTGCGGCAGATCGCCATCAACGCCGGCATGGAAGGCAGTGTGGTGACCGAGGAAGTGCGCCGCAAGCAGCGGGAGAACGGCGACAACCAGAACTTCGGCTACGACGCCTTTGCCGATGAGTACGTGGACTTGGTGGTCCGCGGCGTCATCGACCCGGCCAAGGTGACCCGTGCTGCGCTGGAGAACGCCAGCAGCATCGCTGCCCTGGTGCTCACCACCGACAGCCTGGTGACTGACGCTCCGGCGAAGGAAGCCCCGCCCATGGGTGACGACCACGGACACACGCACTAGCCGTTGACCACGGCAAACGAGGAGCGGCCGGGCAACCGGCCGCTCCTTTCCGTTTGGGCGCGGCTCGCCCGCGCGGTGGCGGTGCTCTGCACCGGCACCCTGCTTGGCCTAACGCTGGCCTACGCGTTCTACCGCCAGCCTTTTCCAACTGCTTGGTTCCCGTCGGGCTACCTCGCCGGCGTCACCGCCGATGACCTGGCGCTGGAGCGCACCGCCGACGCCAACGCCGCCCGCGACGGCGCCCCCGCCGGCCGCTATCCGCCGGCCGGCCTCTGGCACCTGCGCGCCATCCATGCCCAGGAGGCGTGGGACGAGTTGCAGCGCCGCGGCGCAACCAGCCCCACGTTTCCCGTGGGGCTCTTCGATGGCGTCATCGACCCCGAGCATCCAGACCTCGCCGGCGTGGTGGATGGCGGTCTGCTGGAGGACGCGGGGTTGTACGCGCAGCGCTGGGCCGCCCGCGACAATCACGGGACAGCGCTCATGGGTATTCTGGCCGGGCGGGGGCTGCCGGGCATCACGGGCGTGAACCCCACCGGACGGGTGGTACCCTTTGGCACCCACGCCACCAGCCGCGAGACGAATGTTGCGGCGTCGCTCCAGTACTTCGCCTCCCGGGGCGTGCGGGTCGCCAACTACTCCATTGCGCCGCCGTGGCCGGTGGTCGATCAGGACGCGGTCGATGCCGCCCGGCGCGCCGGCGTGCTGCTGGTCACCGGCCTGCCCAACCGCGATGCGGAGGCGATGGCGCATCCAGCGGCGTTGCAGCACACGCTCACGGTGTCGGGCGTGCAGCCCGGCGACGCCATTGGCGGCTTCGGCTGGGGCCCGCTGGTCGACGTGACGGCGCCCGGCCCATGGGTACTCAGCAGTGCGCCGCGGCTCAAGCTGGGACCGCTCACGTTGGGGCCGCCGTACCAGCGCATCTGCTGCAACTCCGTGGCCGTGGCTATTACCAGTGCGGTCGCAGCCCTCACGCTGCAGGCCGATCCGACGCTCACCGCCGGCCAGCTTGAGAAGCGCCTCAAGCTCTCCGCCCGCAAGCCGGTGGGTATGGATGGCGCCCGCTGGCACCCCCGTTACGGCTATGGTGTGGTCGACGCCCTGCGCGCCATCACCTATGACACCACCGGTCCCGAGATCGCCGTGGTGTCGGCCACCCGCACGCCGGCCGGCATTGTGGTGACCGGCGGCGCTATCGACACCACCGACGACGCTCTCTTGGAGCCCGGCCGCGCCCGTGACCAGCATCTGGTGGGCGTGGCCGTCTCCAATGTGGTGCGCGTCGAGGTGCGGGCCGGTGACGGCCCTTGGGTGGAGGCGACGATCACCGTTCCCGACACCGGCCGCCAAGGCGTGGTAGCTGGCCCCGTCCGGTTCGATGCCACCGTCCCTGCTGTCGGTCCGGTGCGTGCCCGCGCCTGGGACTCCGCGGGTAATGTGGGGGCGGAAGTGCTGGTGGAGGTGGCCGCACCGGGGCAGACGCCGTAGTAGGGCGACGGCGCCTTTCGGAGTCGCTGGTTTGGCCGAGGGCTGCCCTGCGTTAGATCGCCAGCGCCTTGCGGAAGGCTTTGTCCGACCGGAACGGGCCGACGATGGCGGCCCGCGCCACCGACCCGCCGATGACCGCCTTACCGACCCGTCGTAGGTCGTCCTCGGTCACCTTGTCGAGTTCGGCCACAATGTCGTCGACGGTCTTGATCTCGCCGTTCAGCAGCTCCTGCGGGCCCAGCCAGCTCATCACCGACCGGGTGTCCTCCATGCGCAGCAGCATGCGGCCCTTCAGCAGTTCGCGCACCTTGTGCAGTTCCTCGGGCGCCAGGCCGTCACTCAGGCGGTAAAGCTGGTCCAGCACTGCGGACAGCGTCTCTGCGGCGTTCTTCGGATCCACTCCGGCGTAGATGTTGAGCGACCCGGTGTCCTGGAAGTAACTGAGGTAGCTGTGCACGTCGTAGGCCAGGCCCCGCCGCTCGCGGATGTCGAGGAATAGGCGGCTGGTCATGCCTTCGCCGAGGGCGGTGCACAGCAAGCCCAGTACGTACCGGTCAGGGTGGTCGCCATGCAGGCCGGGCACGGCCACGCACACGTGTGCCTGCTCGCTGCGCCGTTGCTTCACTCGCAACCGGTCGCTGTCGGGAGCCGCCTCCACCGGCAACATCGGGGCCGGGTTGTGCGTGGCCCATTTACCCATGCTGTCTGCGAGCGCTGCTACCACCTCGTCGTGCTCCACGTTGCCCGTGACGGTCACCACGGTGTTGGCGGCGCTGTACTGGTGCTGCATGTACTCCAGCAGCATGGCGCGGCTGATGCCGACCACGGTTTCGCGGGTGCCGGCGATGTCGCGGCCCAGCGGCTGATCCGGCCACATCAGCTCGTCGATGAGCAGGCTGGCTACCTCGCCGGGATTGTCTTGCACCTGGCTCAGCTCTTCGATGATGACCCCCCGCTCCTTCTCTATCTCCTCCGGTGCGAACGTGGAGCCGTGGATCATGTCCAGCAGCACGTCCATGCCCATGTCGAAGTGTGGGCGGGCCACCTTGCACCAGTAGGCGGTCACCTCACGGTCGGTGCTGGCGTTCTGCATGCCGCCCACGCCCTCGATGGCGCCCGACACGTCCTCGGGCCGTGGCCGCTTGGCCGTGCCCTTGAACAGCATGTGCTCCACAAAGTGCGAGATGCCGGCCTGCTCAGGCGTCTCGTACCGCGACCCAGCGCCCACGTAGAAGCCGATGCTGACCGACCGGGTGTGCGGCATGGAGCTGGTGATGAGCCTGAGGCCGTTGGGAAAGGTGGACTTAGTGAACAAGGGCGGTGTGCCTCTTTCGTCGAACACTGGGGGGGCGCGCGCATGCGCTTACTCTCTGTAGTGTACGTTGGCCCAAGCGTGGGGCGTCAAATCGGAGGGGGTCGGTGGAACGTACCTGGGCGGTCCCATCCGGTTCCTGGCTAGGGTGAGGGTGCTCGGCAACCCTTGACGGATCGCCCCAGCGCTTCATCGGAGCGCCGGAAGTTATCTGCGGCATCGGTGCAGGCGATCCTCGGTGATGCCTTCGACAAGCTCAGGCAACACCTGAACACGCTTGGGACAGCACTGACCGGTAGCCAGTGGCAATCGCTTGCCCCCTTCCGGCGCCACCCCAACATGACACTCCCAGTACTACCACCAGCAGCGGCTGGCGCAGCGCCCTCCAAGTTTCCATACTGAGACACTGTCGACCACCCTGCTCTCTGACCAGCCTGAGGCGAGCGGGAGATACGGAGCCCGTCACCATGTCACCAACTGTGGACAGTGGGTCGCCCGGCGCCCTCACCGGCGCACGCTATCGCGCCAGCCTGAACGATGGCCGCCAGGTCTGGATGAGCGGTCAGCGCGTGTCGGTCACCGAGCACCCGGCCTTCGCTGGGATGCTGGGCGAGCTATGCCGCCTCCTCGACCTCCAGCACGTGGATGAGTTTCGCGATCGCTTGACCTTCGCCGGCGACGACGGGGTTCGCATCAGCCGCTCCTACCAGTTACCGCGTGGCAGCAACGATCTCCATGCCAAGCGCGTGGCCAGCGAGGTGTGGGCCGACGAGAGCTGGGGCCTGCTGCCCAGCAGCCCCGACTACCTCGCCAATATCATGGTCGGCCTCTACGACTGCCGCTCCGAACTGGCCGTGCTCGATTCCGTCCGAGGCCAGAACGCTGAGCGCTACTTCCACCACGTCGCCGCCAATGGCCTCATTGTGGCGCACCCTCTGCCCGACCCGCATGCCCAACGGGCCGAGTTGTACCCCGGTGTCGCACCGTCTCCCACGGCCGGCCTGGAGGTGGTGGAAGAGCGGGCCGACGGCATCGTAGTGAAGGGCGTGAAGACCATGGCGCCGCTGGCGCCCTTCGCCCACGAGGTGTTCGTTACCTACACCTCCACGCTGGCGCCGGCCGACCCCCGCAGTGTCCAGTGGTTTGCCATCCCCATGAACACCCCGGGCGTGAAGTTGCTCTGCGGCGAGCCCCGCAGTCCGTACGCCAGCGGCCACACCTTTGCCCGCCGCTACGCCGAGCCCGATACCACCGTCTTCTTCGACAACGTGCTGGTGCCCTGGGACCGGGTGTTCCTGCTGGGCGATTTCGATGCCTCGAACGCCCTGCAGCGCCGCCTGCACGCTTGGTCGCTGTTCAGCAGCAACATCCGTCTGCACAACCGGCTGTGGACGCTGGTGGGCGTCACCACCATGATGGCCGAGGCCACCGGTACCGACGCCTACCGCAATGTGCGCGACAAGCTCGGCGAGTGCATCCTGTATCCCGAGGTCTTCTTGGCGGCGGTCACCGGCACGGAGTTGGATGCCGCCCTGACACCGGGCGGCCTGTTCGCCCCCAGCGCTGGCCTGGCGGTAAGCGCCGCCGCCGAGTTCTACCTGGACCGCATTCTGCAACTGGTGAAGGACGTGGGCGGCGCGGGTATGCTGATGCAGCCTTCCGAGGCCGATCTCGCCAATCCGGAGCTTCAGCCGCTCATCAACGAGTACCTGGCCACCGATATGTTGCCGGCCGATGAGAAGGCCCGCCTGTTCCGGCTGGCGTGGGACTTGGTGGGCGACGGCAACGGGGCCCGCAACGACCTGTTCGAGCGCTTCCAGCGGGGCGACCACATGTGGCTGGCCAACGAGCTGTACCGTACCTACGACCGCTCGAACGTTGTGGCGCGCATCCAGCGCGAGATCGACAAGCCGCTCCCGCAAGGCGAAACACCGCCCGCGTGGAAGCACTGAGAGGAGGCGCCATGTCGCTCGATATTGCCGATGCCAAGGGCGCACTGACCGGCGAACGCTACATTCAGAGCCTGCGCGATGGCCGCGAGGTGTGGCTAAACGGCGAGCGGGTGGCCGACGTGACGGCCCACCCGGCGTTCATGGGCGCCATCCGGGAGTTCGCCCGCATTTACGACCTGCAGCATTCCGCCGAATACGGCGACCAGATGACCTTCCTGTCGCCCGATACCGGCCGGCGGGTAAGCCTGTCGTGGATTGCACCAACGAACGTTGATGAATTGCGCCGCAAGTGGCGCAACACCGAAGTGTGGATGGAGCAGAGCTGGGGCCAGCTCGGCCGCACGCCCGACTTCATGGCCGGCGTCATCCTCGACTTCTACACATTGAGGGACCAACTGGCCGCGATCCGGCCTATGTTCGGCGAGAACGTCACCAACTACTTCCGCTACGCTCGTGAACACGACCTGTCGCTCACCCACGCGCTCGGCGACCCTCAGATCGACCGCAAGGACGTGTTCCTCGGCCCGGTCAAGGACCCTGACCTCGCACTGCGAGTCATCGAGGAGACGCCCGACGGTGTCATCATGCGGGGGGCCAAGCAACTCGCCACGCTGGCGCCCATCTCCAACGAGATCGGCGTCTACCTATCTCGCACCTTCCGCCAGCGGGCCAAGGACGAGTTCGTGCAGTGGTTCGCGATCCCGCTCGCTACACCCGGCCTCAAAATCCTGTGCCGCGAGCCGCTCTCCCTGCCGTCCAGTGGCCACAGCTATCCGTTCGGCAGCCGCTTCGACGAGCAGGACGCCATGGTGTTCTTCGATGACGTGCTGGTGCCGTGGGAGCGCATCTTCCTGCTGTACGACCGGCAGGCGGCGTTCCGGCTCTCGGCCTCGGGTACCGGCTTCGCGTTCAGCACGCAGATCCGCTTCTACCAGCGGCTGCTCACCTACGTGGGCGTCACCACCATGGTGGCGGAGGCCATCGGCGTCGACGGCTTTCCTGAGGTGCGAGAGCGCATGGGCGAACTCATCATGTACGCCGAGGTCATCCGCCTGCTCATCAAGACCATCCAGAACCAGGCGGAGGAGAACCTCGCGGGCCGCCGCACCGGCCGCATCAACGGCAACCTCTTCTCCTACTCGCAGCACATCGCCCCGCGCATGGTGCAGATCCTGCGGGAGATCGGGGCGTCGGGCCTGTTGATGCAGGCCAGCGAAGCCGACCTCGCCAACCCTGACCTGCGTCCGTTCATCGACAAGTACATGTATGGCGCCACCATGGACGCCGAGCACAAGAGCCGGCTGTTCCGCCTGGGCTGGGATCTCACCCTCAGCGCTTTTGGCGCCCGCCAGGACCTCTACGAGTTGTGGCACATGGGCGATGTCACCCGCAATCGCACTAACCTGTACCTAAGTTGGGACCGCAGCCGCATCACCGAGAAGGTTCGCAAGCTCATGGCCGATCCCGACGCGGTGTAGCGTCAGTGGTGGCCCCGCAGGCGGGTGGCGAGGGGTAAGGGTCCGCATCGTTGACCGGCGCGTCAGTTGGGACGGCGGTGGAGCCCCTCTCCCTAGCCCTCTCCCGCGGAGGGGCGAGGGGATCGGAAGCGGCCATTGCGCGGGCTCAGTAACCGACGACAGGGGTGGACAACGCTGGGCCCCTAGCCACGGGGTTACCCCCCGCAGCCTTGGCCGTTGACAGGCTTTGCGAGGTGCGCACCGGCCCGCACCGTTGACCGTCAGGTCCACATTGGACGGCGGCGGAGCCCCCTCTCCCTAGCCCTCTCCCACGGTGGGGCGAGGGGATCGGACCTGGGCCGTCGCCCTCGTTCTGCGGGCCCAACGTCCCGAGCAACCCCGCGGGTAATGTAGACCCTCTCTCCCCTCCGTGGGAGAAGGCTAGGGAGGGTATAAACCGGGCACACTGGTAACAGGTTATCTATGCACATGGGTTACAGGTCGTTCTTAAGGGCAAGGAGGTGTTCCCTTGCCCTGGAAAGCGACCAACAGCATGGACGAACGAGCAAA
>Ga0082335_1000944_pt1 | contig 67569 bp, 51 predicted proteins | sample Subgrocontami58m_FD_72375 | JGI IMG/M metagenome (GOLD analysis project Ga0082335, IMG submission 72375) | Subsurface groundwater microbial communities from S. Glens Falls, New York, USA - GMW37 contaminated, 5.8 m (SPADES assembly) (version 2) ... | reverse complement strand
TTTTTGTCCAGCCCATTCAGTTTCCGGCGAGCGGGCAAAAATTGGGGGAGTTTGAGGGGGAAAATTTTTGCCCGCGAGCACCGCATTTCGCCCCGCCACACTGCCCGAATATCCTTTCGGGCAGAACCCCAAAGGAAAATGTCCTTTCCTTTTTAAAAGAAATTGGTCGCGCGCAAATCCGAAAAGCAAGGAACATTTTTCTTTGGGGTTGCCGAGCGGAGCGAGGCAGTGGCGGGGCTTTCATTCATCACGAATTTTTGATAAAGTAAGTTCGAGCGAAGTCGTAAAGACACTCCAAAAATTGACAAATTTAATCCCTCAACATAAACTAATCTCATATTATGATGAACAGATTACTTCAGACAACTACCACAACGACTACAACCACCTTTGGTGGCTGACGTTTGTTGTGATTTATTTTAAGATCATAAAACACAACCGACCTCAGTTACGGGGTCGGTTTTCCAAATGTTTTAATTTTACTAACGATTATGAAAATACTTAAATTCGGTGGCTCATCAGTAGCCAACGCAGAAAATATCAGGAAGGTCATTCGAATTATTTCTCAATCCTCAAAAAAAATTAAAGATTTAATTATTGTCGTGTCTGCTCTCGGCGGAGTGACCGATAATCTCATAAAAATAGCTTCGCTTGCATCGGAGAAAAACGGCAAATACAAAGAATTGCTGGAAGACGTTATTGATCAGCATAACCGGACAATCAAAGAACTTATTAAACCAAAAGACCAAAAATCAGCATTGGCATTCTTCCCCTGCCATTCACCAGACTGTCCGAGAATTCGCAAAAATGTTTTGCTGTGAATTCGATTGATGACTTTTTCGTTGAGCTGGAAAAATTAAATGATGATTTTGAGAAGAAAAAAATACAAGCCCTTAAACAGAATAAGGCACTTCGTTACATAGCAACCCTAGAGAATGGAAAGGTCGAGGTTAAACTGCAAGCGGTTAGTCAAAATCATCCTTTTTATCAGCTTTCTGGAAGCGACAACATTATTGCTATAACAACAAAGCGTTATAGCAATACTCCTCTTGTTATCAAGGGGCCTGGGGCAGGTGCTGAGGTAACTGCTGGTGGAGTATTCGCAAATATCCTTAATATTTTTAAATAATTTTTTATGAAAAATGTAAATAGAATTCCAGTGGGTATCCTTGGTGCAACTGGTATGGTTGGCCAACGTTTTATTTCTTTACTTGAAGATCATCCGTGGTTTGAAGTTGTTTGTGTTGCTGCGTCAGAAAAGTCTGTCGGAAAAAAGTATAAAGAAGCAGTTCGTGGTAAATGGACACAAAAAAAAGCAATACCGAAAAACATTAATCAATTATTAGTACACTCAGTTGAACATGATGTGAATGTTATTGCCAAAAAAGCCAGGTTTGTTTTTTCAGCTATTGAAGCTGAAAAAGAATTTATCAAAAAAATAGAAGAAACATACGCTTCTATTGGAATGCCGGTTGTTTCAAATAATTCCGCTCACAGATGGACAGACGACGTGCCAATGATTATGCCAGAAATTAATCCTCATCACCTCACTATGATTGATGTGCAACGCAAAAAACGCGGTTGGAAAAATGGATTTATTATCACGAAACCAAACTGTTCAATTCAATGTTATGTGCCACTGCTCCATGCTTGGAGAAAATTTGAACCACAAAATGTTATTGTTTCAACATATCAAGCTATTTCAGGCGCAGGAAAAACTTTTGAAACTTGGCCAGAAATGATTGATAACGTTATCCCTTATATCGATGGAGAAGAAGAAAAATCAGAAAAAGAACCATCTAAAATTTGGGCAGAGATCAAAAATGGCAGATTTGAATTGGTTGACATACCAAAAATTTCAGCAAATTGCATTCGTGTCCCAGTGTCCGACGGACACATGGCCGCAATAAACATCCAATTCAAAAAAAAGACAAACAAAAATGAATTGATAAAAGCAATACGAAATTTCAAAAATCCTTTAGAAGAATTGCAATTACCATCTGCACCGAAGCCGTTCATCACATATTTTGAAGAAGATAATCGTCCACAAACACGACTTGATCGGGATTTGCATAATGGCATGGGAATTAGCGTTGGCCGCATAAGAAAAGATTCTGTTTTGAGTTGGAAATGCGTTGCCTTATCACACAACACATTGCGTGGCGCTGCTGGCGGAAGTGTGTTGAACGCAGAATTATTGCTAAAAATGGGTTATATAAATTAGCGATATGAGATTATCACAATTACAATTTGAGCAATTGCTAAAACAGAATAAACTCATCTTGAGTTTTGTCGGTATGTCTAATATTGGTAAAACATATTGGTCCAAGAAATTACAGGGTGTCGGCTTTCGGCATTTCAATTGTGATGACTTGATTGAAGAAAAACTTGCGCCGGTCTTAGGAGAAATTGGCTACTCTGGCATTGAGGATGTTTCTCGGTGGATGGGACAGCCTTATGATAAAAGATTTGTTGTTAATCAAAACAAATACTTGTCGTTTGAAAGAGAAGTCATGGAAGAAATTTTTGCGCAAGTTAAAAATGGGAATCTTAACAATACAGTCATTGATACGACAGGAAGCGTAATTCACGCTGGCAAGGATCTTTGTGAGATGCTCAAACAGTATTCTATGGTAATTTACATTAGGGCATCTAAAAATATGAAGGAAAAAATGTTTAAGCAATATTTGAAAGAACCAAAACCGGTCGTTTTTGGTGATGTCTATAATCAAGAAGAAGGCGAGACAAACATACAGACACTAAGCAGGTGTTACCGAAAATTGCTCGACTTGCGAAGTGCATTGTATGCTGAATGTGCCGACGTGATTATACCTCGTGAAGCAATTGAGGAAAATATGTCAATTCATGAATTTATCTCACTTGTAAAACACTCTATATGAAATTTTACAGCACAAACCAGGGAGGTCCAATGGTTGGGCGCGAAGAAAATCGCGCTCTTGGCTCGGTTGGGGTGCGGAGCCGCAGTGGTTTTGGTAATTTTTAGCAATTTCTGATAAAATAGGTTCGAGCGCAGTCGTAAATATACCCCAAAAAGTTGATCGTCCCTTTCTCGGAAACAATGGGTTTACGAGAAAGGGCTCGGTATATTTTTTCGAAAGTGAGTAAGCAACATGGCAAAACGGACATGGCGTATAGCACGCACGAAAAAGAAAAGAATACCACATTTTTTAGGCAAGTCATGGATTTTCAGGGATTGGCAATTAGCTCTTCTGGAACGAAAACCTCGGAGGAGGACGACTTTTAAGACTTCTGAGACGATGGGCGAAATGAAGTGTGGTTTGATTTTTCCATTCGAGAAAAAGGAGAAGGGGTAGGAACATGGCAAAAAAAGTTGACCGTTCAGCGTCCACGGAAAAGAGGAGGCCGAACACTTCATCTGGCAAGCCATGGACTCGTAGGGATTGGGCGTTGGCTCTTCTGCCAAGCAAACTTCGAAGGAGGAGGTGTTGCAAAGTTCCAAAACTGATGCGCGATCTGAAGCCCAGTATGATTTTTCCATTCGAGAAAAAGGAGAAGGAGTAGGAACATGAAGAATCCAAAAAGGTTAAGGAGAAAAATCGCGGATGGGGAAATTGGCCGTGCGATGAACGCGGAGTTTGCAAGGTTTCGGAGAGAGGAACAGCTCCCTCGGCTCAAGACGAGAATAGAGGAACTTGACACCACGCCTATCTTTCTTGACTTTGATGAGGACAAGATCGAGGATCAATAACCGCATCTAACACGCCAACACGGCGAGAGAAGACCGCTATCGTCGCTCGCCGTCAACTCCAGTTGGTTTGGTGCGGTTTTCTTTTTCTAAACATTCTCGAGAAATAATTTTCATGCTAAACTATAAAAAATTGGAAACCTTAAACAATCAAGGAGGAGAGACGTGACAACAGCAAAGAAAATTTACTGTTCCCGTTGTAGACGCTCTGGCGAACAGTTTAGATTCAGACGTCCAAACACGATCGAAACAAATGAGTTCGTGAAAGAGGCTATTGAGAATTTCGAGTATATCTGTGACATTTGTCTCGATACACTCGAAGCGATCGTATCCAAAATCCTCAAGCCGCCAAAAATGTCAAGGTGACCATTCTCGGTCGTGGAGGATAAAAAACAGATCAGGGTTGTTAACTGCATTTTTTTCGAGAGGCAATTCTGCATTTCGAGAAAAGGCAGCCAAAGAAGTTGGAATACATTTTCAAGTGGAGGAATCTGACATGACGTGTCAAGAAGCGAAATCTAGAATGGAGCAGTCGTCGGAGGATATACCTGATTTGATCACTGCCTTTGACCATTTGAAATCCTGTTCATGCGGAGTGGCGTTTAGAAAGAAAGTAGCGGAAATTAGGATGGCTATTCTCTTTGCTCGCGCGAAACAACGATCCGCTTCGCCGCCGCGGCGCCGCTGATCGCGTTTCTTTCACCGATCCCGATCTCCTCGCTCCGCCAAGGCGGAGCGAGGACAAGGGGAGGGTACCTAATTCCATCACTTGGGAGAACGTTTTGTCCGTTCTCCCATCAATTTTCATAAATTTTTTAGAAATTACTCAAAAAGAACAATATTTTTAAATTAAAAAGTGTTAATAATATAAAGTCTTTATTTTTCAAGTCAAAATGTTTACGATAAGATAAAAAATCTCTATGTCAGTTTTTCGTTTTATTTTTAAAAATCTTGATGAATTCCGCGCGCGATTTTTCTTTGCCTTTATTTTTGCATTGATAGACGGCGGTGTTACTTTTATTATTCCGGTTTTATTTACAGAATTTACTCGAGCTGATCTTACGATCGGAAAATTTTATCATCTCATTTTTTATCTTGTAGCGCTTATTTTTGCCACGTTGATCTTGCAGTGGTTTATTCGAAAATATGGCGAAACCATGGCCACGCAATTTTCACATCATCTTCGGAAAAAATATTTTCATCGGCTCGAGGAAATTTCATTGCAAGAACTGCATAAATATCATTCAGGATATATTCTTTCTTTGGTCAACAAAGTGGCTGATGGCATGATTGGTATTGTTGCTTTTGCATTTTGGGCATTGGCTCATAGCATTACCACCTTGGTGCTTTTTTTTATTTTTACAGCGCGGGAATCTTTTTTATTGGCCATTGTAAATACGGTGATTCTTTTTGTATTTTTGGTGACAAGTTTTTATCTGTCTCGAGCCATGGTAGTCATTTCTTCTGATTTAAATATCAAACATGCCACACTTTTGGGACATTATGCTGATTTTATGGCCAATCTCATTACTGTAAAAAAACTTGGGTTGCTTTCTTTTGTGGAAAAAAAATTGAACTATCACACTGACCAAAATTATCATCAGATTCAGCGTCTTCAAGATTTTCATGCAAAACGGTGGTTATTTCTTCATACGCTTTTTTATTGCGCTTTTTTTATTACTATTGTTTTTATTCTTTTTGGCATAATGCGAGGATTTTATGAAAGCGCTATCCTCATTCTTTTTGTTGCGGCGTATCTTAAAATTAAGGCGTTGGTGGAAAGACTTTCAGAACGGATGCGTGATATTTTTGAAATGAAAGCATATCTTCAAAACCTTGAAGAAGTGCTTGATAACGGAGCAATGACTTTTGGCGAAAAATTGCCGAATACATGGAATGAGATTCGATTTCAAAATATATTTTTTCAGCATCTTGGCGCCAGAAAAACTCTTGAAGTTTCTTCTTTTTCTATAAAGAGAGGAGAAAAGATTGGCCTTGTGGGAAAATCAGGTGAAGGAAAATCAACATTCCTTCATCTTGTAAATAATTTTTTGAAACCTGAAAAAGGAGAACGATGTGTTGATGAAAATCTTTATGAAAATATCAAACCGGAATTTTTTGAAAAAAATATGGTCATGATTTCGCAAGAAGTTGAACTTTTTAATCTTTCACTTCGAGAAAATATTGCTCTTGGAGAAAAAATTCATTATAAAAAAATTGAGAAGGCCTTAGATGAACTTGATCTTCTTACGTGGGTGAAAGGATTAAAAGATGGGCTTGATACTTTAGTTGGTGAAAAAGGCGTGCGACTTTCTGCCGGACAAAAGCAGCGCGTTAATCTTATTCGAGGACTTCTTCTTGATCGAGAAATATATCTTTTAGACGAGCCTTCATCACATCTGGATACAGTAACAGAAAAAAGAGTTTTTCATTTTTTAAAAAATCATCTTGCTTCAAAAACAGTTATTTTGGTTTCGCATCGAGATTCACTTCTCGAACTCTGTGATCGAGTGTATTCTATAAAAAATAATATTTTTATTGAACAATAAAACGATTTTTAAATATAGGAATGGTTCTCGGAGAAAATTTTTGATCTGATATATTGAGTTGCTAAAAAAGAACTTTTAGGGTATGATGAAAAATACGGAAAATTATTTTTTATTTTTGTTTTTATGATTCTAGCAGAACCTTCATCAGCCAACGAACAACTTGAAAATATCAATCTCCCAAATGATAAAGAGCCATCAATGTCTCGACAAATTTTTGAATTTTTTGTTGAGCTCATCAAAGTCATTCTTATTTCATTGGCTATCATTATTCCAGTTCGTTATTTTCTCATTCAACCCTTTTATGTGAAAGGCGCTTCCATGGAGCCAAATTTTCATGATCATGAATACCTTATTATTGATGAACTTTCCTATCGTTTCAAAAAACCGCAAAGAGGCGATATTGTTGTTTTTCGTTATCCGTTGGATCCAAGCCAATATTTTATTAAACGTATTATTGGGCTTCCTGAAGAGACCATTGAAATTCGCGATAATGCGGTTTATATTTACAACGAAGACGAAACTCAAGGAATACGGCTCACCGAAAATTATATTCCCGAGGCAGTATTTACTCAAGGATCAGATCGAGTTATATTGAATAAAGATACCTATTATGTTTTAGGAGATAATCGCGATTCATCACTGGACTCTCGAAGATTCGGGCCTATAGAGGAGAGCGCTATTATTGGAAGAGTATGGTTTCGTGGATGGCCGTTTCAAACTTTTTCCTTCTTTACATCTCCCATATATAATTTTTAACTTATTATGCCAAAAATAAAAAAAATATTAGAGCGAACACAAACATCGCAGCATGTAATGAAATCGAAAAAAAAAGAAAAAGTGTCTTCAGATAAAAAAGTCGTTTCATCGGTCGTTGGAAAATTTTATAACGCGAAACTTTTAAAGGGAATGAAGGATATTCTTCCTCAAGATCAGATGTATTGGAAATGGCTCACGGAAGTGATCGAAGAATTAGCTGAATATCATGGCATTGATCGGATGGATCCGCCTGTTCTTGAAGAAGCCAATCTTTTTGAGAAGGGAACAGGAAAAAATACTGACATTGTGGAAAAAGAAATGTATGCTTTTACAGATAAAAGTGGTGGAAAAATTGCGCTTCGTCCGGAATTTACACCATCATTTGCCAGAAGTTATCTTGAGCATGGAATGTTTACCTTGACTCAGCCAGTAAAATTATATTCCATTGGCCCTCTTTTCCGGCGTGAAAATCCGCAAGCCGGAAGATTGCGCCAACATCATCAGTGGAATGTTGAATGTATTGGAAGCGAAGATCCAGTAATTGACGCGCAACTTATTCTTTTATCATATTCTTTTTATACTGATTTGGGTTTGGATGTTGAAGTTCATATTAATAGCATAGGTCATCCTGAATGTCGGTTGGAATATAAAAAACAGCTTATTGGTTTTTATCGAAACAAACGATCCAAACTTTGTGTTGATTGTAAACGGCGACTTGTTAAAAATCCGCTTCGACTTTTAGATTGCAAAGAAAAAGATTGTCAGGAAATTCGGAATCAGGCGCCTCAAATTGTTGATTGGCTTTGCGCTCCTTGCAAAGAGCACTTTATGAAACTCATTGAGTATCTGGATAGTTTGGAAATTCCTTATCATCTGAATCCTTTTTTGGTGCGTGGAATGGATTATTATACCAGAACTGTTTTTGAATGGTATAGCGTTGGGGAAAAAGAAAATCCAAGCGCGCTTGGCGGTGGCGGACGATATGATGAACTTTTAGCTTTGTATGGAGGTCGGCCAATTCCTGCCGCTGGATTTGGTCTTGGTCTTGAACGAGTCATTTCTGAACTCAAAGAACAAGGAAAGATTCCATCAGAAAAAAGAAAACCATTGGTGTACATATCTCAGCTTGGAGAACAATCAAGACGCAAAGGACTTGCTCTTTTTGAAGCATTTCGAAAAGAAGGAATTCTTGTGGCTGAACATTTTGCAAAATCATCTCTTAAAGCGCAACTTGAACTTGCTAACAAACTTGGCGTGCGTTATGTTCTTATTCTGGGTCAGAAAGAAGTTCTTGAGGGGACCGTGCTTATTCGAGATATGGATGGAGGAATTCAAGAAAGCGTTCCACTTTCCAAGGTTGTTTCTGAGATAAAAAAAAAGTTAAAATAAATAGAGATTAAACTGATTTTTTTTAAATTTCTATTGTTGCCTCTTTGATTTCGTTCAAAGTTAATCCTGAGCCAAATACAGTCTCCAGATTGCGGAGTCAAAAGATTGACTTTTACTCTGAAAATTTGCTATATTATAATTAGCATTCATCATTTTATTTATTTAACGAGGAGGTGATTTTGTGCCCGCTGAAGTAAAACGAAAAGACGGTGAAAGTTTTGAAAGCTTTTATCGCAGATTTGTTCGACGTATTCAGCAAAGTAAAATACTTCTTGAAGCGAGATCAAGTCGTTTTTATGAGAGACCCAAAAGTCGAAATAAAAAAAGACAAGATGCTATCGAACGAAATAAGATCCGCGAAGAAAAGGAGTATTTAAGAAAGATTGGGAAATTGCCAGAAACGCAGTATACCCCATTCTTTAATAAGAAGAAATAGTGTAATAATACTTTTTCTTTGAAGAGCGTTTTTTTTGAAGAGTGTTATTAGAGAAGAATCCCCATGATCTCGTACGTTCGTAAAAAAAGAATCGCCAGGACTCTCATGTTTTTTACTGTTGCGATTCTTTTTTTATTTGGAATTTTTTGGAATACTGGAGTTCAAGCACAATTCGGTTTAGAATATGGCGCTACGCAAACTATCCTTCCAAAGCAGGATATTCGAGTTACGATTTTTCGAATCATTGAAGTTTTGCTCGGGATTGTCGGCATTATATTTCTTTCCATTGTTTTGTATGGCGGATATATTTATATGACGAGCGCCGGAGAGCAAGACGCAGTGACTCGCGCCAAACGGATTCTTCGTAACGCGGTTATTGGACTTGCTATTATATTAGCCGCGTTTGGCATTACAGAATTTGTTCTTCGGCGTCTTAGTGAGGCAACAGGAATTTTTAGTTCTCCTACAAAGCCGATTACTACTCAAAGTGTCATTTTAGGAGGTCTTGGAAATGGTCCGATTGAATCGCATTATCCTGGCCGCGATCAGACTGGTGTTCCTCGAAATACTATGATTGCAGTTACATTCCGCGAGAGCATATATCCTGGAAATTTTGTTGATGAATGGAACGATAAAGACGGAAGTAAAACTTTAAGCGCTGGCGATCAGGTAAAAACATATACGCATAAAACTGATGGAACCTATGCTTTAAGCGGAAATGAATATGAATGGAATGATGATGGTTCCGGGTTTCAAATTCCTGCGAATGAATATCTTGGATTAAATACCGATGAAATTCGTATTTTTCCTCGAGATAATATTGGCGCTCTTTTAGGAGCGAATTTTGTAAAAGTTGGTTGGAACATTGATCTTCGCACTTTCACTTTTTGGCCGGTTACTCCAATTGGCAGTCCGTCCGAAGAAATTTGGTATCAAGTTGAATTAGGAAACGAAATTATCAAAGAAGGCGGCGACAAAGCATTTAGTGGTATTGTTGGCGCAGTTGGTTATGAATGGGATTTTCAAGTGAGTACGGTTATTGATACCACGCCGCCTCATATTGATTTTTTAAATACTTATCAAGTTTTTCCAGAAGTAAAGGCAAATCCATCAAAAGAAGACGCAGAATTTGCTAATGTTATTGTGCAAGTGCGTTTTTCCGAGCCGTTGAATCCGCTTACGGCTTCTGGAGTTTTTTCATTTCGTGATCAAAATCAAACTCAAGGAGAAGTTGCGGATATTGCCGGAGCGAGTTTTCGAAATATTGAGGTTCAATTTATCGATCCCGCTGATGGAAAAATAAAATATATTGCTGGAGAATTTACTTTGTCTGATCAATATAAAACCATTGAATTTCGAGCCAAGAGTCAGTGCGGAATAAATGCGTGTGGAGAAATTATTTATTGTCTTCCAAGAAATCAACTTGAGGCGTTGTTGTATCAAGTTTTTATGTATTCTCCATATCTTGATTCAACGCTTCCACAAGAAGATGGTGATTATTATGCGCTTACCGATGCGAGTGGTTTTGGTAATGGCATCTCAGACATGTCGATGAATGCGTTTGACGGTAATAGAAATGGAAAATCTGATGGCGGTTCGCAAACTGTGAGTCCAAGGCCAGAATTAAGTTCGGCTTCAATGCTTGAATCTCATCAAGACGCTTTTAATTTGAATGAAGACGTTGAAGGACAAACACAAACCAATCGCGGCGATGATGCTTGGTGGAAATTTTATATCCAATATGGACTTGAGATTTCATCGCCAAATATTGAAGCTGTTATACCTTTTCCTGATGAACAAGGAGTTAATCGTGATGTTGTTCTTCAGACAAATTGGGATCGACGAATGAGTACTCGTACACTGAAAGCAGGGAAAACCGTGCTTCTTCCACCGCCAGAAGGATCATCGTGGCGACAAAATTTTTGGTTAGATAGTTTTAATGAAGATGAAAACGGAACCACAAAAACTCGTCTTCAGATTTTTCATGATGTTTTTCCTGATCCAAGTGTTGAGCCAAATTATCAAGCCACGGTTTTTGTCCCAGAAATTACTTCAGGAGTGCAAGATATTTATCAAAATTGTTACAGTGCGTGCGCGGCAAATGAATCTGATCTTCTTGCAACAGGCCAATTGGCAAAAGTTGAAGTATTTACTATCACTCCAGAAAATGTTGAGCCGGTGAAAAGTTTTTTCATTACGCCATTTCATGACACTCTCTTGGGAGAAGAATTTTATCGAACCAAATTTTCGTCTTCTCCATTAGCAGAAGCATTTCATAGCAGGTTTTTTGTTTATGAACTTGAATCCTCTGACGTAAATGGCGACGGTATTCCTGACAGTCCTTCGCGCACGAGTTTAGGAATTGTTCACCATCCCAATACTGCTTCTGATAATTCTAGCAAAGGCCGCGCTCAATTATTAGTTTCTGCGCCTCCGGAAGCATACATGAGTGTTGAAGATGATAATGCCGCGTCAGCAGATACGTATCTTGATACAGTCTCTGGCAAAGAAATTTCTGAAGATGAAAATGGATGGACAAAGTCTCGAATGTCATGGGAATGGAGTGATGATAGTGATGGACTCATGATAGAAATTCCGCTTTCAAGTTGGCAAATAGAACTGATTCCAGAAGATTGGGAGAAAATTGTTTCGTGGGAAGCGATAAGTTCTGCTTCAAATGGAACAGATTTGGGTTCCGCAATTCCAGTGGAAACATACGACTGGTCAAATCCTCTTGTGAAATATAAAGTTCGTATTTCTTATCCTGCCGAAAAATAATTTTTAGACACATGCTCGATCAATGGCACAATATGAAACGATTTGTTGGAAGGATGGTTTTATTTTTTGGAAATTTTGTTTGGATGCTTCCAGCGCAAGCGCAATCGCGTTTTGGTTTGGAATATGGCGAGGATGTATTTTTAGGAGAAAGAGATGTTCGTGAAACCATATTTCAAATAGTGAATATTGTTTTGGGAATTGTTGGAATTATATTTTTGGGCTTAGTCATGTATGGAGGATATCTTTGGATGACATCGTCTGACGAACCTGAAAAACAGAATCGCGCTAAAGGAACCATTCGAAACGCAGTGATTGGTCTTCTCATTATTTTCGCCGCATTTGGTATCACTCAATTTATTCTTTCACGTTTGGGTGAAAGTACTGGCGCGTTCGAATCGTGTAAACCTGGGGTTGATACCAGTAGTGAATGCACTCTTGGAACATGTGTTGGTATACGATATTGCGATCAAGTTACTTCGGTGTGGGGTTCGTGCCAAATTGATTCAGACTGTGATCCTAGTCTTACTATTTTTCGGCTGGAAGACAATGAGCCTCGCGATGGCGACAACAATGTTATTCGAAATGTCGGATTTTGGTTTCGATTTAATCAAGAAGTAGAATCTGAAAGTTTAAAAAATCATGTGCATCTTGTTCCTGTTGATGCTGGAGGTATTGAAGGAGAAGAGGTCGCGTTAAGTGAATTTTCAGTAAATAAAAAAAATGTAGAATTTCGTCCGAGCTCAAGTTTATCATGTTTCAACAGTGACGGAGTTCAAATATATGATCCTGTTAGTGGAGAACCAATCACTGGTTGCTTAGAAGCTAACACGCAATATCGTCTTAAACTTGATGCTGAAATAATTTCACGCTCTGGGCATAATCTTGATTGTAGTTTTGGAAATCTCTGTGTCATTAATTTTACAGCAGGTGAAGTGGTTGATCTTTATTTTCCGGAAGTTACCATTATTAACCCCGGCGGTGTGTGTACTGATAATTTAGTTCCTTTAAGTTTCAAAGCCACAGATGATTCCGGAATAAAATATTTTGATGTTGCGCTAGAAGTGTACGAAGAAAACAGTCCCACACCTTTTGACACCGAAACATTTCAAATTGGAGGGCAAAACATTTATTGTACTGGAATTCCGGGCGAAAAAAACAGTGTTTTGTGTACAGGAGAATTGAATTTTGATTCAAGTTGGCTTGTGGATGCATCATCGTACATACTTAAAATTCGAGCCACGGCAAAAGATCTTGACGACCATATTTCAAATGAAAGTTCAATTCAAGTACCGCTTCGGCCGAATTTTTGTTGTAATGAGACGCAAGATATTGATCAAGGAGAAACCGGCATTGATTGTGGCGGTGTTTGCGGATTGTGCGAAGGAGCTAATTGTAATAGTGATGCTGGGGCCACAGCAGGAATTTGTGAGCCGCAAAATCAAGTGTGCTCGAGCAATAAATGCGATTCCACAGGATGTCTTTGTATCTCACCTCCAATTATTGATGCTATAAGTCCGGAAAAAAATGGAACACCTGTGGGAGCAGAAGGCAATCTTATTACTCTGTGGGGAAGAAATTTTGGAAAAAATCCTGGTAAAGTTTTCTTTTTAGGAAATAATCGTTTTGATTCAAGCGATGATGTTGAAGCCATTCCGCCAGAAGAAGTGAATCCACTTTGTGATGATAGAAGTTGGTGGAATAATACACAAATTATTGTAGGCATTCCTTTTGGAAAAGGTGCGGCAAGCGGCCCGATAGAAGTGCGAAATGAAACTAATCTTGTTGATCGAACTGATGATGATTATGGTGTTGCTATTCCTGATATAGTTATTGACCCTTCAAACGAACTTCCTGGAATTTGTCTTTTGACGCCAGCCAATGGAGAATTTGGCGATCGTTTTTCCATTGACGGCATTAATCTTGGCACAGGGACTACTATAATTTCTGATCATCGAGTGGTTTTTGGTGAAGACACAACAGCGTCATTGTCTGACAGCGCTAGTTGGAGAGAGGAACAAGTGGATGAAAAAACTGTTGGTATTATTGAAGATGTTTTGGTTCCTAATGTTGTGGATCAAGTGCATACAGTGACCGTAATAGATGGCGGAGAAAGAAGCAATGGTCTTCTTTTTACTGTTGGGATTTCTGGTAAACTTCCTTTTATTAGTGAAGTTGATCCATCTTCTGGCGGAAGTGAACAATATATTACCATAAAAGGTGGACGATTTGGTTCTCGACCAGGAACAGTTTGGTTTCGTGATAATTCATTTGAATCTCTTGCAACTGGTCTCACAAATTTTCCTTCACAATGTCTTTCTGTGTGGTGGCGAGATGATCAAATTATTGTGAAAGTCCCTGAAAAATACCAAGGCGGAGAGAATGTACATTTTGGAGATTATGCTTTGTATGTTGAAACACAAGATGGCTTAGGGAGCAACGAGAAAAATTTTCAAGTGACTGATGATTCTCCCGGGCCAGGGCTTTGCGCTTTGCGGCCAGAAAATGGCGTGGAGGGCGATGCTCTTTATCTTTATGGAGAATTTTTTGGCGACAAAGCAGAAGGATATGATGGAGTTTTTTATTGGCAAAATCTTCGCGAATCAGCGCACGCCACTTGGAATGAAACAGAAATTGGCCAATCTATTGTGCCAGCAGGAGTTCAATCCGGGCCGGTGCGCGTTGCTAAAGATACTCTTGGCGCTACGACAAAAACTGAATGTGAAACCGATGGTTATTTGTGGGATAGGGAGGCATCAGCAGGAGCAGGAAAATGTCTCTTGCCAAGCAATACTCTGAATTTTGAAATTGGACTGTGTCAATCAAATAACGATTGTAGCGATGGCATTTCTGTTTGTTGTTTCAATGGTATTTATGAAAATCATTGTGTTCCAGAAAGTATTTGCGGAGCTACTTATCCGCAGTGTTCATTCTCATGGTCATTTTCCACTTTTCGAAGCGATGTTTGTGAAGGAGCAAATTGCGTGAATCCACCGACTGTTGTGAAAGATGATTCATGCACAGATGGTTCTTTATCTTCTCCTTCGCCAAAAGAAGATGACATGAATGCTTGCATCAATGCTGGTGTCACCGCGCGATTTTCTGAAGAAGTGGAACATGTGGAAGAAAATGTTGTTGTAGAAAGATGCGGAAATGATCCATCAACGTATGGAAATTGCACCGTAACAATTCCTGGCTCGGTGAGTGTTGCCATGACTTCTATAAAAGAAGAGTTTTTTGTTTTTTATCCAGAAGAAAATTTTGTTCCAGGATATTGGTATCGAGCGTCTTTAAAAGACGGCATTACAGATCTTGACAAGGTTCCGCTTGATGGAAATGGCGACGGTGTTCCTGGCGGTAATTTTGTTTGGTATTTTTGGATGAGTCCAGGAGAAGACGGAACAGGATATCAATGTCAGTTTGACAATGTTGCCATTGATCCGGCATTTAAACTTTTTAATGAAAAATACGATACAGAAAATTTTCTTGCGAGTGCTTATAACAGTGCTTGTTATGTTATTCAGCCAACAGATCAATACAATTGGTTAATAAAAAATACATCAGTTGCCACTATCACAGAATCACCTTTGCCTTACGAAGTCTTGGTTGAATCAAGAAGTGAAGGTGATACTACACTCGAAGCGGCTATTGAACTTAAAGATGAAAAAGGAAAAACAACTGGAACATTTATTCGTTCGGACGCGGATATTTCAGTTCGTTTTGCTGATCTTCAAGTTACTGATTATTGGCCATCGTGTCAGTCTGCTTGCGTCAATGCTGCTCTTGGCGGGGAAATGAGTTTGGATATTAAAAAGGAAAGTCTTCAAGTCAGTTTTCTTTCAAAGAATGCCACATCTCAAGAAAAAAATCAGGCTGCAGGAGATTCTGTAATGTTGTACGAATGTCAAGAAAATGATTCTGCTTGTTCTTCAAAAAATTTAAAACGTCTTAATCTTCTTTCTTCTGGCGGAGGCATTGAAGATTCCGCTGTTTTTTATGAGCGCGAATTGCCAGGCGGAGGAAGTGATACTTTAGAAAGTCATTATAAAGTAAAAATTGATAGTTCAAAAATTTTTGATGAAAATGGTTCAATATATAATCGTGACGCAAATGGAAAAAGTCGTTTATTATCCGATAGATGGTATCGGGTATTTTTTGGAAAAAATATTGAAGCATGGAACGGTGAAAAGCTTTCCAACTTAAATTTTTCTCTAGGAACAGGAGAAGATTGCGATGATAAAAATACCACCAATGAAGATGGATGCAGTTCGCAATGTTTGCATGAGGGCGAAGATCCGCTGCAAAAAACATGTGGCAATGGCACGATTGATACTGGAGAAGATTGCGATGATGCAAATCGTTTTGAAGGTGATGGATGCAACAGCAGTTGTACTCATGAAGGATCAAAATATATTTCTCAATGTGGAGATGGACCAACAAATTCCGCCGACGATAATATTGTTCAAGTTTCATACGAAATATATGACCAATCTGGTCAGGCACCGTTGGACGCTGGAGAAGATTGTGATCCATCAGTCGAACCATGGAAAACTTATGGTGGTTGCACAGATGCTTGTGTTTTGACAGGATCTTCGCCAATTGCCCAAAAAGAACCTATTTGTGGAAATGGAAAAGTAGAACCAGGGGAACAATGTGATCCAAAAAAAGATCCATGGCTTTCAAAAGGAAATTGTAATGAAAGCACTTGTCTTTTAGAAGGAACCGTTTCTGTCTCACAAGGTGGAACATGTGGAAATGGAAAAGTTGATTTTGGAGAAACTTGTGACACTGGAGTTTATCCTTGGGATGAATTTGGAGGATGCCGTGACAATTGTCTTAATACCGGTTCAACAAGCGCTGTATGCGGCAATGGAAAACGTGAAGTAGGAGAAGATTGCGATGATGGGAACACTACCAATGGAGATGGATGCAGTGAGATATGTCTTCATGAAGGAAGTTTTGGCGCCGCAGTTTGTGGCGATGGAATTATAGATGGGGCAGAACTTGATGGTTTTTCTTGGGTTTTTAAAGTTGGGGATAATCCTGAAATGTGCGAATTAAATGCGATTCATATTGCTCCAGAAAATTATACCTCTTCATTTATTGGTGAGAAGCCGGAGTTTTTCATTGAAGCTTTATCAAAACCTGATGAATGCCGACGTGATGGACAGATTCTCAATGCTTCTTCGTATGATTGGGATTGGGATCCGAGAGACGCGCTTGATAATGAAGAAGGTCGTTTACGAGAATTGTCAGCATTTCGTGGAAGCACTCCTCTTATTGATGAAAGTGTCGCAGGAATAGATAAGGAAGATTTTGTGAAATGGGATTTGCAGCAAAATTTTGTGGTTCGAGGCGATCAAGTTTTGGATTCTAACAATACTCAACAAACATTGATTGCCGGAGCGCTTCGAACTTCTCCGGGTCAATTTAAAGAACTTTGCGTGGAAGAAGGAAATAGTTGTGGTTCACTTACTCTTCAGTGCGGATTTTCTGAAGATTCTGAATGTAAAAATGCGTGTGATAAAACTCGTCCTCATGAAAGCGGAAAAAGCGGAACATGTTTATCCAACGAAGCGCTTGGTTGTGATACTGATATTGAATGTGTTGGCGTGGCAACGAGTTCGTGTTGTAGCGCTCGGCCAACTGTTAAGAGTTGTTCTCCAACCAAAGATACGAATGCTTCTGACGGCATTTTGTGCGAAAGTGGAGCGCAAGAAGTTTGTAGAAACGCGCTTATTGAAATTGTGCTTGATCAAAGATTAGATCAAGATAGTGTGTTAGGACAAATTACTGTCGAAAAAATTTCTGGTGCTTGTGCAGAACTTGCTGACAATTCTCAAGGAATATTTTCAAAAATTTTTGCGTTTTTTCGTCGAATGTTAGGACGATACGCTATTGCTCAAGAAAAAAGTTCAACTTCTTCTTCATGTTTTGTGCGTGGAAGTTCTTTAAGTTATCCTAATGCAGAAGGGACTACGACCATTGCGTTTAGTCCAAGTTCCTATTTGGATTCTCGAAGTACTTATCAAGTCTCTGTGCATGGTGATACCAATTTATCGGATGCGACCAAACTTGGTATTCGGAATGTCGATGGTGTTGCCATGAATGGAGATTATAATTTTACTTTCACATCAGGCGATGATGTGTGTAGCATTGATTATGTTGAAGTGCAAGTGATTCGAAGAGATGAACTCGGAGAACCTCTTGGACGTTTTACTACTGATGATCTTTTTCAATGCTCGGGCGATGATTGCCAAGAAGATTATGATACGCGAGTTTCATATCCCGCAACACAACATTATTATGTGGCTCAAGCTCGAGATATCACTGGTGTTGGTATTGCGCAAGCGGAATATTCTTGGAATCTTTCCTCGAATCCGGAGGAAATTCTTGATATTTCTTCTCCAACTAATCCGCTTCCTGATGGCGGGCCGCCATTACCTGAAAACCAGGGCACGTATGTGACTCTCAAAAATCCATTGCAAGATGAAGAAGGAATTATTCAAGTTGTGGCAGAGGCAGTTGATGGGAGTGAAGAAGTTGGAAAAGCTTCGCAAGAAATAAATGTTCGGATATTTCTTTGTAATAATCCATGGCCATCATTTGAATCTTTTCCATTTCGTGACGCGAAAAATAATTGTACTGTGTATGGCGAAGGAGAAACATGCAGTAATTTTAATTTTGAAATGTACTATTGCCGTGATGCAGGAGACGCATCTTCAAAGCTTGATGATCTTCCGGCATTGGTTTCAAATACTGCTACAAGTACCAATCTTGCCAATAATCCGCTTCAGTTTACTTGCAAAGTTGATGGGATAGCAAAAAACGAAACTACTATAGATGATCGTGACTGTGTGGCGACTTTAGCAAGTGATGCTTTCACAGAAGACGACAATAAACTTAAGGAGTTTCTCTTTTTACGCGAAGATATTTCATCCGACGGAATTGGACTTCGAATATATGAAAATTCGAGCGGTTATTCACCATTGCGATGGTATAATCAAAATGTTCCAAATCCTGGGGATCCTGGAACTGAAATTATTGATGGATATGAATCTTTGTCTGACGGAAGAAGCACGTATATTGCTTCTTCGAATCTAGCATTTAATGAAAGTGATTCTAAAAATTATCTTTATACCAATATTTATCTTTTAAGTCATGATCAAAATGCTACAAATGAAAGCAAAGAAATTTATTCGCAACTCAAAAAATATTTTAAAATCAATACCAATGTAGAAGATATAAATATTTGTTCTTATGTTGGTCTCGACGGAACGAACATTGTTGAAAAATGGCGTTGGGCGCCGGAAGATGGAGAATATACTGATGTGATGAGCACGCCGACAATCGCGGATTTGGATCCGACTGATGATAATAATACACCGCAAGTGATTGTAAACGCGTTTGATTATCAAAAACCATGCACATGGCAATGTGATGGGCAAGTGCGTGTTTTAGATGGCGATTCAGGAAAGGAAGTATCTTTCTTTGATAAATATGATATTACTGACGCACGGCTGAAAACATACGGAAGGTCACAAATGGCTGTTGGGAATATTGATGCTGATCAGGAATTAGAAATTGTCGTTGCCGGCAGTAATTATTGTCCAACTACAGATGGATCAGTTCCAACGCAAGTTTGTAGTGCTTCAACTGCTCCTGCTGTTTGCGCGTCTGGCATTCAATGTGTCCTTGGCGGAATTTTTGCTCTGAATCACGACGGATCTGTTTTGTGGTGGGTGCCATGGAAATCAATAGGCGGACAAGTGATGAATGAAGTATTGAGTATTTACGATTTTGATCAAGATGGTCGTCCTGAAGTGCAAAGTGGTTCATATATTTTAGACGGCGCTACGGGTGAAGAGATAGGAAGTTTTTCATCTGGTTCAAAAATATATCCAATTGTGGTTGATATTGATAATGATGGAAAAAATGAATTTATTGCTGGAAGTGTTGTTTATGAGATAAATGGAAGAGGTACTTCTTCATTTTTTACAGAAAAATATCGAGTGAGCGGTTGGGAAGAATCAAGCGCAGGAATTTCTGATTTTAATAACGATGGAAATCCTGACCTTCTTTTAGTAAAAAATACCACAACAGAAATCGGTGTTTTTGAGTTGAAATCTGGTTCGCCTCAAACATTTTGGTCACAAACATATGATATTGGACTTTGTGTGGATGGTTCTAATACGAAAGAAGAGAGTATTTGTGATGTTGACAGTGATTGTACAGCATATGGAAGTGGCTTTAAATGTGATTCTCAATATAGTGGAAAACCAGGCGCGCCGGTTATCGCGGATTTTGATGGAGACGGTGGAGTTGATATTGGCGTAAAAGGAAAAAATGCTTACGTTGCCATTAATGGAGACAACGGTGATTTGCTTTGGGATTATCGAAGAGATAGAGATGATTCTGAATATTCAGATAATTCATCAAGTTCAAACTCCGCATTTGATTTTAATAATGATGGAGCTTTTGAAATAACTCAAAGGAATAGTAATAATTTTTATATTTTTGACGGCAAAGGAAATAATGGAAGAGGAACTGTGCTTTTTAAAAACAATAATCACTCAAGTACATTGTATGAATTAGCGCCTATTGTTGATGTGGATAACGATGGCCATGCGGATATTGTGGTGCCAACCAATGACAATGGTTCTGGGACATATAAAAATACCGGCATTGTTGTATTTGAAAGCGCGACAGATAGTTGGCCGGCAACGCGAACCATTTGGAATCAGGATAATTATTTTATTGATAATGTCTGTGATGGAACTGAAGGCATTGCTGGGTGTAAATATGGAGATATTCCTGCAGTTCCTTTAAAACCATGGGAACACAACAATAGTCTCCGCTCCAATTTGGTTCTTGGCGATGCTTCTTCTACTCCATCAACTTTTTGTGAACGAGATGATCAGTGTTTCGCTGGTTCTGTATGTCTTTCAAATAAGAGCAAACTTATTCGCGATACAAAACGTCTGGCAGATATTCATGAAATGCAAATTATTGCTGATTCTTATAATAATCAAAATGGAACCTACCCAACGCTAGAAAGCGGAACGTATATAAAAGGTTCAAGTTTTAGTGTTTGGCCGTCATGGCAAGAAACACTTCCGCAATATTTTGGGGCTTTGCCCACTGATCCTATTAATAAATTTTATGGGTGCGTTGATCCAGCAAATTCCGATACGTGTTGGGATGAAACAAATCTTAAGTTTTCTTGTCCTCGAACTGCTTATGTTTATGCCTATCAAACTTTAAGTGATGGTGATCTTGGAAAATTTTATACAAACTTTGAATATGCTGGCGCTTATCCAGGAACATTTCAAGGAACTCTGCCGCAGTGTAATGATGGCATTGATAATGACAGTGATGGAAAAATTGATTGGAACGGCGCTGCCATTGGCGCGCCAGACCCAGGATGCAAAAGCGGCGAAGTGGACGATTCTGAAGAAGACGCGGCGCTCGACATTGGCGCGTGCCTGAATTATTTTGGTATTGTTTCCAATGATTGGGATGCTGATGGCGTTCCGGACAAGAGTGATAATTGCATTTATGTTTCTAATGGTTTTCAGGAAGACACTGATCAAGATCAAGCAGGAGATGTATGCGACATTTGTCTTTTAGATAAAGAAAATGATCAAGACAAAGATGCAGTATGTGAAACAACCGGTACTTCTGGATATGGCAGTAATGATAATTGTCAGAGTGTGTATAATCCAGATCAAAGTGATCATGATTCTGATGGCATTGGCGACGCTTGTGATAAAGGAAGTTGTTCTGGAGATGCTGATGGAGATGGATTTTGCGATGAATTGGATAATTGTTTGGCAAAATTTAATTCCGATCAAACTGATTCCAATGGAAATGGCATTGGCGATGCTTGCGACACTTGCTCTGGAGATGCTGTTGATAATGATAAAGATGGAGTGTGCGGCGAGGTTGATATAACATTTTTGTCTTGTACAGAACCATATAAAAATACCTTAAGCGCTTCGTATACATTGAAAGATAATGACAGTTTCCTTCTCAATTTTCCTGGTTGTTCTTCGTTGACTGGAGTGAGCGGCAGTGTAACATATCAAAATTTTTCCCAAGAAACCTATCTTACAATTTCATTAGATATAAGCTCTGAAATGGGATTGGATAATATTCGAAGCGCTATTTCTATGCTTGATCCGACAAGCGGATTGATTGATAAATTGTGGTTTGAAAATTCTGAAATGGCCATTCGGTTTGTTGCGTGGGATAATGCTGTGATCGTTGATACTGGTTATATTACCAATGAAGGAAATTATGGAGCATTGACGTTAGGCGGCACACTGCTTAATCTTTTACAATCGCTTGAAGAAAACGGTCTCCGAAGCGGTCAAAATCTTGTAACTGGTCTTAAAACATCTTTAGAACCAGCAATGAGTATCCCAGAAGGATCGTCATTAGCTACTCTTTATTTGACGAATCTTGGAGACGCCACAACATATAATGATTTGGAATATGGCGACAGTTTGAGCGAATTAAGCGGTGAGGCAAAAACAAAAGGACAAAAAATTTACACATTTCTTTATGGGCATCCAGATGATTTAAAATCTTCGGGCATGAAACTTCTTAAGGAAGAAAGTATGTGTATTTTTTCTTCAAACTATTCACCTACAGATACACATTATAGTTCGTATAATCTTCTTAACCTTAATGATTATTGTTTAGAGACCTATGGATTATTGGCCGGAGCCAATAATAAAAAATATGCTTCTTCTCTTGTTACTGATCAATATCTTACGATTACAATCGATGTGAGTTCTGAAATGGGAAGTTCGCACGTGAATGATGTTGTTGATCTGCTTACTCGTGAAGACGGAATTTTAGATAAAATTTGGTTTGAAAATCCTCAGGTTGCTGTAAGGGTTATTGGATGGAATAATGGCATTGTAAAAGACACAGAGCAGTATTCTTCTCCGGCAAAAGAAGGTATTGCTGGAGAGTTGTATGTGAAGTTTGCCTTGATTGATCTTACAAAACTTGTTGGCCAAACTCCTCAATTAGCATTAGGGCTTCAAAGCGCGTTTGATGGATTGATTGCTAGCGGAGTGCCTTCTTCGGTTAAGCATAAGATTTTTTATATTAGTAATTTTGGCATTGTTTCTTCTGCGGACACAGATGAAAGTTGGGATCAAGTTTATAATCAAGCAAAAAATATCAAAAGTTTTGAAAATGATATTTACGTTTGGCAATATTCGCATGCAGGTGATACCAGCATAGAGACGTTTGCTAAAGATGAACTTGCCTGTGTACTTTCATCAAATTTTGATTGGAACAATACGTATTATGATTTTTATTCACCTTTAGTTCCGTCTGATTTTGGAAGTGGAGAATGTATGAAAAGTTTTGGAAAAAATGCCGGTTCCAAGGATCGCGGTTTTACGTCAACTTCAAATGTTTTGGCCCCAGAAGATTTTTTAATAGATGAAGAACCATGGAGCAACATTAATATTGTCAATGATTTAGCATATTCTTTTGATCCAAAATTTTCTGGAAGCAACTTGAATCTCTGCGCCAATGAAAATTGTTTTCAAACTGATATAAATGAATCGCTCCAGAATTCATACGAGCGCGGTGCGAAAGAAAATATTCTTTTCAATATCACAAGTGTGACTCAAGATCCTTTGAATCCACCGACTGCTTCTGCTGTAGCAGACGTTGTGTGTGGTAACCAAAATGAGCATGAAACATCAGTGGCGCTTAATATGAACGAAGATGGCCAAGCGCTTGTGAGTGATATGACGTTTGAATATTGTCCGTATTATGAAATTGGCGCGGCCGGAACAGGTGATAATTGTCCAAACGCGTATAATCCTTCACAGGTTGATAGTGATGGCGATGGAATCGGAGACGTGTGTGATATTTGTCATGATCCTGATTTTGATTATGTTGGTTCTGCTGGCTTTGATAATTCTGGTTGCATTGCTAAAGATAAGTTTGATAATTGTTCTACCAAGACCAATCCTGATCAAGTTGATTCTGACACTGATGGAATTGGCGATGCGTGTGATGAACAAACATGTGGAAATGGAAAGGTTGAAGTGAGTGAAGTTTGCGATTTCGGAGCGTATAATGTTTTAAGCGGTATAACATATGCGATTCAATCTGTTGTTGGGCCAAATCTTCCAAGTCAAAATTCCCAAGAAGCGCAACTTGATAATTCTGCATATTATGATCCTTATTTGGACGGCCGCGTTTTTGATCCAGCAGGCGTAAATTTAAGTTCACAGACCAATCAATATCAGTGCAATTCACAATGTCTTTGGACAGGCGGATATTGCGGCGATGGAGTCGTACAAAAAGATTTTGGCGAACAATGCGAATTGAGCGGTTCTGGAAGTGGGCCAGATGATCAGTATGCGTGTAGCGACGCTTGTCTCTGGACAGGCGGATATTGCGGCGACAATGAATGGGAAAATCAAACAAAATATGGCGAGCAATGCGATCTTGGCGCTGATGGCGGTATTTATTCCGGTGGCGGCACTTCATATTTTAATCCGCTTGGATGTTTTGGACTTGAATTGAGCTCTACAGAAACCAGAACGCGGGGAAAACAAAGTTGTACTTACATTTATAGCAAAGATGATTTTGATCCATCGCGTTATCCATTGTGCGGCGATGGTACTGTTTCAGGTGGCGAACAATGTGATACCCAAGGTGGAAGCGGCAGAAAAGAAGATGATCAGTATGGTTGTGATAGCGATGAATGTATTTTCATTGGAGGATGGTGTGGAAATAAAGTTATTGATTATCGAAGTACTGCGGAATTTGGAGGATATGAATCATGTGATGAAGGCGAATATGGCGGAACTATCACAGATGGCGGAATAAGCGAAAATTATCAATATTTATGCCATGGGAGTTTTGAATTTACTGGAGGAGATCCTCTTCCAATTGATACTGGCCTTATGTGTACTTCTTATGGCGGTTATTGCGGAGATAACACTGTTCAATCGGAGTATGGCGAGCAATGCGATAAGGGCGCGTCTTTTGGTTCTACTGATGTTGATGTAGTTTTTACCATTGATACTTCGGATAGTATGGTTGATGAAATGGCAGCGCTTTGTTCAGCTATTGGTGAAGTAGAAACATGGAATGACGCACAGAATGGTTCCGGTTCAATTCAGTTTCGTGTTTATGCTCAGGGTATTAAAGATTCTTTCGGCGCCCTTACTGTTGGATTATTTTTGAATAGTTGTTTAACAACTGATGGCGGACTTCATAATGGAATTTTAAGTAATAATTCTGGTATTCCATATCGAACGGTGTATGGAAGTCAGCCAGGAATTGTTACTGATTTTTATGAGGACATGATTCCATCAGCGCAAGATGTTATTAATTACGAATCAAGTTGGCGTCAAGGCGCTACCAAACTTGTTATTCCAATAAGTGATGAGCCGCCGCAAAATGGACACATTTGGTGTGATGACCAAGGAATAAGTTGCAGTTGTTTGGATTCAAATAACGAAAACGAAGATGCGTGCCAAATTTTAGGATATGATAGCTCTGATCAGGAAGCATTAAATAGCGCCACAACAGCAGCCAAGAACCAAGGAGTGATTATTTCACCTATTTATGGAGTTGATATGCAATATATTTTTCGACCAGCATATCATGAAGACGAGGTGGAAAAAGCCGTTGAGGGCATTGGGGGAATTTTAAAAGCATATGACAAAAATTCAACAGTAGAAAGTGATGAACTTGCTGACATGATTAAAAATATTGTAAATGCCGCTTTGTGTGATGGCGATGGAGACAAGATTATGGATTGCAGAATTTCAAATTAATATACAATTATGAACGTTCAAAATAAAAAAATTCTCTTCGCACTTATTCTTCTTCTTGTTGTGGGAGGTTTCGCTGGTTTTATTTTTTATTATGAACGCAACAATTTTTTTAACCAAAAGAATGGAGCTGTAAAAGAAATTATCTCATCAAAAAAAGAAACTCGACGCGAGGAATCAGTCCAACGCACATGGACAACAGAGGAAGCTTATTCAAAAGGAAATCTGCAAATATGCCAAAGGATCATCAAAGATGATGATAGAAAATACTGCGAAAATATTGTATTTAAGAAACAGGCCGTGGAAGAGTTGAATTTGAGTATATGCGACAAAGTTACTCAAACTTCTATTCGTGATGATTGCTATAAAGAAGCGAGTATTGTTTTGGGAAATTTTGATGGATGTGCTAAAATAGAAGACATACAAATTCAAAAAAGTTGTCAGGATAAAGTTTTGTTTCAGCAAGGAATGTTATTAAAAACTGATGTTTCGTGCGCCGCCATCAGTGACACGAATCTTAAAAAATCTTGTTTGATAAAATTGTATGCGCTTTTTGATAAGAATGTTTTGTGTGAAGGATCCGCGGACGCGCCACTTTGCGCAGATGTCGGTCTTGTAAAAGAATCCTACGTACAAGATAATATGAACCTGTGTGAAAAAATTTCTGATGAATTTTTGAAAAAATATTGTAAAGGAGAGAATGAATATTTTATTGATTTTCGTTTAAATTTTGATCGAGATGGTGATGGATTGGTTTTAGGAAATGAAATGGGTTTAGGAACAAGCGACGATAAAAAAGATTCTGATGAAGACGGGTATGATGATTTTACTGAAGCCAAGAACGGATATAATCCACTTGGAAAAGATCGTCTTTCTCCGGAAGTTGCCAGTGTTATTCAAAAATTTCTTCCATAATTTTTTTATCAAATTTGAGTTTAATTTTACTTTTATGTTTGACACTCCAAAACCTCTTTTTCCGGGGAAAGAGAATGAAAATAAAAAAGACGAAAGAGAACCGCAAGATATTTTTGAAAAAGTCGATACAGGATCCAACGATTCTACAAAAGAAAAAAATTTAAGAGTTTCAGAAGTTTCACAGAGTGAATCTCTCACAAAAGATTCACAAGAAGTTTTTTCAAAAGATGATATTGTCGCTGGAGACCAGGAATTTCAATATCGAGCAAAAAAATCTTTCAGGTGGAAAAGAGTAATTGTCATTATTTGCATTTTCAGTATCCTTCTGGTTGGTGGAGTTTTTGGAGCAAAGTGGTATTTTAATCAAAAAGATCAACAAAGTTTTTCCGTCCCTTCTTTTGAAGAAAAAAGCGTTGGTGGAAAAATAGAAGAGGTGGATTCTATTTTTAAGAACGAAGAGGCGGAAGAGGTAATAGAAGAACAAAAAACTCCAGCGCAAGCAAGCGCAAAAGATTCTGATTCTGACGGGCTTATTGATGAAGAAGAAATTGAGTTGGAAACCAATCCGCGCGATTATGATTCAGATGGAGATAAACTTTTTGACTTTGATGAGGTTCGTGTGTATCAAACAGACCCGCGCAATAAAGACACAGATGGCGATTTGTATTTTGATGGTGAAGAAGTAAAAAATGGATATAATCCAAAAGGGTCAGGAAAATTATTTGAAGTTCCTGAGCCATAGTTTTTTTGCATGTTTTGGAAAAAGAAAAAAAATAAAAAAGAACATTCTGCGCCTCTTGTTATAGACACCTCGCGCTATGTGTTTCGTGTGATGCCAGAGGAATTTCTTCCAAAGAATACGCAGCAAAAGAAAAATTCCATGGTGGAAAAAAAGTCATCTTCTTTTTCTGCTGGCATTGTATCTCCAGTACAACAATCTTTCAACCGAACAAAAGCGATTGGCCTTATCATTATGATTGTGGCATTTCTTGCCATCATTGTTGGAGCTGTAGCGCTTTTTTGGTTCAGTTTCCGTACTCCGACTCCAATTTCAAAAGCGCCATTGTTGCCAGAGTTAGATATTAAAAAGAGTGTAAATAATAATATTTCATCTCCAAGTGATGAAACAAAAAAAACAGCACCTTCTTCGGCAGAAGAAATGAAACCAAAAGAAAATTCTGTTGAATCCCAAAACAACGTTTTCCCGGAAAACACTGCGCCTTCTTCAGAAAAAATTATTTTTGCGAAAGGTTCAGATTTTGATCAAGACGGACTTACTGATCAAGAAGAATCTCTTTATGGTTCAGAGAGTCAAAAAACAGACAGTGATTTTGATTCTTTTTTGGATGGTGAAGAGATTCGAAATCTCTATAATCCAATTGGTAAGGGACAGTTAGAGGAAACTTCTTTTGTTAAACGAGTAATGATACCAAGAGTTTTGAGTTTTCTTATTCCGTCAAATTGGCCAAGTGAAGAAAATTCTATAAGCAATACAACTTTTATTAGGATTCCGACCGGTGAATTTTTTCAAATTCTTATTTCTGAGAATCCTTCAAAACTTTTGCTTTCTTCGTGGTACAAAGAACAAAATTCGGATTCAAAAGGAAATGAATTTATTTTGGAATATAATAATTGGAAAGGAATTCGTTCTGATGATTCGCTGACAATATATCTTCAAAACGCGGCTCGTCCAGAAATGATTGTTGTTCTTTTTTATAATCCGCTGGAATCGAATATTCTTTATTATGAAACGACTTTTGAGATGATGATGAAGAGTCTTTCTCTTGTGGGAGAATAATTTTTTATCACTCAAATTTTTTGTCCGTGATTTCTTTTTCTCTTACCAATCTTACACATTTTCATCTTCCTCGGAACAAGATCCAGAAAATCGGAGAAGTGATGACGCGTCGGATTCCAAAACTACAGCAAGGAGATATTTCTCTGGTTTTTCTTAATGACGCAAAAATGCGTTTTCTTAATCGTTCTTTTCGAGGAAAAGATATTACTACTGATGTGCTTTCATTTGTTTCTGGAAATAAAATTTTTTATGCAGCAAAAGAAAAACTTCTTGGTGAAATTTTTATCAATCCATTTCAAGCCAAGCGTCAGAGTAACATTGCACAGCGCGAAATTCTTCTTCTTATTATTCATGGAATTCTTCATCTTTTAGGATTTGATCACAACACGCCACAAAAGGAGAAAAAAATGTTTGCTTTGCAGGAAAATTTTCTTTTAGAGGTTTGGAAAGAAAAAAAGAGAAGCAAGTTTTTATGATGAATTGGAAACAACTACGAAAAAGTTTTTTATTTGCAGGTCGTGGACTTATGATCGCTTGGAAAGAAGAGCAAAATTTTCGAATTCAAATTTGTGTTGCTTTTTTCGTTATTTTTTTTATGTTTGTTTTTAGGGTAAGTCGTCAAGAATCCGTGATTCTTGTATTTGTTATTTTTTCCGTACTTGTTCTAGAACTTTTAAATTCTATATTTGAGCGTTTTTTAGATTTATTAAAGCCGCGTCTTCATCGTTATGTAGAAGTCATTAAAGATGCTATGGCAGCAGCAGTATTGTTGGCTGCTTGCGGATCTTTGATAATTGGAGCTCTTATTTTTTGGCCTTATATAAAGGATTTTTTTTAGGAAGTTATGACAAATAAATCGGTTTGCGCAAAAAAAACTTTTATTGTATAATGGCTTATATTGAGATATTAAAATTAGTTATCCATGTCCAAAGACACGCCCATTGCTGGGCTTGATATTGGTTCATCATATATTCGAATTGTAGTCGGACAAAGAGTGCATGATGGAGCAAAAGAATCACTTCAGATTATTGCGGCGACCGATGTTCCTTCACAAGGAATTTCTAAAGGTATTATTAATTCTATCGAGGATGCGGTTTCGGCAATATCATTGTGTCTCGAAAAAACTGAACGTATTATTGGCGTTCCAATTGAGGAAGTTTGGGTAGGAATTTCTGGCAGTCATATTATTTCCCAAGAGAGCCGTGGTGTTGTGGCCGTTTCGAAATCTGATGGTGAAATTAAAGAAGAAGATGTTGAACGAGCGATTGAAGCCGCGCGCACGGTTGCCACTCCTCCGAATTACGAAATTTTGCATGTTATTCCAAAGAGTTTTGTTATTGATAGTCAACATGGAATTAAAGATCCTGTTGGAATGACTGGAATTCGTTTGGAAGTTGAAGCGCAAATTATTCAAGGGCTTTCTTCGCAAATTCGAAATCTTACAAAAAGCGTTTATCGCACGGGACTTGATATCGAGGATATTGTTTTTTCTATTTTAGCAACGGCTGAAGCGGTTCTTAAGGATCGACAAAAAGAACTTGGCACTGCTGTTGCTAACATTGGTGCCACTACAACAAGTTTGGTGGTTTTTGAAGAAGGAGATGTGCTTCATACGTCAGTGCTGCCCATTGGTTCTGATCATATTACTTCGGATTTGGCTATTGGACTTCGCACTTCTATTGATGTTGCCGAACGCGTTAAAATTGAATGTGGAGACGCGCTTCCAAAAGAAATTAATAAAAAAGATGAAGTGAATTTAAAAAATTTTGGAGGAGAAGACATTCTGGTTTCTCAAAAGTATATTTCAGAAATTATTGAAGCTCGAGTTGAGGAAATTTTTGAAAAAATTGATCAGGAGTTGAAAAAAATCGATCGAAGCGGTATGCTTCCGGGTGGTGTCATCTTGACTGGCGGTGGAGCAAAACTCCCTCATATTACCGAGGTTGCCAAAAGAAAACTTCGCCTTCCTGCAAGTTTAGGAACAATACCACCTGAAATAGTTGTTGTAGATCGGGCAAATGATTCTAGTTTTTCTACGGCAATTGGTTTAGTGGTGTGGGGAAATTCGCTTTCATCGCCAAAGCGTCTTGGTTTTGGAAAAATTATTTCAAGATGGAAAAGTGTTGATGAAGTGACAAATAAGATGCGAAAATGGATTAAATCATTGGTTCCTTAGAAATTTTTATGCCTGAATTTAAACCAGATATTGAATCATTTGCGAAAATTACTGTTGTAGGTATTGGCGGTTCCGGAAACTCGATTTTGAATCGCATGATTGATTCCAAATTGCGTGGAGTTGGTTTTGTTGCAATTAACACCGATCTTCAAGCTCTTCATATTTCTCGCGCTTCCTTGAAGATTCAAATTGGAAAAACCATTACACGTGGACTTGGTTCAGGAATGGATCCTGATATTGGAAAAAAGTCAGCCGAAGAAAATCAAAACGAAATTCGCGAGGCGTTGAAAGGCGCTGATATGGTTTTCATTACTTGTGGACTTGGCGGCGGCACAGGTACTGGGGCGGCTCCTATTGTCGCGGACATTGCCAGAGAATTAGGTATGCTTACCATTGCGGTGGTTACAAAACCTTTTTCTTTTGAAGGTGCTCAACGAAGACAAATTGCTGAAAAAGGATTTTCAGATTTGAAAAGCAGGGTGGATTCTATTATTACTATTCCAAATGATCGTCTTCTCCAAACTATTGATAAGCGTACTTCTCTTTTAGATGCGTTTTTTCTTGCGGATGAAGTTTTGCATCATGGTGTTCGTGGAATTTCTGAATTGATCACTGTTCCCGGGCTTATTAATGTTGATTTTGCTGATGTTAAAGCCATTATGGAAAATACCGGTTCTTCTCTCATGGGAATTGGCGTTGGAAAAGGAGATAATCGAGCGGTCGAAGCGGCCAAAAGCGCTATTGAAAGTCCACTTCTTGATCTTTCGATTGACGGAGCAAAAGGAATTCTGTTTACCATTGCTGGCCCCTCAGACATGAGTATGCATGAAGTCAATGAAGCCGCTCGCGTTATTACTGAATCCGCTGATCCAAACGCAAAAATTATTTTTGGCGCCATCATTGACGATTCATTAAATGATCAAATCAAAATTACTGTTGTGGCAACAGGATTTTCTTCGGATGATGATGACTTTGTTGGAAATGTGCCAGGTGTATCTTTTTCATATAGTCCAACGCCGTTTGTTCGATCTGTTGAGGAATCGTTAGAAAAACGAAAAACTGATCTTAAAAAACTTCAAAGAAAGCCCGCGCAAGAAAAGAAAACTTTTGAAGGCGAAAAAGCTGAAACATCAATCAAAGAAGATGTTGATCTCGAGATACCTGCTTTTATCCGGCGTAAAATGCAGTAATTTTTATGGAGGAAGAAAAAATTCATCATCAATGGGTGCACCAAGATGACGAACCAGAGATTTTAAGAAAAATTTTGGAAACTCAAAAAGCAACATTAAAAGAATTGGAATCCATAAAACGATCACTTTTGTATTTTCGTTTGGGAGGAATTTTAAAATTTCTTTTTATTATTACCCCTCTTATTTTTGGTATTATTTATCTTCCATCTATTATTCAAAATTATTTAAAAAATATTGAAGCTGCGCAAGGTGGAATTTCTCCTCTTTTTGAAACTTTTCGTAATTTAGAGAAAATCAATTTTCTTTTTTCCAATTAATTTTATTTTATGCATGGCAAAGAAAAAAATCTTTTTTATATATTCCTTTTTTTTCTTCTTATAAGTTTTGTCTCTGGTGGGATCAGTGGAGCCATGGTGAGTGGAATTGTTTTGACTCAGGCAATAACTGCCAGAGTTCCAGGAATTTCTGAAAATAAAGATGCAACTATTCTTCGTCTTGACGACACGCAAGAAGAATCCGCCACGATTGATGCCGTCAATACCATACTACCTGGTGTGGTGAGCATTATTATCACAAAAGATCTTTCCAAAATTTATCCAAGGGGAATACGCATTTCGCCTTTTGGGGATATTTTTGAGTTTGGTGGAATTCCTGACTCTTCAGAGAATTCTCTTCCAACCGGAAAACAAGAAATTGGCGGTGGTACAGGATTTTTTATATCTAAAGATGGATTGATTCTTACCAACAAGCATGTGGTTTCTGATCAAGACGCAGAATATACTGTTGTTACTCAAGATGGAAAACAATATGAAGCAAAAGTTTTAGCTGTTGATATTTTTAATGATATTGCGATTGTGAAAATAAGTCCGGACAAAGAAATGCCAGTAGTGATGTTAGGCGATTCGAGCGGGCTCATTGTTGGTCAGACAGTAATTGCCATTGGAAACACTTTGGCAGAATACCAGAACTCTGTTACCAAGGGAATTATTTCTGGAATCGAGCGCGAAGTGATTGCAGGAGATTTAGAAGGGCGAGCTGTGACTCTTGAGGGAGTCATTCAAACAGATGCCGCTATTAACCCTGGTAATTCTGGTGGGCCGCTTATTAATCTTGCCGGGCAAGTGGTAGGAGTAAATACAGCTGTCTCGCGCGAGGGCCAACTTATTGGTTTTGCAATTGGTATTAATGACGCAAAAAAAACTATTGAATCGGTGCTAAAACATGGGAAAATTATTCGACCATTTCTTGGCGTTCGATATGTTCCCATTACTCCTCGTTTGCAGGAAGAAAAAGCGCTTTCTGTTGATTATGGAGTTTTTATTGTTCGAGGTGAAAAATCTGAAGACGTAGCAGTAGTTCCTGATTCACCAGCCGATAAAATCGGGCTTAAAGAACATGATATTATTCTTGAAGTCAATGGCATTCGAATTGATAGAAAAAATGGACTTGCAAAAACACTTTCTCAATATAATCCTGGTGATGTGGTTAAATTAAAAGTGATTCAAGATAAAAAAGAGAAAATCATTGAAGTAACTCTTGGGGAGACGTAAAGAAAATATTACCTTCTAGATCACGCGCCACTTGATGATATGTTCCTTTTGATTTTATAGAAACATGATCATCAAATCTCTCTATAGTGACAACAAATAAACTCTCATCTCCTTCATTCAAAAGAAGTGATCCTGAAAAAGAAATATTGCCTCCAACCGGAATATTTGGTTTTTCTTGATACAGAGCATAGAAAGCGCGTTCCATTCCGCTTTCCGCTGTGTAAAATGCCTGGGTTGAAAAGATAGTCGCACGATTTGAACGAATTTGTTCCATAAGAGTAAGTGAAAGAGACAGTACAATAATGCTCATGACAGAAATGAGAATAACAACAAGAAGAAGAGCATATCCTTCAAAAAATTTTTTCTTTTTTCTTTTCTCAAAAAAATATCTCATATCTAAAAATTATTATACGATCTTCCTGCAATAGTCGTTTCAAAAAAAATTTGTTTTTGGTTTTCATCTCTTTTTGAAAGTATCCCAAGAATAAAAGTAAGATATTCTTTATTATCTTTTTCTGAAAGAATAATATCAAATCGTGTTACTTTCACGACAGATTCGGTTCCATTGAGCGGCTCTTCTAAAATATTTTCTCCATTACTTCGTCGATAAAGAATACCATCACCATCTCGATAAAAACTTATTTGAAAAGATCCTTGATTTTGAAGAAGAAGACACCATCCTTCAATACTTCGTCCGGAGTTTGCTTCACGCGGACACAATGAAGTTTCTCCCGGAGTTTGTAGCGCAAAGGAACTCCCTGTTCCAATTTCTCGTGAAAGTAATTCCATTATAAAACGTGATTGATTTGTTATTTGTTCTTTATTTTTTGTTTTGTTGGAAAGTTGTATTACATTAACAAAAGTTCCTAATGCAATAATGATAAGAATAGAAAAAATTCCCAACGCTACTATCATTTCTATCAAAGAAAATCCCATAGCTTGTTTGAAAGGATAGATTTTTTTATGAATTTTTTTCATGGGAGCCAATTATAAAGATTCTCTTCTAGAGTAACATTTTTTTGGTTTTCGCTTTCTTTCCATGTGACCTCTACTCGAACTTTTAAAAAATCATTTGCATTTTCAATATCAGAACTTTCTGTTTCTGGAAAGAAAATAATTCGTGAAAAATTTGTTTTTTCTTTTTGACCATGGCACACTTTTTCAAGTGTGTAGGCAAAGGTTTCGCCTTCTTGACATAAAACAAGAGTTGCATTTTCTTCATTTCCTATTTCTTCAATAAAGATTTTTTTGCTCTCAAAAATATCTCGTCCAACGCGATAAGAATGATTAGGTAAAGGAAATGACCCGTTAGTAAGAAAAGTTTTCCAGTTATTACAAGGTTTTTCGCAATTCTTGGCCGTTTCTTCTCGAAGAATTCGAACGAATTCAATTCCTTCTTTGGCGAGATTTTCAGCAATAACAGCATTTTGATTCTCGTTAACCGCTTTAAACATCGAGAGGGAAAGAGTAAAAATAGTTCCAAAAGCAAAGAGAACTATTGAAAAAGCTATAACAATTTCGAGAAGTGTAAATCCTTGGTAGGTTGAATTTTGTTTTACAAAGACAAAAGAATGTCGCTGTTGCATAAAAGGGAAATATTTTTTTTACGATCGAGGTTTAGAGATGACGCAAGAGTGAAATTTTTGAGAACTGTTTTACTGCCATCACAGATAAGAGTTTCGTTTCCACTTTGATACGAGGGAGTTACTTGAATAACATCATTGGGAATATAAAGAAATTGTATCACTCCTTCGTTGATTGGATCAATAAATTCGGTTCCTGGCTGGAGAGTAAAAATCGGATACGAGCTCAGGTGCTGGAAATTCATTTCTTTTTCGGCAATGGGTAAAATAATATATTTTTGAGTGTCTTCTTTAAAAGAAAGATGGATTTCATATTGATCACAATGTTCATTGTCTGGGTACCATTTTTGACATGTTGGATCAATTACACGATTAAGCGTTTTGTCACGAGTTTCTCGAAGATGGGAACTGAATATGGTAATTGAATTTTCAAGGTGATATTTTTCTCGATCAAATGAAACAAACCAACCACCAGCAAAAACAAGACTCAGAATAAAGAGTGTTACTATAAGTTCTATAAGAGTAAAACCGGAATATGTTTTTGACTGAAATTTTATATTCATGGATGTATTTCACGAATTTTTGGAAGCGGATATTGAATTTGGAATGTACGAATATCAGTTTCACTTTCGCATGAGGAAAAAGGGCTGTGAAGATCTTGTGGAATTTCTTCGCTTGCACAGAGATGGATAGTATATGTTTTTCCAGGAGAAAGTTGAGAAAAATATTTTGAAAGTGAAAAGGAAATTTCTTCATTTTTTGTTCCATCGCAAACAATACTTTCTCCCGAAACACACATTTCATTTGTTGGAATAGCTGATGTAAGATTGATGATATTGTCTTCAATATCCGTGAGCCACCAAAGAAGGTGTGTTTCGTTAAGAGGATTTTCAGTATTATTTTTTCCGGCAATATAAAGAGTCTCGTCAAGACGAAAAATTTCAAAAAAAGGATCAGAAAGAGATTCGCATTCTTCTTTGTTCTTTACAACACAAGTGATTTTTGGCGAAGAAGTCGGTTGAGGAGTTTCAGGTTGAGTTATTTCTGGCCCATGCTCTATAATGGTCGCGGTTTCAGCCGCCGCGGCGTAACTATAGATTTCCGAAATAGCCCACTGGTTTTTATTGGCTCCAGTAATTTTTATTTTTTCGATTCCTCCGATTGGAGAAGTTTCAATTTTTGTATTTACTTTGCAATTGTTTCCTTCTTGACACATTGGTACCCACACGAGGGTTCCGCTGGAATTAAAATATCCAAGATCAATTTGTGAAAATTCCAAAGAATCATCAGAAGACGTGATCCACACCGCGTTTAAATTTCCACTATGCATGGTGAGAGTTAATTCTTCATTTTTTTGATTCGCGGTCCATACAGTCGCGCCATTGAAATCAAGAACATAGTTTGGCGAATTATTTTGGTCATCACTTGAATCAGAATCAAGAGCTGTCCAATTTTCACGCGAATCAAATGGCATGCCCGTGCCTAAAAAAACAGAATTCCAATATTTTCCATAGAGCATTTCTTCGGTAATCGTTGTTTCATTGTATTCTTTACCAAGCAGTTCACGCGCGGTAAATTGAGTTTCACCAATTTCTCCATCCGCGAGGACACCATTTTTTAGCGGATCAAATGGATCATAAGGGAGTGTTTGGAATTTTTTTGGATACCATGTTGGAATGTCAGTTGGCCCGACAATATTGGTTTCTCCAAGTCCGCGCGGCGTTGTTTCATCTTCATCAGTAAAGAGAGCACGATAAGTAAATTTTGTATCAATGTCTCCTGTATTGGGATACGTTCCACATCCCCAATACTCACTCAAACACAATGGATCATTTTTATATTCTTCATCTGAAACCCATTCTACTGTCGGCGGATGAGTGGTTGCTTGTTCAACAATATTAGAAACTTGAGATGCGTTATCGAGATCATCAAAAGTTTTTATTGCCACATAATATGATGTTTCTTTTTTAAGCCCAACTAAAGATTCTGTGTGAATTACTCCCGGTTCAATTGCTTCCCACGTAGAAAGCGGATGTCCATCACGTGAAAAAGTTGTTGGACTATAAAACGTCGCGCTGTTCCACCATGTTTCCCGATCTTCATCAGAGATTCCAAGTGGCGCGTTTGTTGAATATCGTGTTTCAAAACGAGCAATTTTTCCTGAAGAAGCATCCTCTTCATTTTCATGAGGTTCAGTCCAAAAAAGATCAAAACGATCAGTGTTTGCTTCCATTTCTTTTTCAAGATTTCTTGTTTGAAGATTTGCAATGGTTTCTGGAGGAGGGTTGTTTATAAAATTTACTACGAGAACAGGACGACGTGATTGCGTTGCTTCGTTCTGAGAATAGAAAGCTCCAAGATTATCATTTTTTCCTCCAAACAGAACACCATAGTTTGGATCTTTTGATTCTTGTGTCCAATTGAGGAACGCCGGCATAATATCAATAGGGTACAGTGTCCCATACACTCGTGCGGGAAAAGTTATTCCTGTTGAAGTAGCATCAGTAATCGTGTTTGCGGCGCCGTCATTACTCCATCGATCAACATCTGTTGCGTAAGCCCAATTTGCCGCGCCGTTTGCGCCATCTTTATCGCCTTCGCTCCATGGTTTTTTTATCTGGAAAATTTCTCCTTGTTGATTGTCGTATGAAGCGCTATATGATGGCGTTACCCAAAGAGATGCTGAATTGATAAAGTTTTTTATTCCAAAATTTTGCGGAAGTTTTTCATTTCCTCGATTCGCTGGATTAAAAGGATCATGGTTTGCTTCATCAGTAGAATCGCTCGCGATTATATTTGGAAATTGTATAAGAAGTTTTTTTGGGTTAGAGGAAGATGAAAACCATATTTGTGATGATTTACCATAATTGTAGGAAGTTTGCCCAGTAGTTCCATTGAGATATGTATCAAGAGTTTTGCTAATTTCTGGATCTTTTTTTGTGTCGCCTTGTTGAAAAGTGAGTTCAATATTTTTGAGAGTTCGCGTATCTTTGTTTGGTGAAATAGAATTAATAATTGTCGGCGAAGCAAAAACGGGAAGTTTTCCGTCTTCACGAAAAAATGGTTGAATGCCTATATAATAAATAATCGAACTATCTTTATCATCTGAAACACTTGGAAGAATCATGGTTCGTGTATCTTTTTCTCCAACGCTCAGCGCTTGCCATGTTTGCGGATATATTGAAGTAAGACAATCAAATTGTTTTTGAGCATCTCCGCAAGAGGTTGGGTCGGTAGTTGAATATTTGATAATATAATTGCTCGTGTTTTTTGGTGTTGTCCAAGAAAGATCAATTTCACCATGTTTTTTCCCCTGAGTTATTTGTAGATTATCGATAGTAGATGGGGTGAGTGCAGGGAAATATGAATTTTTAAAAGTCACAGATAGCAACGGATGGTTTGTAGTTGCGCTGTCTCTTGAGGAAAAGATATTTCCGAAGAATGAATTTGATCGAATAAGAATTCCGTAATTATTTTTTTGATAGTTGGCCCATTGATTGACAGCATTTGTGATATCAAGCCAATCTCGCCGTGAGGAAAGATTGATGGTTTTATTTTGTTCGGTGATTTCGTTTCTGTCGATCGTATCGCATGTTTTTGCGTTGAGTTCTGAAAGCGTGCAATCCGCGCCATATTGTCCCCAAAATTCTTCTTCACCTTGCGCAGTGTAAAAATCTTTATTTCGTTGCCATGTGATGCCGCGTTCACCAGGAACATCAATAAGACTCACGGTTGGATTATTACTTTTTAACCATGGACGTTCAATCGCGAACGCATCCACATTTCCATTGGTGTCGCCAGAGAGAAGCACAAAAGCATGGGAAATAGAAGAAAATATTGGAATTTGTTCTTGATCAAGATAATAATGTTGCGAAGTGTTTTTGAATGTGAGGAGATTTTGAGATCCAAAAATATTAGGAAAACGCAGAAACATTCGGTTTTCTCTATAGCTATTGTCGTTCGCTCGGACACTATTTTTCGTGTTTGATGAGTAATCCAGAATTTGTCCAGACTCCGCAATAGACATATCGATCGTTTCTGAAAGATTTCCTTTTGTATCATCATTATATTGGTAGGTAATTTCAATTTCTTTGAGAGTCGCGAGATCATTATTTGGTTCACCTGAAACAACATTACTCATGGAAGAATAAAGAGGAAGTTTTGTGTTTGGATCAATAGTATATCTTTTCATCGCGAAAAAATATTTTGGTCGCGGATTGGTGGTTGCTGGATCTGGCCCCTCAAGAGCAATAAGTTGTTCCACAGCTCCATTTTCAGGAAGCGTCCAATTTTGCATATTGTAATTTGTGGCTTCAGAAAAACATATTTTATTTTTCCTGCTTAAAAGTTCCGCACAGGTTGAGACGCCTTCACTTCCCAGATTTTCATCAGCGATAATTTCTTTGGAAGAATAACGTAGATCATAACCAATTGTTTCATCACATACTTCCCAACGCAATTTTATTTGCCGATATGATACGCCATCTTCGGTTTTGTTGAAAGCGGAAAGTGTCTCGCACGTTTCTGCGCGAACGGTTGAATGGTTTGTAATAAAAAAAACAAAAAAGAAAAAGATAGCATAAGATATTTTTTTTGTAAATAATATTTTTATATATTTCCAATTCATGAGAATAATATTTTTAAGGAAGACAAATATTACATCCATTTTCTGGTGTGCAATCAGTTTGTTCGATAGTATTATTTATTTTATACGTCACCGAAAGAAGGGGATGATAGGTCGAGCTCGCAGTATTTTCCGAAGAATAAAAATCCGCATAAATATAATTTACTTCACTCGGATCTCGCATTAAAAGCCAACCATAGTTTGGTGTTTTTTTTGTTGGATCAGCCCAATCTTTGAGTGATCGCGTGACATCAAAAGTTGTGTATCTCCCGGCGGAATTTATTAAAACAGGAGTTCCTGTTGACGTTTGCCCATCGCGATCTCGATCGGCGTCTTTTAGTTCTTTGCAAAATTTCGTTTCAGCGCTCGCTGGATATTCAACAGTGGTACCTGTTGCGTTCAAAGTGCAGTCGCCACCAGCGACACCCCACCATGATTCTTCTCCTTGGGCTGTATAATAATCTTTGTTTTTCATCCACGTCGCGCCAGATTCTCCCGCTCGATCAATATTGTCAGAAATTTCTGTTCCTTCAAGCCAATCTTTTTTTAAAGTATACATATTTATTTTTCTTCCGTCGCCAGAACTCGATTGATTATAGAGAATGAGATGCGCTTCAGAGATCGGGGCTCCTTGTGGAATTTGTTCTTTTTTGAGGAATTGACGAATGTTTGGAGAAGCAGGATCAAACGCATTGTTTGATCCAAGAAAGTTGGGAAATTGTATAAGCGCTTTACTTTCATTTTCTGGTCTTCCATTTTCTTTTGATACGCTGATAGTTCCATTTGGAACGTTCGCGGCACTGAACGCGTAATTAAAATTTGGGTTCGCGATTTTTATATTCGTATCTTTTGTTTCGGAAATATTTCCCTTTCCATCTCCTTCTTGAACGGTTATTTCAATTTCTGATAAAGTGGAAAGATTGTTATTGAGTGTGGCTTCCGTAATTGCTGGAGTGGGAGTGTAATTCATGTTTTCGTCGTACGATTTTATCGCGAACCATACTTTTGTGCCTCCTAAAAGTGGAAGACCAATGATATGATTTTCAATTTCTCCGGGATTTTTTGGTGTCCAGTTTTGTTGGAAAATATCAGCCAAAGAATAGCAAATTTGATCTGATGGGAGTTTTTTGCAATCAACATTTTTGTCGTCAATAATTTTTTTTGTTGAATAACGCAGTTCATATCCCGTCATGCTTCCTGATTCATTGTCCATGGAATCACTCCGTGGAGTAAGCCACGAAAGCGACGCTTCGCCATATCGAAGACCTTTATGATCAGGATTACTGGTAAGACAAATAGTTTCAGGAGGATCAATATCGTCCAAAGTTTGATTTTTATACGTAACTGAAAGGAATGGACGGAAATTTTTATTTGAATATTCTGATGTATATATTTGATCATTGTATCCTGTTCCTTCTAGAAGGATGCCAAAATTTTCTTCACCCGTTACCCATTTTTGTGTAAGCGAGGTAATATCGAATGGTATAAAACCCGCAGTACTCGTCTGTCCATAATTAATTTCTTTCCGATCTTCACTTGAGCACAGTCCTGTTTGTTTTTTTGTCGCGGTGCAGTCTGCTCCGGAAAGCCCCCACGCGCTTTCATTTCCTTCGGCCGTATAATAATCTTTATTTTTTATCCAATTGGTTCCTCTTTGATCAGTGTCTTTTGGGTAAGTTCCGTTGAGTGATGTTTCCAGCCAATCTTTTGAAAGTTGATATGTTGTTGGATTGGTTAATTGGCCGAAAAATATGAATTCGCCTTTTATAATTTCAGCGTTTGAAGGAATTTGTTCCGTGTGTAAAAATGTTCGTTTTGTCGCGTCAGAGGATTGAAAAATAGTATTTGATCCAATGGAATTTTGGAATTTTAATAACGCGCGACCGTTTTTATTTATCGTGCCATTATTATAACTCGTGTTGTACATTCTCGTGTCTTGTCCATACGAAAGATGCGGCGCTCTCGAAGTGATAAAAGTATCTTCTGTTTTGGTAACAGCAATATCTTTGCAATCTCCGCCTTCTTGAAAAATCACCTCAATGTTTTCTAAAGTCGATAAATCATTATTACTGGCGACGAGTGAAGGAGTATTTTTAAAATCAGAATAATTTCCAGTTGCATCCCGCGCTTTTATTGAAATATAATAATTAGTTCCGCCAAGATCAGGAAGGCGAAGTGTCAGAGATCGATTTTTTCCAGAAAGACTTTGATGATATGTACTGGCTTTCGCAAATGCAGTGTCATCGCTGATTGGAGTAAGTGAATATCGAATATCATACGCCGCGATATCGTTATCAATATCAGTTATATCCCACAAAAGATCAATTTCTTTATATTTTGTTCCAACATCCGCGGTGAAGGAATTGAATATCGGCGCGGATTCGTTTGCTTGAGGCAGAGGAACATATTCCACGGTAAGAAGAGGACGATTTTCCAATGTGGTATTTTCAGAAGAGGCAACAGAATTCACACCTTTGTCAGCAGTTAAGAGTACACCATTATTTTCAGAAAGAGATTGAAATAATGTTGGATCATTTGCCCAGTCTTGTACAGCCGTTGTAATAGAAATATCAAAAAAATTTCCAACGAGAGTTCCGTTTGCCTCTTCTATTTTTGATATAATATTATTTTTATTAAGATCTGTGGAAGAAATGTCAGCGTCGCTTGTTGTATTATCAGCAAATTGCGCTCCAGATGTTTTCCACGGAGTCTCTTCTCCTTCAGCTGTGTAATAATCTTCGGATTTGTTCCATGTAACTCCACCTTCGGCGGAACAATCAATCGTGTCTCCGTCTCCATCAGTGCTGTCTGACAGGGAATTTATTATTGGGTAGAGCGCCCATTTTCCTTGTCCTTCATTACCACTGATCCAAGGTTTTCGTATTTGATACGCATTAAATTTTATATTCGTGAGTGAAGTGCTCCAATACGATACCATTGTAAGATACGCATTGGTAACATGAGACATTGGCGGAAGTTGTTCAATCCCTTCATAACGGCGTTTTTGCGTTGCGGTATCTAAAATAGTTGGATCATTCATGCCAATAAAATGCGGAAATTGAAGAAGATTTCTTTTCGCGCTATTTCCAAACCAAAGAGCGATATTTTTTCCAAAGTTCCAATGTGGAGCCTCTGCGACAATCATCGCGTCTTCAGATTTTGATATTTCTCCTTTGCTGTCAACCCCATATTGAAAAGTGAGTTCAATGATTGGTAAGGTAGAAGGATTATTAAGAGGCTTCGTGTTCGCGCTCATAAAGGCAGAACTATTTCCTGTTTTGTCGTATGCTTTTACGGCGATATAATATCCATTTGTGGGAAAATATGAAGAGCTTACAAGTTTGTTTAAAATGATGTCCATGGTTTGTGTTTGGCCTGGTTCTACAATTTCAATAGTATTCCAATCAACTTGATAAGTTTCCGCTTGCGCAAAGTCATTTTCAGAAGTAATGGGATTTATTGAATATTTTATTTCATATCCCTTTACTTTTTCACCATTTGCGCCATCGTCTCCGGGCGCGATCCAAGAAAGAGAAATGCTTTCATGTTTTTCTCCGGAGCCAGCGGAAAAAGACTCCAGATTTTCCGGAGGAGTCGGATCTTTTGAAGTTGGTTTATAATGAACTTCAAGCATAGGGCGATAACTTGTTGATGCGTTTCTTGACGCGATAGTGATAGGATTTCGCGTGCCTTCTTGTTTTAAGAGGATGCCATAATTTGTTTCTCCGTTTGTCCATGCTGTGAGAAAAGGAGTAATATCTATTGATTTAAATCCAACAGGTTCAGCAGATAATGAAAAAGAAAGACCTTTTGTATTTTCATATTCGCTCGAGTCAACTCCCGGAGTTTTCCATTTTGTTTCTTCTCCCTCGGCAGTGTAAAAATCTTTTGCTTTTTTCCACGTAACACCTTGTTCCAAAGAGCGATCAATAAAATCACCGTTTCGATTTCCTTCAAACCAATCGGTTTTCATTTGATACAGTGTTATTGGAGTACATGTTGAACAACTGTTATATACTTTTTGAACGTACAGATAGAGAGTCGCGCTGGTAATTTCAGCGCCCGCAGGAATTTGTCCGGAACCAGAACCTATAATATTTGGAAATTTTAAAAGCGTCCGCGCTTCAAATTTGTTTCCGGATGCGCTGTTTTGTACATATAAATTTGCATCTAGCCCGAAATTTTTATGAAAATGTCCTTCATGAATAAACGTATCTTCGGTTTGTGAAATATTTCCTTTGCTGTCTCCAAAATAAAACGCTTCGGTTATCTCCGAACTTTGCGCTTTCATTTTTTGCGGTATGAAGAAAGAAAGAAAAAAAACGAGAAGAAAAAAATAATATTGTATTTTATGATTATTTGTCATATTGGAGAAAAATATCAATTCGATTTCGCGCGCCTTGAATATTTTTTTGTATTTCTAAAAGTGCAATATCGTCCTCATATTTTGGAAAAACTTTTTCCATTTCAAATGTGGCTCGAGAAAAACTTTCATTCGCCCAAAGTGCTAAGTCTTTCCCAGCAGAGGGATCTTGTTTATATATTTGTGGAAGAAGAATATCTATGAAGCGAAGAAGATATTTTTGTTGAACGAGTATTTTTTGTGCTTTTTTTGGAGCATCGTTTTTGTCGTCGAAAAGATATTCTATTTCTTTCATTTTTTCTTGATGAAAAAGTATGGCGTTGAAAACTCGATTTCTTTTATTCCATGTAAAACGCAAACGAAACCGTTCGCCAAAAGTGTCAAAAAAATACAGAGGATTCCACGGCGTTATTCCAGCATTAACTTCTTGATATGTTTCTGTGAGATGTTTTTGAATAATTTGTTCAGGGGAAAGTCCTTCAAGCGAAATTGGTTTTCTTTCTCGAGGTTGCGTGAAAACGGAAACAAGTGTTGCGAGTAAAAAAACAACACAAACAATAACCAATCCAACAAGGATTTTATTTTGTTTTTTCATGCTTGAATTATATCATTTTATTCAAGCATTTTCAAAAATTTTTTTTCATCAAGAATTTGTATTCCGAGTTTTTTTGCTTCTTGTAATTTTGAGCCGGGATTTTCACCAACCACCACAAAATCAGTTTTTTTGCTCACGTTCTCAGAGAGTATTCCGCCACGCGCGCGAATTTTTTCTTTTGCCTTGTCGCGCGTGAGAGAAGAGAGAGTTCCTGTGAGAACAAATATTTTTTTTTGTAGGGGAGGCATGTATGCGTCCCTGTTTTTATGTCGTATATCTTCTACTCTTATCCCTATTTCAAACAATTTTTTCAATAATTTTTGATTTCGTTCTTCAGAAAACCAATTTTTAAGAGATGCTGAAATAACTTCGCCAATTCCGTCCATCTCAATATTTTTTTTCGCATTTTCTTCAAATTTTTTCCAACTTCCAAAACGTTCGGCTAATTCGTATGAAAGATTTTCTCCAACATGTGGAATGCCAAGCGCGAAAATAAATCGCCCAAGTGGAATATTTTTTTTATTTTGAATCGAAGAAATAATATTATGAATTCTTTTTTCTTTGAATCCTTCAATGCCTACAATATCTCCTTTTTCGAGTGTAAACAGATCAGCAACATCTTCAATGATATTTCGATCAATCAGAAGGTCAATCAATTTTGGTCCAACATTTTCTATATCAAGTGCCTTTTTTGAAATAAAATGATATATATTTTCTCTGTGGCGTGCTGGACAATTTGAATGTAAACACCGATACGCAACTTCGCTTGTTTTTCTTTCTATTTTTGATTCGCATTCAGGACAATTTTTTGGAAAAATAAATGATTTTGTTCCATGCGAACGAAGTTTTTTGAGAACCTCGACCACTTCCGGAATAATATCGCCTGCTTTTTGAATGATCACTGTATCGCCAACTCGTACGTCGAGCCGATTGATTTGATCTTCATTGTGAAGCGTGGCGCGTGAAACCATGCTTCCTGCAATAAGCACTGGTTTGAGATGCGCGACTGGAGTTAAAACTCCAGTTCGGCCGACTTGGATTTGAATATCTTCGACAATTGTTGTTGTTTGCAGAGCTGGAAATTTATACGCAATAGCCCAACGCGGCGCTTTTCCTGTAAATCCAAGTTTTTTTTGCAGTTCGCATGAATTGAGTTTAATGACCAATCCATCAATCCAATATGGTTCTTTTTCTTTATATTTTTGCCAATAAATCCATTCTTTTTCAATATCTTCTAAACGTTGAATATGTTTCCAGTGTTTATTGACTTTGAAACCAAGCTTTTGCAGTAATTCGAGTTCTTCTTTTTGAGATTTTGGTATTGGAAAATTTGTTTTTGAAACATCATAAAAAAAACAATCCAATTTTCTCGCGGCCGCTATAGAAGAATCAAGTTGTCGAATCGTGCCGGCCGCGGCATTTCTTGGATTCGCAAAAAGTGGTTCGTTATTTTTTTTGCGTTCTTCATTTAATTTTTCAAAAATATTTTTTGGCATCCACACTTCGCCTTCAACAATAATATCTACTTCTTTTTTAAGTTTGAGCGGGACGCTTTCAATGGTTTTAATATTATGCGTTACATCTTCGCCGATTTTTCCGTCTCCGCGCGTTGCCGCAAGTTTTAAAATTCCTTTTTCATACGTAAACACAATATGAAGTCCATCGATTTTTAATTCGGCGACGTAATCGATGGTGATTGTGACATGTTGTTGTTTTGACAATCCCAGCGTAGTGGCCGCAGACCTGCGGCCACTACTAAACACATGTTGTTTTTCCATCATGCGTTTTATTCTCTCATCAAAATCTTTTATTTCTTCAAATTCAAACGCGTCATTAAACGACCATTGTTGAACTTCATGTTTTACTTTGCAAAATTTTTCGAGCGCTATTCCGCCAATCCTTTGGGTGGGGGAGTCTGGTGTTAAAAATTTCGGATATTGTTTTTCAAGTTTTTCAAGTTCATGCTTTAATGAATCCAGCGCCGCGTCGGAAATTTCTCGCTTATCTAAAACATGATACAAATACCGATGATGTTCAATTTCGGATTTGAGTTTTTCAATACGTTGTTTGATTTTAAATTGGATTGTTTTTTTCATAAAATTGGTTGAATATTGCTATTATAGCAGAGTTTGAGTTCCAGAGTAAATGACTTTTTTGTATACATATTTTTTAAATTTGTGGGGTTTAGAAGTCTTCTTTTACTATGATAAATAATATGGTATTATCATTTTGTTATTAAGATAAACACCACGGAAGATAACACAATTTCGCATACTATATAGTTTTTCGTATATTATACCGCAAACACTTCGTATAAGAGCCAGTTAGGCGAAATTTTTAAACTTAATAACTTACACTTATGGACAATTACGACAAAACAAAAGAAGATTATAATAAAGGTGTTGAATGGCATTTTCAAAAAACTTTTTCTTACGATTGGTCAAAACAGGTAGAAAAATTCGTAAAAATTCTAAAAGGTAAAAAGGTTTTAGACGCTGGTTGTGGTGTAGGACGAGATACTAATCTTTTTTTGAAAAATAATATAGATATCGAGGGTATTGATTATTCAGAGGAAGCAATTAAAAAATGCCGTATACAATATCCTGTCTTAACCTTTTACGTAGGAGATTTCAAAAAAATCAATGTTGCCGATGAATTCTATGACGGCATTTGGGCGTGCGCCTCAATATTGAATGTTTCAAAAAAAGATTTACCAGATTCATTGCTGGAATTTTTACGAATTTTAAAACCAGGCGGGGCACTTTTCGCCTCAGTCAAAGAAGGAAGTGAAGAAAAAATGGTTTCTGATGAATACGGAGAAAGATTATTCAGTTTCTATTCAGAAGATGAGCTAAAAAAGTTTTTTGAAAATGCCGGTTTTAAAATCATTTATAGTGTAATTGTTGCTGACGAGGCATTAACAGGCGTTTCTTCAAATAAACCTAACTGGGTTATCGTTTGTGGAGAGAAAAGTTATTAAGTTTAAAAACATCTCCGCTATGCTCCGACCCTTCGGGACGCCTAACACCCCATATGCGGTTCCCTTTCGACTCCTCGTTTACGCTCGTCGCTCAAGGTCACCAAAATTGCTTGTCCGCTTAGGCGGTTAGCTCGCCTATTGGCTCGCGATTATACCGCCACGCGGCCTGCGCAACTTCGCATATTCTGGGACGTTGTCTGAAATAAAAAATTCTCTAAGCTTGGTACGAATATGAATCAAATCACTTTTTCCATTGTTCAAAACGAGAATGAAATAGAAATTTTGCGCAACAGATCAGGGAAATACAATGATTTCACCTACACCTACGAAGAAGCAACAATAGATTTGTTGAAGAAAAATTTTAGTCTTCCCGATAGTCTGTATTTAGTTGCAAAAAAGGGTAATGAATTTGTTGCGTTTTGTTCAATAGACAGAGATTGGTGGGAAGATAATTATTTTATGATACGTGAAATCATTGTTGACCCAAATTTTCAAAAGCAAGGAATCGGTGAAGCTATCATGGGTAAATGTATAGATCATGCAAAAAGCAAAGGAGCAATCGGAGTTGTTACGGAAACAGCTTTTGAAAATTTACCTATGCAGAAATTATGCGCAAAATTTCACTTTGAAAAATGGGACAATCCACAATGGAAAGAAGGAATCACATACAAGTTTATATTCTAAACGAGAATTTTTTACATCAGACAACAGCGTATAGGCGGTTCCGCTCCTCGTACCTCGTCGCTACGCCCATATTTTGCTCCGCAAAACATCGAATATGAAGTTCATAAAATATTTTTTCCTAAATAGAATTTCCGATAGACTTTTAAGTATCATTGAGTAATCAACCTTATTATGAAAAAACAACTAGATTTAGTGAAAGAATTTCATGAAAAATTTAGAGCCCTTGTTTCTGACAAACCTTCTTTGATCCCAGAAGACAGATCAAGCAATAGACATCGCCTCATGAAAGATGAAGTTGAGGAATATCTCGCAGATGTTCAAAATGGAGATATAGAAAATATCGCCAAAGAATTAGCTGATATTCTTTATGCTGTTTACGGCACAATTTTAGAACACGGTTTGCAAGATAAAATTGAGGCGATATTTGAAGAAGTTCATAGGTCAAATATGAGTAAAGATTATCACGAATATAAAATGGTCAAGGGCTCAAATTATTTCAAAGCTGATATTAAAAAATTCTTTCAAGATGAGTAAGGCCTATCGGAAATAAATTTTTATCCCATAAATTCCCACATATGACACATTACTTTATCACTGGCAACAAAAACAAGTTTGAAGAAGTAAAATCTATACTGCAAAACGTCAAACAGCTTGATATTGACCTACCTGAAATTCAGGATATTGACGCCCACGAAGTTGTAAAAGCAAAACTTTTAGAAGCTCTAAATCATAAAAAGGGCGATTTTATAGTTGAAGACACATCTTTATACTTAGATTGTCTAAATGGTTTGCCTGGCCCATTGATTAAGTGGTTTATGAAAACAATTGGTAATGAAGGGCTATACAAACTTGCCGATAAACTTGACAATGATAAAGCATGGGCCAAAACTATTGTTGGTTACGCTAAAAATCGCAAAGATATACATTTTTTTGAGGGAGTTGTAAAAGGTAAAATTGTTTCGCCAAAAGGAAAGTCTGGTTTTGGTTGGGATCCAATATTTAAACCCGACCGAGCTTCTAAAAGTTTTGCCGAGATGGATAGTACGGAAAAAAACGCTATCAGTATGAGACGGATTGCGCTAAACAAGCTTAAGAAATTTATGGGATAAAAATTTACATCCGATAACACCGAATATACGGCTACGATAAAATTCCTTTTTACATTACATTAACGAGTTGAATTTTATCTCCGCCCAAATTTTTCTGCGCCTTTGGCTCTGAAAAACTTCGTATATTCGGATACGTTAGGCGAAATATACTTTTTTTTTACGGCTAACGTCTAACACTTTTCTGTAATGAACAAATTTTATTTTCAATTATTTAAGAGGGGGATATATAGTGTTTTCTTCGCTCCTCTCGTCGCTCCGAAAACGATTTTATAATAAACTATGGCAAAATTAAATGTCGCAATCATAGGGGTAGGCAGCATGGTCAAGGCGTTGGTCGAGGGCGTTTCTTTTTACACCAAAAATCTCGATGAAAAAACAGGCTTAATTCATCCGCTTATCGGAAGCTATGCCGTCAAAGATATAAATTTTGTCGCGGCTTTAGACGTGGACGAACGCAAGGTTGGTAAAAAACTTCACGAGGCAATATATCAAGGCGCGAATGTTACCAAAAAAATTACAGACCCTGTTAAATATGATGTGATTGTGCACAGAGGCCCAACACTCGATGGTGTAATTGACGAAATGAAAGGCTCATTCATCATAGAAAGCAACGCTCCTGTCGCCGATGTGGTAAATGTACTCAAAGAATCCAAAGCAGATGTGGTAGTTAATCTCGTTCCTTCGGGAAGTGATCAAGCAACATATGCCTACGCAGAGGCAGCACTTGGCGCTGGTTGTAGTTTCATAAATTGTATCCCAACTCAACTCGTAACAATTCCAGACTGGCGCAAACGATTTGAAGAAAAAGGTTTGGCGCTTCTAGGCGACGATACCAAAAGCCAACTCGGCGCAACTATGCTCAATCGTTTCTTGCTTTCATTGCTCAAAATGCGCGGAATCAAGGTTTTGAAATCTGAACAAGAAAATCGTGGTGGAAACGCCGATCATTACAACCTGCTTTATCGTGCACAAACAAAAGAAAAATCAAAGCGTGAGGCACTCACAAAATTTCTTGACGAGAACGACGCTAAACCCACAGTAACATTTCACTACACTGGCGAGCCGTCAGGACACAAAAACGTAAATCTAAAAATCGAAGGCGAAATTTTTGGTTGCACACCAATTTCTATAAACGCAGTGATTGAAGACGAGATCAGTATTAACGGAGCCGGAACAATTGTAGATGCAATACGGATCGCCAAATTGTTAGTTGATTTCAAAAAGCAAAATGAGGCATATAGAGCATGTCCGTTTTTAATGAAGTCGCCTCCGAAACCTTTATCTGATACGGAAGCGTCTGCGACTTTCGAGAGGTTACTTAACGAATTAGAATAAGGAGTTTTGGCTCGCAAAATTCACCCCTTTAATTCCCCTCTGCCTTTACGCCAAAACAAAAACAAAATATATTTCACTACATCGCCTAACACGCGATATCTGGTTATGTAGAATACAAATATTCAAATATTTTTTATCTTGGAGTCTTTTTGGGTGTATAAATAGCGAACCCCCGACGAGCAGATTCGCTCGTACGGGGGTGAATGATTGCGAGTCTTCGTCGCTTCCTCCTATGCCCGCTCGAAGCGGTGCGCAAAGTGCCCGTTGTTGTTCTCGCCCCACTCCGTCACCTTGATCGGGAAACCAGCCTTCGTGGCAATCACGTCGACGATATATCTCTCGACGATTTGCCGTTCTGTCGTGTTTTCACAGAAGGTGACTCCGTGGTAATCGTAGTATGTGGCAAACCCTTTGCCAATATCAACTCCGATTTCCTCGGGTGGGAGCTTTTCCATCAGTTCCTGTTTCAACGTTTTCATGAACTGCTCCTTTTGAGTTGCTAAACACATTACATCATGTAACATATTTTTTGTCAACCGACAAATGTCTGTGGTTAAGACAGCGGACACAATTCCAAAAAGCCCTTTGATAGCGGAAATTATTTACCTTTTTCTCTTTCACTCCACCCAAACCGCGCTTATTGAAATTGGAGGTCCGAAGTGTTAAAATAGGATTATCTGAAGATGAAAGTTTGCGCTGAAAATAACGGCGCGGCTTCGCATGCTCGGATACGTTAGGCGAAATTTGAATCGAAAAAAACTAAGAGAAAAAAACAACATTTAATCTAATTCAAAGTATGGGAAATCCAACTTTACAAGAAGTCATTCAATCCAGCGAAGTGCTGGTTCATAAAGGAAGATATGCATATCTCAAGGCGACGCAAGAAATCCCTCTTGATGGACATTTTTTTGTTTCCAAGGATAAAGATGAGATAACTGTCGTTACGGAGGAAGCAAATATATCCAAAGTTAAATATGATAAAGATAAAAAATGGTTTAAATTATTTGAAATTAAAGTGTCCATGCCTTTTTTGGCGAAGGGGTTTCTTGCTAGAGTAACAAAAGCCGTTGCAGATGAAGGATTGAATGTTCTTGTAGTTTCGACATTTTCAAAAGATTATATTCTTGTGCGAGAAGAGTCCTATGATCTGGGCATGGAAGCTTTAAAGAAAGTTGGATTTCTCCTCAAAGAAGAAAGCTAGTTGAAATTCGGCGACCGTTTTTTTTCGATTCAAACATCACACAACACGGCATATCTGATTCAAGAATTTTTCACGTTTATAATTCAAGGTAAGAAAAATTCTTTCTACCAAATTTTTCTTCCACTTCGCTCCGAAAACGTTTATAATATTAACTCAATGAAACTTAAGCTGTGAATACCGAAAATAAGACAATTATATATCTAGATCAAAATTTTATAAGTGATATTGCAAAACTTTCACTTGAAGATAAAAAAGGTAAAGTTAAACCTCTTATTGAAGACACTTTTTGAAGCAATAAAAAAAGGCGTAAATGAAGAAAAGTTTCTTGCACCTTATAGTTGGATACATGCTCTAGAAACTGCTGCCGAGAGTAATCCTGATTTAAAAAATTCAATTCACAATTATCAGGGATATTTAGGACAAGTATCATTAAAGCCACCATGGGATATAAAAAATGGACAATTCATAGAAGCACTTCTTCATTACTATTCAAAAACACCTAATGAGCAAGAGATGTGGAGAATTGCATTTCAAGAAAATCCTGATAAAAGAATGGAAAATTTTAGAATAAATGTCCACATGCCAGACATTGGCATTGGGAGTTTAGATAAACAAAGCGTAATTACACTACAAAAAATACGTGCAAGTGGAGTATAAGCAGATGATCAATACAAAGCCGAAATTGCTGATACAAGAAAGTATTACAAGTCGCTTCTTCCTACCGATTTTTTTTATATTTTGAAAGAGCACGAGATATCCATTAAACAAGCTGAGCAATTTATTGATTCTTCTCAATTTACAGAAATACCTAATATCGATATTTTTTGCCAACTATGGAGTAAAAATCTTGCCAACAATAATAGAAAACAAGAGCAACTAAGCCATGATTTTAATGATATTGAATTTCTTTCGATATATATATATGCCCTACTGCGGAGCAATTGCAACGGACAAATATATGAAGGAGTTATCTCAATCATTAAAATTTGATATCAAATATTGTTGTAAATTTTACACCATGAAAGAAAAAGAACTTATAAGTTTCATCAATGATCTTGAACAAGAACAAAAAACAAAAAAACCAGCAAACCGAAACCTATTTTCTGTAGTGTGTAATATGCTTGAAGAAAAACCAACATACTCAGTTAAGTTTCTTAAAAAAATAACTCTAGCGAGAAATAAATTCCAAAACACAGGGAAATATTGGAATAAAAAAGTCTACACAGATATTTTTTTAACCTATCCATCAATAACAACTGAAATTAAGATGCCAAGCTCCGATGAAATAGAAAAAGATGGGCCACAAGCCTTTAATGCTGAACAACGGGCAGAATTGCTCGTTTTTGGTTCAAATTTTAAAAAAATTTATAATCCTGAAAAAAAATCTATAGAAGATTTCGTGAAAGAAATCCCAGATCACCTAAGAGGTGCTGCCACAGCTATTTTGAGTGATGATTCAAATTTTGATGAAGACATGGTTGAATATGATAGCTATTTATTTTATGACATTGAAAATGCGATAGAAAAAAAATTGGATTCAACGGAAAGATATAATGTAAGAATAATCTATACATAGAAAATAAGGTGTTTTTGGCTCGGGCATTCCTGCCTACCGGCAGGCAGGTACCCCTTTAATTCCCCTCTGCCCTTTGCCCTAAAAATTGACGAAGCATTATTAATTGGCTATAATTGGATATAGTTAATATATCCAATTAAATTTATGGCTAAAAATACTACACAAACAACAGAAAAACACACGGTTTCGAACAATTTTTCTAAACGGATTGAAAATATTCCAGCCAGTGTTGTTTTTAAAATAGCCAAAATCGATGAATTAAAAGGGCGATGGATATCAGGCGCTCGCCTTAGCCCGCAAGTTTTAGGACGATTAAAGCGGTCGGTTTTGATTACTTCAACGGGAGCTTCTACTCGTATTGAAGGCGCTCGTATGTCTGACGCTGATATTGAAAAATTGATGCGTGGCATTAATATACAAAAATTTACCAATCGCGACAAGCAAGAAGTAAAGGGTTATTATGAATTATTGGAAAATGTTTTTAATTCATGGAAAAATTTAAAGTTTAACGAAAGCTTGATTAAACATTTTCACGGAGAACTTCTAAAATACGCTGAAAAAGATCAAGACCATCGAGGCGAATACAAAAAAGAAGAAAACAAAGTCCATATGGTAAATGAAGTCGGCCAGTCAATCGGCATTCTTTTTGACACTTCACCCGCCTATCTTACCCCGAGCCAAATGTGTGATCTGACCGAATGGACGCAAAAAGCATTGGCGGAAAATAAATATCACCCGCTATTGGTAATCGGCAATTTTTTAGTTGAGTTTTTAAAAATTCATCCTTTTACCGATGGCAATGGCAGACTATCCCGCGTGCTGACGAATTTACTTTTACTGCATGCGGGTTATCAATATATGCCGTATATTTCTCATGAAAAATTAGTAGAAGACAATAAATCAGATTACTATATTTCACTCAGAAGAAGCCAAAAAACTATCGGCTCGAAAAAAGAAAGCATTAATGCTTGGCTGGATTTCTTTTTGAATATATTCTTAAAGCAGTCACAAATGGCGGTAGAGCTTTTATCCAAAGAAAATATAGAAAAAATCTTGTCGGAAAAACAACTTATCATCTGGCAATATATTGAAAAGACGAAAGAAACCAGCACGGGCGATATCATTAAAAATACCGATATAGGCAGACCGACCGTCAAACAAGCCATGGAAGTATTGCTCAAACTAAAAAAGATTGAAAGAATCGGACTTGGCAGAAGCTCTAGATACAGAAAAATGTAAAATACAAATACAATAAGGAGTTTTGGATTTTGGGCAAAGGGTATTCCTGCCTACCGGCAGGCAGGCACCCCTTTAATTCCCCTCTACCATTTGCCCAAAACGGAAAAAGAAATTTCAACATCAGATATGCACGGACGTTAGACGATGTGCCGAAGGCACTCGGATAACAGCGACGGAGTCGCAGTACGTTGTGCGAAATAAATTCTAGCCTAAGATGAAAAAAATAAACTTATCGTTCAAAAAAGATAAATATAAGTCTGCTAGAGGTGGCCATTCACGACTGTTAAATGTTTGTTGCCGTAAGTGCGAGAGTATCGTTGTGGTTTATCAGAAAGATGGTCCGGGTAATTTACGCAGAATGTACATGGATAGAATATTTGCACCTGATAATCTGGTTGGTTTACAATCTTTGAGCATAGAAGGTATTCCTACATTAAAATGCCAAAAATGTTCCGAGGTTCTTGGCACACCTTATATTTATGTCAAAGAAAAACGAAAGGCTTTTAGGCTGTACCATAATTCAAGTATTAAGCGTTTAAGAAAGTTAGGCGAATAACCACGGCGGATAGAATTTATGTCAGATAACAAAGAATATTTTGTTCAATAATTTTTTTTGTAGAATATAAGAGGAGTAAAAAATTATTTCACCAAAATTGCGCTGATGAAATGGCAAATTTAGTGATATAATTAGGTTAGGTGAAAGTTTGAAGTTTTAGCCTTTTAAAATGGGCGCAACGTCAGATGACGCCGAAACGTTAGCTGAAATCTTATCTATTTTTATGAACCAATCTACAATTTTTATTTTGCCAGGGTGGCAGGATTCTGATCCGCAACATTGGCAAAGTATTTGGCTTAAAAAATATCCAAATGCAGTAAAAGTTTTGCAAAAAGATTGGATGAATCCAGAAAAAGAGGAGTGGGTGAAAAATTTTAATAAATATATTGAAAAATATAAAGACAAAGATATTATTTTAGTTGGACATAGTTTGGCATGCGCCACTATTGCGCATTGGTCAAACGATTATTTTTTAAAAACTTCTGCAAAAATTAAAGGAGCATTGCTTGTTAGCCCGAGCGATGTAGACGCGTCAAATTTTCCAAAAGAAATAAAAGGTTTTGCACCCATGCCATTAAAAGCATTAAAATTTAAAAGTATTGTTGTGGTCAGCAATAATGATCAATGGGTAAGTATGGATCGAGCTAAATACTTTGCGCAATGTTGGGGCGCGCAATTGGTAAATATTGGCCATCATGGACATATAAATGCTGATGCCGGTTTCGGAGAATGGCCAGAGGGAGAAAAATTATTACACAAATTACACTTATGAATAATAAATTCGAAAACGCACTGAAATGGATCGTTTCTGTTCTTTGGAAGCATGATGTGCTATTTTAAGACAGGAATACATCATAATAATAGCATAAGCCTTTAATTAGGCTCTTTTATGACAAAACTAAATTATCTTGATAATACATATCTATTTGAATCAGAGGCAGTTTTTGTTGAGATGAAAGAAAATGAAAAAGGCAAAGCAGTAATTTTAGATGAAACAATTTTTTATCCTCAAGGAGGCGGACAACCTGCCGACAAAGGAGAAATAATTTCTGGGGATAATATTTTTATTGTTAGTGATGTTAGGTTAGATGAAACTGGAACAGTTTGGCATTTTGGCGAATTTAAAAATGGTGATTTCAAACAAGGCGACAAGGTGATTTTGAAAATTGACAAAGATAGAAGAATCTTAAATGCCAAACTCCATTCTGCGGGGCATCTCTTAGATTGCGCAGTTTCAAAAATGAGGATAGAAAATTTGAAACCAACCAAAGGATTTCATTTTCCCGATGGCCCTTATGTAGAATATGATGGAACGATTGAAAATTCTGCTGAAATAATTCCAGTTGTGCAAAAAAATATTGATGAACTCATAGCGCAAGATTTAAAAATTGAAAGAAAAGATTTAAGTCAAGAAGAAGCAGAAAATAAAGGAGTTTATGCTCCAGCAGGAAAATCAGCAAGAGTAGTAAATTTTGTAGGATTTTCAATTTGTGGCTGTGGGGGCACACATGTAAATAGTGCGTCTGAAATTGGCAAAATAATCATCAGGAAAATAAAATCCAGCCAAGGAAAAACAAAAATTGCTTATTCGGTCGTGTAAAATTAAAAATAAAATTGTGAATATTTTTTGTTTCGCAAAAATAATATGATTTAAAAAAAGGGCAGTGTTTTTATGAAAAAAGAAAACTTTTTTATTGGAAGAGAGCGCAGAACAATCGGTTATTTTCCCGCGTTCTATACCCACAGTTATCTTTTGGAAAAGAGATGTGGGGAAAAATATGGACACTCAGTTAAGAAACTCGTTTTTATTGTTGATGGAGATACAACTAAATTCATTACCATAACGCTTGATGATTTCCAAAAGATTGGACAGTTGATGCTTGATAAGGTTTTGAAGAATAAAGTTTATGTTAAAAATCTAAGAAAAGAGTCTCATACAGCCGCGAAAAGACTTCTTAATTTTTGTCAAAAAAGAGATTTAGTTGAACTAAATAATAAAGAACTTATAAAAAAATATTTTGCTTACTCTAAACTGTATACTGATTTCTGTTTTGTTAATGTTCCAAGTTGGTATATTTTAGGGGAAACATTAAATAGTTATCTACAACAACAAAATTGGGGTATTACCGATTATACAATATTATGTAGTCCCATGGAACCAAGCTTTGCTTTTCGAGAAGAGTGTGGAAGATTGAGGATAATTAAGAAAATTTCTCAAGATAAAAAATTAATTTATATTTTTATAACAAAAAGTGTTGAAAAAATTGAAAGGGAATTACAGAAAAATTACCCTCGCATTTTATCAAATATTAAAAAACATGGTGAGGAATACTATTGGATTCCCTGGGATTATTTGGGCACAAAGCTTTATGATGAAAAATATTTTATTACAGAGATTAAAAATTACCTTCAATCTGATAAAAATATAAAGGAAGAATTTTCCCAATTGAAAAATTATCACAAAGAACTAAAGAAAAAACAATACTCTATTAAAATTTCTAAAAAATTATTTAGATTATTTCAGGATTTGCAACAATTGGCGATACTTCAAGACATTAGAAAAGAGGTTTGTACGGAAAGCCATATTTATTATCAGCTTTATTTACTCCAAGAAATTTCTTCCAGAACTAAAATACCAAGAGATTTATTAATTTTCATGCTAGAAGAAGAAGTCAAAAAGAGTCTTGAGGGGAAAAAATTTGATATAGATAAATTAAGGGAAAGAAAAATTTTGTCTGTTTTAACAAAAGATGAAAGTGGTTATCAACTTTTTTTAGGTAAAGAAGCGTTAAAATTTCGCGATCAGTATACCCCGATTATTAAGGACATGAAGGAGATAAAAGGCCAAGCAGCCTCTCCTGGCATTGTCAAAGGTATTGTGCGAATATTGATTGGATTTAGAAATATTGATAATGTTCAAAATGGAGACGTTTTGGTGACTACCATGACGACTCCAGATTATCTACCTGCCATGAAAAAAGCAGTAGCTTTTGTCACAGATGAAGGTGGAATCACCTGCCATGCGTCTATCGTGGCTCGCGAAATGAAAAAACCTTGTATAATTGGAACTAAAACAGCAACAAAAATCTTAAAAGATGGTGATTTGGTTGAAGTAGACGCTGACAATGGAATTGTTAGAATTCTAAAAAAAGCTGAAACAAAAACTTCATAAGAAAATATGAATCAATGCGCTATTCCTATTATATTAATTCATTTTCAAGAGTAATTTCACCATGCATGTCTTCTATCATTTTGTGTTTTATGTCTTCGTATTTTATTTTTTGGGCTAACAGCCATGCGATTTTTACAGTCATCGATTCAATACTCATGTCATATGCTGGAATAGCCAAATCATGTTCTTTTAAATATTGCCCTGTTTCGTTTACTTGAAAATTACTAACCCCACTTGGTGCTTGAGTTGTGACAATTATGGGGATTTTCTTTTTCTTTAAATATTCAAAAGCAGGAAATAAGTGACTGCTTGGATCTCCTGCTCCAAAAGTTCTTAAAATAAATGCTTTGGTATTGTTATTTTCAACTAATGATTGAAAAATATCAACTGACATGCCAGGAAATTCAGTGAGCGAGGCAATGTTTTTTGTTTCAAACTCTTTTTTAACGCTTAATATTCTTGATTGAATTGCCAATGGTTTACTTTTAGATAAATATCCAATATGTTTTTTCATGGCAGCATCATCAATTCTCATAAATCTTCCAATATTTCCTAACGAACCGGTTTGAAAAGCTTTAAAAGGATCATAATCAAAATCAGTTCCTTTTTTTACTCTTGCTCCAGTGATAATTTTACTACCAAAAACAGCCATCACTCCCTTAATTTCATGATAACCCCAAACAGCCATTCTCAGAGAATTGACCAAATTTGTTACAGAGTCTGTTCTTAAGTATCCCAAAGGGACTTGCGCTCCAGTAAGAATAACCGGTTTATTAATATTTTCTAAAGCAAAAGTTAATGCTGCTGCAGTGTAACCCATGGTGTTTGTTCCATGTAAAATAATAAAGGCATCAAAATCATCATATTTATTTTGAATTTCGTCTACTATTTTTGTCCAGTTTTCTGGTTGCATGTTGGAGCTATCAATATTGAACAACTCAGAAATAGACGGATGAATTTCTATATTCAAATTTTTTTTCACAATATCTACTGAATTTTCGAATATTGCCATGAAGCTATTTAGATCAGGTTTTGTATTTTGTACAACCTTACTCTTCACAACATGACCCGCGATAGTTCCGCCAGTGAAAATAACAAGTATTCTTTTTTGTGTATAAGTAGGCATAAATTTGTATTATTTTTTTGAATTACGTACAATGCGTTTCGCTTTAAATCGGAGTTTTTTTGAATCTGCTCAAAGAAAAGACAAAAATTTCTCATGAGCATTGTTGATATAATAAAAGCATATCATTTTATCGTATGTTTTTACAAGTGAGTTTCTGTGCGGATCCATTTTTCAAATGCGTAGATTTAGAATATAATTAAGAAAGCGAAAAATTTCTGCACATATACATTTATGGAAAAATTTTGGGCTGGTGGATTTTTATATAATCCAAAAAATAATTCCGTTTTGTTGCATAAGCGTGATTCAAATACTAAATTTAATCCAAATTCCTGGGCATTTTTTGGAGGATTAAACGAAGGTGTAGAAACGCCAATTGATTGTTTTGTTAGGGAAATTGATGAAGAAATAGGGATTAAATTTAAAGTAAAAGAAATCATCACACTTTGCGATTATTTTAATGACGAATTTCAAACCCATCGTTTTGTGTTTTACGTATTGAGCGTACTAGGTAAGTCAAGATTTGTTTTAAATGAGGGCGAGAATTTTGATTGGATCAATATTGACCAACTTGATAAATATGCTTTAACAAAAAAAACCAAGAAAGATTTAAAATTTTTCATTAATCGCAGCCAAAATCTTAAAAGATGGAGATGAGGTTGAAGTTGATGCAAATAATGGAATTGCTACGATAAATATGTGAGAGAAAAAAAATTACATTCTCTCAGGTACTTCGATGCCAAGAATGGAGAGACCTTTTTTAAGAACAAGAAGAATATTTTTTACAAACTGTATGCGCGCACGGCTTAGTTCCATATTATTTTCATCGATGATTTTGTGTTTTTCGTAAAAAATGGAAAAATTTTTAGCAAGTTCATAGAGATATTTTGCCAAAAAAGAAGGTTCGTAGTGATGAGCTCCAAAAAGAAGAACATCAGGAAATTCGGCGAGAAGAAGTAAAATATTATGTTCTTCCTCTGTTGTGAGAACACGTGGATTTATTTTTCCCCGACTTAATTTTAATGGTATTTTTTTTAAAATTGAATAAATACGCGCTGTTGTGTATTGAAGGTATGGTCCGGTGCGTCCATTTAAAGTAATTGATTTTTTTGGATCAAATATAATTGTAGTTTTGGAATCAATTTGGAGAATATAATATTTGATTGCTGCGAGCGCGATCAACTGTGAACGTTTTTCCAGTTCTTTTGGAGAGAGTTTTTCTTCTCGAGCTTTGAGTTCTTGCTTTACAAGTTCTTTGGTTTCTTTGATCAGTTCATCAGCGTCCACGACTTTTCCTTCGCGAGATTTCATTCGTCCTTCAGGAAGATTAACTAAAGCGTAGGCAATATGCTCACAATTTTTAATAGGTTGAAAACCTAAAAAATCAAGCGTGGCAAAAAGTTGTTGAAAATAAAGTTTTTGTTCATTTCCAACAACATAAAGAGATTTGTGAAATTTAAAACGTTTATTTTTGGCATGAGCAAGATAAAGATCTTGTGTGGCATAGACTGAAGTGCCATCAGACCGAATGAGAACCAGTGGAGGAAGTTTATAAAATGTTTCAAGTGACGCGATCACATTTCCTTTTTCATCGTATTGTAAAATATTTTCTCGAATTCCTTTTTCAACCAGAGCCACTCCTTTTTTATAAATCGCGCTTTCGTAAAAAATTTTATCAAATTTTACGCCAAGGGTTTTATATGTTTCTTCAATTCCATCCAAAACCCATCGTTGTGTTTTTTTCCATAGTTTGCGAGTGGCTGGATCCTCTTGTTCCCAAAGTTTGAGGCATTTTTGAACTTCATCTTTCAATGTCGGTTCTTTTTCAGCTTCTTTTTTAAATCGGACATAATATTGTCCCATAAAATGATCGCCTTTCATATTTTCTGTTTTTGGAGTTTTTCCTTCACTCCACAGATTCCACGCAATCATTGATTGACAAATCGAAGCGCCGCGATCGTTTCGAATTTCGACTGAAAAAACTTTCCATCCTTGAGTTTTGAGAAGTTTTGCTATACTTCCACCAAGCGAAATATTTCGAATGTGGCCAAGTGTCAGAGGTTTGTTCGTATTTGGAGAGCCGTATTCTACTACGACTCTTTTTCCTTGAAAAATTTTTGAATCGCCAAATTTTTCTTTTTGTGTGGCAATTTTTTTGAAAAGCATCTCAGAAAAACGAGCTGTATCAATAAAAAAATTTATATAAGGTCCGCGAGCTTCAACAGTGTGAATGAGCGTTCGTTTTTTTACAAAGGCAAGTTGCTCTTTCATGAGCGTGGCCAAATTTTTTGATATGATAATAGGATCTTTTTGAAAGAGTTGCGTCAATCGAAAAGTAGCAAATGAAAGATCGCCCCATTCTTGTTCTTTTGGTCGTTGGAAATCTTCAATTTGAATTTCACCCTTTTTCCCTGTTGCGGCTAAGAGGAGTTCGCGTGCGTCTTCTTTGGCTTTTTGTATTATGCTTTTATCCATCTGTGTTTTGGTTTATAGCGTTGGTATGATATAATTGTAGCATAAAATTTCACAAAAATGGAAGCCGAATCATGAAAAGAAAGAAAAATATTAAAGCGCAAAGTACTCCAGAAACACATTTTGATATTCTGTCACGCGGATCGCAAACAAGGCGAAGTGTTTTTATTATTTTGCTTTTTGTTTTCGCGTTGTTAACAGTTTTGGCGATTTATGGAGAAGCTGGAGAGGTTGGTCAAATCATTTTTCAATCTCTCTCATTCCTTTTTGGTTGGGGAAAATTTATGGTTCCGTTTTTATTATTTTTCACGGCATTTTCGTTTCTTCGAAAAGATGGATATTCTTTTCGAATATGGAATTTTTTAGGTATGTTGTTTTTTGCTGGCAGTTTGTTTGGATTTTTGCATCTTTTTGTCCCTTCTGTTCCAGAAAATACAATAGTATTTGGAAATAATCTTGGCGGTGGTTGGTTTGGTTTTGTTATCAGTCGTTTTTTTCTTGAAGCCATGGGTTTCTGGGCATCATTTATAGTATTGTTGTCAACAATGATCGTGTCTATTCTTCTTATTTTTGAAACGGCTCTTCCCGATATATTCCTTGGGATAAAAAAAATATTTTTTCCTTTTAGAAAAATGCAACAATGGTTGAAATTCGTGGAATCTAATGATGAAAATGAAAAAGAAATTGAAGAAGAAGATGAAGAAAAGGAAGAAGAATCGTTGCATGAAGAAAAAAAGCGCGTTCCACAATTCAATACTCACGCCATTCGTCAGGAATTAAAGGAAACTCTTTCTAAACCAAACGCGCAAAAAATGTTTCCGATAAAGGGAGAATTTCGTGAGACATATTCAAGTATTCCCTTAGAACTTCTTTCAACTTCTTCTACAAAACCATTGTCAGGAAACATTCGGCAAATTCAGGAACTTATTCAAAAAACTCTTTCAAATTTTGGTGTTGAGGTTGAAATGGGAGAAGCCAATGTTGGGCCAGCAGTAACACAATACACATTGCGTCCACTCGAAGCCATAAAACTTACCAAAATTACCACACTGCACAATGAGCTCGCGCTTGCTTTAGCCGCGCATCCCATTCGTATTGAAGCTCCGATTCCAGGAAAATCATTGGTTGGCATTGAAGTTCCGAACAAAACCGTTGCAATTGTGACTCTTCGAGAAGCCTTAGGATCGGAAGATTTCCGATCTCACAAAGGAAATCTTCCGATTTCACTTGGCAAAGATGTCTCTGGAAGAGTGTGGGCGGCAAATCTTGAAACCATGCCTCATTGTCTTATTGCAGGAGCAACCGGTTCCGGAAAAACCGTTTGTATCAATACTATTATTATGAGTCTTCTTTTTCAACATTCGCCCGCGGAGTTGAAGCTGATTTTAGTTGACCCGAAGCGCGTTGAGTTGCCGCAATATAATGGTATCCCGCATCTTCTTACTCCGGTGATTGTTGAAGTCGAACAAACTATTAATACTCTTCGATGGGCTATTTATGAAATGGAGCGACGTTTTAATCTTCTTTCCACACTTGGCAAACGAAATATTCAAACGTATAATAAAGTAGCGCAAGAAGCTCTTCCTTATATTGTTATTATTATCGACGAATTAGCCGATCTTATGAGCACTGCCGCGCGTGATGTAGAAGCCGCCATTATTCGACTTGCTCAAATGGCGCGCGCTGTTGGTATTCATCTTGTGGTGGCAACACAACGACCGTCAGTTGATATTATTACCGGTCTTATCAAAGCAAATATTCCGACACGTATTTCATTTTCTGTGGCTTCACTGGTTGATTCTCGAACTATACTTGATACTGCTGGAGCAGAAAAACTTTTAGGAAAAGGCGATTTGCTTTTTCTTTCGGCCGAACTTTCAAAACCAAAACGCTTGCAAGGAGCTTATGTTTCTGATGAAGAAATCACTCGCGTGGTTAACTATCTTCGTGAACAAGGTCAGCCGGAATATAATGAAGAAATTTTTAAAAAAAGAAACACTTCCATTCGAGGAAATTTTAATTTTAATGATGATGATCCGCTTCTTCTCGACGCTCGAGCAGTGGTTATGGAAGCAGGCAAAGCATCAGCATCACTTTTACAGCGGCGTCTCCGCGTTGGATATGCTCGCGCGGCAAGACTTTTAGATCTTTTAGAAGCTCAAGGAATAGTTGGCCCATCTGATGGCGCAAAACCTCGGGAGGTTTTTATGAATGATTTTTCCAAAAATAGGGAATATAATGACGATTTTCGAGAAAACATTGCTGGATTGGATGCCGAGCGCGATGAAGTTGACGAAGAAAAAAATAAAGAATTTATTTCTCTATGATTTTTTCACGAAAACAGATTCAATACGAACTTCTTTCCGAAAAATTTGTTCGAGCTCGTCGTGAGCAATCTATAACATTAGAATTGGCGGAAAAATTTACGAAAGTGAGTAAAAAATATATTCAAGCGATTGAAGCTGGAGATTATCATCTTTTGCCGGGCGAAGTATATGCAGAAAATTTTATCGAGTGTTATGCTGAATTTTTAGGATTTGATTCCAAAACGATTATTGACGAGTATCGCCGTGAGCGGAGAATTACCAAAAATTCATCATTAAAAAAACAAGAAAATTTTTTTTATCGTTCTTTGGAAGGCGTTTCAAAAATGGATTTTATTGCTACTCCAAAAATTATTCGTCGCGCGGTAGCCGGAACATTGCTCATGAGTTTTTTTGTTTATCTTCTTTTCCAACTGCATCAATCTTTTCGGCCGCCGGAACTTACTCTCTATACTCCAGAAGCCAATCTTATTACTCGAAATTTTACTACCACGGTTCGTGGCAGAACAGAATCTGAGGTTGATGTTTGGATTAATGGCAAAATGATCCTTACAGATCAAACTGGTAATTTTCAAGAACTTGTTGAATTGAAGACAGGAGTGAATTCTATAGAAGTTCGAGCTCGTAAAAAACACAGCCGTGAACGTATCATATCACGCAATATTCTTGTTGAAGATGAAAAAGAAAAAACAAAAGATTTGTCACTAGAACGTGTCTTAAAAATATCCTTGTGACAAGTTTGAATATCTTTTGAATAACAGCAATAATTTTTTTCATCTTTTTCAAAACGCATTCAACGGCAGACTCATAAAAATACAAAGGCATCCGATCGTTGAATCGAATGCCTTTGAAGAATTTAGAGGGGAAAGCTTGTTTTTGCGACAAGCCGTTATTGTTCTTCAGTCTCCGCAGTCGTCAAACTCGAGGGGATCGAGTTGTGGCGTTTTTGAATTTTCTTGGATGCTACGGAGTTCTGTTACATAATCAATAATAAAAAGATACGGTTCAACTTGATCAATAATCTCTCCGTTTTCCGGATCAATCCATGTTACTTGGAGAGCGACTCCAAGGTCTTCGATAACAGCCCATCCTGGTTTTGAAGTGTTGTCTCCAGAAAGATCATGTTGGAAGATATCCACGAGAAGAATATGATCTTCTTGAACGTGGCCGTATTCACTTGCAATATATCGAGCGTCTTTTTCTGTTACAGTTGGAGAGAGCATTTTTATCTCATCAAACCCTTCGATATGAGGTAAAAATTCTCCACATCCAATCATGGTCAGAATGATAAAGAAAACCGCAATCCTTGAAGATCGGATTTTCATCTGTTTTTCTCCGTGGTTGTAATTGTATTCTGGGGACAAGGATCTTTTAGAATCCTCATCCCCAGAATATCGTGATTAGTTCCTTCTTCCTTCTTCTTTTTTTCTTTCTTTCCTCGCGCGTCTACCTCCCCATCACCTCATACACTCCAAACCAGTGATAACCACCAGAAGTGAGTCTCAAGACTCTGGTAGAGACAGGAGACTGAAGAGTGATCAGAGTCTCAGGATTCCTTGGAATACCTCCAGTTCTAAGAGTGACCCATCCAGAGGGAGTATCAGCTTCCAGTCCCCACCATTCTACATACGGAGCATTGGAGAGTGTTTCCACATCTCCATACTTTCCCCATGTGATGAGGAACTCTGAAAAGACTCTCTCCTTTGGAAGAACTATCTCATAGTCTAGAGTATTTCCTCCGATCCAGGCTTGGGTAGAAAGATCTCCGTCTGAGAGATGAGAAGTATCTCCTCCTACTACCTCTCTCCAGTAAGAGTTGCCAGAGATGAGAGAGATAGTCTCTTCTCCTACGAGTGTATCAACGAATCCAGTTCCCATCACCTCATAGATACCGTGCCAGTTTCTCCCTTCTGTAGAGATATATATCTTGGTGAGTATCTGTTCCACCTTAACTCGTATGAATGTACTTCTTGGAATACCTCCTTCCTCTAAGAGGACCCTTTCATGAGAAGGAGTCTCTCCTGAGAGAGAGTATGATCCTACGTAGGTAGCATTGTCAGGAGAGATGTCTCCATACTCTCCAAGATACACTACCAAGTCTCTTACATACGTAGGAGTATTGAAGGTAATCTCGTAGTTAGTCTCTGGTCCAAGACCTGGGAATGCTACGGTAGAAAGATCTCCGTCAGTCAGATGATTTGATTCTCCTCCTATGATTGGAGTCCATACTGGATCTTCTCCTGTAAGAGAGAGCACACTACCACCCTTGATGATATTCTCGAAGCCCTTTCCGAGAATCTCAGTTATACTATCTCCCCCTAAAGGAGTTCCTCCTTCTGCAACGAGTTCATAGACTCCGTGCCAGTTGTATCCTTGTGTCTCCAGCTCTATGACTCTGGTAGTAAAAGGTTCCTCGAGTTCTATGAGTGTTAGTTCTTCATTCGGAACTCCTCCATACGCTATGGTACTGAGTCCGTCTATTGTATCTCCTCTCAGAGTCCAGCTTCCCACCTGTGTCTCATTGTTGTACTCTGCCAGATATCCCATCGTGTTCCAGACTATGGCAAACCTCTTAAATGAAAGCTCATGTGGAAGAATGATCTGATTATATATCCTCCTATCTCCAGGGAAACTCCAAGAGTTAATGTCTCCATCAGTCAGATGACTTGCGTTTCCTTTGTTAGCTAACATCTCTATTGGATGTTGTGGAATCAGAGATGAAACATAGAGACCTTGGAGAGTATCTCTGACTCCAGTCCCTACTATCTCATACACTCCACTCCAATGATAACCAGTGGTAGTGAGTCTGAGTTTCTCTACTATTACCATGGTATCAAAGAGAATATACTCTTTCTCTGGAATACCTCCTTCTCCGAGAGTGATCCATTCATGAGAGAGAGTCTCTCCTTGAAGGATCCAGTTCTGGATAAAGGTGTTACCCTCTGTATTTCTGTATCCATACTCTCCTACATAGATTCCGATTGAGGTAATGAGTGTTGGCAGAGGAAGAGTAATCAGAAGATCTACTCCTGGAGAGATTCCTGGGAATGTTCTTGTTGTAATGTCTCCGTCAGTGAGATGATTCGTGTCTCCATTACTGGCGTCACTCTCTTTTTGATCTATCCCTTTCATACTGGAAGCGTGAGATCCGAGAAGGATGTTCTTATCTCTGTCTCTCATGAATGATGAGGAGAATATCTCTGGAAGCGGAGTAGAGTCTGATGGATTGTCTCCGTCTGTAGAATTGTCTGAGTCTGGATTCGTATCTCCTGTGGTAGAGTCTGAGTTCGTGTCTGTCTCCGTGTCCTCCGTATGAAGAAGAGGTTCTTCGAAAAGATACACTCCTCCTAACGAACTAGCCACGGACGAGAAGAATATGATCCTTCCATCCAAAGAGAGTTCTATGTCAGTAACGAAGTCATGGGGTTCTACAAGAGTCCAGCTCCTTCCATAGTCTATGCTTCTCCAAAGTCCTCCGTTACTACTGGGGTCATAATCTCCAGCATACAGGACTCCGGGAAGAGAGGGATTGAGTTTGAGAGCTACAGT
>Ga0082335_1000942_pt1 | contig 67623 bp, 67 predicted proteins | sample Subgrocontami58m_FD_72375 | JGI IMG/M metagenome (GOLD analysis project Ga0082335, IMG submission 72375) | Subsurface groundwater microbial communities from S. Glens Falls, New York, USA - GMW37 contaminated, 5.8 m (SPADES assembly) (version 2) ... | reverse complement strand
CGCCGGGCAGCGCCCCCCAGCCGCCCCGCCCCCGACGCGGTCCCGCCCGGCGGCCGCCCGCCCGGGGGGCGGCCGCCCGGCCGCCCCAGGCTTGGCGGGCGGAGCCGCTGTCGAAGGCGCCGCCGGTGCCGCCGCCGCCGCTGCCGGCGCCGATGCCGCGGGAAGCCTCACGGCTGCCGCCGCTCCAGCCGCCGCCGCCCCAGCCGCCCTTGCCCAAACCCTTCGACCCGCCGGCGCGCGCCGAGCCGGCGCCGGTCCCGGCGCCGCCGCTGCAACCCCTGCTGGCCCCGCCGAAGCCGCCGCCACCGCCCCCGGCCGAACGCAGGCCCGAGCTGCGGCCCTCGCCGCTCACCCCCGCGCCCCAGCGCCGCCCGCCCGCCGCCCAGCCGAAGGAGGAGCCGTCGCCCCATCCCTTCGTCAATCCTGCCGATGCCTACAGCCGCGCCCGCGTCGCCGACAATTACCTCTGGCAGGTCGCGCGCAAGCTCGAGGGCTACCGCTACGAGGCCAACGTCCGCGTCAGCCGCGGCGTCACCGTGGTGCGCATCGTCATCGCGCGCGACGGCCGGCTGCTCGACGTCAGCATCGCCCGCTCGAGCGGCGTGCCGGAGTTCGACCGCGGCGTCCTCTCCGGCGTGCGCGCGGGCTCGCCCTACGCGCCGCTGCCGCCCAACATCAAGGGCGACAGCGCGAGCTTCGACCTGCCGCTGGTTTCCGTTGCCGGCCGGTGATTTCGCCCGGACCTTCGCCACCGCCCGTCACCTTGCCTTGCGGGTTGCCTCGGCGGTATCTCAGGCGCCGGGAGAGTGAATCGTGAGAAAGCCGACATTCGTCGTCTGCCTGGGCCTCGGCCTTGCGACCCTGGTCTTTGCCGGACCCGCCGCGCGCGCCGCCGATCCGCAGACGCAGACCATCGTCCTGCTGCGCCACGGCGAGAAGCCGCCGGCCGGTCTCGGCCAGCTCGACTGCCAGGGCCTCAACCGGGCTCTCGCCCTGCCGGCGGTTCTGCAGCGCCGCTTCGGCCGGCCGGCCGCGATCTTCGCGCCCGACCCGGCGAAGAAAGTCGAAGACCACGGCCGGCTCTACGACTACGTCCGGCCGCTGGCCACCATCGAGCCCACCGCCGTCGCGCTCGGCCTGCCGGTCGACGCCAGCGTCGGCTTTACCGATACGGACGGCTTGCAGCGGCGGCTGGACGAACCGCATCTGCGCAATGCCCTCGTGTTCGTGGCCTGGGAGCACGTGCGGATCGTCCACGTCGCGCGGTCGCTGCTGGCCCGCCATGGCGGCGATGCCGGCGCCGTGCCGGCGTGGCGGGAGGACGACTACGACAGCCTCTACATCGTCAGGATCGAGCGCACCGGCGATCGCGTGCGGGCGAGCTTCGAACGCGCCCGCGAGGGCCTGGACGGCCAGCCGCGGAACTGTCCCGGCTGACCCGGCCTCGCGGCTCCTCCGCGGCTTGCGGACAGCGTGCCGGGCGCCCACCATGGACGGCGCGGAACGTCGGGAAGAACAGCGGGAGGTCGCGATGGCGGGAGATTTGGCCAAGGTGGTGCAGCGCTTCGAGGAGCGGCTGGGTCTTCTCGAATCCGGCAGCCATGCGGGGCCCGCGCACTGGAAGCGGTTTCACCTGCACAACGCCCTGGAGGCGCTGAGGGACGATCACGCCGTCGCCGACATGCACCTCGACGAATTCGACCGGGTGGAACTCGCCCGGGAATTCCCCGAACTGGAAGCCGATAAGGTCCCGACCGTCGACGAGCTGCGCGCCCGCTTCGACGTCTTCACCGGCAGCATGCTCTAGGCACCTTCCGGCCCCGCCGCTGGCGCTTGATCTGGCGCAAAGCGCCGGGGGTTGCGGCGGCCTACTGAAAAGCAAGCGTCATGGACGTGAGGGTTGAAGCGCCTTCCGTGACTTGCCGCGGACGGGGCGCCTTGCGTGGCCCGCGTCGAGGATGAGTTTTCTTCACCCAGAGGGGGATGTCATGTTTCAAGCCAATCGCCGGACGACGTTGAAACTGCTGGGAGGCGCTGCGTTGACGGCGGGCGCCCTGCCGGTTCTGTCGCATGGAGCGCTCGCGCAGTCGGACGATCTCGTGGTGCCGAACAGCCTGCAGAACTTCAAGCGCGGCACGATCCACATCATGCATCCGCCGGTGCGCAGCTTCTCCATCATCTGGGAGGATCTCGGCCGGGTGAAGATGAAGGCGGCCGACCTCGTCACCAACTACCCGTCGCTCAAGGTCGGCAACATCGTCGACGTGCACTGGTACGACTACATGGACTTCCTGATCGCCAAGAAGACGCCCGCCAGTTCGGCGCGTGCCAAGGCGATGATGTCCCAGGGCGCGCGGCTCCAGGGCATCCCGGGTGCCCAGGAGCGGATCCGGCTGTGGGAAATGGACGGCATGGTCACCAAGGTCGACCCCGCGACCAACACCATCTTCATCATCAATGCCTCGGGCGGCGAGCCCGACAAGCCGGCACCCGACAGCGGCGAGGTCATCCAGCTGCCGCCAGTCGTCACCGACGCCGGCAAGGCCGCCCTGCGAACGATCCAGCCGGGCGACCAGCTCGTCACCGTGTGGAGCCAGCAGACCGCGATCAAGGCCACGGTCATCCGCTAGCCCATCCGCCGACTTCGGCACGCCATCGAGACGGCTCCGGGACCCGCGTGGTCCCGGAGTTCGTTCGGGGCAGGAACGAGACGGGCGGCAGTCGATATGCCAGTGCAGTCGACGGGTTCATCCGTTGCGTTCGCTCGTTTACGCCAAATGCCGTGACGGAATCACAAGCCAAGCTCGGACAGCCCTGGGTGATCGGCTGGCCTCGGTCCGAGTGGCCAGTGAAACTTTCGGTCGCTTTCGCTGATTGGTAGGTCGTTGATGCTGGCAAGCCGCCGTCGCATCAACCCCTCGGGATCGAATTCCCAATTTTCGTTTCCGTACGACCTGAACCAGTGGCCGGAATCGTCATGCCATTCATAGGCGAAGCGGACGGCAATGCGATTGCCGGCGAAGACCCAGAGTTCCTTGATGAGCCTGTAATCTAGCTCTCGTACCCATTTGCGCGTCAGGAACGCCTCGATTTCTGCGCGACCGACAACGAACTCGGAGCGATTTCGCCAGCGGCTGTCGGACGAATAGGCAAGCGCAATGCGCGCCGGCTGGCGCGTGTTCCACGCATCTTCTGCGGCGCGCACTTTGGCGCGGGCACTTTCGGCGGTGAACTGGAACTCGGTTATCAGTGTCATGTGATCGGGTCTCCTATCGAGGGGACCGGCCGCCTGGGCCGGCACCCATCATGGCTGTGGCTCAGTCGTGGCGGGTCGAGCGGACGGTCGGCGGTGCGTCGTTGTGGAATCTTCCGCGAGCAATTCGGTCGGCAGTACCTCCAGCGCCCTTTGAAAGGGTTCATGCGACCCCAGACCACGGGCGAGCACCAAGCTTCCCTGAACGAGGGCAATCGCACGCTCCGCGCGGGCGTGCGCGATGTCGGCCGGGAAGCCCGATTCAGCGACAACTCGGGCAAGGGCACTGATAAAGGCTTCGAACATCTGCTTGATCGCGGCCTTGAATGGCCCCTCGCGACCGACCGGAGATGACAACAGGTTGAGCAGGCATGCCTGCTTGCCGCCTTGGTAGAAGCCATTGAGCTGGCGGGCCATGTCCGCAATCCGCTGTTCAGGTGAGCCCGGCCCCGAAAGCGGCCCGAGCACATACTCGGTCAACCAGCGACCGGCTTCCTGCATGACTTCGCGCGCCATCTGCTCCTTGCCGCCGGGAAAGCGGTGATACAGGCTCGCCTTCTTGAGTCCGGTCGCTTCCGACAGGAGAGCGAGCGATGCCGCTTCATAGCCGACATCGCGGAAAGTCACCGTCAGGCGCCTCAGCAATTCCTCATCGTCGACGAGCGCTTTGCGGGCCATTGGTCCTGTCTCCAATATTTACCGAATGATCGGTTTAATATCTTGACTCGCATGCGTCCAGCCGTCAATTTAAATATACCGAACGTTCGGTAATTGACTTACATCACCTCAGGAGAACGCTGTGAGCAAAACCGCCATCATCATTTATTCCGACCCCAAAGCCGGCACCGAAGAAGGGCTCGGCCGCCTGTTCAATGCCCTGTTCCTCGCCTACGAGCTGCAGGAAAAAAAGCGGGACGTGGCCATGATCTTTCAGGGCGCGGGCGCCCGCTGGCCTGCGGAACTCGTCAAGCCCGATCATCCGGCCCACGCGCTCTTCGAGGCGGTGAAGGGCACCGTCGCGGGTATTTGCGGCGGCTGCGCCGACGTGTTTGGGGCAACTGAAGATGCCCGCAAGACCGGTCTCAAGCTCGACTATGACAAGGTGATGCCCGGAACGCCGGGCATCCTCGATGTCTCGCACTATCTCGATCGCGGCTATGCGATCGTAACCTTCTGATCGCTGAAAGGTGCCCGGCTGCTAGACGGCCGGGCACTGCCTTGCTCTTGCAAAACCCGCAGACGACCGGAGGCCGCAGATGACCAGCGACGCCCCTATCAGCGACATTGCCTTCACGCAGACCGTCAAGGCATTGCAGACCAGCAATGGTTCACGGCAGTCCTATGCCAGGCAAGAGGAACGCGGCGGCTGGTCCGACCGTATCACCCCCCAGCTTGCGGCGTTTATCGCGCAACAGAACAGCTTCTACCTCGCCACGGTGAATGCCGGGGGGCAGCCCTATATCCAGCATCGCGGGGGCCCGCCTGGTTTTCTCAAACCAATCGACGATCGCACGCTCGCCATGGCGGATTTCCGGGGCAATCGCCAATTCATTTCGCAAGGCAACCTGCTGGAGAGCAAGAAGGCATTCATCTTTCTGATGGACTATGCAAACCGTCGCAGGATCAAGATCTGGGGCGAAGCCTGGATGGTCGATGGCGACGAAGCCCTGATGCAGGCCGTGATGCCCCAGGGCTATGCCGCCGAACCGCAGCGTGTCCTGCTGTTCAAGGTTCTTGCCTGGGATCCGAACTGCCAGCAGCACATCCCCAGAAAGCTCGACGCCGATGAGGTCGAGGCCGTGCTGGCGGCCAAGGATCAGGAAATCGCCGAGCTGCGCGCCACCATCGAACGACAGCGCGGCGCTTGATGGCGAACGAAGCACCGTCCGCCCCCTTGCGTCGGATCTGGAAGTACCTGCCGCAGGCCTGGAGGCGGTGGAGATAGCCACGGACACGCCGTTCCGGCGTGCCGATATGGCCTTCGCCAACATTGCGTTCGCGTTCGGCGATGGCAATGGCGGCAAGCTTCTCCTGACTGCCCGGAAAGGTGAAGTGGTCGATGGGCTTCGACGTCGGAACCGGCGACGACATGGACCGGCCCGACCTTCTGCCGCAATGGATCGACCATGGTCGCCACTTCGATCCAGCAATCCGTCCATCGCCGCCGCTTCTCCTGGATCAACGCGTGGCGGGACCGCCTCGACGGCTCGGGCCGCGCGCCATGCAGAATGGCGCCCCGGCGCAGGATCTGGCACGACAGCGAAGCGGCGACAATCGTCGACGGCAAGAAAGAAAAGGCGTGATGGCAATGGAGCACATCACAGGAAGGTACCGCGTCCCGCTCTTGTCGTTGACGGCGGAGACGGAGGTTGAGGTTGCTCACCGACTCGAGAGCAACGCCGAAGCATTGGCCGAAGTGTCGGCCGGGTTTCCGGAAAATTGTCTGCAAATCACGTCCGGCGGTGTGTCCGTCCGAAATGCTCCAAGAGCCCTATCTGTCGTTGGAGCGGGCGAAGGGATTCGAACCCTCGACCGCAGTTGCGGCAGCTTGAGCGGTGGTTGGCTTGCGCCAATTCCAGGGCACCAGCTCATCGAACTTGCGGGTCGGATGCTGGGCTATATGGCCGGGGACGTAGCAAGCCAAGTCTGAGGATCGACTCCCTCCAGCTTCGCCGTGCCGATGAGGCAATACAGGACGGCCGCACGTTTGGCGCCGCGATCGGAGCCAGCGAACAGCCAAGCCTTCCACCCCAGGGCGATCCTCCGGAGTGCCCGTTCCGCTGCGTTGTTGCCGAAGCAAGCTCGCCCGTTGATTAGGACCCGGGCGAAGGCGGCTCGGCACCTCAGCATGTAGTCCATAGTCCCGCCGACCTCGGCGTGGTGTGGGAGCCTTCCCGTAGCGGTAGCCCGACCCACAAGCTTATTCCCGGCCGGTCTGCGCCGTCCGTTCAAGGCACCGGCCGAATCCGATCAATGATAGCAACCTCGACGAACAGGGCGCCCTGCGCAACATCAATGCTGGTGTAGATGCGTCGATAGCGCTGGCAAAAAAGAGCTGCTGCGGGACAGCTCTTCTTGCACCGACACTGGAACCTTGAGTAGAGCGCGGCGTTGAATTGCTGTCCTTTGACCTTTTGATCTAGGAATCGCATTCAATGTCTATTTTGACCGTTGGCCCCACTTCAACATTCCCGACCATTGCAGCGGCAATGGTTGCCGCCAATCCAGCTGACACGATCCTCTTGCAGGCTGGCTACAGCAACGAAACTGCCACGGTCACGCACAACGGCATGACCATCTCGGGGGATGCCACTTCGACTGGAATTGTCCTCCAGTTGGCATCAAGCGGCATCGCCACGATCTTCCTTGGGGGCAACGCGCCCATCAACGTACTGGACGCCCCGGACGGCAACGGCATTACCGGCAACGCCGGCGACAATGTCATCACCGTCAAGGCCGGCGCCGACGCAGTAAACGGCGGATTGGGACTCGATCGACTGGTTGTCGACTACCGTCTCGCCACCGGGGCAGTCACCGGCGACTCGACTTCCAATTTCTCCGAAGCCGGCGGCGGTGCCCGCACGGTCACGATCACCAGCGGCACATTTGAAAACTTTACAGTATTGACCGGTTCCGGCGCCGACACGCTCACGGTCGGCGACGGCAGCAACATCGTCAACGCAGCCGATGGTGCGAACACGATCACCGCGGGCAATGGTGTGAACGGCATAACCGGCGGCAGCAACGCCGACACCATCACGGCCGGCGACGGCAACAACACCATCGCCGCGGGTGACGGCGCGAACACAGTCACCGCGGGTCAGGGTGCGAACGTGATCACCGGCGGCAAGAACGCGGACACCATCACTGCCGGAGACGGCGGCAATTACATCGACGCTGGCGACGGCTTCAACATCATCACATCTGGCGCTGGCAACGATGTCATCGTCTCCGGCATCGGCGCCGACACCATAGTCGCTGGCGGCGGCATCGATGCGATCACGGTCCGTGGTGGCGCTGATACTGTCAACAGCGGAGCCGGAAACGACCGGTTGGTCGTCGACTATTCCCTCCTGACCACGGCCGTAACGGGTGGCGTCACCAGCGGCGACCTGCTGAGCGGTTACAGTGGTCACATCGCGGATACGAACAGCCTAAACCAAGTAGACTTCGTCGCCACCGAGAATTTCACCATCACTACCGGCAGCGGCAATGACGCTATTTCGACCGGTGACGGCAACGACATCCTGACCGGCGGCGCCGGCAACGATACGCTGAACGGCGGCGGTGGAACGAATGTGCTCTATGGCCTCGACGGCAATGATTCATTGATTGGCGGCACGGCTTCCACCGGCAGCTACGATGAGCTGTGGGGCGGAAACGGCTCCGACACCGCCGACTATTCGGGGCAAACCTCGACCGTATATGTCGATCTGCGTCCACAGGCGGGGTATGTCGACCGCGGCAGCGGCCTCGTTCTTACCGATGTGATGAATTCGGTCGAGAATGCGACCGGCGGCTCGGGCAATGATACCCTGGTTGGCGATGCCGGTGACAATCGCCTCAACGGCGGCAGTGGAACCAATGCGCTCTATGGCCTCGACGGCAATGATACATTGGCGGGCGGCACGGCTTCCGCCGGCAGCTACAATCAGCTGTGGGGTGGAAACGGATCCGATACCGTCGATTATTCGGGACAGACGACAAGTGTGTACGTCGATCTGCGCCCCCAGGCGGGGTATCTCAATGCTGGCAGCCTCGTTCTTGTCGATTTGATGAATTCAGTCGAGAATGCTATCGGCGGCTCGGGCAACGATACCCTGGTCGGCGATGCCGGCGCCAACCGCCTCGACGGCCGTGGCGGAACGAATGTGCTGTATGCGCTCGACGGCAACGATACGCTTGTCGGGGGAACTGCGACCTCCGGCCAGAATCAGTTGTGGGGCGGAAACGGCAGCGACACCGTCGACTATTCGGCGCAGACGGCAAGCGTGTACGTCGACCTCGGGTTGGGGGGAGGTTACGTCAGCCACAGCGGCGGCCTCGTTCTTACCGATCTGATGAATTCGATCGAGAATGCGACCGGCGGCGCAAATAGCGACACGCTGATCGGCGATGGCGGCAATAACGTGCTCGCAGGGGGCGGTGGCGCCGACAGCCTCTATGGCATGGGCGGTACCAATACGTTCGTCTATGCGAACGTAGCCGACAGCAACCTGATAGCCGGGTACGACTCGATCGTGGGGTTCCAGACCGGCGTCGACAAGATTGATATTTCAGCCCTGAACACCGACGCCTCGCATCTCATTATCCAGACGGCGGGAACCTCCAACTCGATCTATATCGAGCAGACACCCGGCGTGTTCAACGCCGCCACCGACCTCGCTATGAGCGTCAACACCTCGATCGCCGGCGGCGTGCACACGTCGGACTTCGTCTTCTGAGCCGGCAAGCTCCAGGGTAACCTTGCGCCAATCAGCGGGGAGGAGTCCTTTGCGCAACTGCAGCAGCTTGACTGGTGGTTGGCCTGCGGCCAGTCCCAGGGCATCAGCCCTTCGAGCTCATGGGCGGAATGCTCGGCACCGCGATCGACGCAGGCGGGCAGCCAAACCTTCGGCCCCAAGGCGATCGCGTGGAGCGCTCGCTCCGCTGCGTTGTTACTGAGGAAAATTTGCCCGCCGATGAGGACCGGGCCAAAGGCACCCTAGCACTTCAACATGCAATCAATGGCACCGGCAACCTCGGCGTGGCGCGAGAGCTTGAGGCGTTAGGGCGAACGGCACTATTCAGCCATGCAAGAATGGCTCAACCGCCGGGATGCCTCCCTGCAGATGATCTGATCACCCGACAGCACCGACTGCCGCCAAAAGCCTATTTTACAATCTGATATTGGAGCGGGCGAAGGGATTCGAACCCTCGACCCCGACCTTGGCAAGGTCGTGCTCTACCCCTGAGCTACGCCCGCGCTCCGATCCGGCCGGGTAGTTGCCGGAAGGCGGTGGTGATAGGGGTTTTTCTCTGCCTTGGCAAGCCCGCCCGGAATCAGCGAAATCTCAGCGCATGGCCAGCAGGCGCTGCAGGTATTTGCCGTATTCGCTGCCGCGGATCGGCTCGATCAGCCTTTCGAAGGCGCCGTCGTCGATGTAGCCCATGCGCCAGGCGACCTCCTCGGGGCTGCCGATCTGCAGGCCCTGCCGATCCTCGACCGTCTCGACGAACTGGGCTGCCCGCAGCAGGCTGGAAGGCGTGCCGGTGTCGAGCCAGGCATAGCCGCGGCCGAGCTTCTCGACGGTCAGCCGTCCCTCCTTCAGGAAGTGGGCGTTGATGTCGCTGATCTCGAGCTCGCCGCGCGCCGATCGGGGAATCTGCGCGGCAACGTCGCAAACGTCGGAGTCGTAGAAATAGAGCCCGGTCACCGCCCAGTTCGATCGCGGATCTTTCGGCTTCTCCACGATGCTCGCCGGGCGGCCGGCGGCATCGAACTCGACGACGCCGTAGGCCGACGGATCGGACACCCAATAGGCATAGACGACCGCGCCGCTGCCGGTGGCGCCGCGCTCGGCGACCTCGGGCAGCGAATCGCCGTAGAAAAGATTGTCGCCGAGGATAAGGCCGACGCGCGAACTGCCGATGAAGTCGCGGCCGATCAGGAAGACTTCGGCGATGCCGCCGGGCCTGGGCTGCGTGGCGTAGGCGATATCGAGCCCCCACTGGCGGCCGTCGCCGAACAGACGGCGGTAGGACTCGACATCGTGCGGATTGACCACCAGCAGAATCTCGCGACAACCCGCCAGCATCATGGTCGTCAGCGGATAATAGACCATCGGCTTGTTGTAGACGGGCAACAGCTGCTTGTTGGCGGCCAGTGTCATCGGGTAAAGCCGCGTGCCGCTGCCTCCCGCCAGAACGATACCTTTCATTCCGCCACTGTAGACAGGCCTCATGTACGACCCGCAACAACTATTCGCCAAGCTCGAGGCGCTCCGGATCGCGCAGCGCACCGTCGAGCACCCGCCGGTCTTCACCGTCGAGGAGGCCAAGGCACTCCGCGGCAACCTCCCGGGGCACCACATCAAGAACCTCTTCCTGCGCAACAAGAAGGAGGAGATGTGGCTGGTGGTGGCGCTCGAGGATCGCGCCATCGACCTCAAGCGCCTGGGAGAGGCCCTGGATGCGGGCCGGCTGTCGTTCGGCAGCCCCGACCGGCTGCGCCGCCATCTCGGGGTCGAACCCGGATCGGTCACGCCGTTTGCCCTGGTCAACGACGAGGCGCGCGCCGTGAGGCTGGCGCTCGACCGCGGCCTGGCCGACGGCGGGCCGATCAATGCCCATCCGCTGGTCAACACGATGACGACGGCGGTCGCGCCTGCCGACCTGCTGCGACTTTTCGAGGCTACCGGGCACACACCCTTTTGGCTCGACTTCCCTTTTTGATGTTATAATATAACGGCATGCTTGGCCGTTTCCTGCTGGCGGCGGCGCTGCTGCTCGCCGTCGTTCCCGCTTCCGCCCAACCCAGGATCAAGGTCGTGGCGACCTTTTCGATCCTGGGCGACTTCGCGAGCGAGGTCGGCGGCTATCGCATCGAGCTGTCGACCCTCGTCGGTCCCGACACCGACGCCCACACCTATCAGCCGAGGCCGACCGATGCGCGCACACTCGCCGCCGCCCAGGCGCTGGTGAGCAACGGCCTGGGCTTCGAAGGCTGGATCAGCCGTCTTGCCAAGGCCGCCCCCTTCAAGGGAAGGAACATCGTGGGGTCGAGCGGCGTGCCGACGCTCAAGGTGAGGCAAGCGCATGGCCACGGCCACGCCGACGACGCCGATCCGCACTGCTGGCAGGACGTCGCCTACGCGAGACGCTATGTCGCCAATATTGCCGCAGGCCTGGCCGCAGCCGATCCCGCCAACGCCGCATACTATCGCGAGCGCGCCGCGCTCTACGACAAGCGCCTCGCCGAACTCGACCAGTGGGTCAAGGCCGAGGTCGGCAAGGTACCGGCCAGCCAGCGCAAGATCATCACCAGCCACGACGCGTTCCGCTATTTCTCGAACGCCTACGGCGTGCAGTTCCAGGCGCCGCGCAGCTACAACACCGAAAGCGAACCGTCAGCCAAGGACGTGGCCGCGTTGATCCGCCAGGTGCGCGAGCAGCACATCAAGGCACTGTTCGTCGAGAACATGACCAATCCCGGCCTGGTCGAGCAGATCGCCCGCGAGTCGGGCGCTGTGGTCGGCCCCCGTCTCTACAGCGACGCCCTGTCGAAGCCGGGCGGCCCGGCGGCGACCTACGAAGCGATGATGCGCCACAACGTGACGGCGCTGGTCGCCGGCATGCTGAAGAACTGAACTACGCGGAGGCGAACGGCAGCCCCGCGACGCGCCGCGCCGCCTGGAGCGTATTGAACATCAGGCACGCCACCGTCATCGGACCGACGCCGCCCGGGACCGGCGTCAGGTAGCCCGCCACCGGCAGGATCTCGGCGAAGGCCGCGTCGCCCACCAGCCTCGTCTTGCCATCCGCCGCAGGAATGCGATTGATGCCGACATCGATCACCGCCGCGCCGGGCTTGATCCAGTCGCCGCGCACGAACTCCTGCTTGCCGATCGCGACCACGACGATGTCGCCTTGGCGACAAAGGCCCGGCAGATCGCGTGTGCGCGAGTGCGCGATGGTGACGGTGCAATCGGCACGCAGGAGCAGCTGCGCCACCGGACGTCCAACCAGATTCGAGCGCCCGATCACGACGGCATGCCGGCCGGACAGCGAGCCCAGCGCATCCTGCAGCAGCATCGAGACGCCGAGCGGTGTGCATGGCACGGGAAAGTCGAGCGGCGCCCCGGCGGCGATCGAGCCCAGCCGCCCCACATTGATGGGATGGAAGCCGTCGACATCCTTGGCTGGATCGATCGCCAGCAGCACACGCGAGGTGTCGATGTGCCTGGGCAGCGGAAGCTGCACCAGGATGCCGTTGATCGCGGGATCGGCATTGAGCCTGGCGATCAGCGCCAGCAGCTCGGCCTCGGTGGTCTCCTGGTCGAGCCGGTGATCGAAGCTCGCCATGCCGAGTTCGGCCGCGAGCTTGCCCTTGCTGCGGACATAGACCTGGCTCGCCGGATCGGCGCCGACAAGGACGGTCGCCAGGCCGGGCTTGGCCGCCCCCTTGAGCGCCCCGGTGGCCACCAGCTCGGCCACGCCCACGGCCACGCGCTGGCGCAGGCCGGCGGCGAAGGCTTTTCCGTCGATCAGCTTTGCGTCAACCATGTTCGCGCATCCATTCGGCTATTCGGTTGGCGAGCGCCGCGGGTTCGCCGGAAATGCTCAACACCTTGTCGCGCCCGGACGCGCCTCTCATGACGTCGAAGGCCGATCTGGGCAGGTGCCACTGCGCCGCGAGCAGCTCCACCACGGCAGCATTGGCCTTGCCGTCCTCCGCCGGTGCGGTCACCGCGGCTTTCAGCACCCCCTGGGCCGAGCACTCGAGGGCCGTGCGCCGCGCCCGCGGCTGCGCGCGCAGTTCGACCGTCACGCCCCGATCGGTGCGGCGCAGGAATGCCGGATCGGCCAAGGCAGCGGGCTAGCGCAGGAGAGCCGGCCAGACGTATTCCCACAGCAGGCTGCGGAGGAAGAACAGGCCAAGCAACAGGATGACGGGTGAGATGTCGACGCCGCCGAGGTTGGGCAGGATCCGGCGAATCGGACGGAGCACCGGCTCGGTCAGGCGATAGAGGACATCGACCACCATCCGAATGAACTGATTATTGACATTGATGACGCCGAACGCCACCAGCCAGCTCACGATCGCACCCGCAATCACGACCCAGGTGTAGATGTCGATCACCTTGTCGATCAGCACCGCTAGCGACAGCATCGCGTCCCCGCCTCCAGATGCCGGCAGGCTGCCGGCCGCGCGCACCCTACTCGGCGGGGATTGCCGATCACAAGCCTATTTCAGGCCGGCGGGTCAAATCCGGGAGAGGGCAAGTTCGACGCTTCCGATCCGGATCGAGCGGGCGGCACTGATGTCGCGCGGACCATGCTCGGGCAACAGACGGGCGCCGTCGATGAAGGTTCCGCCGGGGCTGCCCAGGTCTTCGAGCCCCAGCCTGCCGCCGGCCGTCAGCAAGCGGGCATGGGGCCTGCCGACCGACGGATCGGGCAGCGAAAGGTCGGTGGGCACGGCTGCTGGTGCCCCGGTGAGCACATAAGTGCCCGACGCGGCGTCGACAGCCAGCGCCACGATGCCGCCACCGGCGACCGTCCCGGCAAGCTGCCAGCCGCGCCGGTCGGACAGCGCGACCGAGGGTGGCGCCAGCGCGGCAGGCGCCGGCGACGGTCCCGCTCCACCGGTCGGCGCTCCGGCAGTCGCCGTCGCGAAGCCGGGGGCGGGCTCATCTCGCGGCCAGCGCATGAAGGCGAACACCCACAGCAGGACCAGCGGCACGATGGTGCCCACGCCCGTCAATGTCAGCAGGATCGCGCCCATGCCCGTCCAGCCCGGCAGGCCCGCCTTCTCGACGATGCGCCAGGCCATCCACGCAGCCAGCACCGTGCCGACCGCGGCAAAGGCGCCGGTCAGGCCGAAGAAGCCCATCAGCGCAGCGATCTCCGCGCCCATCACCTAGCGCTGCCCCGGCGAGGCTTCGCCATTGGGCCATGTGCTGAAGGCCAGCACGGCCATGACGATGAACGAGCCGATCAGCGGCACGAGATGGAACAGCGACAGCGCCCCGGAAAAGCCCGCCCTCGTACAGATTCGCCAGGTCGGAATGATCAGCACGAGCGCCAGCAGCAGGTGCCCGATCAAAAAAGCCGACACGACGAGCGAGCCGAGTCCGAGGATCCAGGCCACCGGGTCCTCCACGATCTAGACGAGCGCCACGACTTCGATCTCGACCATCACGTCGCGCGGCAGGCGCGCCACCTCCACCGTCGAGCGGGCGGGTGGGTTTGCGCCGAAATATTCCGGCCGGCCGTAGACCTCGTTCATGGCCGTGAAGCTCTCCATGCTCTTCAGGAACACGGTGGTCTTGACCGATCGGTCGAGATCGCTGCCCGCGGCCTTCAGCACGGCGCGCAGATTCTTCAGGACCTGGTGCGTCTGTTCGGCGATGCCGCCCGCGATGACGTTGCCCGTGGCCGGATCGAGGGGAATCTGGCCGGCGCAGAAGACCATCCCGTTGGCCACGATCGCCTGCGAATAGGGCCCGAGCGCCTTGGGGGCCGCCTCCGTCTGAACCACCTTCTTGCCGTTTGCCACTGTCTGCTCCTGCTGAGATGAGGAAAGACGCTAGCACAGGCCCGTTTGCTTGACAGGTGGCCCGGCAACCAGTATCCGCGCCTTCTTCGGGCCCTAAGGCGGTTGATTGGGGGGCTGTAGCTCAGCTGGGAGAGCGCCTCGTTCGCAATGAGGAGGTCAGGGGTTCGATCCCCCTCAGCTCCACCAACCGCCCCGAATGGCAAGTACCGGCGGCCGCAGTGGCCGCATTTGCTGGCATGCCGCGCCTCCTCGCGGCACTATTGCAGTCGATGCGCAGACGCAAACGCCCCACGCCCGCCGAGATCGGCCTTTCGGCCGAGGAGGGCCGCGTTCTTGCCGCGCTGCGCACGCCGCAGCGCGTGCAGGAGTTCGTCGTCGGCCTGCATGCCAACTTCGAACACGAAGGCGACACCTTGCGGTCGGTTCGCGGCGTACTGCGCCACCGCAAGGCCCATTGCATCGAAGCGGCCTTCGTCGCCGCCTGCGCCCTCTGGCTGCATGGCGATCCGCCACTGCTCATGGACCTTACCGCGCAAGGCGATGCCGACCATGTCGTCGCCGTCTTCCGCCGCGATGGTTGCTGGGGCGCAGTCTCCAAGAGCAACCATGTCTGGCTGCGCTGGCGCGACCCCGTCTATCGCAGCCTGCGCGAGCTCGCGATGTCCTACTTCCACGAGTACTTCAACAGGCACCGCAAGACGCTACGCACTTATTCGACGTCGGTCGATCTCCGCCGCTTTCCGCCGGGTATGTGGATCACCAACGAGGAGGATTGCTGGGACGTCGGCGCCGCGGTCGACGACGCCCGCCACTACCGGCTGATCACGCCCCGGCAATTGCGTTGGTGCATGCCGCGCGACGCCACGGAGATGCGCGCCGACGATCTCGTCCAGTACGAAAGCCACGATCACGAGACCGCGCGAAAATACTGAGGAGCTTCGTCATGAAACGGGTCCTCTCGATCATGCTGCTGGTCGTTCTCGGCGGATCGCCTGCGGCCGCGCAGATACCCGCCGAGTGGCAGGCCGCGGCGCAGGCCGTGATCGGCGAGCTGGAGCGCGATACGCCGCAGGCCGCCCGGCCATGGGGGCCGGAGCTGACGCAAGGCTGGAACCTCGCGCGCGCCTGGCGTAAGTACAACAATGGCAACGTCGAGATCATCCTCGCCGAATACCTGACCTTCGTCGCGCTCTGCCGCCGCGGCTGCAGCGGCAGCACGATCGAAGGCCAGGGTTACGTCGCGGTGGCCGAGCAGGTGAAGGCCCTGCGCAACCAGAATGGCGGGCCCTATGCACTGGCGACCAGCGCACATGCCTGGCTGGCAGGCCTGCCCGATCCCGGAGGCGCGGCGCAGAAGAACGCCGCGCTGTGGGCGAGTGACCTCGACATGGCGGCTGCCGACTTCGCGACTGGTAACATCTATGCGCTGGCCTGGCTGCTGGCGCGCGCGAGGCCCACGCCCGCCGAGCAGGCCGAAACCTTCGCGCGGTTCGCGATCTTCGTGCAGGGCAAGGCCTGGATCGGCGCGCGCTGCCTCGACATCTCGAAAGTGGCGGCCGTGCTCGACGCACCGCCGCGGATCGGCATCTGCAAATAGAAAGGGGGCGCCAGGCGCCCCCTTTGTCGATCTTCGAACGGTGACCGCTATTCGGCGGCGATCTGGTCGTGCACGAATTTCTTGGCGTCGAAATCCTCGGCGACCTTGAGATCGTTGCCGAGCAGCTTCTCGACGTCGATCTTGGCGTATTCCATCACCCCCATGTCGCCCAGCGCCTTCTGGACCTTGGGTCCGAACAGGCCGATTTCCTTGAGGATCGGGACGATGCGGGTGAACAGGCGCGTGCGGAAGGCCTGCATGGCGCCCGAATTGTAGGCGTACTCCATCAACTTATCGACCGGCAGGCCCGAGCGCATCCAGACCTCGGCCTGGTTGAAGCGGTCGCGCATGAAGTAGAGCGCCTCGACCGTGAACTCCTCGCGCTCGGCACGCTCGGCATCGGAGAGGTGCGGATAGTATTCGCGCAGCGCCATGCGGCCGAACGTGACGTGACGCGCCTCGTCCTGCATGACGTAGGCGTTGACCGCGCCGGCAAGGTTGTTCTTCGCCGTGTCGCGAATGCGCTGGAAGGCGGCGAGCGCCAGGCCCTCGATAAGAACCTGCATGCCGAGATAGGTCATGTCCCAGCGCCGGTCGCTCAGGGTCTGCTCGAGCAGGTTCTTCAGCGACTCGGTGATCGGGTAGGCCGACTTGAACTTCTCGTGGATCAGCCGCTTGTAGGTCTCGACATGGCGGGCCTCGTCCATCACCTGCGTGGCGGCATAGAACTTGGCGTTCATGTCGGGCACGGTATTGACGATCTTGGCGGTGGCGATCAGCGCGCCCTGCTCGCCATGCATGAACTGGCAGATGGAGTGGCACTGCAGGTTGAAGCGCAGCCAGTCCTTCTCCTTGTCGGTCATCTTCTCCCAGAAGGGCGAGCCGTAGATGGGGATCGACTCGTCGGCCATGCCCATCGGGTTGCCTTCAAACAGCTCCTGTTTCCAGTCGATGCGCGTGGAGGTGTCCCACTGCTGCTGCTTGCCCTTCTCGTAAAGGTTCAGCAGATCGGCAGAGCCGTCGTCATATTCCCAGTTGAACATGATCTCGGTGGCGCCATCGAACTTCCACTGCGTGATGTCGACCGGCAGCTGGTAGATTTTCTGCGTTGTCATTGGAGCTTGCCTCCTGGCCTTGAACGCTGTCCCATTCCCATCCGGAGCGGCAAAGGTGACGCTCCGGTCATTTTTCTGGGCGGACGCTAACATAGTCTGTTAGGAGAGTCCTCCACGGAAATCGGACAATTAGTGAACGCGGATTTACCAATGGCTTACCATCAGCTGCGCATCGCCAAAATCATCCAGGAAACACCCGATGCGCGCTCCTTCGTCTTCGAGGTCCCGGCCGGCCTGGCCGAGAAGTTCCGCTACCGGGCGGGACAGTTCCTGACCTTCCGCGTGCCCGCCCCCGACGGCGCCTTCAACCGCTGCTATTCGCTGTCGAGCGCCCCGGAGTTCGATGGCCTTCCCAAGGTCACCGTGAAGCGGGTGACCGGCGGCAAGGGCTCCAACTGGTTCCACGACTCCCTCAAGGAAGGCGGCATCCTCGAGGTGCTGCCGCCAGCCGGCCGCTTCGTGCTGGGCGAGAGCGCCGCCCCGCTGCTTCTGTTCAGCGGCGGCAGCGGCGTCACGCCAATGATGTCGCTGATCAAAAGCGCCCTCAAGTCGAGCTCACGCCGCATGCGCCTGTTCTACGCCAACCGCGACAAGGCCTCGATCATCTTCGACGCCGAGTTCGAGGCGCTGATGAAGGCCAACCCCGGCCGCCTCGAGGTTATTCACCATCTCGACGCCGTCCAGGGATTGACCAGACCCGATGAGATCCTGGCTGCACTGAAAGGCCTCGAGAGCGCCGAGGCCTATCTCTGCGGTCCCGGCCCGTTCATGACCCTGGTCGAAAACACCTTGCTGGCCGCCGGTGTGCCGCGCGAGCGTGTCCGCATCGAACGCTTCGAAGCGTCGGGCAACGACGCCATCCCGGTCGAATCGACCGAGGAAGGCGACGTCGTCCCTGGGGAAATCACCATCCATTTCGAGGGCAAGGTGCACAAGGTGCCCTACCAGAAGGGCCAATCCATTCTGGTGGCAGCGCGCGCCGCCGGGCTCAATCCGCTGTCGTCCTGCGAAGAAGGCTTCTGCGCCTCGTGCGCGGCCAAGCGCATCAAGGGCAAGGTGGTCCTGGCCAAGAACGACATCTACACGGCCGACGATCTCGCCAATGACTGGATCCTCACGTGCCAGGGCCACTGCTTCGGTCCCGAGGTCGAGATCACCTACGACGTGGTGTAGCGGCTATTTCTGCTTGGTCTGCGGGCTCGATGCGCCGCCACTCGCCAGTTCCCGCCCCCTGGCTTCGAACACGGCAAAGCGCTGCGCGAGGCTCTTCAGTTCGGCGGCTTTTTCCGTGTCGGAGAGGAACGAGTAGCGGATGCTGTTGAAGACCGTCTCCTTGAGCACATCGTAGCTGGGTTTGTAGCGGCTGACGTAGAGCATGTACTCGCCGGAAAGGTTGTTGCGCGAAACGCCGGGATCGTCGGTGGAGATCACGAAGGGCACGCCCTGCTGGCGGTAAACCTGCACCGGATGTGCCTCGTTCTTCACCCCCAGGATGAACGCGTTGCTGCTGAGGTTGATTTCGACGGCCACCCGGCGCTCGCGCATGGTGCGCAGCAGGCCAACAGCGTCGCGCTCGTAGACGATGTCCACGCCATGGCCGATGCGCTCGGCGCCGGCGACCTCGACGGCCTCGCTGACATGGCTTTGCAGGCCCTCCGGCGGCACCATGCCGAGCGTGAGCTCACCGGCATGCAGGGACAACCGCACATCGGGGTACTTCTGCTTCAGAAAGGCAAACATGCGCATGTGCAGGCTGTAGTCGCGCATCGACACGATGCCGTTCTCGGGGCCAACGATGTTCACCGCCACCACGCGGCGGCCGGCGTTGACGGCGGCGAACGCCGAATATAGGCCGGCGAATACCTTGGCCGGCGCCTCGTTGCGCACCACGTAGGCCTGATAGCGCATCTTGAAATCGCCGTCGTCGATGCCGGCCGCGGCCGCATCGACACCGTCCAGATAGTCGGCAACGCCCTTGGCCGTGGCCGCGTCGCGGATCAGAAATTCGTACAAGGTGGCGAGTGCGGCCTCCACCTGGGCGCGGCTCGCGCTGGCCGGCAGTTCATTGACCGCCTTGGACAGTGCGGGATTGTCAGAAGCAGGCGCGCTGCGCAGCATGGTCTCGATGTACTGCACGTTTTCGGCGATCGCGCGCTTCTTCAGGAGCCGCAGTCCCTGGTTGTCGTCATCGTCGGAGAAAGAGCCGAAGTAGCCGAAGGTATCGAAGAAGTGCTCGTCCGGCGCCACCTGCTGCTGCGAGTGATTGCGATAATCCTTGTCGGACCAACGCGACAACAGCTCGCGATAAAAGGCGTTGTGGGTGGGCGCGCGCACCTGCTCGACGTCCAGGCACAGGGCGCGCGCGGCGGCATTCAGGCCGTTCGGCTTCGTCTCGATGCGAAACTTGACGGTCTTGAGTTCGGCATCGTCGGCGCGATAGATGCAGTAGGCTTTCTGCTTCACCCAGTCGAGATAGGTCTCGACGTAGATCGCGCCGGAATAGTGGTGATGCAGGTCGCCGCCCTTGGGCATCATGGTCATCAGGAGGGTGAGAGCCGCCAGGTTGGGGCTCGGGCCGGCGATCAGGCTGTCATAGTATTGCCGGGTAGCCTGGTAGTCGGCCTTGGGAGCCGCAACCTGCGCACGCGCCGGCGCGCTGGAGGTAAGCGCCATCACAACTGCGCACAGCAGGACGGACGCGATCGCCTTTTTCATGTCTTGCCTCGCCCCGGTCTAGGTCGTGTGGACAGTTATTTCATCCATAGCACGGCGGCAGCGATAGTAACGACGGCGAGGTAGTCGGCTGCGGTTTTCTCGAAGCGGGTGGCGACGCGTCGGAGCTGCTTGAGCTTTGAGAAGCAGCATTCGACGAGATGTCGCTGAGCGTAGAGGTGAGCATCGAGTGGATGCTTGCTCGATCGCGAGGGGTTGTTGGGGATGACGGCGAGCGCGCCTTTACGCGCGATCGCCAATCGGAAGTGATCGGCGTCATAGGCCGTATCGGCGAAGACGACATCGGCGGGCATGCCATCGATGAGAGGTCCGGCCTGCGGGGCATCGCCGGCCTGGCCGGCGGTCAGCACGAAGCGGACCGGACAACCCAAGCCGCGCACGGCGAGATGGATCTTGGTGGTCAGGCCGCCGCGCGAGCGTCCGATGGCCTGATTGCGAGCCCCCCTTTTGCGCCGCTGGAGTGCTGGTGGGCACGCACAATGGTTGAGTCGACGATTAGGTACTCAAAGTCGGGATCGTCTGACAAGGCCTCGAAGATGCGCCGCCAGACGCCCTTGTCGCTCCACCGGCTGAAGCGTCGGAAGACGCTGTTCCATTCGCCGAAGGCCTCGGGCAGGTCACGCCACGGCGAGCCCGTGCGCACGATCCACAACACGCCTTCCACGAACATCCGGTTGTCGCGCCCTGTCGACCCGCGCTGATCGGGACGGCCGATGATCAGGCCCGACATCGCCTCCCACTGAGCGTCGCTCAGCACCAGCCGATCCATCACACCCAAGGCCACCTCCCACAAGCAGTCTTGAATCACAACTCCCACAAATTGGGAATCCTAAGAGTCCACAGGGCCTAGCGCGAGGCAATGCAGTTATTCGGCCGCGACCGCCTTTTCGACGAACATCTTCCTGTCGAATTCCTCGGCCACCTTGCCATCGTTGGCGAGCTGCTCGGCGACATTGATGTCGGCATATTCCATCACGCCCATCTCGCCGAAGGCCTTTCGCACGCGCGGGCCCCACAGGCCGATGTCCTTCACCGTCGGCACGACCCGGCTGAACAGCCGGGCGCGGAAGGAATTCATTTGCTTGGAGTTGTAGTGGATCTCATCGAGCGTCTTGGCCGGCAGACCGAGGCGTTCCCACACCTCCGACTGATTGAACCGATCACGCATGAAATGGAGCGCCTCGACCACGAACTCCTCGCGCTCGTCGCGCTCGGCGTCGGAGAGATGCGGGTAATAGTCGCGCAACGCCAGGCGGCCGAAGGAAACGTGGCGCGCCTCGTCCTGCATGACGTAGGCGTTGACGGCGCCGGCCAAGGTGTTGCCCGCCTTGTCGCGGATCGACTGGAAGGCGGCGAGCGCCAACCCCTCGATCAGCACCTGCATGCCGAGATAGGTCATGTCCCAGCGCCGGTCGGTCAGGATCTGCTCGAGCAGCGTCTTCAGCGCCTTGTTGATCGGATAGGCGAGCTCGAACTTCTCGTGCAGCAGGCGCTTGTAGGCCTCGACATGGCGTGCCTCGTCCATCACCTGGGTGGCGGCATAGAACTTGGCGTTCATGTCCGGCACGGTTTCGACGATTTTCGACGTGGCGATCAGGGCGCCCTGCTCTCCATGCAGGAACTGGGAGATCGAATTGGCCTGGAGATGGCGGCGTAGCCACGCCTTCTCCTTGTCGGTCATCTTGCGCCAGTAGTCGGTCTCGTAGATCGAGATCGCCTCGTCCTTGAGTTCCATCGGATTGTCGGGATTGAGTTCGAGCGACCAGTCGAGCCGCTTGCTGGCGTCCCACTGCTGCTTCTTGCCCTTTTCATAGAGTTCGAGCAGCGACGCCGAGCCGTCCTCATATTCCCAATTGAAAAGCATTTCGACCTTGCCGTCGAACGTCCATTGCGTCGTCTCGACGGGCAAAGAGTAGATACGTTGTGTGGTCATGGCGTTGCCTTCCCGGGCCGATTTCTTGCGCTTGACTGGAAAAATGACGCCTTGTTCACCTTCTGGCAAGCCCCTATTTTGTTTAGGGTTGAAGACGATAGCCGCCCCGGTCGGTAATCAGGATGGCGGCACTGGCCGGATCCTTCTCGATTTTCTGCCTGAGCCTGTAGATATGGGTCTCCAGGGTGTGTGTCGTGACCCCGGCGTTGTAGCCCCAGACCTCGTTCAGCAGGACATCGCGCGCCACCGGACGGTCGCCGGCCCGGAACAGGTATTTCAGGATCGAGGCTTCCTTGTCGGTGAGCCGGACCTTCTTCTTGCCGCCCTTCTCCATCAGCAACTTGGCCGCCGGATGGAATTCATAAGGTCCGATGGTCATGACCGCGTCCTCGCTGCGCTCGTGCTGGCGCAAGTGGGCACGCAGCCGGGCGAGCAAGACGTTGATGCGAAACGGCTTGGTGACATAGTCGTTGGCGCCCGATTCGAGACCTAGAATAGTGTCGGCATCGCTGTCGGCGGCCGTGAGCATGATGACGGGCGAACGAACGCCTTGGCGCCGCATCAACTTGCACAGCTCGCGGCCGTCCATGTCGGGCAGGCCGATGTCGAGCAGGATGGCGTCATAGTGGGCGAGCTTGGCCTTCTCCAACCCCTCCGCGGCGGTGCCGACCTGGATGGTGGTGAAGCCGTCGTAGAGGTCGAGTTGCTCGGCAAGGACCGTGCGCAGCGCCTGGTCGTCGTCGACCAGCAGGATTTTCTTGCCACGATTATTTACAGACATGCTGATGTTACCTGTGCGCCGCCCCGGTCCACTCTATCTGGTACGGTGTGCGGGAAAAAGCGGTTCACTTCGGCGAAAACCCACCCCATGGTAGAAGAAAGCATGATCCCGGGTCAGGTCCATTCCCGTACGGCATCGGCGCTCGCTGCCGTCGAGCGCGCCATGGCGGAGCTGCGCCGGGGCGGCATCGTCCTGATCCGCGACGACGACGGCAGCGGCGGTCTGGCGATCGCCGCCGAATCCTGCGGCCCGCGGGCGCTTCAGCGCCTCCAGGGCCTCGCCCAGGATGCGCCCGTTCTGGTGACCACGCGCCGCCGCGCCGAGGCGATCGGCATGGAAATTCCCCCCCACATCGCCGGTGGCATGGGCGAGACCAACAAGCCGATCACCCTCGACCTGCCCGAGGGCGTGCCGGTCGACATCATCCTGCAGCCGCACGAGATCGACCCGCCCGGTCACAAGGGCGGGGCAACCCGCCATGTCGCGCTACGCCATCTGTCGCGGCCGGTGGCGAGCCACGCGCCGCGGATCGCCCAGACCGCCATCGAGCTCGCCAAGCTCTCGCGCCTGCTGCCCGCAGTCGTGCTGGGACCGCTCAGCCGCGATCCCAACAACAAGCGGCGCGATTGGGCGCGCGAGCAGGACCTGATCTACGTCGAGGCCGCCGACATCCTCGCCTACGAGGACACCGCCTCGCGCAACCTCCAGCAGGTGGCGCAGGCGCACGTGCCGCTCGAAGGCGCCGAGAACGCGCGCATCCTCGCCTGGCGGCCGAGCGACGGCGGCAAGGAGCATCTCGCCATCGTGGTCGGAGAGATCGATCCGACCGAGCCGGTGCTCATCCGTCTGCATTCCGAATGCTTCACCGGCGATCTGCTGGGCTCGCTGCGCTGCGACTGCGGCGTTCAACTGCGCGGCGCCATCGCCGAGCTCGCCAAGCAGGGCTCGGGCGTCCTGCTCTATCTCGCGCAGGAAGGCCGCGGCATCGGCCTGGTCAACAAGCTGCGTGCCTATGAACTTCAGGACGACGGCTTCGACACCATCGACGCCAACGAGCAGCTCGGCTTCAACGCCGATGAGCGCATCTATGCGCCGGCCGCGACCATGCTGGCCCGCATGGGCATTCAACGGGTGCGACTGATGACCAACAATCCCGAGAAGATCCGCGGGCTGGAGCGCTACGGCATCGAGGTCGCCGAGCGCGTGGCCCACGCCTTCCCGGCCAACGGACACAACGAGAACTACCTGCGGACCAAGGCCGAGCGCGCAGGCCACCTGCTGTAGGCCGATCCGCGGCGGCTCGATCTCCGCGCCCACTTGATCCAGGTCACTCCACGCCAGCCCGGCGGACGCTAACTTATAAGTTTGGAGTATCGGGAATGCGCGTCGGAGTTCCGAAGGAAATCAAGGATCATGAATACCGCGTCGGCCTCGTGCCATCGTCGGCGGCCGAACTCGTGCGCCACGGTCACGACGTCCTGGTGGAACGCGGCGCCGGCCTGGGGGCCGGTCTCGGCGACGACCTCTACGTCGCCGCCGGCGCCAGGATTACCGCGGACGCCGCGGCGGTCTTCGCCGACGCCGAACTGATCGTGAAGGTCAAGGAGCCGCTGCCGGCGGAGCGTTCACGACTGCGACGGGGTCAGGTGCTCTTCACCTATCTCCACCTCGCCCCCGACCCCGAGCAGACACGCTCGCTGCTTGCCAGCGGCGTGACGGCGATCGCCTACGAGACTGTCACTTCACCCGTCGGCGGGCTGCCGCTGCTCATGCCGATGTCGGAGATTGCCGGCCGGCTCGCGCCCCAGGTCGGGGCCCGCTATCTGGAACGCACCGAAGGCGGTCGCGGCGTACTGCTGGGCGGCGTTCCCGGCGTGCCGCCCGCCGAGGTCGTCGTGCTGGGCGGCGGCGTGTCGGGCACCCACGCGGCGACCATTGCGCTCGGCATGGGTGCCACCGTGTTCGTGGTCGATCGCTCCGGCGAGGCGCTCCGGCGCATTGCCGCGCAGTTCCCCGGGCTGCGAACGATCTTCTCAACCCACGACGCCCTCGCCCACATCCTGCGACGCGCCGACCTGCTGATCGGGGCCGTGCTGGTGCCAGGCGCCGCCGCCCCCAAGCTCGTGACGCGCGAGATGGTGGCGTCGATGAAGCCGGGCAGCGTGATCGTCGACATCGCCATCGATCAGGGTGGCTGTTGCGAGACTTCGCATCCGACGACGCATTCGCACCCGACCTACATCGAGGAAGGCGTGATCCACTACTGCGTCACCAACATGCCGGGCGCGGTTGCCCGCACCTCGACCTTCGCCCTCAACAACGCGACCCTGCCCTTCGTGCTGGCGCTGGCCGACAAGGGCTGGCGACAGGCCATCACGGACGATCCGCATCTGCGCAACGGCCTCAACGTGCACGCCGGCCTGCTTACCTGCCGCCCGGTCGCCGAAGCCCAGGGCCTCGCCTTCACGCCCGCTGACAAGGTGACCTGAGGGAGCAGGCGATGACCGAGCGTCCGATCCTGGTGTTCGACCTCGAAACCGTGCCCGATGTCCACGCCTATGCCGCAACCGCCGGCCTCGAGGGCCATCCCGAGCGGACGGTGCGCGAGCAGATGGGCGACAAATTTCCCCGCCAGATATTCCATCGCATCGTCTGCGTCGGCGTCCTCGAGGCACATCCTGCGGACGATGGGGTCTGGCAGGTGCGGGCGCTTGCCGCGCCCCATCTCGGCGAGCGATCCGAACGCGACATGATCCAGGATCTGGTCGACAGGGTCGCCGAGCTCCAGCCACGCCTCGTCACCTTCAACGGCGCCTCCTTCGACCTGCCGGTCCTGCGCTACCGGGCGATGATCCATGCCATCGGCGCGCCCGGCCTTGCAAAGGGGCGATATTTCGACCGCTTCGCCGCGGACACCGTCGATCTCTGCGACATGCTTTCCGGATTCGAGCGGCATGCAAAGGTGACGTTGCACCAGCTCAGCCGCGTGCTCGATCTGCCCGGCAAGCCGGAAGGCGTCGACGGCAGCCACGTCGAGACGATGGTACGCGCTGGCCGGCTCGACGAACTCGCCCGCTACTGCGCCAGCGACGTGGTGAATACCTACCGGATCTGGCTGCGCTACGAGCTGTTTCGCGGCCGGCTGAGCGAAGTCGAATTCTCGGCCAGCGAAAGATCCCTGGCGGCCTTCCTCGCGACCCAGTCCGGGCTACAATCCCCGGCAATGGCCCCGCGCTGAACCAGCCAAGCGGGGCGCTTGCTGGAGGAAAAGACATGTCCAAGATCCGCCGCCGCAACCTTGTGGCGTCCGCAACCGCATTCGCGCTCGCGCCGTCGATTGTCCGCGCGCAGAAGAAGTACGATCCCGGCGTGACCGACAAGGAGATCAAGCTCGGCCACACCAATCCCTATAGCGGCCCGCTGTCGGCCTACGGCGTGATCGGCAAGGCCGAGGCCGCCTATTGGACGATGGTCAACGACAACGGCGGCATCAACGGCCGCAAGGTCAACTTCATCTCCTACGACGACGGCTTCTCGCCGCCCAAGACGGTCGAGATGGTGCGCAAGCTGGTCGAAGACGACCACGTCTTTGCCATCTTCCAGCTTCTCGGCACGCCGACCAACACCGTCGTGCACAAATACCTCAACCAGAAGAAGGTGCCGCAGCTCTTCGTCGCGACCGGTGCGTCGAAGTGGGGCGACCCCAGGAACTTCCCGTGGACGATGGGCTGGCAGCCCGACTACTCGACCGAGGGCGGCATCTACGCCAAGCACATGCTGGCCCAGCACAAGGGCGAGAAGATCGGCGTGCTCTGGCAGAACGACGATTCCGGCAAGGACTACGTCGCGGGCTTCATGAAGGGCCTGGGCAAGGAGAATGAGAAGATGGTGGTCGCCTCGGTCAGCTACGAGGTCACCGACCCCACCGTCGACAGCCAGGTCATTCAGCTCAAGAACTCGGGCGCCACGGTGTTCTTCAACGACGCCGCGCCCAAGGCCGCGGCCCAGGCCATCCGCAAGGTCGCCGACCTCGGCTGGAAGCCGACCCAGTATCTCGCCAACGTCTCGGCCTCGGTCACCTCGGTGCTGAAGCCCGCCGGCTTCGAGAACAGCCAGGGCATCATCACCGCGGCCTATCTCAAGGACCCGACCGATGCGCAGTGGGCGACGTCGCCCGACTTCATCGAGTGGAAGGCGTGGATGGCCAAGTACCATCCGACCGGCAACGCATCGGATTCCTTCAACGCCTATGCTTACGCCGTCTCGGCCACCATGCACGACTGCCTGAAACGCTGCGGCGACGACCTGACGCGCGCCAACCTGATGAAGCAGGCCGCCAGCATGAAGAACCTCGTGGTGCCGATGCTGCTGCCCGGCATCAGGATCAACACCAGTCCGACCGACTTCTATCCGATCCAGTCGGTGCGCCTGCAGCGCTTCAAGGGCGAGACCTGGGAACTGTTCGGCGACGTGCTCAGCAACGAAAGCGCCTGACGCAGCAGATCGTGCCTGCGGACGCGACGCGTCCGAAATCCATTCAGCCAGGTGTCCGGCGATGCATCGGACACCTGGCATTTCGGGATGGCTGTTCAGGGACTTGGGCGGGAGTTTCCGGGCGGTGCCGCGTTCAACTTCGACCCAAGGCCAATCCACGGACCCGTCCGCGATGTCGGCCCAAAGGAGACGCCCAGGCCGCCACGCAGAAACGCGACAGCAATCCGCCATCCATCATCATTCGACCTCATGGACGACGCGACCACCGACGATGGTTTTGATCGCGCGCACGTTCCTGAGGTTCGCAGGAGGGATCGAGAAGATGTCGTCCGACAGCACCGTCATGTCGGCGTATTTACCCGGCTCGATCGATCCCTTGCGGTCGCTTTCCCCCATGGCCCTGGCCGCCCAGATCGTCCACATCCTGAGCGCATCCTTGACGCTCACCGCCTCGCCTGGAGCGAAGAGTCCGGCGTCCGACCTGCGGGTGACGCTGGCGTAGATCGCCCGCATCGGGTCGATGTTCTCGAGATAGATGCCGGTCATATCGGTTCCGGCGGCCGGCTCGAGACCGGCGGCGACCATGGCGTGGAACCGGAAGCCGGTCAGCGCGAGCTTGCGGCCCATATTCTCGACGTTGGCCCGGGCCAGGCCGAGCAGCCAGGCGGGCTGGACGCTGACGGCCAGTCCCTGGCGCTTCAGGGTGCCGGCGCGTTCCAGCTGGCGGTCGCTCAGCTGGAACATGCCGAAATGCTCGATGCGCCTGATCGGCATGGGCGAGCCGGCCTTGCCGGCGCGCTCGCAGGCATCGAGGGCGATGTCCGTGGCGGCATCACCCGAACAATGAAGCATGGCGATCTTTCCTGCCCCGCTGGCGATGGCCACGAACCGGTCGACGGCGGAAGGCGGCGTTACCAGCATGCCACGATCCCCTGGTGGATCGGTGTCGAAATGCCCGAGGTAGTTCTCGTACATGTAGCCGGTACGGCAATCGTTCTCGCCGTCGACCCAATCCTTGAGGGCGGCGAAGTGGTAGTACGCCGCGTCGGTGCCTGCCGGCATCTCGAAATCGGCGGGGTCCGCCAGCATATTCTGCGCATTGGCCGACGTCCAGACCGACAGGGTGTAGCGCAGCGTCGGCTTGGCGGCACCCCGGGCGACCTTCTTCAGCACGGGCAGCGCCGCCGCCGGCGTGATCGCCAGCACGGACGTGAAGCCGTACCGATTCCAGAACGCCTGAATGTCCGACGTGTAGTAGCGCTCCATCGCCACCGCCGAGGGAGCGGCGGGAATGTCGCTTTGCGCGTCGGTGAGAACGCCCGTCGGCTCGTTGTCGCCATCGAGCAGCACGGAGCCGCCGTTGGCAAGCCGGGTTGTTCCCTTCGCAATGCCGAGTCTTTCCAGGGCCTTCGAGTTGGCCACGGCCATGTGCGTGCCGTTGGCCAGCACGACCGGATTGTCGGGGGCGGCCTTGTCGAGCTCGACCCGGGTGGGGACACGTTTTTCGGCAAACTTGTTCTCGCTCGCCGAGACGCAGGCGACGAAGATCCACTCGCCCTTGGGCGTTACCCTTACCCGGGCGGCGATGTTCTCAAGCGCCTGCTTGGCGGAGGCGGTCTTGGGAAACCTGGCGTCGACCCAGTCCTCCTTGAGATAAATCGTCTCCATCGGATGGGCGTGGCCGTCGATCAGCCCGGGCACCACTGTCCTGCCTTTGAGGTCGATGCGCCGCGTCCGCGGCCCCGCAAGGCTCAGGATCTCGTCGTTCGAGCCGACCGCAAGGAACTTCTCGTCCCTGACTGCCACCGCACCGGCGGCCGAATCCCGGGCGTCGAGGGTGGCAATGCGGCCGTTGAGAAAGACGACATCGGCCAAGCCGTCGGGTGCCGTCTGCGCCCGCGCGGGCACCGTGAACGTCGTCAGCAGTCCGCCAATGACGGCGCGCCTCGATTTGTCCCCCAGCGGTGGAGCGACCATGGATCGGGTCCCCTTGCGTCTGCCAGATGAACGCAGGTTGCCCCCACCGCTGCCTTGATCGAGGTCAAGCAGTTCCCTCCCGCTTGCCGGGAGGCCCTCATTGCTGAGGCACTACCCGCACCAGATGGTTGGGCTTCCAGCCCGGAACCGCTTCCATGCGTTTCTGCCACCAGCGCGGCAGACCCACCGGATCGGTCTTGCGCTGCAGATAGAAGCCCTGAAGCGGACGCACGAATTCCCAGATCCGGCGCAGCTCCTTGACCGGTGTATCGTGAACGTCCACCCGCAGATCGACGATGGGGAAAGGCTCGGCACCCTGCACCAGCAGCGCAGCCGAGGTCAGCCCCTCCGGCTGACCGCCGCTGCGCGCGCCGGCTTCGAGACCTCGGAGCAGGCGCTCGGCCAGCGAAAGGTCGCCGCCCTGGGTCGCGTTGAACTCGCGCCAGGTGTCCTCCAGACAACTCTCGGTCAGCACGTTGCCCGCCACGGCGAAACCCTCGCCCAGCTTGTGGCCGCAATGCGCCGGGCCGTTGGCGCCACTGAACCCGGCCACTCCACCCAGCACGTCGACCAGCGTTACCTGCCGGCTCTGCCAATAGGGATCCTTGGCCGAGAGCTCGGCCAGGACACCGGCGGCCGAGGCGCCGGTGGCCAGGAGCTGGCCGGCCAGGGCACGATGGATCGGCGAAGCCACGAGCTGGTAGGCGACGGCGCCGCGGCCGCCGACCACGAGCGGCACGGCGCTGCCGACCAGCGGCGAGTAGGTCGCGACACCGACCCCGTACTGGCCGGTGCGGGGACAACGGGCGACGATCGAATAGGTCATGATCTAGTTCTCTCCGGTTCGACTCAGCGATTGAGGGCGCTCTTTGCGCGCTCCCAATCGCGCTGGAACAGCGCCCGCAGCGAAGCCGTGTCGGTGGGCCCGAGCAGCAGGCCCAGGCTCTCGATGCGGGCTCGCACCTCCGGCTCGGCGAGCACCGCGGCGGTCTCGGCATTCAGCCGGGCGACGACGGCCGTTGGCGTGCCGGCCGGCGCAAAGAGGGCGTTGCTCGCCAGCGCGTCATAGGCCACGCCGGACTCCAGCAGCGTCGGCAGGTCGGGATATTCCGGCAGGCGCTTGGCCATGGCCGTCGCCAGGACGCGCAGCTTGCCTTCGCGCGCCAACGGCATCTGCACGGCGGCCGATCCGATATTGACCTGGATGACGCCGGCGATGAGGTCGAGATCGAGCGGCGGCAGGCCGCGATAGCTCAAGTGCTCCATGCGACCACCGGCGGCGCGCTCCAAGGCGACGCTGCCCTGATGGTCGCCACCGCCCTCGCCGACATTGCCGCAGTTCAACTTGCCCGGGTTTGCCCGCAGATAGGCGAGGAACTCGGGCATGTTGGTGGCGGGAACGGCGGGATTGATCACGAGCACGCTGGGCAGGCCGGCCACGAACGCGACGGGCTCGAGTTCTTTCATCGGCTCGAAATGAACGTCCTTCATGTTGGCCGCCACCACCAGGATGGCGCTGCTGTGCATCAGCAGCGTACGGCCGTCGGGCCTGGCGCGGGCGACAATCTGGGCGCCGATCACGCCGCCGGCGCCACCGCGGTTCTCGACCACGATCGGCGCGCCGAGGCGTTGGCCGAGCCGCTCCGCCACGACGCGGGCCAGCGTGTCGGTGATGCCCCCGGCGGCGTAGGGCACCACGATCGTCATCTGCTGGTTTGGTGCGGTCTGCGCGTAGGCCGGCAGCAAGAGTGCGACGACGAGGGCAATACCAAGGGCAAGGCGGCGCAGGAACATCGCAGCGAACTCCCGAGAGAACGGCGCGACCGTATCACCCGGGACAATGCCTCTACGTTGGCAAAATGGAGAAGGCAGAACGCAACGAATTAGCGCTCATGCCTTCCCGGCGGCGATCAGGAAGCTGCCGTCGGCGACGAGGGCCGCGATCTCCTCGCGCACCGCGCCCGCGAGGCGCCGCACGACGGGCAGCGTGGCGCGCTCCTCCGACACGCCCAGCATCATGGTGCGGATGATGGGCGGGTCGGCAAGGGGCGCCGCGCTCAGCCGGCCCGCCTCGAGATCGGCGCGTACCGCATGGAGGGACGCGAAGACCTGGGCCAGCCCGTTGGCTGCCAGCGCCCGGAGCGGCTGCAGGGCGCCGACCTCGAAACGCACGTTGAGCGCGATGCTGCGCTCGCGCGCGAGCGCCTCGACGTGCTGCCGGAAGGAGTCGTCGGCCTCGGGCAGCGCAAGCGGGACACCGGCGAGATGACCGAAGGGAAGCGGCCGGTCGAGGCGATAGCCGCAGGCGCGATCGCCGACGAGCAGCAGCCGCTCCGAAAACAGGGGCGTCAGAGTAGGCTCTCGCCCTGGCCGTGCGTCGAAGAACAGCGCCACGTCGAGCTCGCCGGCCAGCAGCATGCGCTGCAGGTGATTGGACACGCCGCCGACGAACCGGATGTTCACGGCCGGGTGCGTCGGAATGAACCCGGTCGCCAGCCGGTCGCTCAGGGTGTCGAGCAGCAGCCAGGGAATGCCGATCGCGACCTTGCCGGAAACGGCATTACGCCGCGCCAGCATCTCCGCCTTGAGCTGCTCGAGCGTGGCCAGGATCGGCTGCGCGCGCTGCACGAGATGGCGGCCCGCCTCCGTCGGCGTCAGGCCACGGCCATGCCGCTCGAACAGCAGCGTCCCGAGCTCGTCCTCCAGGAGGCGGATTTGCCGGCTCAGCGCCGTCTCGACGATGCGCAGCCGCAGTGCGGCCTTTCTGAGGCTGCCCACTTGCGCAACCACGAGCAGCGTTTGGAGCTGGCGCAGATCCATGGCGGTTCGTCCGGTCAAGTCGTTGGCCTCGAACCCCTAGCACGGCCCGTCCGTCTCCCCGAAATCGACCGCGCCATAGGTCGCCGGCGTCCGTACCGCCGGTTCGACAGGCGAAGCATCGCCAGTCCCGACGCGGCAAGCCCGCGGCCACAAGACGGGACCGAACGGGGTGCCCGAAATTTGGGTATTCATTCTCCTGACGCGAAGAAGCTTGGAAACAGCTTCCGCACACGAGACAATCGTCGCGCAATATAAGAAATCCTAGCGTGTCCGGCGTGCCAAGATGCGGGACGCTGAAAGGCGAGGGGGGTTCTGCATGACTTTGCCCGTGGCAACGCTCGATCATGTCGTCATCAACGCGCGCGACGATATGGATCGCGCCGCCGACATCTACCGGCGGCTGGGCTTCACGCTCACCGAGCGCGGCTATCATTCGCTGGGGTCGATGAACCACCTCGCCATGTTCGGCACCGACTATCTCGAGCTGATCGCCGTGCCGAAAGGCGCCACGACCGGCCGCATGGATCTGCTGAATTTTCCATTGGGCCTGAATGGCTTGGTGTTCGGCTCGGAGGATTCGGCCATCACCTACGGCGAGCTGGCCAAGGCGGGCGTTCCCGTCGAGCCGCCGGTCGAGTTCACACGCCCGGTCAAGGTCGATGGCAAGGAACATGACGCGCGCTTTCGCACGGTCCGCATGAAGGCCGGAGTGGTGCCCTACGGCCGCGTCTACTATTGCCACCATTTCACGCGCGACCTGGTGTGGCGCGACGAGTGGCGCCACCACGCCAACGGCGTCGTCGCCGTGGCCCGAGCGCTGATCGTCGAGCCCGATCCGGCCAAGGGTGCCAGGCTCTATGTCGACATGTTCGGCCCGGAGTCGGTGCGCGACATCAAGGGCGGCAAGAGCGTAGTCGTCGGCAATTCGCGCTTCGACATCGTGACCGAAGCGGCCCTTCGCGCTGAATTCGGCGATTCGGCGCCCGCCGCCGAGGGTCGTCCCGCGTACATGGCCGGCCTCACTTTCCGCACGGTATCGGTCGCGAAGGTGGCGCGCACTCTGCAGGATGGGAAGATCGGCGACGTGGTTCAGGGTGCGGGGCGGCTGGTCGTGCCGGCCAGGCAGGCGTTGAACGCGGTGTTGGAGTTCATCGAATAACCGGACCAGCGATCGGCGGCATGGTAACCATCAAGTACGACAACCAGGGCGATGCGATCTCGCGCGACGTGCCGCCCGAGGCGCTGGCGCTGATCGATGCCGGCGGCAATGGCGGCGACCGCACCTATACCTATGGCGATATCCTGCGCCTGAGCGGCGCCGTGGCGCGCGGCCTGCAGAGGCGAGGCCTCGAGCGCGGCGATCGCGTCGCCATCCTCTCGGCCAATCGCGCCGAGTTCCTGATCACCTTCCTCGGCGCCATGCAGGCGGGCCTGGTCTCGGTGCCGGTCAATTACAAACTGCCGGCCGAGACCGTCGCCTACGTCGTCGACGATTGCGATGCCAGGCTGGTGATCGGCGACGACGCGCGGCTCGCGCTTGCGCCCGACAGCGTGCCGAATATCTCCTTCGACTCCGGTTTCCCGTCCCTTCTCGACGAAGGCCCGTTCACACCGGTCAGGATGCAGCCCGGCGAACCAGCGATGTTCCTCTACACCTCGGGCTCGACCGGGCGCCCCAAGGGCGTGGTGTTGTCACATTATTCGCATCTCTGGGCGATCAGCCAGCGCGCGCGCCGGGCGGTGCCGATCGGCCAGCGTTCGCTGGTCGCCGCGCCGCTCTATCACATGAACGGTCTGGCCATGTGCCAGACGACTCTCTCCCAGGGCGACACCATCGTGCTGCTGCCGCAGTTCACGACCAAGGGCTACATCGAGGCCGCCGCCAGGCACCGCGTGGCTTTCCTCACCTCGGTGCCGACCATGATCGCGATGATGCTGCGCGAGCGCGAACTGCTCGCCGGCAACGACCTGTCGGCGGTCGAGGCGGTGCGCATGGGCTCGGCGCCCATCACCCAGGCGCTGATCGATCAGGTGCGCGCGGTGTTCCCCAGGGCCCAGATCAGCAATGGCTACGGCACCACCGAGGCCGGCCCAGTCGTGTTCGGCCCGCACCCCGATGGCATCCCGCAACCCGAGCTGTCGACCGGATATCCGCATCCCGAGGTGCGGCTTCGGCTGATGCGCGACGGCCGGGAAGTGCAGGACGAAGGCGCGCTCGAGATGAAGTGCGGCGCGCTGATGACGCACTATCACAAGCTGCCCGAGGTCACCGCCAAGGCGATGACGCCGGACGGCTACTACCGCACCAACGACGTGTTCCGCCGCGACGGGAACGGCTTCTTCTACTTCGTCGGCCGCGTCGACGACATGTTCGTGTGCGGCGGCGAGAACATCTATCCCGGCGAAGTCGAGAAGATGCTGGAGCGTCACCCCGGCATCCACCAGGCGGCCGTCGTGGCCGTCCCCGATGAACTCAAGGGCCACAAGCCGATCGCCTTCGTGGTCAAGACGCCAGGCGCGCAGATCGACGAGCAGGCCGTGAAGACCTATGCGCTGGCCAATGCACCTGCCTATCAGCATCCGAGGCGCGTGTTGTTCGTCGACGAGATGCCGCTCGCCGGCACCAACAAGATCGACAAGCGCGCGCTCGCCAAGCAGATCCCAATGGGAGGAGACATCTGAAGATGAAAGCAGCAGTCATCCGCGAGCACGGCGGCCCCGCCGTGCTGAACTACGAGACGAACTTCCCGGACCCGAGGCCCGGCGAGGGCGACGTGGTCGTGGCGGTGAAGGCCTCCTCGCTCAACTATCACGACGTCTTCACCCGCCGCGGCATGCCCGGGATCAAGGTGCCGATGCCCGCCATCATGGGCCTTGATGTCGCCGGCGAGATCGCCGAGGTCGGTCCCGGCGTCACCGGCTGGAAGAAGGGCGACCGCGTCCTGATCGACCCGATCAACCGGATCGAGGGCGGCCTGATGGGCGAGACCATCCATGGCGGCCTGGCCGAACTCTGCCGCGCTCGCGCGCACCAGCTCGTCAGGATTCCCGACGGCGTGTCGTTCTCCGACGCCGCCGCCCTTCCCGTCGCCTACGGCACGGCGCTGCGCATGATGGTGACCAACGGCCATGTCGCGAAGGGCGAGAAGGTCCTGATCCTGGGCGCCTCGGGCGGCGTCGGCGTGTGCTGCCTGCAGCTCGCCAAGCTCGCCGGCGCCGAGGTGATCGCCTGCGCCGGCACCGACGCCAAGGCCGGACGCCTGGCCGAACTCGGCGCCGACAGGACCATCAACTACATCGAGAAAGACTTCATGAAGGAAGTCTTCGCGATGTACGGCAAGCCGGCGCGGCGCGGCGCGGGCACCGACCAGGGCGTCGACGTGGTGGTGAACTACACCGGCGGCGACACCTGGGTGAACTCGATGAAGTGCCTGAAGGTCGGCGGCCGGCTGCTGACCTGCGGCGCCACCGCGGGCTACGCCCCGACCGAGGACATCCGCTTCATCTGGACCTTCGAGCTCAAGATCCTGGGGTCCAACGGCTGGATGCGCTCGGACATCGAGAAGCTGCTCGACCTCGTGCAGAGCGGCAAGCTCAAAGTCCTCGTCGACAAGGTCTATCCGCTCGCCGAGGCGCGCGAGGCGCTGCGGGTGATCGAGGACCGCGAAGTGTTCGGCAAGGTCGTGGTGGCACCATGAGCGACGCGCCGAAGCCCCTGACCGGGAGCGAGCTGCAGGCGATGCTCGATCACTCGCCGTTCATCGCCTTCCTCGGCCTCAAAATCACCGAAGCCGACCCGGCCGGAGAGCAGGTCACCATGACCTGCGTCATGCGGCCGGAATTCGAACGCGGCAAGGGCACCGGCCAATGGCATGGCGGCCCGATCGCGGCGATCATCGACACGGTCGGAGACTATGCGCTGATCATGACGTTGCGCCGCGGCCTGCCGACCATCAACTTCCGCGTCGACTATCTCCGGCCCGCGATCAAGACGGCGCTCACCATCACGGCGCGCGTGCGCCGCGCCGGCAAGAGCGTGGGCGTGGTCGACGTCGACGTGTTCAACGACCAGAAGGCGCTGGTCGCCGTCGGCCGCGCCACCTATTCGACGTTGGCCGGCTGACCTCCGGTTCAGCTATGATCGGGCACATGAAGATGCGTTTCGTTCCGCTCGTTCCCGTCCTTGCCCTCGGCCTTGCCGCCCTCTCCGTCCCCGCGGCCGCCCAGACCATGGAATTCGGCTGCCCCGACGTCGGCACCACTTTCACCTTCGACAGCGGCACCAGGGTCGTCTCGCGCGGCCGCGACGGCATGGACTGCAAGATGGACACGGTGGGCGGCCAGCCGTTCAAGGTGCGCGGCCTGATCATCGCCAACCCCGCCCCCGACGGCAGCGACACCTCGGCCTTCATCGCCGCGCTCCGGCCCGAGCGCCTGTGGCCGCTGGAAGTCGGCAAGAAGATCGAAGCGCGCTATAGCGCGGGCGGCCGGACCTGGAACTACATCCTCTCGGTACCGTTGGCCGAAAAGCGCCCCGGCCCCGGCCGCGCCATGATCGACACTTTCGTGATCGAGATGAACGAACAGGGCGACAAGGGCGAGCGCTCGGTCTCGCGCTGGTGGATCTCGCCCACCGACAAGTACGCCATCCGCTTCGACTCGACCAACAGCGCCGGCGTCGCCAACCGCGCCGTCGTCACCGAGATCACGCGCTAAGTCCCGACAAACGGCGCTATTGCGGCCTACTTCCTCCAGTAGGTCATCGCGCGCACGTTCGTGCCGGGGCCGACATAAGCTTCGATGAACGTGTCCCCTTCGCCCTCGCAGTGATGGTTGCGAACGCCCCGGACCGTCAGGCTGCAGGCAAGGCAGTCGGGGCAATCCGCGACAGGCCGTGGCGAACACTGAAAGCCGCGCTCCGAGACAAGCGCTGACGCAAGACGGCGTTGGAAGAATTTCGGCATGCTCACATCCAAGCGCAGATGCGAACATGCCGAGAATTGTATTCTCACTCCACCAGTCTTTGATTGTACCTCGGCGGATGCGCTTACGGCGCGTCCTTCACCGGGAAAGTCGGGGGAGCAACGTAATGCTCGTACTTCGGATCGAGCAGGTCGTGGCCCCAGCCGGAGAACCGGCGCTTTCGCGAGGAAGCCTGGTTTTGAGGGAGGCGTCTGCTCGCCGTTACGCCACCGACCCGGGATCGGTATTGGCGCCGCAGACCAGCGTCGCCACGCGTTCGCCGGCGGCCGGCTTGTAGGCACCGGCCATCAACGCGGCAAGACCGGTGGCGCCGGCGGGCTCGGCCACGACACGCAGCTCTTCCCACAGCGCGCGTTGCGCGGCGCGCACGGCATCGTCGCTCACCAGCACCGAGTCGCGCACCAGCATCTGCGCCACCTCGAAGTTGGGCACCCCGATGCGGCTGGCGCCCAGCGCGTCGGCGGCAATGCCGGAGATCTTCACCTCGACCGGCCGGCCGGCCTTCAGCGCCTCATGCAGCGTCGGCGTGCCCTCGGTCTCGACGGCGACGATCCTGGTGGTGGCACCAATGGCCGCGGCGCAGCCGGCGATCAGGCCGCCGCCGCCGACCGCCACCAGCAGCGTGTCGAAGCTCGCCTGCTCGGCGAATTCCAAGGCCACGCTGCCCGCGCCCGCGAATACGACAGGGTCCTCGTAGGCCGGCACGATCAGCGCCCCAGTCTCAGCCGCGCGGGCCTCGGAGGCGGCGCGCGCCTCGGCATAGACGGCGCCGATCTGGTGCACGACCGCGCCATAGGTCCTGAGCCGCGCCACCTTGGCGGGCGAGGCGATGATGGGCACGAAGATCTCGGCCTTGTGGCCGAGCGCGCGGGCGGCATAGGCCGCGGCGGCGCCATGGTTGCCGCCGGAGGCCGCGACGATTCCGGCGGCCGGAACCTTGGAGGCCAGCAGCTTGTGGAAGGCGCCGCGGCCCTTGAACGAGCCGCTGAGCTGCAGCGATTCGAGCTTCAGCGCGAGCGGTGCCGCGACGCCGAGCGAGCTGGCCGCGAGTTCGATCGCGGGCGTGCGGCGGACATGCGGGCGGATGAGGCGCCAGGCAGCCTCGACGTCGGTTCGGGAGATCATGGAGATCGATACTGCGTTGAATCAGGCTCCGCTCCGCCGCGCAGCGGCGGAGCGGGCGTTCTTACGGGAGAAGGGAGTCACTTGCGGCAGGACGCGACGTGGCGGAGGTAGTGGTCGAAGTCCGGCGTCTGGGCGCGCGGGTCCTTGGCGCCCTCGTCGTAGCGCCTGAGCCGCACCGACTCGGCGTGCTGCGGGTGGCGGCGGAAGGTCTCGACCTCGTCGGCCGACATCGGCCCGCCCTGCAGGCCGAGGCTGCGCACCGAATCGTCCGAGAGTTTGCCGAAATAATCCGGCTCGACGGCACAGAGATAGCGCTTGGCCGCGACATGCAGGCGGACCGGCTCGCTCACCTCGGGCCCGAAACGCTCGGCCAGCCAGCGGGCACCCAGTTCCTCGTGCACGTCGTCGACGCCGCGCGACGCCGGATCCTCGCCGAGATCATGGATCATGTGGCCGACATCGTGCAGCAGCGAAGCGAGCACCGTGGCCGGCGGCGCGTCGTCGGCCTCGGCCAGCGCCGCTGCCTGCAAGGCATGCTGCAATTGGTTGATCTCGGAGAGGCCGTAGCGGCGCGTGGCGCGGCCGACGAAGATATCCAGGAGTTCCTGGCGCAGGGGATCGCTCATTGGCTCTATTTAGCACGAACCGGCGCGTAGCCGGGAATCATCGCGAGCGCTTTTTCGAGAGGATCGGACTGCCACGCGCGTGTAACAAAATCGCCATGCATGTCGAGACCACCGGTGGCGACGAAGGCCGCGGTGCCCGGCGACAGCGTCCGGGGCAAGCCACGCGTGACAGGGATGCGTTTCCTCGCGAGCAGATCCTGCAGCGTCGCGTTCTCTTCCCGGGTCGAGTCGGTATAGGCGCTGAGCAGGAACGCCTGCCGCCGCCACGCCGCGAACCAGGCCGCGAACTTGGGCTCGTCGCCGTAAAGGGCGTCCATCAGGATGACGCCCTTGATCCTGTGGTTGGCCCCCCCGCGTTCCAGCGCATAGGCGGTGGAGAGATAGCCTCCGCTGTAGGCCACGATCGCGACCGGCGCGAGATTGAGGGCGCGGCCGGCGCGACGGTCGCCGTAGAGCCGCATCAGCCGTTCGGCCGCCTCGTCGATGTACCTGGCGAAGTGGCCGCCGCGCCAGAAATTGCCGGCGCTCGAATCGGCGGCGTCGAGGGCGAGCTGCGGCGCCACCAGGGCGATGTTCTTGCCCGATTCCGCCACCTGCCGCGGCACGGCCTGGCGGACGGCCACGTCGCGCTCGAGCGTGGCGCCCTGGCCATGCAGGTAGAGCACGATCAGCACCGGCCGCGCCGGATCGAAGCCGGGCGGCAGGTAGAGCAGCGAGCGGCGATCGCTGTAGGTCGTGTCCTCCCAGTAGACGTCGCCGCGCGGCGTGGTGTGGCCGCGCCGCTTGTCGTCGCGCTTGTCGAGAAACGGCCGGGTCGTGCCGGGAATGAAGCCGCGATAGGGAAACGGCGAGGCGTCGAAGGCCGCGAGCTGCGTCTTCGCCTCCTTGAGCGGCGCCATTGCCGCCGGTCGCGCCGGCGCCCTTGTCGCGGCGGGCTTGCTCTGGTGCTTGTTCTGGGCGCGCGCAGCCGTCGGCATCAGGATCGCCCCGATCAGCAGCGCGCGGCGTTTCACGCCGCCGCTGGCCGCCCTTTTTGGAGCGGCATCAGGACGGAGAAGAAGGCGGGCAGCGCAACCAGATAGGCGAAGGCGCCCACCAGCACGACCGCCGGCAGACCGAAGCTGGTGGCCACGATCGGCACCAGGGCGGCGCCGATCACCGAGAAGCAGCCGTTGATGCCCCAGGCCCACAGGAACATGTGGTCCTTGCCGAGGCGACCGAGCGTGGTCATCGCCGTCGGCATGGGGAAGCCCATCAGGAACGCCGGCGGCAGCAGCAGCAGGAGGCAGAGCACGATGCGGAGCGCATAGGGCAGCGTGCCGATCCAATCGAGCGCGTAGTCGATGGTGAAGGCGTAGAGCGCGAGGATCAGGAAGATGGCGAGGAAGACCTTGGGCATGAAGCTGCGCGCCCGGTCGAGGAAGCGTTCGGAGAAGAAGCTGCCGCAGCCCGAGAACACCAGCATGCCGGTGATCAGCACCGAGGCCGACACCGTGGCGTTGGAAAGTGCCAGGATGAAGTGGGAGATCATGCCCACCTCGACGATGATGTAGCCGAGGCCGAGACAGAGGAAATAGATCATCGTCCCGATCTTGCCGGGATAGCGGCTGAAGATGGTGCGCCAGCCGAAGACCACGGGGAACAGCACGAGAGTGAGGGCGAAGACCGTGGCGATGCCGAGCGTCGCCCACAGCAGCAGGTAGCCCCACTCGTCCTGCACCAGCTCGAGCCGGTCGGTGAACTTCAAGAGGTCGCCCACCTTGATGTAGGCCGCGAAGTAGGGCTGATGGTTGGTGAGGATGCGGGTGTCGAAGACATATTCGTCCGCGACCTTCTGCCAGCCGCCATCCATCAGATAGTGCCAGGCGAGCCGGCCCAGCACCGTCGCCGGCACGATGGGCGCGGGCGGCGTGCCGTCGGCTTTGACTTCCGTGGTCCCCGGGGCAGCCCCTGTCATGCCCGGCGGCGGTTTGTCGTTGGGCTCCTTCTCCGATGGCGCCGTCGGATCGGCAGCCTCGCCGCTGGCGAAGAACTGGTCGCGATAGTCGGACAGGATCTGCGGCAGGTCGGAGGTGTCGACCTTGAAGCCGGGATAGTAGATCGCATCGAACGACATCGCCTTGGTATGGGCGTTGAGCTGGGCGATCTCCGCGGCCGTGAAACCATCGCGCTTGTAGAGCACGGTCGCGGTCGAGAGGTAGGACGAGACGACGTAGAATTTCCGGGCGATGTCCTTGCCGTCACCCTGATCCCCGGCGACGTCGCGCGCCGCCGCAACCATCGTGGCGTAGAGCTTCAGCACCGACTTGGGCGGCTCTTCCTTGTTCCACAGCGTGACCGAGAGGATGCCGCCCGGCGTCAGCGCGCGCATGTAGGCGCTCATGGCCTCGCGCGTGTAGGAATATTTCTCGACGATGGAGAAGCCGCCAGGGCTCGACAGGCCGGCCGAGTCTGCCAACGACAGGTCGATGATGTCGTAGCGGTTCTTCGTGCCGGCGACATAGAGGCGGCCGTCGTAGTCGATGACGGTGACCTTGGGATTGTGAAGCACGTCGCCGGTGAAGTCGCGCAGGCCCTTGTCCTCGCGGAATGCCGTCAACAGCGCGGGATTGCCCTCGGCCACCGTGACGTGGCTGGAACCGGACTTGAGCGCCACCGCCGTCGAGATTCCGCCGCCGAACTGCACGACGAAGGTCTTGGGGTCCTTCTTCAGCAGGTAGGGGTAGTACATCGGCAGATACTTGAAGTAGGCCGTCTCGTCGGCCGGCAGGTCCTTTATGATGCCCGACGGCCCCTCGGAATCGATGTAGAGGCCGAGATAGGCGTTGGCCGGCATCTTGGGCAGGTTGAAGGCGGCGTTGTCGGACTGGCCCGGCGCGAAGTGCAGATAGGAGCTGGAATAGACTTCGAGGTAGCCGAACGGCGAGGCGCGCTCGTAGGTGCGCTTGTTGTCGGGGAACTTGCGGGCGTAGGAGACGCCCTTGTAGTCCGACACCGAGAGCTTGGGGATGTCGAGCAGCGGCGGCGCTGCGTAGTGCACGACCGCCGACAGGACCGCGACGCCCGCGATGGCGGCGATGCCGCGGCGGTCACCCATCGCCACGAACCACAGCACGCCGCCGGCCAGCCACAGCAGCAGCGGCGCCATGATGAGATCGTCGGGCTTGAAGAAGTACATAGCGAGCAGCACGGAAAGTCCGCACAGGCCCGAGCCCACGAGGTCAGCGAAATAGACGCGATTGAAGGTCTTCTGCGCCTTGAGGAAGACGACACCGAGATAGAGGGCGCCGGCCAGGAACGGCAGGAAGTAGAGCACGAAATTGGCGAGCAGCCGCCACTTCTGCATCGGGTCGGAGATCAGGAAAATGGCGTTGAACGGCACCTGCTGGGCGGCGAGGTTGCACACCACCATCAGCGGTCCGAAGGCCAGCAGCGCACCCTTGACCGCGCCTTCCCAGTGCCGCTCGAACCAGCCCTTGCCGACGCACATGACCGCGCTGGTGAGGCCGAAGCCGAACATGGCGAGGCTCACCACCAGCGAGCCGAAATGGGCCCAGCTGCCGACCGAGAACACCCGCATGATGCCGATCTGCAGCGCGATGATGCTGCCGGCGACGAGGCCCACGGACAGGTAGAAGGCAAGCGACGGGCGATTGTCGAGATCGACGGAGACGGTCAAAGGGGGAGGCTCCGTTGCTTTTTGTTGGACCGTCGTTGCAGACGGTCATGTTCTTAGGGACCGCGAGCGTCCCGCTCGCGGTCCGGAAGAGTCAGCGGTTGTGGCTGCCGACGATCTTGTCGCCCTCGAGCTTGGTGAAGGGCACGAACGGCACGATCTTGCCGCCGTAGATGTCCTCGCGGCTGGTGGTGATGGAGCCGTCGGCGCCCTGGGTCTTGGCGACCTTGAGCACGCGCTGGGCGCCCGGCGGACCGACCGGGATGACCATGAGGCCGCCGGCCTTGAGCTGCTGCAGGAGCGGCGGCGGCACGTGGTCGATGCCGCAGGTCACGATGATCTTGTCGAAGGGAGCGGCTTCTTCCCAGCCGTAGTAGCCGTCGGCGTTCTTGGTCTTGATGTGCCTGTATTCGGTGTAGCCCTTGTCGATCAGCTTGTCGTACAGCGCACGCGTGCGGGCGGCGAGCGGGGCGATGATCTCGATCGTGTAGGCGTTCTCGGTGAGGTTGGCGATGTAGGCCGACTGCACGCCCGAGCCGGTGCCGATCTCGAGCACCTTCTCGCCGCGCTTGACGTCGATGACGTTGGTCATGCGGCCCTGGAGGTGCGGGCCGGACATGGTGACGCCATAGCCGATGTCGAGGAAATTGTGCTCGTAGGCGCGCTTGTAGATCGCCGGATTGACCGAGGCGAATTCCTCGCGCGGCGTCAGGAGGAAGGCGCGGATGGTGGCGGCGCCCCAGATGTCCTTGTTCTTGAGCAGGGCCTGGAAGCGGTCCCAGCGCTGGCCGAGGAACACGGGATCCTCGCCCCGGGCCTTGCCCCAGGCGATGAAATTGTCGCGCGTGTCGGTCGGCGGGTTGAGATCCCAGCTGTAGGGCTTGATGGTCGCGGCAATGGCCGGGGCGGCCAGGGTGCCGGCGGCGAGCGCCACCGAACCGGAGACGAAAGTGCGCCTCTTCAAGATATCCTCCTTGGCGCGGACCCCGGGGAGAGGGGGCGAAACCGCCGGAAAAGCCCGGCGACTCGGGGGCAGCCGCACAGCGACTAGATACGGGAATTGTGGCGGATTTGCCAGTGCGACCCGGTCGCCCCGGCCTACATGATCTGGTTCACGACGCCGCCATCGACCCTCATTGCGGCACCGGACGTCCCGGAGGCGGCCTCGCTGCAGAGATAGACGCCCAGCGCCGCCACCTCGTCAGCAGTGGTGTAGCGGCGGATCAGCGAGGTGGGCCTGGAGTCGCGCAGGAAGGCCGCCTCGATCTCGGCCACCGTCACGCCGGCCGCCTTGGCGCGCTCGGCGCGCAGCCTGTCGGTGGTCTCGGTGCGCGTCGGCCCCGGCAGTAGGGCATTCACCGTCACGCCCGTGCCCGCGAGCTCCATGGCGAAGCCACGGCTGACCGAGAGCTGGGCGGTCTTGGTCATGCCGTAGTGGATCATCTCCGGCGGGATGTTGAGAGCCGATTCGCTCGACACGAAGAGGACGCGGCCCCAGCCGCGCCTGGCCATGCCCGGCGCATAGTGGCGGGTGAAGCGGATGCCGCTCATGACATTCGTCTCGAAGAAGCGACGCCATTCGCCATCGTCGATCTCGAAGGCGGGCTTGCGGCCGTAGATTCCGAGATTGTTCACCAGCACGTCGAGTTTGGGCACGCGCTCGAACACCGCGGCCGCCCCTTCGGCGGTGGCGCAGTCGGCCGCGATGCCGCTCGCCTTGGCTTCGGGCACCGACGCGCGCAGCCGCTGGAGGGCGGCGTCGACGCCGGCCTGGGTGCGGCCCGTGAGCACGACATGCGCGCCCTCGGCCGCGAGTCCCCTGGCGATGGCGTAGCCGATGCCGGCAGTAGAACCGGTCACCAGCGCGTGCTTGCCGCCCAGCCCCAGTTCCATCGCTGCCTCACGTGTATTTGCGGACGTCGTCGATCACCTTGCCATCGTTGGGCAGGGAGCCCGGCGTGGTGAACTCGACCTTGCCGCCGACCTTGCAGACGGTACGGATTGTGTCCGTCATCGCCTTCTCGAGGTCGGCGGACGGGGACGCCGCTTCGACCTTCAGGGTCATGATATCGGCCTGGTTTACCCAGTCGATGACCAGGCGCAGGCGGCCGAGGCCGGGATGCTTCTTCGATATTTCGGCGATCTGCTCGGGATCGACGAACATGCCGCGCACCTTGGTGCGCTGGTCGGCGCGCCCCATCCAGCCCTTGATCCGCATGTTGGTACGCCCGCACGGGCTCGGGCCCGCCAGCACCGCCGACATGTCGCCGGTGCCGAAGCGGATCAGCGGATAGGCGCGGTTGAAGGTCGTGACGACGACTTCGCCGACGTCGCCGTCGGGCACCGGATCGCCGGTGCCGGGACGCACGATCTCGACGATCACGCCCTCGTCGACGATCATGCCCTGGATGGAGCCATCCGGGGCTTCCGACTCGTAGGCGATGGTGCCGAGATCGGCCGTGCCATAGCTCTGCAGGCAGGTCATGCCCCTATCGATGAACATCTGGCGCAGGCTGGGCGGCAGCGCCTCGGCGCCGACGAAGGCGTGTTTCAGCGAGGAGATGTCCTTGCCGAGCTCGGCCGCCTTCTCGATCAGAATCTTCAGGAACGAGGGCGTGCCGACATAGCCCGAGGGCCTGATCGCGGCGATGGCGTCGAGCTGCAGCTCCGTATTGCCGACACCGCCCGGCACGACGGCGCAGCCCAGCGCGCGCAAGGCCGACTCCATCATGATGCCGGCGGGCGTGAGGTGATAGGAGAAGGTGTTGTAGACGACATCGCCCGGCCGGAAGCCGCCGGCATACATGGCGCGCGCGCCGCGGAAATAGTCGGGCTCGTCGGTGTCGATCTCGAAGATCGGTCCGGGCGACATGAAGACATGACGCACCCTGCTCATCGGCACGGTGATCAGACCGCCCATCGGCGGGTTCTTCTTCTGCACCTCGCCCAGCATCGACTTGCGCAGCACCGGCAGCCTGGCCAGGGCGGCACGCGAGGCGACCGCCGCCGGATCGACCTCCTTCAGCCACGCGGCGAAGAACGGCGCGTTGGCCTTGGCATGGGCGATCTGCTGCGGCAGCGCCTGCATCAGCGCCTTCTCTCGTTCGTCGGGCGTGCGGGTTTCCAGCGTGTCGTAGTGCTTGGCCATGGCGGTGCGTTTCCCTCGATTTGCCGGCAACCGTAGACCGGACTGCCCCGCGCTTGCATCTATTATCAGAGTTCTTATATCCTGCGCCCGACCCTCAGGAGATCGTCCATGTCCAACGTCCGCATCGCCTACGACAGCTTCGCCAAGACCGCTCCCGCCGCCCAGGCGGCACTGCTCGCCATGGGCAGGACGGCCGACGAATCGGGCCTCGACAAGGAGATCGTCGAGCTCGCCAAGCTGCGCGTCTCGCAGATCAACAACTGCGCCTTCTGCCTGCAGATCCATCTCAACGTCTCGCGCAAGCTCGGCATCGCCCAGGAGAAGCTCGACCTGGTGGCGACCTGGCACGAGGCCGGCATCTTCTCCGAGCACGAGTGCGCGGCGCTCGCCTGGGCCGAGGCGCTGACGCACCTGGCCGGCCACAGCGTCTCCGATGCGGCCTATGACGCCGTCCGCCGGCATTTCAGCGAAAGCGAAGTCGTGTTCCTGAGCACGGCCATCGCCACCATCAACGCCTGGAACCGTCTGGGCGCGGCCTTCCGCTTCGCGCCGCCCATCCCGAAGAAAGCGGCGACCAGCAAGGCCGCCTGAGCCCCTTACCTCCGACGTAATTGCCCGGGCCGGCAGCCGATCGCCAAGCTGCCAGCATGTGGACCTCCACCCTCACTCCCCTGGCCTTTGCCGTCGTCGGCGCCATCCACCTGATGCCGATCGCGCCCGTCTTCGTGCCCGAGACGCTCTCCCGCCTCTATGGCATCGCGCCCGGCGATTCGACACCGCTGGTGCTGTTGCGGCATCGGGCGCTCCTGCTCGCGCTGGTCGGCATACTCTGCCTGTGGGCGAGCTGGGCGGGTCCGGTGCGGCCGGCGGCGCTGCTGGCGGCGGCGATCAACGTCGTGGGCTTCCTGGGCTTCTACGCGCTTTACGGCAATCCCGCCGGCGCGTTGCGCACTATTGCCATCGCCGACCTGATCGCCCTGCCGCCGCTTGCCTTCGCGGCATGGAGCACGCTCGTCCGCACCTAGGGCGCTCGGCTAGAGCCAGCGCTTGCGCCGGCGGTAGTGCTTGACGTCACGGAACGAGCGGCGGCCCTCGCCACCGATGCCGAGGTAGAATTCCTTCACGTCCTCGTTTTCGCGCAAGGCCGCGGCATTGCCGTCGAGCACCACCCGGCCGTTCTCGAGGATGTAGCCGTAATGGGCATAGCGCAGCGCCACGTTGGTGTTCTGCTCGGCCAGCAGGATCGAGACCTTTTCCTTCTCGTTGAGGTTCTTCACGATTTCGAAGATCTCCTCGACGAGCTGCGGCGCCAGCCCCATCGACGGCTCGTCGAGCAGGATGGTGGTGGGCCGGCTCATCAACGCACGGCCGATCGCCACCATCTGTTGCTCGCCGCCCGAGGTGTAGCCTGCCTGGCTGGCGCGCCGCTCCTTGAGCCGCGGGAAGTAGTGATAGACCTTCTCCAGATCGTCGGCGATCTGGCGGCGCTTGCTGCCGTGGATGAAGGCACCGGTCAGCAGGTTCTCCTCGACCGTGAGGTGGCCGAAGCAGTGCCGGCCTTCCATCACCTGGATCACGCCACGCCGCACCAGGTCGTTGGGCGTGAGGCCGTCGACGCGCTCGCCGCGGCAGTGGATGTGGCCCTTGGTGACCTCGCCGCGCTCGGTGCGCAGCAGGTTGGAAATCGCCTTCAGCGTCGTCGACTTGCCGGCGCCGTTGCCGCCGAGCAGCGCCACGATGCCGCCCTCCGGCACCGACAACGAGACGCCCTTCAACACGAGGATGACGTGATTGTAGATCACCTCGATATTGGCAACGTCGATGACGTTGACGGGCGCTGTCGCCTCAGAGGCCTTGGCCGCGTCGCGGCCAAGGCCTGTAGCCAGAGCGGGACTCATTGGCGGGACTCAGCTCTCCTTGGAGCAGTCGCGGACGGTCAGCTTCTTCTCGTCCGCATACTTCTTGGCCGCGGCATTGACCATCGGCTTCAGCACCTTGTCGTCCGACTGATACCAGTCGGAGACCACGACCCACTTGGCGCCGTCCCACTGCTGGACGCGGCCGGCGCGGGTGCCTTCGTGGTCGCTGCAGGTCACCTTGAGCGGCTGCAGCATGCCCTCGAAGCCGAGCTCCTTCAGCCGGGCCGCGCTCAGGTCGAGGTTCTCGATGCCCCAGCGGACCTGTTCACCCGTCAGCGGCTTGTTGCCGTACTTCTTCTGCGCCGTGCGGATCGACTCGACGCCCAGCATGGCGTTGACGAGGCCGCGGTTGTAGAGGACCTCGCCGACCTCGTCCCACTTCGCCGAGCCCTTGCCCTTGTCGTAGAGATACTTCTTGAGGTCGGCATGGACGCCGAACTGGCCGGCGCCGTGCTGCAGCATGGCGGCGTGGTAGCCCTTGGCGCCGCCCTCGGCCGGGCGCACGTCGGGCTCGGCGCCCGACCACCACACGCCGAACATCTTGTCGCGTGGGAAGCCGACCGCCGCCGCTTCCTTGATCGACGTCGAGTTCATGACGCCCCAGCCCCACAGCAGGACATAGTCCGGCCGGTTCTGGCGGATCTGCAGCCATGTTGCCTTCTGCTCGACGCCGGGATGGGTGACCGGCATCGGCGTGAAGGTGAAGCCGTGCATCTTCGCCCGCTGCTCGAGCAGCGCGATCGGCTCCTTGCCGTAGGGCGAGTCGTGATAGACCAGCACGATCTTCTTGCCCTTGAGCTTGTCGAAGCCGCCTTCCTTCAGAGCGATGTGCTGCATGATGATGTCGGCGGCCGACCAGTAGGTGCCGAGCAGCGGGAAGTTCCACTGGAACACGCTGCCGTCGCGGCTCTCCGAGCGGCCGTAGCCCATGGAGATCACCGGGATCTTGTCGATCGGCGCCTTTTCGGTGAGCGCGAAGGTGATGCCGGTGCTGAGCGGATTGACGTAGGCGGCGCCGGTCGGGCCCTTGTTCTTGAGGCGCTCGTAGCATTCGACGCCGCGATCGGTGGCGTAGGCGGTGTCGCATTCCTCGTAGAGGATTTTCACGCCGTTGATGCCGCCGTCGCGCGCGTTGACCAGGGCGTAGTAGTCGGCCACGCCGTTGGCGAACGGAATGCCGTTCGGCGCGTAGGCGCCGGTCCGGTAGATCAGGCCGGGGATGAACTGCTCGTTCTGGGCCTGGGCGCCCGAAGCGACCGCCAATCCGGCCGCCGCGATCGCTGCGCCCAGAAGCGCTGCCTTCATTGCTCTCATCATGTTCCTCCGTGAATGATTGGACGGTCCTTGCCGCCGCCCTTGCCAGAAGCCTAGTGGATCAGTGCGGAAACGGCCAGAGCCGCAGCTTTTCCTTGGCGACTGCCCAGAGGCGCGCCAGGCCGTGCGGCTCGACGATCAGGAAGAAGACGATCATGGCGCCGAACACCATGAATTCGAGGTGGCTGATCAGGGCTGTCGACATCTTGATCCCGAGCCAGCCCGGAAGCTGGTTGAGCAGGATCGGCATCAACACGATGAAGGCCGCGCCCAGGAAGCTGCCAAGCAGCGAGCCCAGCCCGCCGATGATGACCATGAACAGGATCTGGAAGGAGCGGTTGATGTCGAACGCCAGGGGCTCCCAGGCGCCGAGCCGCAGGAAGGCCCACATAGCGCCGGCGATGCCGACGAAGAACGAACTCACGGCAAAGGCCGTGAGCTTGGTCCGGAGCGGCCGGAAACCGATGATCTCGGCGGCGATGTCCATGTCGCGCACCGCCATCCACGAACGGCCGATGTGGCCACGCACCAGGTTCTTGGCGATCAGCGTCGCCACCACGACGAACCCCAGGATGAAAAGGTATCGGTCGGCCGGCGCGTCGACCTGCCAGCCGAAGACCTCGAGCTTGCCGACCGCCACCGACCCCGATGGCGTGTAGTTGGTCAGCCACTTCACGCGCGCGAACAGCCAATCGAGAAAGAATTGCGAGGCGAGCGTGGCCACCGCCAGATAAAAGCCCTTGATGCGAAGCGACGGGATGCCGAACAGGATGCCGACGGCCGCCGCCATCAGGCCGCCGAACAGAAATACCACGACCAGATTGTTGGCCTCCGGAACGCGGAGCCACAGATTGTAGGCGGCGTAGGCGCCGACCGCCATGAAGCCGCCGGTGCCGAGCGACACCTGCCCGCAATAGCCGACCAGGATATTGAGCCCGACCGCGGCCAGCGACAGGATGAGGAACGGGATCAGGATCTCGGTGTAGAGGTAGGGGCTGGCGAACAGCGGCACGACCGCGAACGCCGCGACGATGACCGCGAGCACGAAGAGGCGATCCTGCAGGATCGGGAAGATCTGCTGGTCGGCGACATAGCTGGTCTTGAACTGGCCGGCCTCGCGGTAAAGCATCGGCTACACCTGCCCCTAGACTCGTTCGATGATGCGTTCGCCGAACAGGCCTTGCGGCCGGAACAGCAGGAAAATGAGCGCCAACATGTAGGCGAACCAGTTCTCGATGCCGCCGCCGGCGAGATCGAACTGCTTGACCAGGATCGGCGCCAGGAACACCTCGGACAGCTTTTCGCCGGCGCCGATGATGAGGCCGCCGACGATGGCGCCCGGCACCGACGTGAAGCCACCCAGGATCAGCACCGGCAGGGCCTTGAGCGCGATCAGCGAGATCGAGAACTGGACCCCGAGCTTGGCCCCCCAGATCAAGCCGGCGGCGAGCGCCACCAGGCCCGAGACGGTCCACACGATCAGCCAGATGGTGTTGAGCGGAATGCCGACCGACTGCGCGGCGGCATGGTCGTCGGCGACGGCTCGGAGCGCGCGGCCGACCCGCGTCTTCTGGAAGAAGATCGCCAGCACCACGACCAGCGCTGCGGCAATGCCGGCGGCCACGAGGTCGCCGGGATCGACCAGCAGGCCGCCCTCGAACACGCCTTCGAACAGGAAGACGGGGTCCTTCGGCAGGCCGAGATGGATGGTGTAGATGTCGCTGCCCCACAGGGTCTGGCCGAATCCATCGAGGAAGTAGGCGATGCCGAGCGTGGCCATGAACAGGATGATGCCTTCCTGGTTCACGAGATGGCGTAGCACCAGCCGTTCGATGGCGTAGGCGAGCAGGCCCATGATGGCCGCGGTGGCCGCGATCGCGAGCCATATCGGCCACGCACCCTTGCCGTAGCTGTACGCCGCAACACCACCGGCCAGCGCGCCGAGCACCGCCAGTATCTGCATCTTGCGCCGCTCGTTCGGCCCGGCGCCTCGCGCCACGTACTCGCGCCACGCGTACCAAGCGACCAGCGCCAGGCCGACGCCCAGGATCGCCGCCGCCACGACGAAGTTCGCGAGATGGACTTCCTTGCCGTCGATCTCGCCGGACAGGCGGGCGATCGTGAGCGCGGCGAACAGGACCATCGCGCCCTGCGCGAAGTTGAAGACGCCGGAGGCCTTGAAGATCAGCACGAAGCCCAGCGCCACCAGCGAATAGAGCACGCCGGTCAGCAGGCCGCCGATCAGGGTTTCGAGGAACGGGCCCAGCATGTTCGCTCCACTCAGTGGCTGACGCCGAGATAGGCGGCGACGACCGCCTCGTTGCCCCTGACTTCGTCGGGCACGCCGTCGCCGATCTTCCTGCCGTAGTCGAGAACGACGACGCGGTCGGAAATGTCCATGACCACGCCCATGTCGTGCTCGATGAGGCAGATCGTGGTGCCGAACTCGTCGTTCACGTCGAGGATGAAACGGCACATGTCCTGCTTCTCCTCGATATTCATGCCGGCCATCGGCTCGTCGAGCAGCAGAAGCTCGGGCTCGGCGGCGAGCGCGCGGCCGAGTTCGACGCGCTTCTGCAGGCCATAGGGCAGCTGGCCGACCGGCACCTTGCGGATGTGCTGGATCTCGAGGAAGTCGATGATCCGTTCGACCGCCTTGCGGTGCTCGATTTCCTCGCGTTGCGCCGGACCGAGATGAAGCGCCTGCCAGAACAGGCCGGTCTTCATGCGCAGATTGCGACCGGTCATGATGTTGTCGAGGGTCGACATGCCCCGGAACAGCGCGATGTTCTGGAACGTCCGCGCGATGCCCTGCTCGGCCGCCTCATGCGGCCTCATCTGCCTGCGCCGGACGCCCCTGTAGGTGATGGCACCTTGCTGCGGATGATAGAAGCCGTTGATGCAGTTCAACATCGACGACTTCCCGGCGCCGTTGGGACCGATGATGGCGCGGATCTCGCCCTTGGCGATGTCGAAGCTGATGTCGGTCAGCGCCTTCACGCCGCCGAACGACAGGCTGATGTTCTCGACCGACAGAAGAACGTCGGGGAAGGAGCGCACGCGACCGGCCATGGCGTTCAGCTCGCCTTCTTCAATGCCGGCCGCGCTGCCGAATGGGGAGCGAGATCGCGGACCGCGACATCGCCCTCGATGGCGCCCTTGCGACCGTCCTCGAAAGTGACATCGACCCTGATGTGGGCGGTCCTGGAGCCGTCGTAGAGCGCGTCGACCAGGGGCTTGTAGCGCTCGCCGATGAAGCCGCGGCGCACCTTGTTGGTGCGCGTGAGTTCGCCGTCGTCGGCCTCGAGCGCCTTGTGCAGGATCAGGAAGCGGCGGATCTGGGCGCCCGCCATGCGCGGGTCGGCGGCGAGGTCGCGGTTGACCTGCTCGATCTCGGACTGGATCAGGTCGTAGACCTCGGGTCGTCCGGCCAGTTCCTGATAGCTCGCATAGGAGACGTTGCGCCGCTCCGCCCAGTCGCCGACGGCGACCATGTCGATATTGACGAACACGGCGACGAAGTCGCGGCCGTGGCCGAACGCCACCGCCTCGTTGATGTGCGGATAGAACTTCAGCTTGTTCTCGATGAACTTCGGCGCGAACAGCGTTCCATCGTTCAGCTTTCCGACGTCCTTGGCACGGTCGATGATGCGCAGGTGCCCGCGATCGTCGAGATAGCCGGCATCGCCGGTATGCACCCAGCCGTCGGCGGTCTTGGTGTCGTTGGTCGCCTCGGGGTTCTTGAAGTACTCCTTGAACACGCCGGGGCTGCGATAGAGCACCTCCCCCGAGTCGGCGATCCTGAGCTCGACCTGGCCAACCGGCTTGCCGACCGTATCGGGATAGACCTCGCCGTTGGGGTGGATGGTGACGAACACCGACGCCTCGGTCTGCCCATAGAGCTGCTTCATGTTGACGCCGAGCGCGCGGTAGAAGTTGAAGATCTCCGGTCCGACCGCCTCGCCCGCGGTATAGGCCACGCGCACTCGGCTCATGCCCAGCGTGTTCTTGAGCGGCCCATAGATCAGGAGATTGCCGAGCACGTAGAGCAGCCGGTCGACCAGCGACACCGGCCGGCCGTCGAGCAGCGCCGGCCCGACGCGGCGGGCCACCGTCATGAAATACTGGAACATCCGGCGCTTGAGGAAGCCCGCGTCCTCCATGCGGATGGTGACCTGGGTGATCAGGTTCTCGAGCACGCGCGGCGGCGCAAAGTAGTAGGTCGGGCCGATCTCGCGCAGGTCGGTCATCACCGTGGCCGCCGATTCGGGACAATTGACCACCAGGCCCACGACGTAGCCCTGGGCGTAGGAGAAGATGTGGTCGCCCACCCACGCCATCGGCAGGTAGGAGAGGAGCTCGTCGCCGGCCCTGAGGCCGTCGAACTCGGCGCCGGCAGTGGCCGCCCACACCAGATTGTCGTAGCTCAATATCGCGCCTTTCGGCCGGCCGGTCGTGCCCGAGGTGTAGAGCATGATCGCATCGTCCGAACCGCGTCCCTTGGCGACCTCGGCCGATACCGTGTCGGGCGCCGCCGCGAGCAGCCTGGCGCCTCGTTCCTGCACGTCGACGTAGGACTGGAGCTGGTCGTAATGCCGCATGCCGCGCGGATCGTCGTAGATGATGACGCCGAGCGACGGCACTTTCTTCTGGATCTCGAGCAGCTTGTCGACCTGCTCCTGGTTCTCGGCGAGGGCAAAGCGCGCGCCGCCATGCTCGACGACGTAAGCCAGCTCCTCCGCCACCGAGTCCTGATAGACCGGCACCGGCACGCCGCCTAGCGACTGCGCCGCGCACATCGACCAGTAGAGACGGGGCCGGTTGTCGCCGACCACGATCAGTCGGTCGCCGCGGCGGAAGCCGAGATCGGCCAGGCCGGCGGCCAGCAGTCGGACCTGCCCGGCGACATGGCCCCAGCTGTAGGTTTGCCAGATGCCGTACTCTTTTTCGCGGTAGGCAGGCTGGTTGGCGCCGGTGCGGGCACGCTCCGCGAGGAGCTTCGGAAACGTGTCCCGAGCCTCGGTGCCGGTATCGGCCGTCCCCGTCGTCATCCCTGCCTCGCGTTCCCCGAGCCTGATTTTCGCTTGTTCGCTTCTGTGGCGAATTCGTCGGGCACATAGCCATAGCTGCTTCGAACCGGTCAAGCCAGCCACTGGTCGAATGCGACGGTGTTACGCGGGCCGCAGCCTGAGGGTGAAGATTGCGCCGCCGTTACGCCGGTTTTCGACGCAAACACTGCCGCCATGCGCCTCTGCGACGCGGGCAACGATCGCCAGACCCAGGCCGCGGCTGTCCGCCCGCGCGCGGTCGCGCCGCCAGAAACGCCTGAAAATCGAATCCCGGTCGGCCTCCGGGACGCCGGGCCCGTCGTCGAGAACGCGAACGGTGCCGTCGGCTGAAACATCGACCTCGATCGACGCGCCGTGCGGCGTATGGCGAATGGCGTTCTCGACCAGATTGCGCACGGCGCGGAACAGCGCATCCGCATGGCCGCGCACCCAGACCGAATCGCCGGCGCCGGTGAGCGAGATCGTCTTGGACATGCTGACTGCAAGCGGCGCCATGAAGGCCACGGCGTCGGAGCAGACGGCATGTAGGTCCGCCTTCGCGTCGTCGCCGACGACGAAGCTCTCGAGTTCGGCGATATCGAGGACCTGGCCGACCGTCCGGGCCATGCCGACAATGTCGGCGCGGAGCGCTTCCTGGGCCGGCCCCCGGTCCAGCGAGTCCACGCGGGCGCGCATGATGGCAAGCGGCGTGCGCAGCTCGTGCGCCATGTCGGCGGTGAACTCGCGTTGCGCGCGGTAACCCGCCTCGAGACGCTCGAGCGCCTGGTTGACGGCATGGACCAGCGGCACGATCTCGGCCGGCATCGACTGCTCGGACAGACGAATATCGGTGCGCGTCGGACCGATCGCCGCCGCCGTCGTCGAAGCCTCGCGCACCGGTTCCAGGGCGCGCCGGAAGATCAGGACGTCGATCAGCAGCAGCACCAGCAGGATCGGAAAGATGATCCAGGCGACGCGGGAAAAGAACGTCGCGACCATGTCGTCGATGATGACGTCGCGATGGGAGAGATCCTGGCCGACCTGGACCCGGTACACGTGCTCGCCGACGGGCCGCGCCACCGTCACGCCGAACAGGACCGATCCCGTGCTGCGCGGCCGCATGATCCATTCGCCCGGCAACGCCTCTGCCGGTGGGAAAAGCGCGGCGCCGTCGGCGCGGGAGGAAAAGAGAACCCGGCCCGATGCATCGACCACCGCATAGGCGTAGAGCCCGTAGCCATCGGAATAGAGCGGCCGGGCGTCGTCCGGAATATCGAGGGTCATCCCGCCGTCGGGTCGCGGTCGCAGGAAGCTTCCGACGGTGACGGCCTGGCTGCGCAGCGCCTCGCGGTGGAGGTTGTTGGCCGCCTGGTTGAGCAGCCAATACAGGGCCAGCGGCATCAGAACCGACGTGATGCCGATCGCAACGATTTGCAGCGCCACGACCCTCGAGACGATCGAGCGAAAGCGTATCACCCGGCTTTTTCCTCGGCCAGCAGGTAGCCGACGCCGCGCACCGTATGGATCCTCACCGTGGCCCCGGCATCGGCCAGCATCTTGCGCAGGCGATGGACGTAGACCTCGACTGCGTTCGAACCGACATCGCCGGACAGGCCGAAGAGATGATCCTCGAACAGCCGCTTGGGCGCCACGTTACCGCTGCGCCGCAGCAGGATCTCCAGCACGGCGGTCTCGCGCGCCGGAAAGGCGTGCGCGGCGCCTTCGACGAAGATCTGCCGCCCCTCGGTATCGAGGGCCACGTTGCCGAAGGTGAGCCGGCGGCCGAGCAGGCCGCCGGGCCTGCGCAACAGCGCCTGGATCCGGGCGATGAGTTCCTCCATGGCAAACGGCTTGGCGAGGTAGTCGTCGGCACCGGCGCGCAGGCCGGTGACGCGATCACTGACGCCGTCGCGCGCCGTCAAAACGAGGATTGGTATCGACTCGCCGCGGCGGCGGAGACCCCGCAACAGGCTGATGCCGTCGTCGTCGGGCAACCCGAGATCGAGCACGACCACCGAGTATTGCATGGTGGCGAGCACGTGCCCGGCGTCGCCGGCGGTGCTCACGGAATCGGCTTCGATTCCGCCGTGGGAAAGCCCTTTCTTCAGCAGAGAGACGAGCTCCGCGTTGTCCTCGACGAGAAGCACCCTCATCGGTAGTTGGCTCCCATCCAAGCGCACAGCTGACAGGGTCTTCTAACACGCCGGACGGCCGCTCGCCCTCGGGATTGCGCCGGGATCCGGAGCCATGGCGGCCATCGGCACCTTCTCATGCCACCGCGTCCCGGCTACATGTGGAGCGTGACCACCTCCGACGATCTGATCGACCTCGGCGACCGCCGCCTGCGCGTTCGCCGGCTGGCCCCCGGACAAAGCGACGGGCTCGAACGCACCACTCTCGTCTTCCTGCACGAGGGGCTGGGCTGCATCGAGATGTGGCGGGACTTCCCGCAGCGGCTCTGCGACGCCACGCGCTGCAGCAGCATCGTCTACGACCGCACGGGCTATGGCCGCTCGAGCCCCTGGCCGTCGGATCCCGGCGCCCGCTACATGGAGATCGAGGCCGACGAGGTGTTGCCGCGCCTGCTCGAGGCACTCGGCGTCGCGGATTGCGTGCTGATCGGCCACAGTGACGGCGGCACGATCGCGCTCGACTACGCCGCGTCGGACCCCGAGCCGCTGCGCGCCGTGGTGACGCTTGCCGCGCACGCCATCAACGAGCCGGTCTGCATCGACAGCATCCGGCGCGCCCGCGAGGCCTTCGCCGCCGGTGCCCTGCGCAAACGGCTCGCCAAATATCACGGCGGCAATGTCGACGCGTGCTTTCACCTGTGGTCCGAGGCATGGCTGGCGCCGGGCTTCGAGCCGATGGACGCCAATGGCCGGCTGCCGGGTATCGTCGTCCCGGTACAGGCCATCCAGGGCGAGGATGACGAGTACGGCAGCGAGCTGCAGCTCGGCATCATCGCCGGAAAGGTGGGCGGCTACTGCGAGACCCGCCTGGTGCCGGACTGCGGCCACGCCCCTCACCTGCAGCAGCCGGCCTACGTGCTGTCGGAGATTGCCCGCTTCGTGGCGCCGCTGGCTCTCGTCGATTGAGGGCGGGGATTGAGGACGGGCGATTGACGATTCGCGTCGGCTAAAGCCGCGTCAGCTCGCTCGCCGCCGCCCAGTTGAATTCGGACACGGTCGGACAGCGTGCCTGGGCAAGCTGAAGCTGTTCGCGTGCCCGCTGCTTGTCGCCGCGGCGGATCGCGTCGATGCCGATGAAGAATGCTGCCGGACACTTGCCGTTGCTGCGCTTGGCGGCTTCGTCGGATTCGGCGGCGACCTCGAGTTCACCGGCGGGAAGCCTGCCCAGCAGGAATTTGGCGATCGGCGCGGGCCATTCGCCGAGATTCTCGTTGCCGAGGTCCCTGGCGAGGGCCCCGCGCGCGTCGCGTCTGGCACGGACCTGGGCGGCGTAGCGCCACAGCAGCGGCGACAGCCGCGCCTTCAGGGTCGTGCGGCCCTCCAGCGAGGCATTGAAGTCGTTGGCGGCCTCGACATATAGGCCGAGATCGAAGCTGGCGTGGCCGCGGACGAAAAGCGCCGCACGCCGGTCGGCCTCGGTCGTGGGGCCGGCGAGCGCCCCGTCGAGCAGGGTGAGGGCGCGCTGGAAATCGGCGATCTGCATGTAGACCTGCGCCTGGGCGATCGCCAGCCAGGGGTCACCCGGCTTGCGCAGCAGCGCGTGGTCGAGCGTGCGCAGTGCCGCCGCGCGGTCGCCGTCGCCCGCCAGCCCGGGCACGGTGCTCGACAGCACCATCTGCCAGCCGGCGGGCAGGACTTTGCCCATTTCATCGATGTCCTTGCGGCTGTCGGCCTCGCGGCCGAGACGGCTCAACTGATAGGCGCGGATGCCGAGATAGAGCGAGCGGTCGAAGGCCGAAAGCTTGGAACTCGACAGGATCTTGTCGAGGGCATCCAGGGTGTCGTTGCGCGTGCCGGCGGAAACGCCCGGGCTGCCGAACGGGCCGGAGCCGCTGCCGGCCGGCCGCTGGTCGAACTCGCGCGCCGACGGATCCCAGTCGGTGGCGTTGCGTTGCGCCACGGCCTCGGCCGACGCCGTCACGAGGGCCGCAAAAGCCCCGATCGCCTTCACTATTGCCCGCTGCATCGAATCAATCTGGCACAAGGACCCAGTGCCTGCATCCGCCGATTGCCTGCGCCGGTCCATGCCCCTATTTTGCCACCCGTCCGCACAAATCCGACTTCCAGGAGTACCCGACCATGGCCGCCGCCCATCCCAACAGCTTCAAGGCCCGCAAATCGCTGAAGGTCGGTGGCAAGACCTACACCTATTTCAGCCTCAAGGCGGTCGAGAAGGAGGTCGGCGACCTCAGCCGCCTGCCTTTCTCGCTGCGTGTCCTGCTCGAAAACCTCGTTCGCCACGAGGACGGCACCACCGTCAAGAAGGCCGATATCGCCGCCTTTGCCGCCTGGCTGAAGAATGGCGGCAAGTCGACCAAGGAGATCAACTTCCGGCCGGCCCGCGTGCTGATGCAGGATTTCACCGGTGTGCCGGCGGTGGTCGATCTCGCGGCCATGCGCGACGCCATGGGCAAGCTGGGCGGCGACGCCAAGAAGATCAACCCGCTGGTCCCGGTCGACCTCGTCATCGACCACTCGGTGATCGTCGACAATTTCGGCAACTCGAGCGCCTTCGGCGCCAACGTGAAGCTCGAGTACGAGCGCAACCTCGAGCGCTACCAGTTCCTGCGCTGGGGCCAGATGGCGTTCGACAATTTCCGCGTCGTGCCGCCGGGCACCGGCATCTGCCACCAGGTCAACCTCGAGTACCTGGCGCAGGTCGTGTGGACCAGGAAGGAAGGCAAGGAGACGATCGCCTATCCCGACACGCTGGTCGGCACCGACAGCCACACCACGATGGTGAACGGCCTCTCGGTCCTCGGCTGGGGCGTCGGCGGCATCGAGGCCGAGGCCGCCATGCTCGGCCAGGCACAGCCGATGGTGATTCCAGACGTCGTGGGCTTCAAGCTGACCGGCAAACTGCGCGAAGGCGCCACCGCGACCGACCTCGTGCTCACCGTCACCCAGATGCTGCGCAAGAAGGGCGTGGTCAGCAAGTTCGTGGAGTTCTACGGCGACGGCCTCGACGAAATGCCGCTCGCCAATCGCGCCACCATCGCCAACATGGCGCCGGAATACGGCGCCACCTGCGGCTTCTTCCCCGTCGACGGCATCACGCTGGGCTACCTCAAGACGACCAACCGCGGCGCCGCCGCCAAGCTCACCGAGGCCTATGCCAAGAAGCAGGGACTGTGGCGGTCCAAGAAGGCGGTCGAGCCGATCTTCACCGATACGCTCTCGCTCGACCTCGGCGACGTCGTCCCCAGCCTGGCCGGACCGAAGCGCCCGCAGGACCGCGTGCCGCTGACGGAGGCGGCGCACCAGTTCGTTGCCAACATGGAAAAGGAATTCGACCGCAAGGACACCGGCAAGCGCATCAAGTGCGTGGGCACCGACTACGATCTCGGCCACGGCGACGTGGTGATCGCCGCCATCACTTCCTGCACCAACACCTCCAACCCCTACGTCATGCTGGGTGCCGGTCTGATCGCGCGCAACGCGGTGAAGCACGGCCTCAAGGTCAAGCCGTGGGTGAAGACCTCGCTGGCCCCGGGCTCGCAGGTCGTGACCGAATATCTCGAGGCCTCCGGCCTGCAGAAGGACCTCAACAAGATCGGCTACAACCTGGTGGGCTACGGCTGCACCTCCTGCATCGGCAACTCCGGCCCGCTGCCCGACCCCGTCACCAAGGCGATCGGCGACGGCGACCTGGTCGTCTGTTCGGTGCTGTCGGGCAACCGCAACTTCGAGGGGCGCGTCAATCCGCTGACCCGCGCCAACTACCTCGCCTCGCCGATGCTGGTGGTGATCTACGCGCTGGCCGGCTCGATGAAGATCGACATCACCAAGGATCCGATCGGCCTCGGCAAGGGCGGCAAGCCGGTCTATCTCAAGGACCTCTGGCCCTCGAACATGGAAGTCCAGAAGACGGTCGACAAGTTCGTCACCACCAAGGCTTTCAAGAAGCGCTACGCCGACGTCTTCAAGGGCGACCGTTTCTGGCGCAGCATCAAGACCAAGCCCAGCCTGACCTACGCCTGGGACGACAAGTCGACCTACGTGCGCAACCCGCCCTACTTCGACGGCATGCCGAAGGTTCCCGGCTCGATCTCCGACATCAAGGGCGCCCGTCCGCTCGGCCAGTTCGGCGATTCGATCACGACCGACCACATCTCGCCCGCCGGTTCGATCAAGAAGGACAGCCCGGCCGGCAAGTACCTGATGGATCAGGGGGTGACCGCCAAGGACTTCAACCAGTACGGCACGCGCCGCGGCAACCATGAGGTGATGATGCGCGGCACCTTTGCCAATATCCGCCTCAAGAACGAGATGGTGCCGGGCGTGGAGGGTGGTTTCACCCATCACTGGCAGTCGGACCAGGCGGAGCCGATCTTCGACGTCGCGATGCGCTACCAGAAGGAGCACACGCCGCAGATCCTGATCGCCGGCAAGGAATACGGCACCGGCAGCTCGCGCGACTGGGCCGCCAAGGGCGTGAATCTGCTCGGCGTGAAGGCCGTGGTGTGCGAGACCTTCGAGCGCATCCACCGCTCCAACCTGGTCGGCATGGGCGTGCTGCCGCTGCAATTCAAGGACGGCATGACGCGCAAGACGCTGAACCTCGTCGGCACCGAGAACTTCGACGTCGGCGGCATCGACGGCGAGCTGAAGGTCGGCATGGACGTGCCGCTCACCATCCACCGTCGCGACGGCACCAGCGAGAAGGTCATCCTCACCTGCCGCATCGATACCGCGGAGGAGATCGAGTACTTCAAGAACGGCGGCGTGCTGCACTACGTTCTGCGCAACCTCGCGCACGCGGCCTGAGCGACGGGAGAGCGACCATGGCGACAGGGCTTGCCGGCCATCTCGTCGCCATGGCCCGCAACAACATCTGGTCGAACCACCGGCTGCTGCAGGCCTGCAAGGCACTGACGCCGGCCGAGTTCGCAGCCCCTCGCACGGGCTTCTTCCCGTCGCTGCGTGCGACGCTCAATCATATCCTCTGGGTCGACACCTATTATATCGACGCACTGGAACGCGATCCGACGGTACTCGAACGTTACGACGATCCGCCGCCAGACTTCGCCGACGCCGCCGCGCTCTATGACGCCCAGATCGCCAGCGACCGGCGGCTGCTCGCCTTCTGCGAGCGGCAGACCGAAGCCTCGCTCGCCGAGGGTCTCATGCTGCCGCGGCCCAACAGGACGCCGCCACCTTCGACCGTGGCATCGATCCTGGAACATCTCTTCCAGCACCAGATCCACCATCGCGGCCAGGCGCACGCCATGCTGGCCGGCACCGCAGTGAAGCCGCCGCAGCTCGACGAGTTCTTCCTCGCGGGCGAAGAGCACTTGCGGCGCGACGAACTCAACGCCCTCGGCTTGCCCGAGACCTGATGCGGCCGCACTCCTCCTTTGCCGGCGCCGCGATCGAGGTGAGCGACCTCGCGCGCTCGGTGGCGTTCCACCGGCTGTGGCTGCCGATGCTGGGCTTCCGCCGGGTCTGGGCGAGCCCCGACCGCGTGATGTGGTCGCGCGGCTACGACCATTTCGTCATGCGCCAGGCCAAGGACGGCGTCTCCTACGGCCCAGGCGCGCTGTGGCTCGCCGTGTCGGCCGAAAGCCGCGCCCAGGTCGACCAGGTCCATGCCGAGCTGCGCGACGCCGGCGCCCAGATCCTGCAGCCGCCCGAGGAACTCGATTACTTCGCACCGGGCTACTACTCGGTCGGCTTCCGCGATCCCGACGGCGTGCCGATCGAAGTGGTGCACCGCTGGGACGATCTGCCCGACGTCGCCGACGCCGAACAGGTGCGCGTGCCCGGCCATGGCGTCACGCTGGGCGGCTATTTCTTCAAGCCGCAGGCGGGCCAGCCGCCCTACCCGGCACTGATCCTGCTGCACGGCTTCGCCGGCCATGCCCACACCATGGTGGGGCTGGCGCGGGCCGCGTCGGCCAACGGCTATGCCGCCCTTGCGCTGTCGCTGCGCGGCTGGCTGGGCTCGGAGGGCGAAAGCGACCAAGGCCTGCGCCAGCCGCTCGACGTGCTGGCCGCCATCGACTGGCTCGCCAAGCGGCCGCTGGTCGACCGCGAGCGCCTGGCATTGGTCGGCGCCTCGATGGGCGGCCAGGTGGCGTTGCTCGCCGCCGCCCACAAGCCGCCGATCAAGGCTGTTGCCGCCTTCTTCTCGCCGACCGATCTGGCGCGTTGGCGCGATGCCAACCCCTATATCCGCGACTACCTCGACGATCTCTGCGGGCCGGAAGGCCTGCCGGTGCGCTCGCCGATCCTGCGGGTGGCGCAGATCGACGCGCCGGTGCTGCTGATCCACGGCGACCAGGACGAGAACGTGCCGGTGGCGCAGACGCTGGCCATGGAGGAAGCGCTCAAGAGCCACGGCAAGGACGTCGAGAGCTTCATCGTGCAGAGCGGTACGCATTTCTTCACCGAGCAGCAAAATGCGCTGGCGCGGCGTAAGCTGTTCGACTTCCTGCGACGCCATCTCAATCGGAGCTGATTTTTCATGCGCGTATCCGAAGCCATCAACTCCCGCCGTTCCATGCGGGTCTTCAAGCCCGACCCGGTGTCGAAGGCCGACGTCGAATGGATCGTGACCACGGCCAATCGCGCGGCGTCCAACGGCAACCTGCAGCCATGGAAACTCCACATCACGATGGGCAAGGCGCGGCATCGCCTGTCGGCGGCGATCCTGAAGGCGATGGACGACGGCGACAACGGACCGGGTGCAGAATACGACATCTATCCGAAGGAATTCACACCGGTCTACGACGCGCGGCGCAAGCTGGTCGGCAAGCAGCTCTATACCCTGCTCGGCGTGCCGCGCGGCGATGCTGCCGGCATGCTGAAGCAGTTCCGCAAGAACTACGACTTCTTCGACGCGCCGGTCGGCATGATCCTGTGCGTCGAGCGCCGCATGGGCGGCGGCCAGTGGATCGACTGCGGCATCTTCCTCGACCAGCTCATGCTGCTCGCGCGCGAGAAGGGCCTGCATACCTGCCCGCAGGCGGCCTTCAGCCGCTACCAGCACGTCGTGCGCCGCGAACTCGAGATCCCCGACGACCAGATCGTGATCTGCGGCCTGGCACTGGGCTACGCCGATCCCGATGCGGTGCCCAACTGCCTGATCACCGAACGTGCGCCGATCCAGGATTTCACGACCTGGCACGGCGAATGACCGCGGCCAAAGTCGAATTGCCGAGGCGGGCGGGAGCGCGGTAAAACCCCAATAATTCAAGGCAATAAGCCAAGCGGGAGGAATCCATGGCCGATGAGGTGATCGCCGTCAGCGCCGACTGGGCAAAGCGCGCCTATGTCGACGGCGCCAAGTACAAGGCGATGTACGAGGCCTCGACCAGGGACCCCGCCACCTTCTGGGGCGAGCACGGCAAGCGCGTCGACTGGATCAAGCCTTTCAGCCCCGGTGCCGTGCGCGATGTCGACTACACCGGAGACGTCCGCATCCGCTGGTTCCACGACGGCGTGCTGAACGTCTCGGCCAACTGCATCGACCGCCACCTCGCCAAGCGCGCCGACCAGACCGCGATCATCTGGGAAGGCGACGATCCGGCCAAGTCCAAGAAGATCACCTATCGCGAGCTGCACGCCGAGGTCTGCCGCATGGCCAACGCGCTCAGGGAACTGGGTGCCAAGAAGGGCGATCGCATCACGATCTACCTGCCGATGATTCCGGAAGCGGCCTACTCCATGCTCGCCTGCACGCGCATCGGCGCCATCCATTCGGTGGTGTTCGGCGGCTTCTCGCCCGACAGCCTGGCCAATCGCATCCAGGACTGCGAGAGCAACATCGTCATCACTGCCGACGAAGGCCTGCGGGCCGGCAAGCACGTGCCGCTCAAAGCCAATTGCGACGAGGCGGTGAAGAAGAGCCCCGGCGTCAAGAAGGTGCTGGTGGTGAAGCACACCGGCGGCAAGGTCGACTGGGACGCCGACCGCGACGTGTGGTGGCACGAGATCGCGGCCAAGGTGCCGGCCGACTGCAAGCCCGAGCCGATGGGTGCCGAGGATCCGCTGTTCATCCTCTATACGTCGGGCTCGACCGGAAAGCCCAAGGGCGTGCTGCACACCACGGGCGGCTACATCGTCTTCGCGTCGATGACGCATCAATACGTGTTCGACTACCACGACGGCGACGTCTACTGGTGCACCGCCGATGTGGGCTGGGTGACCGGCCACAGCTACATCGTCTACGGACCGCTCGCCAACGGCGCCACGACCCTGATGTTCGAGGGCGTGCCCAACTATCCCGATTCCAGCCGCTTCTGGCAGGTGATCGACAAGCACCAGGTCAACATCTTCTACACCGCGCCTACCGCCATCCGCGCCCTGATGCGCGAAGGCGAGGCGCCGGTGAAGAAGGCGACGCGCCAGAGCCTGCGCCTGCTGGGTTCGGTCGGCGAGCCGATCAACCCCGAAGCCTGGCTCTGGTACTACCGCGTGGTCGGCGACAGCCGCTGCCCGATCGTCGACACCTGGTGGCAGACCGAAACCGGCGGCATCCTGATCACACCATTGCCGGGCGCCACGCCGCTCAAGCCGGGCTCGGCGACCCAGCCGTTCTTCGGCGTGCAGCCGGTCATGGTCGATGCCGAGGGCAAGAAGCTCGAAGGCGCCTGCTCGGGCAATCTCTGCCTGGTGGGCTCCTGGCCCGGCCAGATGCGCTCGGTCTACGGCGACCACCAGCGCTTCATCGACACCTACTTCAGGACCTATCCCGGCATGTATTTCACCGGTGACGGCGCGCGCCGCGACGCCGACGGCTACTACTGGATCACCGGCCGGGTCGACGACGTGATCAATGTCTCGGGCCACCGCATCGGCACCGCCGAGGTCGAGAGCGCGCTGGTCGGCAACACCAAGGTGGCCGAGGCCGCCGTGGTCGGCTACCCGCACGACATCAAGGGCCAGGGCATCTATGCCTATGTGACTCTGAAGGCCGGCCAGCACCCCTCCGACGAGTTGCGCAAGGAATTGGTCGCCTGGGTGCGCAAGGAGATCGGCCCGATCGCCACGCCCGACGTCATCCAGTGGGCGCCGGGCCTGCCCAAGACGCGCTCCGGCAAGATCATGCGCCGCATCCTGCGCAAGATCGCCGAGAACGACGTCGGCAACCTCGGCGACACGTCTACGCTTGCCGATCCCATGGTCGTCGACGACCTGGTGAAGAACCGTTCCAAGTAGGAGTGAGTAAGCGTATGGCGGCCAATCCCCCGCACAATCCGACGATTCAGGCTCTTGCGGCGGACCTCGCCGCCGGCCGCACCACCTCGCGCAAGCTCACCGAAGAGGCGCTGGCCCGCATCGACGACGCCAAGGGCGAGGGTCAGCGCGCCTTCATCAAGGTCTGGCACAAACAGGCGCTGGCCGCCGCCGATGCGAGCGACCTTCAGCGCAAGGCGGGGCTTGTCGCCTCGCCTCTGGCCGGTCTGCCAGTCTCGATCAAGAACCTCTGCGACGTGGCAGGCGAAACCACGCTGTCGGGATCGAAGGCGCTCGACGATGCACCGCCGGCCAAGGCCGATGCGCCCGTGGTCGCGCGCCTGCGCGCGGCGGGCGCGGTGATCGTGGGCAGCACCAACATGAGCGAGTTCGCCTTCTCGGGAGTGGGTTTTAACCCGCACTACGGCACGCCGGGCAATCCCGCGGATCGCAAACGCGTGCCGGGCGGCTCCTCGGCAGGGGCCGCCGTCTCGGTCGCCGACCGCATGGCCGTGGCCGCACTCGGCACCGACACCGGCGGCTCGGTCCGCATCCCCGCTGCCGTCTGCGGCATCGTGGGTTTCAAGCCGACAGCCAGGCGCGTGCCGATCGACGGCGTCATACCGCTCTCGACCTCGCTCGATTCGATCGGACCGCTCGCCAACTCCGTCGAGGATTGCGCCATCGTCGATGCGGTGTTCGCGGCCGAGCCGATCAACGTGCCCGAGCCGATGCCGCTCGCTGGTCTCCGGCTCGCGGTGCCAAAACACTTCGTGATGGACGAGCTCGATACCACCGTCGCCAAGGCCTTCGAGCGGGCGCTGAAGGCGTTGGCGGCCAAGGGCGTGAAGATCGACCACATCGACCTGCCCCAGCTCAACGAGCTGCCCGTCATCAACGTCAAGGGCGGGTTCGCCGCCTCCGAAGCCTATGCCTGGCACAAGGAGCTGATCGCCCGCCGCGGCAATGTCTACGACCCGTTCGTGGCGCCGCGCATCCTGCGCGGCAAGGAGATGAGCGCCGCCGACTATATCGAGCTTTTGGGCAAGCGCGCCGACCTCTGCCGCCGCGTCTCGGCGATCACGTCGAACTACGATGCCGTCGTGATGCCGACCTGCGCCATCGTGGCGCCGACGCTCGACGAGGTTTCCACCGCCGAAGGCTTCACCAGGAAGAACATGCTGCTGCTGCGCAACACCACGGTCGGCAACTTCCTCGACCGCTGCGGCATCAGCCTGCCATGCCATGCTGGCGGCGAGCTGCCGGTGGGTTTCATGCTGATGGGCGAGGCGATGGCCGACAGGCGCGTCCTGGCGATGGCGCGGTCGGCGGCGCCGGTGGTCGCCGCCCGCGGATAGCGCGGCCTACTGATAGCGCGGATCGTCCGGCCGCCGCATTTTCCAGACATTGTCGGTGGTGGTGTATTCGCTGTAGCCCAGCCGCGCGACCGGCTTGAAGGCCAGCGTGTCGATGCGGCCGTCCTTGATAATCCGGTCGTCGATATGGATGCCGACGACTTGGCCGAACACCACCGCGCCGCGCTGATGCTCGTGGCCCTTCTCGGCCGGCATCTCGATGGTGCGCCAGTACCTGCATTCGAGGGCAACCGGCGATTCCTTGACGCGCGGCGGCTTCACCAACGTGCAGGGCACTGCGGTGAGGCCGGCCAGCTTCAGCTCGTCGACGCCGAAGGCCACCATCGCCGTGGTGACGTTCATCTGTTCGGCGAGATCGGCGCTCACCATGTTGACCACGAACTCGCCGGTCTGCTCGGCGTTCATGCGGCTGTGCTTGGTCGGCGTATCGCCATAGGTGCCGGTGGTCGAGAAATAGACCATCGGCGGATGCTCGCCGACGCCGTTGTAGAAGCTGTAGGGCGCGAGATTGACCCGGCCCTGGGCATCCATCGTCGAAATCCATCCAATCGGCCGCGGCACGATCAGCGACTTCAGCGGATCCTGCGGCAGCCCATGGTCGCGCTTGGCGGCATCGTAGAACATCGCGTCCTCCCTCAACCGGACAAGCCTACCTGAATCGAACGGGCGGCGCCTGCACCGTGGGCGCCGCAGCATCAAGGATCGCCTGGCGCTCCCCCGAGCGCGGCGGATAGATGCGCTCGCGGTTGATGATTTCCTTGGTGCGCTTGGCAGCACTGCCCTGCGAGACGAGCTGGCGGTCCCAGCCCTCGGTATAGACTGCACCCCGCGGGCCGAGGTCGAGGATCGTGGTGTACCAGTCGATCCGGAGCGGCAAGAGGGGCTGGCCCAGCAGGTCACAGACGACATTGTGGCCGGCGAAGCGGCCCATCGGCCGGCCGTGCTGGCACGACATCACCGAGCAATGAACGCCGTCGACCAGGAACCACGCCGCGTCGCCGGCGGCGAACTCGGCCGCGAGCCCCTTGATCTTGAGCGACGGCTCGACCGGCAGGGGGGGCCACCCGGCGGGG
>Ga0082335_1000941_pt1 | contig 67650 bp, 66 predicted proteins | sample Subgrocontami58m_FD_72375 | JGI IMG/M metagenome (GOLD analysis project Ga0082335, IMG submission 72375) | Subsurface groundwater microbial communities from S. Glens Falls, New York, USA - GMW37 contaminated, 5.8 m (SPADES assembly) (version 2) ... | reverse complement strand
AAGGAATCGAATGAGTTCATGCTTATCGCTGACTCTGGCGAAGATGAAATTATCTCTTGTCCTGATTGTCACTATACCGCTAACGCCGACAAGGCAGAAAGCGTCAAGACCGCCGCCGGTGGTGGTGAACCTTTACCCCTGGAAGAAGTGTCCACGCCGGGTATGACCACCATTGAGGAAGTGTCCAAATTCCTGGATGTACCCAGGAACCGTACCCTTAAAGCGGTCTTCTACATCGCCGATGGCAAGCTAATCTTCGTCGTTATTCGGGGCGATATCGAGGTGAACGAGGTCAAGCTGAAAAACGCCCTGGTTTGCACCGACCTGCGTATGGCCAGTGAGGGCGAGGTGAGAGAAGCGGGTATTGTTGCCGGCGCTGCCTCTCCCATCGGCGTCAGCGGTATCAAGATTGTTGCCGATAACTCTATCACTACCGGGTCTAATTTTGTTGCCGGCGCCAATAAGCCCGCTACCCACTTCAAAAATGCCAACTACCCGCGGGATTTCAAGTGCGACCTGATGACCGATATTGCCCGGGCTCGTGCCGGTGATACCTGCCCCAGGTGCGGTGGCAAACTGCAATCCGCCAACGGTATCGAGGTGGGGCATACCTTCAAGCTGGGCACTTCCATCAGTCAAAAACTGGGGGCCAATTTTATCGACCCGAGCGGTATCTCCCGTCCAATGATTATGGGGTGTTACGGAATCGGTCTGGGACGGTTGCTGGCCGCCGCCATCGAGCAGAGCCACGATGATAAAGGCATTATCTGGCCTTTACCCATTGCTCCCTACCAAATCTATCTTTGCCCGCTATACCTGGAAAATACCAGTGTCGCCGCTGCTGCGGAAAAGCTATATGCCGACCTCACCGCACAGGGTTTAGAGGTGCTCTACGATGACCGTAATGATTCCCCGGGGGTAAAGTTCAACGATGCCGACCTTCTGGGCATACCCATCCGGGTGACGGTTAGCCCCCGCACCCTGGAGAAAAACAGCGTTGAGATAAAGCGGCGCACGGAGAAAAAGGCGCAGATTGTACTGCTGGAGGAGATAGACACAACGCTCAAGCAGCTTATTTCTCAGGGTGTTTAGCCAGCGACTTCCATAATGACAGTGTGAAGGAATCTATCCCCCTGCCCCCTTCCTTTAACAAAGGAAGGGGGTAATTTATATGAAGAGAGACGGAACCTTTGGGGGAAATCCCCCTTAATCCCTCCCGTGTCAAGCACGGGACAGGCTCTTTGCCAAAGGGGGAGAACTTCTCCCTTTAGTAAAGGGAGAGCGAGAGGGATTTTAGCAAGGAGAGTTTAAGAGGGGCTACCGCCCCTCTTTCTCAATTTCCCCCTCTTCTGGAAGGAGAGGGGGATACAGGGGGTGAGGTTAATAAAAAACCTCGTTCATCAACCTTTGACGCCGTAGACTTTCAGGCTGGCGATGGAGCGAGCCAGCTCTTTGACCGCTTCCGCCGGTATTTTCAGATTTTGCAGTACCGCTTGCGCCGTCGGGTCATTAGTCATCAACTCCACCGGAAAGATGGTTTCATCGATAACCTTCACCTGCTTGAACCCGGCAGTCTCGATGACTCTCAAGTATTCATCTTTCTTGACAGCTCCGGCCAGGCAACCGATATAAGCATCGATAGAGTTCTTGATGACACCGGGGAGTTCCTTCAGTAAAACCATATCCGATATCATCAGCCGGCCACCGGTTTTAAGTACCCGGTAGGCTTCCTTAAAAACTCTTTCTTTGTCCGGGGCGAGATTAATCACGCAGTTTGAGATAATGACATCGATGGTGTTGTCCGCCACAGGCAGATTCTCAATCTCACCTAGCCTGAACTCCACATTTTCATAGTTGCCTTTGTGGGCGTTACTCCTCGCCCTTTCAATCATCTCCGGGGTCATATCCACGCCGATAACCTTCCCCTGCTGACCAACTCTATTCGCCGCCAGGAAACAATCGAAGCCGGCACCCGAACCAAGGTCGAGAACCGTCTCTCCTCTCTTCAGCGAAGCCAGCGCCACCGGATTACCGCAGCCAAGTCCCAGATTGGCTCCTTCGGGGACGGCACTAAGCTCATCCTCGCTATAGCCAATACTTTTGCTGATTTGCTCCGTCTCGGCAGGGCGTCCACAGCACGAGCTTGCCGGAGAGCAACAGGAACTCCCCTGCTGGGCAATCCGGGCATATCCTTCCCGCACCACTTTCTTGACTTCAGTCTCTTTCATTTTGTCGCCTCCTTTTTACCCAGTTCTGCCATCATCGGCCCCAGAATATCTTTTATCATCCCGCCAAACTCTTCCGCTTTAATTAACAGGATGCAGCATATCTTGCCGTCTTTCTCCCAATCGATCACCGCCAGCTTGTCTCCGGCGCCAATTCCTGCCTTGTCTCTTATCTCTTTAGGCAGCACCATCTGGCCGCGTTCATCAACACTAATGACTGCCTCCACTCGACAACAGCCCATGCTTTGATTGGTGGGCAAACAACCGCACTCGTTTACATTTTTATCAGCCATTTTCTTACCTCAACTATTTATCTGACTTATCAGAATATACTGAATTATAGTATTGAGGAATAAGAATTGTCAAGCCCCATTTCTAACTTATTTTCTTGTCCCCCTTATTAAGGGAATAATAAAACGGTATGAGGTCGTCAACAAACGGGATGGTTGCCTTAAGAAAGAATTGGTTCAGTGATTACCTGACACAATACTAGAGGTTGCTAGACCTGCTGTGTCTCATCACCATTGACACACGCTCAATAACTGTCATTCCAGCGTAGGCTGGAAACCAGGGGGCAGGGTGGTATCCGGATTCTGGCCTCGTCAGAATGATTTGATTCTATTTGAATGGCATCAGCCATATCATGGTACAGTCTATATGGGAGGATTATTAGTATTTCTCTCTGACTTCTTGATTGGAGGGTAAACAATGACGAATAAAGAGGAAGTTGCGGGTAATACTAGCTTCGTAGCGTCGCCCCGAACTCCTGGGATAGCTTGTCCAGGATTTGCTGTTGGACCGGGTTGACTTCCTCATCGGTCAGGGTTTGAGTTGCGGATTGGAAGGTGATGCGGTAGGCCAGGGATTTTTTACCAGCGGGAACTTGCTCGCCGGAATAGACATCAAAGAGAGCCACCTGCACGACCAGGGGAAAACTGCTGATAATATCCATTATTTGCTGATGTGTTATCTCGCGGCTGATAACTACGGCCAGGTCCCTGACTACCGCCGGGAAGCGTGGTAGCGGCTGGAACATCTTTTGTCCGAGAGTAAAGGGAAGAAGCCTGGCCAAATCAACCTCAAATAGAAACACCGGCTCAGCGAGGTCGAAAGCGGTGACAACTTGCGGGTTTAGCTCACCGACAATGCCCACCCCGGTGCCGTTGACGACGATGGCTACCTGTTTGGCAGGATGGAAACTTGTATCCATGCTTTGCTCAAAACTACCGTCTACCCCCAGTTGCTTCAGCAGGCTTTCTACCACTCCCTTGGCGTCGAAGAAATCAGTTAGCTCATCCCCGCCCAGCCAGGATTTGTCCTGTCTCGGCCCACTGAGCACACCACAAAGCGTCTCCCGCTCATCGGGTAACTCCTTACCCCGTGGCTGATAGACCCGGCCCAGCTCGAAAAGGCGAATCGTCCCGTCTTCGTGCCTTCGGTTGGTCACGAGTGCCGTCAACAGGTTAGCCCGCAGGTTAGGACGCAGGTACTCCTGCTCGGCACTCATCGGGTTGGCCAGGCGGAGGCATGCTGCTTCAAGGGAAGATGGTTCGGTAGAAAGCCGGTTGAGTGTTTCTAAACCGGTCAGGGAATAGGTGATTATCTCCTGGAAGCCGTAGCCGGTAAGACTTTGCCGTATTTGCTGTTTCAGTCTGATCAGCGGCGGACGGTTTTGCTTCGGTATCGGCTGGCTGAGCATCGTTATCGGAATTTTGTCGTAGCCAATCATCCGGGCTACCTCTTCGACAAGGTCGACCGTTAAGCGAATATCGCTGCGCCAGTAGGGGGCAGTGACCAGAATTTCAGAGCTGGAATCTACCGGTTGGCAATCAAAGCCGGGTAAGGCCAATGCGGCGGTGACCTGCTCCCGGCTGAGGTCAATCTCCAGCAGGCGCTTTATCTCAATAGTGGATAGCCGGATAGGGTTGGTTTCCTTTTTACCCGGGTAGACATCCACCAAACCTTTCGCCGTCTCGCCGCCGGCCAGCTGCAGCATTAGCTGTGTCGCTCGGCGCAATGCCGGCAGGGTTAACTCCGGACGGATGCCTCTTTCAAAGCGCATACAGGCTTCACTGGGCAAACGTAATTTCTGGCCGGTATAGTGAATACTGGCCGGCTGAAAGCTGGCTGCCTCCAGTAATACGGATGTAGTTCCACCGGTTACTTCACTGTTGGCGCCACCCATCACCCCCGCTATCGCTACCGCCCGCTCTGCATCAGCAATAACCAGCATATCACTCGCCAGGGTCCGTTCAACGTCATCGAGGGAAACTATCCTCTCCCCGTCTCTCGCCCGCCGGGCGATGACGCGCTTGCCTCGAAGCCGCTCATAATCAAAGGAGTGGAGGGGCTGCCCGTACTCCAGCATCACATAGTTGGTAATATCGACGATGTTGCTTATCGGGCGCATTCCGGAGGCGAGCAAGCGCTGCTGCATCCAATCCGGAGAGTCGGCCACCTTTACCCCTTTGATGAGGCTGGCACAATAGCGGGGACAAAGGTCGGGAGCCATGATTTCCACCGCCACGGCTTCCTCTACCGGAGAACCACCTTCCGTATAGGTCAGGTCAGGCAGATGCAGGCTTTGCCCGGTAAGAGCCGCGATTTCTCTGGCCAGCCCGATGACGGACAGGCAATCGGGGCGGTTAGGTGTTACCTCGGCATTAAAGATAACGTCGCCCAGGTAATCCGCCAGCGGCATTCCCACCGGTGCTCCGGGTGGTAAAACCATGATACCCTCATGGTTGTCCGAGATGCCAAGCTCCTTTTCCGAGCAAACCATGCCGCTGGAGACAACGCCACGAATCTTGGCTGATTTCAGTTGGGATAGCTCGCCAGTATGCCCATCGATAAGCCGGGCACCGACGCGGGCAAAGGCAATCTTATCACCGATTCTGAGGTTGGGCGCCCCGCAGACCACGGTGGCTTGCCCGGTACCCAGGTCAAGGGTTGGTAAAGTGAGACGGTCGGCATTGGGATGGGGATTGATGGCAACGATGCAGCCAATAATGACATTGTCCCAGCTACCGCCGATAACCTGCATTCCTTTGACTTCGATGCCGGCCATGGTCAGCTTTTCGGCTATCTCCGCCGGAGGCAGGGTAATATCGACATATTCCTTAAGCCACTTGAGTGAAACTTTCATGTCTTAAAACTGTCTCAAGAATCTCAGGTCGTTGCCATAGAAGAGCCGGATATCGTCAATCCCGTAGCGCAGCATCGGCATACGTTCTACACCCATGCCAAAAGCGAAACTGGTATAAACATCAGGGTCGATACCCCCGCGCCGCAGCACCTCCGGGTGGGTCATGCCGGCGCCGAGTATCTCAATCCAGCCGCTGTTCCCGCAGAGTCGGCAACCCCCGCCGTGACAAACGATGCAATCGATAGCAACTTCGACTCCAGGCTCAACGAACGGGAAATAATCGCAGCGAAACCGCACCTTTCTATCTTCACCGAAGTAACAACGGGCAAACTCATAGAGCGCCCCCTTCAGGTCGGCCATGGTAATACCCTGGTCAACCACCAGGCCGTCAATGTTATGGTAAATACTGAGATGAGTAGCATCGGTGGCTTCACGGCGGTAGACCCTGGCCGGCTCAATAGTTCTTATCGGCGGCTGTATTGTCTCGATAACCCTGGCACTGATTGCCGTCCCCTGCGTACGCAACAGCATGGACGATTCCCCGCTCTCTGTCCTGTGGTCAACCCATAATGTCGATTGGCTATCGCGTGCCGGGTGTTCCTTGGGCATGTTCAATGCCTCAAAGTTATAGTAGTCCCACTCTACTTCCGGCCCTTCTACAATCTGAAAGCCCAGTGAGACAAATATCTGGCAGATTTCATCAATGGTCTGCGTAATCGGATGCAACCGCCCCGCCGGTAAAGGACGCCCCGGCAGGGTAATATCCATAGTCTCGCCTTTTGGGGAAGCTAGCTCGCCCTGGTGCAGAGCCTGCTCTTTTCTGGAGAAACTTTCCTCAAGAATAGCTTTGGCCTGGTTCGCAATAGCACCGGCGGTTTTCCTCTCGGTCAACGGTAGGGCGGCGAGGCCGCGCAAAACCTGGCTGAGGGAGCCTTTCCGGCCCAGATAGCGTACCCGCCACACCTCCAGGTCTTTGATATTGTTGATGCCGTCCAGCTCTTTCAGGGCACTCAGCTTCAGCTCTTCAAGCTCTTCAGACACCTTTTCCTTAAGCTCCGTCTCGTTTTGTCTACCAGGAGCACCGGCTATCACCGGTGGAAGCGACCAGTATTTTGCTCATGGTTAAGACCATTTCACGCTTTATGATAATGCCCGCGGAGTAGTCTTTGGGCGTATAAAGAAACCGGGGTGTACTGGCAGCAAAACCGGTTAGACCCTAGACCTGCGTCTTAACCGTCGCCACCAGCTGGGCAAAATGCTCCGGTTCGTTAACCACCATATCGGCCAGCATCTTGCGGTCAATCCCAATACCAGACTTCCTCAGCCCATTGATAAACTGGCCATAGGTCAGCCCGAGAATCCGGGTGGCGCCATTGACCCGAACAATCCAGAGACGCCTCATATCGCCCCTCCGCTCGCGGCGGTGAGCATATGAATAGCTTAAGGAATGGAGCATCGATTCGTGGGCACGACGATACAGGGCGTGTTTTGTTGCCCGGTGTCCCTTGGTCAGGGCGAGCATACTCTTATGGCGATGGTGAGCGGTGACACCTCTTTTTACTCTTGGCAAGGTATTTCTCCTTTATTTTATCCCGTAGGGTATAAGTCTACTTATTCTTACTCTATCTCGAGGACTTATCGGTATAGTCTCGTCATAGAGACCCTTCGACCGTTTTGATTTGTTGACACGCAAGTGACTCTTACCAATCTTGGTCCGCATAATCTTGCCGCTACCAGTAATATGTAAGCGGCTTTGCGCTCCCTTATGGGTTTTCAATTTCGGCATCTACTACCTCTTTCTCTTCCACCGTAGTCTTTTTCTTTGCTTTCAGGTTAGGTAAGGGAGATAGCACCACATCCATCCTTCTCCCATCTGTCAACGGCTGCCCTTCCGCAGCCGCAACATCTTTCAGTGATTCAATCATCTTCAGCAACAGCTTCCGACCGATATCGGGATGAGTGTTTTCGCGGCCTCGAAACATTATGGTTACCTTGAGTTTGTCGCCATCCTCAAGTAGCTTCTTGCCGACCTTGGCCTTAGCCTCAAAATCATGGAGCCCAATCTTAGGTCGTAAGCGAATTTCCCTTACCGCTGAGACCTTCTGGGTCTTCTTTGCGTCACGCTCTTTTTTCGCCTGCTCGTACCTGAACTTTCCGTAATCAAGCAAACGACAAACCGGTGGCACCGAAGTCGCCGCCACTTCGACAAGGTCGAGGTTCTGTTTCTTGGCTACATCCCGTGCCTGGAACAGCGGCATAACCCCCAGCTGTTCCCCTTTCTCTCCGACCAGACGAACCTCTCTGGCCCTAATCTCATCATTGACGCGCTGTTTCTTAATTATGCTCCAGTTTACCTCCCCGTGGACTGATTCGCTATGAGTAGAACTATAACATATTCTTCTGGACTAATCAAACAGTTTTTAAGATGGTTTTGTTTGTATTTGGTTGGCTAGCTGTCATTGCGAGCGAAGCGAAGCAATCGCTAAGATGCATTCTTGAGATTGCCACGGGCACTAACGTGCCCTCGCAATGACACTTCATACTGATTATTACCATCATACCAACCAAAAGCAGCGAAACCTTTGAGAAGATTGTTTAATCTTACAATCTTTATCAGGTTATTTCATTTCACGTCTCTGGCTTTACGGGCTATCGCCGTTTTGAGAACATCTTTAAAGCTGTCCAGGGGTTGTGCCGGCAATTGTTCACCACTGCGCAGGCGGACAGACACCGTATTAGAGTCCACCTCTTTATCGCCAACCAGCAGCATATAGGGTACCTTATCGAGCTGAGCCTGCCGGATTTTCATATTTATTCTCTCCGAGCGGGTATCAACCTCTGCCCGTATCAGTTCATTTCTAAGCTCAGCCTGAATATTACGTGCGTATTCCAGGTGACGGTCGGCAACCGGGATAACCATTACCTGAACGGGGGACAGCCAGACCGGGAAGGCGCCACCATAATGCTCGATAAGTGAGGCCAGAAAGCGCTCCATGCTACCCAGCACGGTACGGTGTACCATGGCTACCGGGTGCTCCTTGCTGTCTTCGCCGACATAGGTTACGTCAAAGCGCTGGGGCAGATTAAAATCCACCTGGATGGTGGGGCCTTGCCAACCCCGGCCGAGGGCATCCTGCAATTTAATGTCTATTTTAGGTCCGTAAAACACACCCTCACCCGGGTCTACCTCGTAGTCAATTTTCAGGTGTTCTAGCGCTCGCCGTAGTGTCTCGGTCGCCTCTTCCCAGATATCCAGGGAGCCGGCGGCTTTCTCCGGTCGCGTCGAGAGATAGACCTGGTATTTGCTAAAGCCAAAGTTATCGGTCATAAAACGAGCCAAATCCAGAACGCCGGTGACCTCATCCTCAAGCTGGTCAAAGCGGCAAAAGATATGAGCGTCGTCCTGGGTGAAACCTCTCACCCGGGACAGGCCATGAAGCACGCCGGAACGCTCGTAGCGGTAGACCGTGCCCAGCTCAGCAAGGCGCAGGGGTAGGTCGCGATAGCTGCGTAACCTTGTTTTATAAATCAGGATATGTCCCAGGCAGTTCATCGGCTTAAGGACATATTCCTGCCCTTCCACATCCATCGGGCTATACATGTTTTCCCGGTAAAAATCCCAGTGACCGCTGGTCTTCCACAGGGCTAGTTTGGCGACATGGGGCGTATAGACCAGCTCATAGCCGCGCCTGACGTGTTCGTCCTTCCAGAAGTCCTCAATAACGCGCCGGATGATTGCTCCTTTAGGATGCCAGTGCACCAACCCCGGCCCGGACTCCTCATGCAGGCTGAAGAGGTCAAGCTCCGCGCCCAGTTTCCGGTGGTCACGCCGGGCAGCTTCGGCCAACTGTTCCAGGTGTTCGGCCAGGGCTTTTTCGGTGGTAAAAGCAGCCCCATAGATGCGCTGGAGCATGGGACGGTGCTCATCACCACGCCAGTAGGCGCCGGCAATACTGACCAGCTTGAAAGCCTTTATCTCATCGGTAGAGCTGACATGAGGGCCACGACACAGGTCAACAAAGTCACCCTGCCGGTAGATGCTGACCTTCTCATCAGGCAGGTCAGCAATCAGTTCCAGCTTGTAGGGCTGGCTGGCAAACAAAGAGCATGCCTCTTCTTTGGTTGCCTCCGTCCGGACAAACGGAGATTTGGACTTGATTATTTCCCGCATCTTCGCCTCGATGAGCGGTAAATCCTGCGGAGTCAAGGGACGGGGTAGCTCAAAGTCATAATAGAAACCGTTTTCAATCGCCGGCCCGATACCGAATTTGGCACCGGGGAAGACCGACTGTACCGCTTCTGCCATGACGTGGGCTGCCGAATGGCGCATCGTCTCCAGCTTTTCCTGGCTGACCGTTTTATTATCCTTACTAGCTGCCACTGTTATGCTCCTTCATCAAGCAAACGAAAACCTCCCACCCACCCGGGAAGAGAGGCTAAAATCGTTTTCACATTCTTGATTAACCGTATTTCTGAACTTAACCGTTAGACAATTATACCAGCCACAAATCAGAAGTGCAATCAACTAAGAGAAAGCCTCTTACTCATTCTTGATTGTTTGAAGATAACAAGATATAAAAGTGGTAGAATGGTAGAAAAGCGGGGTGATAGCATATAAAGTTTGTACTATCATCCCACGAGATAAGATGTATATTCTATTATTATGGGGTCTGTGTTTGGCATCTCTACATTTTTCGTGGTCGCGCATGATAACTCGTGCAATCAAACGTGAAGATGGAGCCGGGGAGAAATGGGGAGACAAACTGATTCCTTTTGCATTTATATGGATTATTGTATTTTGGGTGGTTTTAACCTTAGGTGGTCAACATTCATGGAAGGATAGTGAACCAGCAATTACTGCTATTGTGATAACACTAGCCACATTTTTCTCGTATGGTAAGGTTTTGTCACCTTCCTTCTATGGCGCCTATCTGAATGTTACAGATTGTAGCTCAGGAGTAGTTGATAACAACAGTAAACTTAGTGAACTTACTATTACAAAAGGGAAATGGCGGCCAGTATTTCTTGCAGTCTATAATACGGGTATCACTACGTGGGACAATTACAGAATTACGATAGGCTTGCCTGACGGTTTTGAGGTAAGTGAAACGGCTCCAGAATTTCCCAATAGTTCACAGTGGAATTGGGCTCCTGAAAGTGGGAGTTTGAAGATTGGGCAAAAGCCGTGTTACGTACAGAAGCGGTCAAGCAATATACTTGCAATAGGGGAAACTTCGGCTACTCGTTTTTTTGTTAAAGCCAATCACAGTGGCAGGTTTAGAATGAAGATTATGGTAACGACTGTTGGGAGAGTGAGTGAACGACGTCAATGGCTTTATCTCAGTGTTAAGGACTAGATGCTATAACTTTTCAGTGCTTTTAGGTGTCCAAGAGGGGCGAAGCCCCTCTTTCTCTATTTCCCCCTCTCCTGGAAGGAGAGGGGGACTAAGGGGGTGAGGTTACTAAAAAGTTTGACCCTTTCTCTCTGGAATGATAGTATTCTGTTACTGACCCACTCAACCAGAAGCAGGTCAGCTTTATATCATTGCTAAGGAGACGCTTGTGGAAAGATGGCGTGACCCCAACTGGGCTAGCCGGATGACGCTCCGGCTGGATTTCAATAATACCATTTCTGATTTTCTGGGCAGCCGCGGTATTAGCCCTGGAGAGATTGATGCGCTTGCCCCCAGGGCGCTGGCAATCGCCGCCAATATTGAGACCAGGCGGAAGTCAGGGGAGCTGGGCTTCTACCAGTTACCCGAAGGTTTAGCAGCGGCCAATGAGAGCATATCGTTGGCTGGCTCTCTCCGCGAAGGGTGTGACGACTTTATTGTGCTGGGTATTGGCGGCTCGGCACTGGGAGGGATGGCTCTTTTCCAGTCCCTCTGCCCTCCCTGGCACAACCTCCTGCCCAGGTCGGAGCGAAGTGGGGCTCCGCGCCTCTTCTTCCTGGACAATATCGACCCGCGCACTTTTAAAAGCATCCTGGAGATTATCAATCCGGAAAGAGCGATATTTAACGTCATCAGTAAATCAGGGACGACCACCGAGACCCTGAGCCAGTTCCTCATTGTGCGCCAGCTACTGATAGAGAGGCTGGGTAAAGAAGCTGTCAGAGAGCATCTTGTCATTACTACCGGCGCTGCCAAGAGCACTTTAAGGACATTAGCGGAAGGAGAAGGTTACCGGCTGCTCCCCATTCCGGAGAACGTGGGCGGGCGCTTTTCCGTATTGACGCAGGTCGGACTGTTCCCGGCAGCCATGACCGGGATTGACATTCCGGAGCTGCTGGCGGGAGCGCGCCACATGGCGGAGCGGTGCCAATCTAACCAGTTGTGGCAAAATCCGGCCTATCTGAGCGGAGCTTTGCACTATTTAGCCGATGTGAGCAAAGGGCAGAATATTGTCGTGATGATGCCCTACAGTGATGCCCTGGTTAGAGTCGCCGACTGGTTCCGCCAGCTCTGGGCGGAAAGCCTGGGAAAAGCCATGACCACAGCAGGGAAGGTAGTCCACTCCGGACAAACCCCGGTTGTCGCCCTGGGTGTCACCGACCAGCACAGCCAGTTGCAGCTATACCAGGAAGGGCCTTTTGATAAGCTCATCGTCTTCCTGCTGGTAGAAAATCACGGCGAGGTCATGCCTATACCATCGCTCTCAGGACATGGTGGGGGACTCTCCTACGTGGGCGGGCACAGCCTGGCCGAGCTGATGAAGGTGGAAGCTGAGGCTACCAGCTATGCCCTGACCCGTGCCGGGCGTAGCAATATGAGCCTTATCCTGCCTGAAGTCAATCCCTTTACTATCGGGCAGCTTCTTTTTCTTCTTGAGGTGCAAACCGTTTTTACCGGCGGTCTCTATGAAGTTAATCCCCTCGACCAGCCGGGAGTCGAATCCAGCAAACAGTATATCAACGGGATGCTGGGACGAAGCGGTTTCGCGGCTCAGGCCAGGGAAATCAAAGACTGGCAGAACCAGCAGCGACGGTACATCGTTTGAGGGGGCAAGACTGGCTAAGCCGCATCGTCTACCGATGGGCAGAAACCCACCGGGCAGCGAGACAAAACACACGCCGAAGACGGCTGGTTTATCGGGCCACCTGCTGAGCCTGTTCCATCACTCGAGCGGATGGTCGCTTATTATCCTTCTCTCCTGTAACCCGGCTATCTCCTGGTCGGATAAACCGAGAAGCTCCCTTAAGACATAACCGTTGTCCTCACCAAGCAGCGGCGCCCTCTGGTCAACCAACGGTACTTTAGACATCTTCCAGGGTGGGGCGGCATAGGGTAGGATTCCGGTTTCAGTATGCTCAACTTCAATGTAGTAATCTCTCTCCTGGCACTGCGGGTCAGCCATCACTTCAATTTGGTCAAGCGCTGCTCCGGCAGCAACCCCCTGGCTCTGCAGGCTGTGCATCAACGCAATGTGGTCATGTTGGGCGGTCCATTCTCCGATGCGGCGGTCCATTTCATCCTGGTTCTGACTCCGGCTGAGCTGGTTGCTGAACCGCTCCTCTTTTGTCCAGGCAGGATTACCCATCGCCCGGGATAAGGCCAGCCACTCCTCATCGCAGGCAACGGCGATAGCTATCCATTTATCTTCACCACGGCAAGGGTAGCATCCGTGTGGCGCCATCGAAGAATGGCGATTACCAAAGCGGTCAGGCCATTTTGACTTCATTTGATATCCCAGCACGCTGTCCCCGACGATGGTGGTCACACATTCACACTGCCCGGTATCGAGGAATTGACCTTGGCCGGTCCGGCGTCTCTGCCATAGCGCTGCCAGGACAACACAGCAAGCGCCTAAACCCGCCCAGGGGTCGACAACACAAGTCCCCGGGCGCATCGGCTCACCATCATGGTAGCCCATATGAAAGCTAAGCCCGCCGTGAATCTCAGTAGGACAGCCTCCGGCAACATACTCTTTATAGGGCCCAGTGACTCCAAAACCCGGCTGGCGAATCATAATTATTCCGGGGTTCACCTCTCTCAGCACCGGATAATCCAGGCCAAAATTAATCATGACACGGGTACTGTAGTTGTCTTGCACCACATCGCTTATCTTCACCAGCTTCAGGAACAGCTCTTTCCCCTCAGGCTTGCTCAGGTCCAGCACGACACTTTTCTTGCTGCGGGCAAACTGGTTAATGTAGCCGCTGCGGTTCCAGGGTCTCTCCCCGGGATCACCATCGAGATAGACCTGCCCCAGCGTGACGGCATCGAACGTACTTTCGGGACGATACTGCCTGCCGCCGGCACTTCCCGGCAGGCGACCCTCCGCCTTATTGACCTCGGCTCTGGCACGTGGAGTGCGCCCTCTGCCGGCACTTCTTGCCAGGTGATGCTCCACTTTGATAACCTCGGCCCCCAAATTCGCCAGTAGCCAGGTATTGAATGGACCCGCCCAGGCAAAGTCACAAGCGAGAACCCTTATCCCGGTGAGCGGAAAATCCTGCATTGCTAAACCTCCCTGCTTCTCAAATCTATGTGTTGGTTAGATAACACCGCCCTGCTTAAGCTGGGTTAGCTCCTGCGGGGAATAGCCTAACGTTCCAAGATATATCTCTTCGTTGTGTTCGCCGAGACGTGGCGCGCGGCTGGTTTGCCACTCTGTCTCCGACATAAGGGCGAGTGCCCCCGGGTACATCAGCTTGCCGACATCAGGATGGTCTACCTCCGCCCAGAATCCCCTGGCGGCATACCCCTCATCTTTCAGCAGGTCTTCCGCCGAGGTACACACCCCGGCTTGAACTCTTGCCTTTTGTATGGCATTGAATATCTCGACTTTGTCATGTTGCATCAGCCAGGGCTGGATGAGAGCATCCAGTTCTGTAACATATTTGGCTCTTTTGGTTGCCGTATCGTACTTGGGATCGAGCAGCTCAGGGATACCCATGACACTATGCAGTGCCTGCAAATTCCCGGCGGGTCCAACACCGGCAATACCGATATAGCCATCACGGCAGGGGTAAACCTTACCCGGCCATACGCCGAAGCGCCCGGCGGTTCTCTCCTGCAGCGTCCCCAGGTGTGTCCAGTAGACAGAACGATGAGAATCCAATACGGTGAAACACTGCAGAATAGACATATCAATATACTGTCCTTCCCCGGTGTTCCCGCTGTAAAACAGGGCACCCATGGCGGCGATATAAGTAAACGCTCCGGCAGAGTATTCCGCCGCCCCGTCATAATATCGCATCGGCTCTCGCCTGGGGTCTCCCTGGATGAGCGTTTGCCCGGCCAGAGCATCCAGCACTGCGGAAGTCGCTTTATAATCCCGGTAAGGACCGGTTTGCCCAAAAGGAGTAATTGAAGTCATCACTAGCCTGGGATTGATTTTCTCCAGGCTCTGATAGTCTAATCCCCATTCTTGCATTTGTCCCGGCTTAAAGCTCTCCACCAATACATCTGCTCCCTTCACCAGTTCCTTGATTATCTTCCTCCCCGCAGTGGTCTCCAGGTTCAAAGTAATGCCTTTTTTGTTAATATTCAGGTGGAGAAAAAGAGCGCTCCTCTCCAGATGTGGGAGGTCTTCCGGGAAAGGCCCTACTTGCCTGGACTTATCCCCTTCGCCGGGTCTCTCCACTTTAAGGACCTCAGCCCCGAAGTTACCCAGCAGTCTCGTGCAATAAGGGCCAGCGATGCCTTCGCTCAAGTCCAGCACCTTTATCCCTTTTAACGCTAATTCCGCCATGTGAAACCTCCTTTCTTGCCGGAGCTTTACTTTACGGCCATATTTACAACCCACAGTTTGCTTAATGATAATGCTTTGTGGGAAGGTTAGCACCCACTGAAATAACTTGTCAAGCCGCCGCCCACGGTGAACCTTAATGTGTGGATTTTAGGCTTGTCTTTCTTGTGTTGGAGTGGATATTCAGGGTAAAAACCCTATCTCAACCCCGGTCATTGCCCAGGAGATATGCTTGAAATACGGCAATACTAATGTTATAGTCAGACATCATTAACTAACAGGAGGGTCAGAAAATGTTTTACGAACTCAGGGTCTATGATATTCCGCCGCTTAGAATGAAGGATATTAATGACCGGTTTGCCAAACATACCACCAGGATTTGGAAGAGGCTGGGCATTCGTCCTGTAGGTTTCTGGGAAAATGTGATTGGTCCGGGCAACACGCTAACCTATATACTTGCCTGGGAAAGCCTCGAAGAACGACAGCAAAAGTGGGACGCCTTCTCACGCGACCCCGAATGGCTTAAGGTGGCAGAAGAGACGAGCAAAAACGGCCCGATAGTCCTGCGTGTTACCAATACTATCATGCGGCCGACACCATACTCTGCCATGCAGTAAGCTGAGGCTCAATATCAAGTTCTTGAATAAGTAATTATGCGGCAGCCTGGCCTTTGTCCTCCGCCTTCCGCGGCGCCGGGGCAGTGACCAGGATTACCGCAGACAAGGTCATTAAGCCGACGCTTGTCCACCACATCGGGTCATAGTGTCCGGTGGTATCGCGGATGTAGCCGGCCAGGGGTGGCCCGATACCTCCAACTATCATTGTTATCGGCGCAACTACCCCCATAATCGTACCCAGGTGCCGCCGACCGTAGTATTCCGCCCAGAGGAAGTTGGACGAGAATATCATGCCGCCGATACCGAGACCGAAGAAAGCCATCGATAGGAACATGACGGGAAAACTATAAGCATAGATGGTAAGCACGGTAGCCGCGGCAAGCAGAAAAAAGCTGACTACCCCGATAAATCTCGCACGGATTCTCCTGACCAGCAGTCCCGAGACAAAGGTGCTGGTGCCGGCCATGATGGCATCGAAGGCGGTGGCATAGGAAATAAGCCTGGGGTCAAGACCGCGGTCCATGAAAGCCGGTATGCGGTGCACACCGACGCTACCCATTCCTAGAAACATGAAGCTGAATGCTATCACCAGACTCCAGAAAGCGCCGGTATGAATCGCCTCATGAAGCGTCCAGGCGACTTCGTCATGGACGATGGTGGGTGGTGTGGAGTCAAGGGAATGCTTGTGGGTAGACGGTGCCCCATCAGGCCGGAGGCCCATATCTTCAGGTTGCCGGCGGACGAAGATGAGGGATAAAGGCACTACTATTGCCGTGGTGAGAACTGCCAGAATAACCCAGGCTTCGCGCCAGCCTCGGGAAGCGATGAGAATTTGCGTTAACGGGATGAAAATCAGGGCGCCGAGAGGTATGCCCAGGGCGCTGAAGGCGATGGCTTTCCCGCGATTATGCACGAACCATTTGAGGACGGGAATCGAGGTTACCAGTCCACCACCTGGCCCTCCGAAACCGATAATGCCCATGATACCGAACATCAATACCATCTGCCAGGAGTGTAGAATGAAGCTCAGGCCAATCATGCCGGTGCCCGTAATCACGGCGGCGATAGCGAGTATCACCCTGGAGCCAAAACGGTCAATCAGCTTTCCCAGGATTGGCCCGCTGGCGGAGCCAGCCACCTGGCGGGCAGTCATTGCCCAGCCGAACATGGAACGCCCGATACCAAGCTCATCACCCATTATCTTGATGAAGAGACCGAAGTTCAGTGTTGCCAGGGCAGGCGTGACCGCTCCTGCCGCTGCCATTACCCCAACGATAATCCAGCCATAGAAGAACCGCGGTTGCGGTTTAGTTTGTGCCTGATTCCCAGTGTTTCCGTTCGGTTTCATAAGCCTTGAGTAAGCTAGTCTATCACAGGTATGCGAGGAGGACAATACGGAAAGAACCATTTCCGAAAGCATCGTGGTCAGGCGGGGAAGTTACCTCATTAGTTGACACAACATTCCTGAGCATGGGAAGGGGATACCGGGGATAAGGTCGTCCTTAAGTGGCTGGTGTAGTGTCTCATAAACAGGTTTACAAATCCCATTCACCTTGAGCCAGTCGAAGGGCAAGATGCTGTTCGGTTTTGGTTGACCTCCTCACCTCACCCTCTTTATCCTCCTCTCCTAAAAGGAGAGGAGGAAGGTATTTTAGAGAGGGGGCGAAGCCCCCTCTCTTTTTTCTCTCCCTTCCCTTCACAAGGGAAGGGGACAGGGGATAGGTTTTTACCAATATCAACCATAAGCAAACAGAACCAAAGGCAAGATGCTTCGCCAAGCTCAGCACGAACGGGTAATGTGGCAAGTTATTACTGAGACACTGCGCTTAGCTAATGCGGAACAGCCATTGGTCCAGTAATTAGCGGAAAAACAGTAGCTGCGCCTGGCCGGGACTACGCTGCCATTCGTTGCAGGTAGCGGTGTGCCTGAAGAGCTGCCTTGGCGCCCTCACCGGCAGCAACGACAATCTGCTTCTCGGGGAGGTCAGTCACATCTCCGGCGGCGAACAACCCGGGGATGTCAGTTTCGCAGGAACAGTTGACCGGAACCTCTCCCTGCTGGTTGAGCTGAACAACCCCGGTTACCGGTTCTGAGTTAGGCACCAGCCCGATTTCAACGAAGACCCCACCCACCGCCAGGTTTTGACTCTGGTTGCTCTTTAGCTCTTTGATGATAATGGCGTTAACAAAATCCTGCCCTTCGATTTTCTCCATCTGATAATCGGCAAGGATGCTGACGTTGTTGGCAGCTCTTAACTTCTCAATAAGAATCGCATCCCCACTTAAAGGAGTCAGTGAGACCAGGTAGACGTGCTCGGCAATTTTTACCATATCCAGGGCTGCCTCAAGTGCCGAGTTGCCACCACCGATAACGGCTACCTTTTGCCCGGAGAAGATAGGCCCATCGCAAATGGCACAGTAGGTCACTCCCTTGCCCATGAAAGTCTCCTCACCGGGCACGTTGAGCTGACGTGGCCTCTTTCCTGTGGCCAGAACCACTACCCTGGATTGGTATTTCTCCCCTGCCTCGGTAATGGCTTCAAACGCTTCGGTGCTCCTATTTAATCGCGTCACTTTGTGACCAATCCTCTGGTCAATGGGGAATTGGCTTACCTGGCTATGGAACTTGCTGATAAGCTCCGGACCTTCGATAAACTGGTAGCCAAGATAGTTCTCAATACCCAGAGTTCGGTTTACCTGCCCGCCAATGTCAGCGCTTATCAGCAGCGTGTTAAGCCGCTTGCGGGCAGCATAAACCGCCGCTGCCAGCCCGGCAGGCCCTCCCCCGATTATCATCAGGTCATACATAGGTTTGCTCTCGATGTTATTATGCCGCTAGCAGCTTATCAATCTGTTGCTGGTTAAAACCGACCACCACATTGTCATCAATGGTGATTACCGGTACGCCCATCTGCTTTGATTTTTGCATCATCTCTGCCAGTTTATCTTTGTCTTTAGAAACATCGTAGTCAGTATAGGGAACGCCTTTTCGCGAAAGATACTCTTTCGCCCGGTGACACCATGGTCAGGTATTGGTACTATAGATAACTACTTTCTTGTCAGCCATTCTTACCTCCTCATCTTTAGCTTTATCCTTCAATAATTTAATCTTATCTCTACCTATAGAGGATGTCAAACCTGGGTTTTGCTCAGGCATGGTTGTTATTACGAGGGGGGCGTTAGACCCGCAGCAATCTCATGCCCCACCTGTCCGGGAATGCTTCACTTCGCTCGCAATGTCATTGAGACAACTGATATTGAGTAACAGGCTTACCCGGGTAAAGTTCAATCTTCGCCTTTCCTTAGGCACTAGGCTATATGGAGGAATTGTCGGTGTTGGAATCGTCGTTATTCTTTTTATCTGGATAGCTACTCAATTTTCACTCCCTGAACATATAGTGCGTGGAATAATTCTCATTGCCGTTTCTGCCCTCTTTTTCCTAGTATCAGGTGCTATCTTTAGCCATTCACCCATTGTTGGCAGTGTTGTTGGTATTATTGCTATCGTTTTGCTTTTTGTCGGGATAAACGCTTTAACAGGGACAGACAATAACAAGCAAGCACAACGACTACAGTTACTAACCCGCTTATTAATAAAAGAATTGATTTATCCATTTTGTATATCCTCCTTTATGCTCCTATTAGGCACTAGGGGGGCAAGAGTGAACTTTACCCTTACCCGAGTTTACTTGACAAATGAGAATCTAGCCTCCTAGAATAAACTAGGGGTGTTTCTCGAAACGGCGGAAAGTCGCTGTTTATGATGAACGAGAAGCTACTGAGAAGGAGGAAAGGATTCAATGCCCAAAAACAGTGCCCAGGAAAAAATACTTGCTACTCTGGTACAGGGCAACAGCCCGGAATCCAGAAAACAGCACGCTTTGAAGGCAAAGGAGAAAGGTAAAAAAGTTATTGGCCTGCTTTGCCAGTATGCCCCGGAAGAAGTTGTTTATGCTGCCGGTATGCACCCGTGGCGCGTTACTGGTACATGGGACCCAAACCTTTCCCTCGCCTCTGTCCATCGTGACCTCGATTCCTGCCGTTATTGCACGCATACGCTGGAAGCATTATTGCGTGGTGACCTTAAATTCCTGGATGGCATCATGATTTCAGACTGGGATGATGACCGCCGGCGTTTGTTCGACGTCTGGCGCTATGTAGCCCATCCGCCTTATGCTGTCATCTATACTACCCCCAAGAACCGGAGTGAGATTACAGAGAGATATTTTGCCCGCGAGATTTCCCGTATGGCCACAGGACTGGAAGAGTTGGGTAAGGTGAAAATCATCGAAGAAAAGCTGCACGATGCCATCGAGGTATATAACCAGACACGTGAGCTTCTTATCTGCCTTTACCAGCTTCGTAAGCGTCCGGTACCACCTCTCACCGGTGCCGAGTTCCTGGGTATCACCACGGCCTGCATGGTCATGGATAAGGTAGAGTTTAACACCCAGCTAACGGCGCTGATGCCCTACCTGGAGCAAAGGGAAATCGACCTGAAACCTGATGTGCCCCGTATCCTGGTAACATCAGACTTGCTGGATAACCCCCAGTTCTTCCATATAATCGAGAGGGAGGGGTGCGTTATTGCCATGGATGACCTGGATACGGGTAGTCGCTGGTTCCATCAACTGGTTGATGTCTATGCCAAAGACCCCATTGCTGCCATATCCCGCCGTCTTTGCTGGCGTCCGGCGGACTCCACCGCCTTCAACTGGGAAGAGCAGATTGAGCAAATGATTGCCTGGGTCAGAGAGTACCGGATTGATGGGGTCATCGAGCTTTTCGAGGAGTTTTCGCCGCCGCGAAACTGGCGCTCACCCCTCGTTGTTCGGGAGATGGCAAGGAATAATATCCCCTTTGTGCGGATTGCCCGCGGCTATGATGTCGGTAGCGTCGAGCAGCTACGCACCAGAGCTGGTGCCTTTCTCGAAATGATACAGGTGGCCGTTTAACCTGATTGATGGCTGTCTATAGAAAATAATATAGGCGTTAGTGGTGAAAGACAACGGAAAGGGAGGAAATAAGATGTTTATCGATGAGCAGATTCAAAACCTGCAACGAAGAATCAAGAGTATTGAGCAGAACCCCCGTCCCGATTTCCTGAAATGCAATAAAATGCTGTATGAGAATGAGCTGGAAGGCATGCTGCAAATCAAGGAAGCCTGGAAGGCGGGCAAACCATTTGCCAGCGGTATCGGGCTGCCAGCCCGCTCCATGGGCTTTGAGCCTCATGGCTACATTGGCTGGGGCGACCGGGCGAGAGACCCTCAGCGATATTACAATCTGGCCGTCAGCAAACTCGGCTTCCCTGAGCATACCTGTGATCGCACGATGACTGCCCTCGGGCTGGTCTTGAGTGGTGAGGTACCCCTGCCGAGATATGTCGTTGCCCATCGTGTCCCCTGCGACCCGGAACGGTGGTCACCCATGGCGGCCAGTAAATTTACCGGCACACTCTTCTACGGGATTTCCAAGGCAGTCAATAACGATTACGATGGGCTTCGCTTCGTTGCGGAGCAGATGCAGGAAGCCATCGAGTTCGCCGAAAAGAGTATTCCCGGCATTAAGTACAACGAAGACGACCTCATCGAGCGGTTGGCCATCGAGAAGCAGGCAGCGAAGCTCTACCGCGAAACCTATGAGCTGAGGAAGAGGACACCCTGTCCGCTGTCACCGCAGGATTGTTTCCGCTTGGGGGCAAGACCCGGAGGGAACCATAACCCTCAAAAGGGGCTGCAGTATATCCAGGCGTACCACGATGAGCTGTTCGAGCGGGCGGAGAAGGGAATGAGCGGTGTCCCGGAAGAGAAGCTACGCATCGCCTGGTTGGCTACCGGTCCTTACGGACGGAGCGCCATGGACCTCCTCAGCCGGAAAGGTGTGAGCATGGTCTGGTTCAACTACGGCGTTTCGGCGGGTAACTACGGCGTGATACGTAATGACCTCGGTGACCAGACCTTCGGCAAGAAGCTTACTCCCCTGGAGGATGCGATGCTGATGGGTAACTGGATTACCAATACCTGGGGAGGCTCCTCGGAAGACTGGGTCGACCCACTGGTCAAGATATGCCGTGAGCTAAAGGTGGATGCGGTGGTTGATTTTCTGCAGGTGGGTTGCGTCACCACCAAGAACCTGAAGAGGATTACCGCCCAACGGCTGCGGGATGAGATTGGTATTCCTACCCTCGATGTCGAAGGGAGAGAGTTCTTCACTACCGAGGCCGGCGCCATCGAGATGAACAAGAAGCTCGAAGATTTCTTTGACCTGTGTATCGCTAACAAGAAATAGCCAAACATCCAACACTAAGAGCTGGTAATAATAAGGCACACCATCATGGTGTGCCTTATTATTTATGCGCTATTGTTTCAGGTGATTATTATTAGTTATGTAAATGAGACTAGGATTTCCCCCCTTGTTGCCGGGCTTTCTTGGCTGACGCCGAAGTTCGATAGTCGCCGAACTGGCTGTCTCTCCAGTCCAGAGCTGCCTTCAATCCCTTGGCGGCGGCCATTTCATTAAACTCGGTTACCTTCGGGTCGGTGTGGCCAATCGCATCCCCTTCGGCGGCAAGCTGTTGCAAAAGACCCCGTCCCATCAGTTCCACAGCGATGTTCACAATCCTCTTGTGTGTAATGAGTAACCCTAATGGAATCTTCGCTAAGGTCTCGGCCAGGGTATTGACCTCTTCCTCCAGCTTGTCGGGAGGAACTGATTTCAATACTAATCCGATGCGTTCGGCGGTCTTCCCGTCGATAGAGTTGCCTGTACCCACCATGTACTTTGCCCACTGCGGTCCTACCATGTAGGTCCACATATGGGTTGGCAGTGTCCCCATTGCTCTGGCTGCCGGAAAACCAAACTGGGCATTGTCCGCACAGATTATCATGTCAGTGTGCAGAGCGAAGTCAGTTCCGCCGGCAAGGCAGTAGCCATGAACCTGACAGATGACAAACTTGGGACAGTTCCATAACGTGTTCCACACATCAACGATACCGGTCATCATCGACTCAATGTCATGGCGAATACCCTTTCTTTTACTGAGATACTCGATTCTCTCCGGCGTGGGAGCGATGTCATAGCCCGCGGAAAAGGCACGCCCCGCCCCTTTAATAACGATAACACTGATATCTTCGTCTTGCCGTGCATCCCTCATGGCGTCCACAACCTCGTGCCTGAGCTGCAAGCTGAGTGCATTAAGCTTCTCCGGTCGGTTCAAAGTAATCCGAGCGATTCTATCCGCTTTCTCATAGGTAATCACCTGGTAGGCCATTTTGTGCTATACCTCCCTTTCAAATTTTATCTGGCAGTATGTCAATTCACCTCAGATATAACCCGGGATTTCATTCTCCCGCTGAAAAGTATAGAGATTGGCGTCACACAAGTCAAGACGGCGTCCGGTTGGTTCCAATGTCATTGCGAGGAACGGAGCGACGGGGCAATCTGGGAGGACGAAGACCTCCACCCGGATTGCTTCGCCTTCGCCTGCGGCGGATGGTCTCGCAATGACAATTATTTACTACACCAACTAAAACCGCATAGTACCCGGTATATTACCTTTTGACAAGCGCCCAGCTTTAATTTATCCTTTTATGTTGATAGGAGAAATGAATGAGAATTGTCTATAACCCCCAGGAAATAGAAAAAAAGTGGCAGCAAAAATGGGCGGAAGACCGGCTCTATGAGGTTACTGAAGATAGCTCCCGGCCCAAGTGGTATGCCCTGACCATGTTCCCTTATACTTCCGGAGACCTCCACATCGGGCACTGGTATGCCATGGCTCCGGCGGATGTCCATGCCCGCTTTAAGCGGATGCAGGGCTATAATGTGCTTCACCCCATGGGCTTTGACGCTTTTGGCCTGCCCGCCGAAAATGCTGCCATTAAGCGGGGTATCCACCCCTCTGCCTGGACGATGCAGAATATTGAAAACATGCGTCGCCAGCTCAAAAGCCTGGGGGCTATTTATGATTGGAGCCGGGAGGTGATTACCTGCCTTCCCGAATATTATCGCTGGACACAGTGGTTCTTTTTGAAGCTATACCAGCACGGACTGGCCTACCGGGCCAAGGCTCCGGTTAACTGGTGTTCCCACTGCCAGACGGTGCTGGCCAATGAGCAGGTGGTCAACGGACAGTGTGAGCGCTGTGAGACGCCGGTCGCCCGCCGTGATCTGGAGCAATGGTTCTTCCGTATCACCAGGTATGCCGATGAACTGATGCAGCATGACGGTCTGGACTGGCCGGAGCGCATCAAGATAATGCAACGGAACTGGGTGGGCAAGAGTACCGGGGCCGATATCAGCTTCGCCCTCGACCATCCCGGGGTTGCGGAAAAGGAAATTCGTGTCTTTACTACCCGTCCCGATACTATCTTCGGAGTTACCTTCATGGTGCTGGCTCCGGAGCATCCGCTGGTCGCCAGACTGACCACCCCCGACCGAAAGGCTGAGGTGGAGTCCTACATCGAGAGGTCAAGGCACCAGACGGAGATTGAACGGCTTTCCACGGAGAAGGAAAAGGATGGTGTCTTTACCGGAGCTTACGTGACCAACCGGCTGAATGGGAAAAAGGTGCCTATCTGGATTGCCGACTATGTGCTGTTGAGCTACGGTACCGGGGCGGTCATGGGCGTACCGGCACATGACGAGCGTGATTTTACTTTTGCCAGGAAGTATGGACTGCCGATTAAAGTAGTCATTTCCCCGCCCGGCTGGGAGGGAGAAGAGCTGCAGGAAGCCTATATTGAACCGGGCAATATCGTTAACTCCGGGCAGTTTAACGGGCTGCCCAACCAGCAAGGCATCGCGGCGGTCTGTGATTATATGAAGGAGCAAGGCTATGGCGGGCCGACCGTCAGCTACCGACTCCGTGATTGGCTTATCTCACGCCAGCGCTACTGGGGGGCGCCGATACCCGTCATCTATTGCCCCAACTGCGGAGCTGTCCCTGTGCCCGAAAAAGATTTGCCTGTGCTCCTGCCGGAGAATGCCGAGTTCCGCCCTACCGGTGAATCACCTCTTAAATATGTCGAGAGTTTTGTGAATACTACCTGCCCCCGCTGCGGCGGCCCGGCCAGGCGCGAGACGGATACAATGGATACCTTCATGTGCTCCTCGTGGTATTTCCTGCGCTATGCCAGCCCGCACTCCAGTGATGCTCCCTTTACCCCGGAGAAGGCCAGATACTGGCTGCCGGTCGACCTTTACACCGGTGGTGCGGAACATGCCGTGATGCATCTTTTTTACGCCCGTTTTTTCCTCAAGGCCATCCGGGATATGGGGCTGGTTGATTTTGATGAACCCTTTACGCGACTCTTTAACCAGGGGACGATTGTGGCGGAGCATCACAAAATGAGCAAATCGCGGGGGAATGTCATCACTCCCGACGATTACGTCTCCGAGCTTGGTGCCGATGCGGTGCGTACTTACCTGATGTTTGTCGGCCCGTGGGAGCAGGGTGGTGAGTGGAATGATAGTGGCCTCAGCGGTGTCAGTCGCTGGCTCAATCGGGTCTGGAACCTGGTGCTGGAAGAATACCAGCCCAAGCCAATGGATGCCTCCAGCTCGGCTAAGGCTCATATTGAGATGGAGCGACTCATCCACCAGACAATTAGAAAAGTGACCAGCGACATGGAGAGATTGCAGTTCAATACCATGATTGCGGCACTGATGGAGCTGACCAACTACCTGAGCCGGGTAAAAGAGGCGGGTCAGGTTAGTCAACCAGACTGGGATAGAACCATCGAGAGCCTCATTCTCTTGCTGGCACCAACGGCACCTCACCTCGCCGAGGAGCTATGGACACAGACAGGACACAACTATAGTATCCACAATCAAAGCTGGCCAAAATGGGATGAAGCCCTGGCGAAGGAAGAAGAGATTACACTGGTAGTGCAGGTGAACGGCAAGCTGCGCGACCGTATTACCGTCCCGGCCTCTATCAGTGAGGTTGAAGCCAAAGCAAAAGCATTCGATAGCCAGAAGGTAAAAAGTCACCTGGAGAACAAAGAGATTATCAACACGGTCTATGTGCCGGGGAGACTGGTGAATATAGTGGTAAAGTAGCAGAAAGCTGTCCATGATGAATTGCGTTAGAGGAATGAATAGTGGAACCTAGTATAGAGGAGCGCCGTGTTGCCAATGAAGCCATCTGTACACTTGTCAATATCAAACGTACCATGGCTGAACTCCTGTTAAAGCCGGCCGGTGTTCCGAGAGAAATCTACGCACAACTGCTGACTAGACGAGACGAGATCACTGGAAAGCTGCTTACCAAGAGACAAATGGCACCACTAATCCTAGAGGCCTTAGCGAGATTGCAGGATGGGCATCGCATCACCAGAGCCATAGTCAAATTGGCGTCAGAATGGACAAGCTTTCATCTTGCTGATGATGAATATGCAGCCAGAGCGACAGTCCTAAAAGCACGAGAAGTAATGGGTATTTTAGAGGCAACGGAGGCTAGTGAGCAACTTCAAAGCGAGTCGGCAAAAAGGCAAGAAGTTGCAAGGTTAGCAGAAGAGCGTTCAAAGATGTTCCGGAAAGAATCTGACCTCCTGCTGATAATGTTCGATGAAATGGCTCAATTAGATTATGACCCGCAACGGAGAGGCTTTTTACTTCAAGATCTCCTTACTCGAGCATTCAGCCTATGTGAAGTACCGGTGCAGAAAAGCTTCCAGAGAAACGAAGGTGCCGAACAGATAGATGGAGCGTTGAGACTAGAGGGCTGGCATTATTTGGTTGAATGCCGGTGGCGACGAAGACTCGCAGATATTAGGGAACTAGACGGCTTGCTAGGTCAGGTAGGACGTTCTGGTAAACAAACAATGGGACTATTTCTCTCAATAAATGGCTGGTCTGAAAATGTTCTTAGGCTGCTAAAACAGAACCCAGAGAAATCACTGGTCCTCATGGATGGTTATGATCTACGAACTTCTCTGGCTAGACAATTAGATCTCAGAGCCTTCATAATTGCCAAAGTGGCAAAGCTGAACTTGGAAGCAGAGCCGTTTTTTTCAGTTTTAGAATATCTTAAGGAGTTAGAAGACGGATTATAGTGCCGTAGGGAGCAGAGAAGTCCCTCGTCCATAAGGAGTGTAAAGAGGGGCTTCGCCCCTCTTCTTAAATCTTCCCCTTCCCTTTATGAAAGGGAAGGGGATAAAGGGGATAGGATTTAATAACTTATGAAGATAGCTTTTATCGGCGGGGGTAATATGGGGGAGGCAATGCTCTCCGCCATCCTGGAAAAGGGACTGAGCGAACCCCGGTCAATCACCGTCAGCGATGCCAACGAAGGGCGCCGTCAGTATCTTGCAGCGAAGTATGGTGTGGCGGTGACTGCTGACAACCTGCTCGCTACCCGCAAGGGCGAGGTCATTATTCTCGCCATCAAACCCCAGAATCTTGCCGAAGTCATGGCCGGATTGAGCAGGCGGTTGGATGCCGGTCAACTGGTGCTATCCATCATTGCCGGAGCCAGGATTGATACCTTAAGTCGTGGACTAAAACATTACTCTGTCGTCCGGGCGATGCCCAATATGCCGGCCCAGATTGGCCTGGGAATGACGGTATGGACGGCCACCGAAAAAGTAACCCCAGAGCAAAAAGCCTGGGCAAGCTCTATTCTCGGTGCTATCGGGAAAGAGATTAGCGTTGACGACGAAAAATACCTTGATATGGCTACGGCAGTCAGTGGCAGCGGCCCGGCTTACTTCTTCCTCTACGTTGAGCTGCTGGTTGAGGCGGCGGTAGCTCTCGGCCTTCTCCGGGCGATGGCCGAAGAGATGGTGTTACAGACCATGCTCGGCTCCGGTCAACTCATCCAGAAATCGGGCAAATCGCCGGCGGAGCTACGCCGCATGGTTACTTCTCCCGGCGGTACCACCGCCGAGGCTCTGGCTGTCTTTGAAAAAGAGGGATTGGCCAGTCTGGTGAAGCAGGCAGTGCAGGCCGCTTATGATAAGGCCAAGAAATTAGGCAACTAACCAGGCTTTTTAGTTTATTTGTTTTGGTTGGTCTGTCATTGCGAGACCATCCACCGCAAAATGATACTTCACGTTGATTATTGTCATCAAACCCACCAAAGGCAAACGGACATCTGTCTGGAATGCTTGACAAATTGTCATATTAATACTATAATTCATACAAATCATATTTCTCACTCTACCTGGAGGTATTATGAATGACAAAAATGTTTGGCGTGAGTTCAAGTGTTTTGGCTCAGCGACGATTGGCCCCAGGGGGCAGGTGGTGATACCGGCCAACGCACGCAAGGAGCTGGGTATGGAGGCAGGAACCACGCTACTGGTCTTCATGGGACCTGGCGGGAAAGGCTTGCTTCTATTCAAAGCGGATACTGTCGAAGAAATCATTAAAATGGCCAGTGAAGGACTGGTCACGGTCAGGGAACTGGTGAAGAAGCACAAACAATCTGGACTGACTGCCAGGAATACACAGGAGGTAGAGAATGCACAGGAAAATTAAGTGGGGTTTGGTATTAGTCCTGCCGGGTCTCTTATTGCTTGGCTCGATATCCTGTACGTCCCTGGGCAGTGGCAGTGAAGCAGCCCCACAGCTGGCGAAGGTAGTACGAGGTGATGTCTCCGCCAATGTTAGTGGTAGCGGTAACATCGAGGTAGCAAAAGAAATGAAGCTGGTCTTCGGTGTTGGTGGCCGGATAGATAAGATAAACGTGAAGGAAGGTGATACCGTCACTAAAGGCCAGGTGCTGGGCAAGCTTGAGACTGATACCCTGGAGATGGCGTTGAGCGAGGCCCAGATGTCCCAGACCAAAGCACAGCTGGCGTTAGTCCAGGCAGAGGCAGCGATACCTCAAGCCCAGCTAGCCCAGCAATTGGCGGCATATAACCTGGACAAATCACAGAATATCTATAAGTGGCCCGCCCTTGAGGTTGCCCAGGCGGATATGGAGATTGCACGTAATGCCGTGAAAAATGCCCAGGACAGGTTGGCTGCCGCGCCAGCAGCGGACAAACCGCAATGGGTACAAATCGTCGCTCAGGCTGAGGCAAACTTAATCCAGGTTGGTAACAAGTTAAATGCGATGCTAGCCGGTGCTGACCCGGAGGAGGTGGCAATGAAGAGATTGCAGCTAGACATCGCCAGGGAATCCGAGGAGCTAGCCCGTCAGGCACTGGCGCCCGCCGAGCAAGCGGTCAAGCTCACCGAGCAATCCCTTAAGCAGGCACAGAAGCAGCTTGACGAAGCCACTCTCACCGCACCATTTGCCGGTGTCGTTGTCGATGTCAATGCGGAAGAGAGGGATACCGTTCCACCTCCGGGAATGGCGGCGAAGACAATCATCCGCCTGGTTGACCCGGGAAGTATGGAGCTCAAGGTTCGCATTGACGAAATTGATATCGCCGGGGTAAAGCCGGGGCAAAAAGCGATTATTAAAGTGGATGCACTACCAGGTCTGCCCATCGAGGGTAAAGTCAGCTATATCTCTTTTGTCCCTACCGGGGAAACCGGTGTGGTTGGTTATGAAGTGAAGATTAGCTTCGATGTCCCCAAAGATGCGGGATTGAGGTCAGGCATGAGTGCCAGCGCTGACATTATCAACGCCGAGAGCAAGAATGTCTTGCTGATACCTGACCGGGCAATCAGGCGTAGTGGCCAGGGTAAAGCCACCGTCGAGGTGATGATTAATGGCAAGATTGAGTCACGGGCGATAGTTACCGGTATCAGCGATGGTCAACTGACTGAGGTTATCGATGGGCTCAAGGAGGGTGAGGAGGTACTGGAAAAGCGAGCCGGGTCAAAATCAGCAAGTTCAACCGGGTTCCTGGGGGGATAGTAAAAAAATGATCGAGCTGGAAAATATCACCAAGACCTACCGGATGGGCCGGGTTGAAGTTCATGCCCTGAGGGGCGTCTCCCTCTCAATTAGCCAGGGGGAGATGGTGGCTGTCATCGGCGCTTCCGGCTCGGGAAAACCCACCCTGATGAATATTATTGGCTGTCTGGATAACCCTACCTCAGGCCGGTACATATTTGAAGGGGCAGACGTCAGCCGTCTTAACGATAACCGGCTGGCTGAGATGAGGAATAAAAAGCTTGGTTTTGTCTTTCAGGATTTCAATCTCTTGTCCCGTGCCAGTGCTATTGCCAACGTAGAGTTGCCTATTATCTATAGTGGTCTTTTGCCAAAGCGGAAACAAGCCCTGGATGCTTTGGAGCGGGTCGGGCTGGCGGCAAGAGCGAACCATAAGCCTACCGAGCTATCCGGCGGCGAAAAACAGCGGGTAGCCATCGCCCGGTCACTGGTAAATAGTCCTACGGTCATTCTTGCCGATGAGCCTACCGGCAACCTGGATAGTGTTTCTGGCGCTGAAATTATTGCTATTTTTCACCGTTTGAATAAGGAAGGCATCACGGTGATAATGGTCACTCACGACATGTCCGTCGCCGCACAAACCAGGCGCACGGTTAGACTCGCCGACGGGCAGATTGTCAGCGATGGAAAGAGTGCTTGAATGGATAATTTCTTAGTCATTAGTAAGGTTAACCATGAAACTCATTGAGTCAATTATTATTGCAATACAGTCACTTCTCGCTAACAAATTGCGCTCCTCGCTGACTATGCTTGGCATCATCATCGGGGTCGGGGCGGTGATATCCCTGATGTCTATCGGCAGAGGAGCGCAAGCCGGGATTACCTCCACTTTTGAAGAGATGGGGACAAATCTGCTGACGGTAATGCCAAGCTCGCCTGATGTCGCAGGGGCGGCTAGCATGTCTGCCCAGTTTGCGCTACCCACCCTTACGTTGGACGATGCCAAGGCTCTGGAACATATCCGCTCAGTAACGACAGTCGTCCCGGTAAATGAGAATATCGTCCAAATAGTCGCTGGCACAGAAAATAAAATGGTGGTGATTCATGGAGCTACTCCCGGATATCAACAAGCCTATAATTACCCTCTAGCTTCGGGGCAGTTTATTTCGGATAGGAATGTAGCTTCGAGAGACATGGTAGTAGTACTGGGTAGCGGCGTAACTAAAGAGCTATTCGGGTCAGACAACCCTATCGGGCAAACGGTTAAGATAAAGAAACAGCGTTTTACCGTCATTGGCATTCTTGAAACTAAGGGTGGAGCGATGATGGGATTCAGCTTCGACGACGTTGTGGTGACACCGATAACTACATTTCAGAGTAAGCTGTTTACTCGTCGCACTTCCAGTGGTAAGGATGCGGTTCAATCAATCGCAGTTCAGGTTGCCAGTGCGGAAGCGATGGACCAGGTAAAAAGTGATATCGAAGATGTCTTGAGGAGACAGCATCGTCTTCGCACGGATGAGAAGAACGATTTCAGCGTTGTCAGCATGGCGCAAATATTAGACGTTTTTCAGCAGGTGACGGGGGTATTTACTATCGTGCTTGGGGCTATTGCCAGTATCTCACTGCTGGTCGGCAGTATTGGCATTATGAACATTATGCTGGTTTCCGTCACGGAACGAACCAGGGAGATAGGCATTCGGAAGGCGGTCGGAGCCAAGCGACGGGATATCTTGTTGCAATTCCTGGTGGAGGCAGCGGTACTCAGCTTTACCGGGGGTGGTATTGGTATCATCGGGGGCTGGCTCGTCTCTTTTGGCGTTTCCCAGCTAAAAATAAGCGGATTTGAGCTAAACGCTGTAGTATCCCCGGATATTGTAATTTTGGCAGTTTCAGTCTCGGTTATTATCGGTCTTGCCTCCGGTATCTACCCGGCGATGAGAGCGGCTCGATTAAATCCGATTGACGCCCTGCACTACGGGTGAGATAATAACAATCAACATGACATAAATAGCTTCGGAGGAAATCAATGAGCTGGGTTGATATTGTTATCCTGATAATAGTGGTTGTCGCTACCTTGCTTGGCTTAGGAGTCGGCTTGATAAAGGCGGTTTTGTCTCTCGCCGGGCTGGTGGTTGGTATTACTCTAGCCGGGCGCTATTATTTGCCTCTTTCGGAACGGTTAACCTTTATTCCCCAGGCGAATTTGGCTCAGGTACTTGCTTTTGTCATTATTCTGATAGCGGTCATGCTGATTGCCGGCCTGCTGGCAATGCTGCTGGGGGGACTTACCTCACTGGTGATGCTGGGCTGGGTCAACCGTCTCGGCGGTGCCGTTTTCGGATTGGTGCTGGGAGCCATACTCTGCGGGGCACTGTTGGCTCTCTGGATAAAGTTCTTTGGCCCTGAGCAGGTGACCAAATCGGACCTGGCTTCCCTTTTGCTGGACCGTTTTGCGCTGGTGATGGCTCTCCTGCCCGGCGAGTTTGATGCCGTCCGCTCCTTCTTTCGCTGAACGCCGTATTAGAGGTCACGCTGCGTAAGAAAGTAGCCGCTTCATAAAATCAGTGGAACGTCCTGCCTCACGGGCAGGCTTCACTCAAATGAGCTACAAGGAGTCTTATTATAGCCTGGATTCCAGCTTACGCTGGAATGACAGTTATTGAACGATAAAGACTATTGTGAGACGCTTAATAAGTAAAAGAGAGGGGGCGAAGCCCCCTCTCTTAAATCTCTTCCCCTTCTCCTTGTCCTTCGACGAAAAGAGATAGAAGAATCAAACCCGGCTGGAATAAGCCATGTTTGTTAGTAATCAATTCTTGGGCGTCCGGACTAGGTAGCTTTGGGGGTTTGGCCGGGGTGTAACTTCTTCCACCGGTTCAGCAGGACGTCATGGCTTTCTTTGTGAGCCGGGTCAGGAATGCAGGCATCTACCGGGCAGACTCCGGCACACCGTGAGCTATCATGGGAGCCGACGCACTCGGTGCATTTGTTAGGGTCAATGACATAAGTAGTTGACCCCTCGCTGATTGCCTGGTTGGGGCATTCCGGCTCACAGGCTCCACAGCTAATACAATCCTCGGTAATTTTAAACGCCATCCAGTGTTTCCCTCCTTAGTTTATTTCCCGAATATGGCCGATATAAATTTATACTCTAATTTGAACTCTCTTTTTGAGGGCTTTCCCCACGGCCTCAGGGACAAGGTCATCAATATAGCCACCAAGGCTGGCGACTTCTTTAAGCAGACTTGAGCTGAGGAACTGGTATTTCAGATTGGCCATGAAACAAACCAGTTCACACTCAGGGCTCAGCTTCTTATTCATCAGTGCCATTTCAAATTCCCGGTCGAAATCGGCCCCGGCTCTCAAACCTCGCACGATGGTCTGTGCTCCTACTTTCCGGACAAAGTCAACGACAAGTCCCTTAAAAAGAGCTACCTCGATGTTGGGACAGCCAGCGATGGATTGTTGTATCAGGTTGACCCTTTCCTCGGTAGTAAACATGATATTCTTGGACGGCGTGGCATACACGCCGATAATTACCTTCTCAAAAAGCTGGCTGGCTCTGAGGGCAATATCCAGATGCCCGTTGGTTATCGGGTCGAAACTACCAGGGTAAACTGCGATGGTCATGCCGTGCCCTCCTTGCAGTAAATTGCGATGCAACTATCACCATGACGGTGCTCTTTGACCCGGCTCATTGAGCCGTAGCTTGAGTTTAATGCCAGGTGTGGGGAGTGGGTTACCACTAAAACCGTATCCTTCCCAACCAATTTGGAACCGGCTAGCTGTGTCAATACATCACCTATCGATTGGTCAGCGTAAGGCGGGTCACACAAAATAATGTTGTATTCTTTGTCCAGGAATGAAAATGCCTTCGCGACGCTACAGCAGTAAATATGAGCCTGTTCTGCCAGCCTGGCATTTTCTAAATTTTCCTTAATTATAGCACAACACCCCGGCTCACGCTCAACGAAATCAACCCATGCCGCACCCCGGCTTAATGCTTCAATTCCCAAAGCCCCGCTTCCGGAGAACAGGTCAAGCACCTGTGTCCAGTCGCTGGTGATATTTTCCAGAATCGAGAAGATAGCACCTCTTACCAGCTCTGTTGCCGGGCGGGTTGGTCGCCCCGGGGCTTTGAGCCGGCGTCCCTTGGCTTCACCAGCAATAACACGCATCAATTCGTGGATTATAGCTATTTTTAACGGCGGTTGTCAATCATTATTTTGGAGATTTACCCCCTCAGCTAAATCGCTCTCGGGGCTAGCTTTTCCGGCGTGGCTTTACCTGGTTTTATCTTCCACTGTCCTTCGGTCAGACCCAGCCTTTCAAATATCTCGTCGACATAGCGCAGGTAGTACTTGTAATCAGCTAGTGTGGCGAGTGTTTCCGGCGGCAGGTGAGCCGCCACCTCAGCGTCATCTTTTAGTAGATTCAGGAAGTTCTTGTTTCCCTCCCATGATTTCATGGCGTTACGCTGTACCAGTTCATAGGCTTTCTGCCGGCTTAAACCTTTGTCAATAAGGGCCAGCATTATCCGCTGGGAGAAGACCAGTCCCCGGGTAAGCTCGACATTCTTCTTCATCCGGCGCGGATAGACTTTCAGGCCTCTCATTACCGAGGTAAACAGACTTAGCGAGTAGTCAAGCAGTAGACAGGAATCAGGCAGAATAATACGCTCGGTGGAGGAATGGCTGATGTCCCGCTCATGCCATAGGGCAATATTCTCCATCGAAGTCAGGGCATAGCCCCTCATCAGCCGGGCCATACCGCAGACTCGCTCACAAAGCTCGGGATTGCGCTTGTGGGGCATCGCCGATGAGCCAGTCTGGCCGGCCTCAAATGGCTCCTCGACTTCCCGTACCTCGGTGCGCTGAAGCCCCCTGATTTCGGTGGCGAACTTTTCCAGCGAGCTGGCAATGATGGCAATAGTCGTCATAAACTGGGCGTGACGGTCGCGCTGCAGAACCTGGTTGGATACCGGCGATGCCTCCAGGCCCAGCTTGTGGCAAGCCTTCTGTTCTACCTCCGGTGGTACCGTGGCGTAGGTGCCCACGGCTCCGGAAATCTTGCCGATGGTAATGACCTTCCTGGCCTCGTTGAGTCTTTCCAGGTTACGCCGCATCTCCTCAACCCAGAGTGCCTGCTTCAAGCCGAAGGAGATGGGTTCAGCATGGACACCGTGCGTTCTCCCCATCATCAGGGTGTATTTATGCTCGATGGCCTTTTCCGCTAAGACTGAGATTAGCTCCTTTATATCCTGGCAGAGTAAATCAGCGGCTTCAACCAGTTGGAGGCTCAAAGCGGTATCCATAACATCGCTGGAGGTGAGGCCGAGATGGACAAAGCGCGATTCTTTACCAAGACTATCAGCCACGGAACCGAGGAAAGCCGTCATATCATGGTGAGTTTCCTTGAGCAGTTCCTCCATACGTTTCAGGTTGACACGGGCGAGCTTAATCCTGGGTACTGCCGCCCTGGGGATGACACCCAGTTCAGCCCAGGCTTCACAGACGGCAATTTCAACCTCAAGCCATTTGTTAAACTTACTTTCCTCTGACCAGACCCTTTTCATGGCCGGCCGGGAATAGCGCTCAATCATCGGTTACCTCCTCTATCTCATCAACCTACCCTTAACGGTAGAGGTTTTTCAGAGAGGCGAAGCCCCCTCTCTTATTTATACTCCCCCTTCCCTTAAAAAGGGAAGGGGGACAGGGGGATAGGTTAATCAAAGAATCCCCTTAATTACTTCCCTGTCCTTGTAACTCACGGCGATACTTGTCGTAGGCGCTTCGTATTTTATCATATTTCAAGCCCAGAATCTCAGCGGCCAGATAGGCAGCATTTTTTACCCCGGCACTACCGATGGCAACGCAGGCCACCGGTATCCCGGCCGGCATCTGGACGATAGAGTAGAGGGCATCCACACCCTTTAGCTCACTGTTGGATAACGGCACGCCGATAACGGGCAGGGTTGTCCAGCTTGCCAGCACCCCCGGCAGATGAGCGGCTCCCCCGGCGGCAGCAATGATGACTTCAATCCCTCGTTCCCGTGCCGCCAGCCCGTATTGCCTGGCTTTTTCCGGAGTGCGGTGGGCGGAGATGACATTGACCTCATAGTCAATGCCAAGCTCTTTTAGTATTTCCAGGGCCGGTTGTACCGCTTCCGTATCTGATTTTGAGCCCATAACGACGCCGACTAATGGCATGTTTTCTATCTCACCCCCTGTATCCCCCTCTCCTTCAAAGGAGAGGGGGAAGAGAAGTGTTTGAAGGGGCTTAGCCCCTTCAAACTACCCCAACCAGCGCAATATCCTTCCGATAATGTGCTCCCTCAAAGCGAATTCGCCGGATATTAGCATAAACCTTTTCCCTGGCTTCGGCAATAGTTTTCCCCAGCGCCACCACTGTCAGCACTCGCCCACCGTTAGTCAACACCTGTCCATCTTGCCCATTTTTGGTTCCAGCGTGAAAAACAAGGATGTCCTTATCCAGACTGTCCAATCCGGCAATGGGCATGCCGGTTTTATAGTCGCCGGGGTAGCCGCCAGAAGCCATGACCACGCCAACGCAGGCATCATCACTCCACTTTACCTTGATTTGGTCTAGCCTGCCCTCAATTACTGCCATCATTATGTCAATCAGGTCGGTTTTGAGTCGGGGTAGTGTCACCTGGGTTTCGGGGTCACCGAAGCGGGCATTAAACTCCAGCACTTTGACTCCTTCCGGGGTAATCATCAAGCCGCCATAAAGGACGCCACGGTAAGGAGTCCCTTCTTTAGCCATCGCCCTTACTGTTGGCTCCATGATGGTAGTTTGTATGGTTTTCGCCAGGCTGGCATTGTAAAAAGAGGGCGGGCTATAGCTGCCCATACCGCCGGTATTTGGTCCCTGGTCGCCATCATTGACCCTCTTGTAGTCGCAAGCAGGCACCATTGGCACTACCGTCTTCCCGTCAGTAAAGACGAAGGTGCTCATCTCCTTGCCGGAGAGACACTCTTCAATTACCACCCGGTCACCCGCCACCCCCAATGTTTTTGACTCCATCATACTGGCCAGAGCACCGAGGGCTTCCGGGATAGATTGCGCGATAATTACGCCCTTCCCTGCTGCCAGCCCATCCGCCTTGATGACGATGGGTGGCTTTTGTTGCCGGATGTATTCTTTTGCCTGGCTGTAGCTTGAGAAGGTGACACTACGGGCAGAAGGGATACCGTATTTTTGCATCAGGTCCTTAGCGAAGGCTTTGCTGGCTTCAATCCGGGCTGCCCGTTTGGTCGGCCCAAAAATGGGGATACCAATAGTCTGAAAATGGTCAACAATACCCTCGGCCAGTGCTGCCTCCGGCCCGACGACCACCAGGTCGTTTTTCTTTTCCAGGGCTATCTTCGCCAACCCCGGAATATCAGTGGGGTTAACATTCAAGTTCCGGGCGATTTGAGCCGTGCCGGCATTGCCCGGAGCCACGTAGATTTCGGTCACTTTATGGCTCTGAGCGAGCTTCCAGACGAGAGTATGTTCTCTGGCGCCACCGCCAACAACAAGTATCTTTATCTACCTCACCCCCTGTATCCCTCTCTCCTTCAAAGGAGAGGGGGAAGGTATTATTAAAGAGAGGCGAAGCCTCTCTTTAACTCCCCTTATAACTTTTCCGAGATACCGGCTTGTCTTGACTATTATATAATACTGCTTCATCTCCATCATTATTCCAGATGGCAGCCAACTTAAAACTAAACCCGCCCCATTCGGGATGGTTTTCATTTGTGTAGACGCGTATCGTCTTGCCAGTATCCAGGATATAATCGGGGAAAGTGAACGAATGATTAGCTCTGTCCTTTAGCTTCCAACCGGTCACGTCCGCTGCTTTACCGCTAAAGTTGCGAATTTCCACGTATTCATCCGTCTCTCTAGACTTCAAACCATCAAAAAACACACTAACAATTTGAGGCATTGCCCAGAGGCCACTAGCAGAACTGCCCGTTTCGGTTTCCAATTTCTTGAAAAGGGCTTCATTCTTGACATCCGGTGGGTAAGGAGCGGCTCTAGCCATACCTGCCTTGACCATCTCAGCATTAACTGAGATGCCATCCACGTATACATACCGAAGCAGTCTACCGAACATATCCTTCTCAGAGATGTCCTTTTCAAGCCGGATAGTCTTGCCACTTACCAGCCCATCGTTGAACTTCGTGGCTTCTTCATATAGCCAGTCGCCTGACTCTGGTGTGTCGATTCCGATATACCGAACCCTTTCGGTTACGCTACCTATCTTAACCTCAATAGTGTCCCCATCAATGACCTTGGTGACTATTGCTTCGGTAGTTGTCTTTAGTGTTGCTGTGGGTGTCGGCATTGGTGTGGGTGTAGAAACAGGCGCTGGAGTAGGAGTCAGCACAGGTACAGGTTTTGGCGTCGGCGTGGGAGTCGGTGTAGGGGGAGGAACAGGCGTAGGCGTAGGAGTAGGAGTAGGTGTTGGAGTCGTTGTTGGCGTAGGAGTTCGAGTTGGAGCAGGTGTTGGTGTTATTGTCGGTGAGGTCGTTGGCCTGGATTTTGGTGCTGAAGCAGATGTTGGCTGCTGGACTGGTGCCGATTGTATTGTAGGTACTTGGGTTGGGGCACATGCTATAAGCAGTATGCTTACCAGTAAAGCTACTATGACATATGTTTTAGGTATTCTTTGCACTATTTCTTTACTCCCACTCAATCGTTGAGGGGGGTTTGGAGGTTATGTCGTAGACGACGCGGTTGACACCGGGGACTTCGTTGACGATGCGGTTGGAAACCCGTGCCAGGAAGTCATAGGGCAGGCGTGCCCAGTCCGCCGTCATGGCATCCTCACTGGTTACGGCACGCAGCGCCACCAGGTAACCATATGTGCGGTAATCGCCCATTACACCTACGCTTTTGACATCGGTGAGCACGGCGAAACTCTGCCACACCTGCCGGTAGAGCTGGGCTTTCTTAATCTCGTTCATCACGATGAAATCAGCCGAGCGCAGTATTTCCAGCTTTTCCGGAGTAACCTCACCGATAATGCGAATTGCCAGTCCCGGACCGGGAAAAGGCTGCCTCCAGACCATCTCTTCAGGCATACCCAGCTCCATCCCTAGCAGGCGTACCTCGTCCTTAAACAGAAAGCGCAGAGGCTCAATCAGCTGTAACTTCATATTAGCCGGCAGTCCGCCGACATTATGGTGGGTTTTTATCTTGGCTGAGGCACTGCTCCCCGAGGAAGCACTCTCGATGACATCCGGATAGAGAGTGCCCTGAGCCAGAAAGTCGACCTTGCCTATTTTATTCGCTTCCTCTTCAAAGACCCGGATAAACTCCTCCCCGATAACCTTGCGCTTTACCTCAGGGTCGGCAACCCCTTTTAAGCGGTTGAGGAAACGCTCAGTGGCATCGACATAGACAATACTCATCCCCAGGTTCTCGCGGAAGACCTTGAATGTTCTTTCTACTTCCTCACGGCGGAGCAGTCCGTTATTCACATAGATGCAGGTAAGCTGGTCACCAATCGCCCGGTGGATGAGGGTCGCTACCACCGCCGAATCCACTCCTCCGGAGAGGGCACAGATGACTTTACCCTTGCCCACTTGTTTTCTGATTCTGGACAGGCTCTCACTGATGAAGTTACCCATCGTCCAGTTGCCCTGGCAGCCGCATATCCGGTAGACAAAATTTTCCAGGATAGTCTTACCCTGGGGGGTATGGGCGACCTCAGGATGGAACTGGAGACCAAACATTCCTTTGTCATTGCCCATAACCGCCACCGGTGAGTTCTCGGTATAAGCCAGGGTAGTAAAACCGGGCGGCATTTCTTCGATTTTATCTCCGTGGCTCATCCAGACCGGTGGGGCATCGTCCAGACCGGCAAAGAGGGGCGAATCGGTCTGGCTCAGGTGCAGGATGGCATGACCATATTCCTGCTTCGTGCCCGGTGTCACCTGTCCGCCCAGCTGCTTGGTGATAACCTGCATGCCGTAGCAAATACCCAGTACTGGCAGGTGGCTTTCATAAATATAAGACTGAGCCAGAGGCGCTCCCGGTTGGTAAACACTGGCCGGCCCGCCGGAGAGGATAAAGCCCCTTGGTTTGAGCGGGGCTATCTTTTCCCAGGGGGTATCATAAGGCACCACCTCGCAATACACCTGGCACTCCCGTATTCGCCGGGCAATGAGCAGACTATATTGCGAGCCAAAGTCAACGACAACTATTGCCTCGCGTTCTGCAGGACTTATCGCCTTCCTGGCGGCAGCCGGCGACTCACCGGCTATCTCCTTGGCAATTTCCAGGTAGGTCGAAACCTCGATGTCGTCACTGGTGGCTACCCGACGATTGGTTTGTTCTGTTTTTTCTTCTGCTGTATCCATGTATCCAAGATTATCATTGTGCTATACTATCGTCAAGTGAGCTAACCAGATTGTTTCTCACTCAAAGGTCATTCTGAGGAGTCCCGATTCCATCGGGACGACGAAGAATCAGCTCTCGGAGGAGGATAATACGGATTCTTCGCGGAGTTCACACTGAACATAGTGAATGTGCTCAGAATGACCCCGATGAAATCGGGGTGGTACTTTTAGGACAAGGCTCTTGTTAAGGGAAGAGGGTCAGGGGGATAGGTTAATAAATAATCTCCAAGCGGCAGGTGAGGCAAAACTGGACAAGGGTTTTTTGCACATTCAACAACAGATTGAGAAGGGCATTGCAATCCTCAAGCAGGGCGGGCTGGTTGCCTTTCCTACCGATACTGTCTATGGGCTGGGGGCGGGTGCTTACCTGCCTCAGGCTGTAGAGCGGGTCTATCAGGTCAAGGCACGGCCGCGAAATATGCCCCTGCCTTTGCTGCTGGCTGATATATCACAGATAAACGAGGTGGCTGAGCCGGTGTCGCCGTTAGCCTGGCGTCTAATCCATCGCTTTCTGCCCGGCGCCCTGACACTGGTTTTACCTAAATCTAAAGCTGTCCCCGATATCCTTACCGCTGGTGGCAGTACCATTGCCATTCGTATCCCCGCCCATCCCATCCCCATCGCCCTGATTCAAGGCTTAGGGACTCCTATTGTGGGGACCAGTGCCAATCTCAGCGGGCAGCCCAGCCCACTGACGGCTGATGAGGTCTATGCCCAGCTTGGCGACAGGATAGATTTGATTATCGACGGCGGGCGGTGCCCGGGGGGTAAAGAATCGACTATTGTCGATGTCACCGGACTGGCACCTGTAATATTACGCGAAGGTGCTATATCCAGAGAAGAAATCGAGAAAATATCGAGAAAATATGTGGTAAAGTCTTATCGGCAAAAGGAGGCTAAACGATGCGTATTGCTATTGGCGGTGACCACCATAGTATAAGTTTAAAGCAGTCTATCATAAAGTGGATTACTGATGATGGACATAGCTATAAGGACTTCGGGACTTATACTGCCGACCCGGTAGATTACCCGGACATAGCTAAAAAAGTGGCTGAGGCAGTAGCCGGGGGTAATTTTGACCGTGGTATCCTGATATGCGGCACCGGTATCGGCATGTGTATTGCTGCCAACAAGGTCAATGGGATAAGAGCCGCCCAGTGTTACGATACCTTCTGCGCTGTCCGTTCCCGCCAGCATAACGATGCTAACATTATTTGTTTGGGGACGGAAGAGGCGCAACCGCAAATGCGCGAAATTGTAACTGCTTTTCTTTCCACTAAATTTGAAGGGGGCAGGCACCAACCTCGCGTAGATAAGATAAAGGCAATGGAAAGCTGACCGACCGCATTGACAAGTCTGTGCCGCCTAATTATGATAAGGGCTAAAGAGGGTAGAGAAACCGATATGCAAATAAGAAAAACATATAAAGAGATAAACCCCGAGCTACTCTATAATGAGATAAGAGACCTCACCCTGAAGCAGGGGGCAGTTGTTAGTGAAACCAGGCTGGAGACATACTCCATGCCCGATGATTCGTCGTCATTCATTTCGCGTGGCACGCTAACCTTCACGATTCAGGGTAAGTCAGGTAAGGCAGAGCAGGAATGTCTTCGGGCTCACCTTGTCGGTTCCGCCAGAAGTGAAACCAAACTAATGCTCGATACCGATGAAAAGCTTTTCCCTCAGCCAAAACTCTCGGCTCTACTGGATGACCTGGACTTTGTTCTTGGCTCTTACGAGGTCAAGCCCCGCTAAGCACCGGATAGCATACGGCAGTCTTGATGCTATTTCCCGGGTGAAATGTCTACGTAGAGGGATTCCCCCCACACTCACTAAACAATCTTAATAACCGGGCTTGATAAATTGCCTGCCGGTATGTGTGATAATCTCATAAAATGCGATTATGGAGGAGAGCGCAATGAAGAGGAGGATTATCTGGGTGGCGGTGAGTTGTTTGATGGGGCTTGCTCTGCTGGCGACCTCGTGTACTAAGGCGGTACCAACGCCGACACTTGCTTTGGAGAACACAGTCTGGGTGCTGAAGTCGTACGGCGAGTCTGGAAAGCTACAATCGGTGCTACCGTATGCAGAGGTTACGGCACTGTTTGATAGTGGTAATGGCCAGGTGACGGGTTCCGCAGGTGTCAACAGATATGGTGGTGCTTATAAACTGGATGGTAACAAGCTTATCCCCGAATCAATAGTTCTCACAGCGCTGGCGGGCCCTCAATCTCTTATGGACCAGGAAACGGAGTTCTTAAAGTCGCTTCAGGCTGCCGAAAGCTACAAGATTGAAGGTGACAAACTCACAATAACCTGCGGTAGTAAAGTCCTCATTTTCACGAAGAAGTAAGTCACTGGTGGCTGCTATCCCTGTGTAAAATAGGATGATAAAGCCGGTAAAAGCCTAGGATAGTACTGATTGTCTGTTCAGGATAATGTCTTGAGGTAAGCGTCGATAGATGCTGCCGCTCGTTTGCCGGCACCCATAGCACTGATTACGGTAGCCGCGCCGGTAACGATATCGCCGCCAGCCCAAACCTTGTCTTTCACTGTCTTGCCGCTGGCCTCGTCAGCCTTCACGGTACCCCCCCTGTTTGTTTCCAGTCCGGCAGTAGTTGCCGAAATAAGCGGGTTAGGCGTTGTGCCCAGGGCTACTATCACCACATCGACATCAATGACAAATTCACTGTTGGGTTTAACCACAGGGCGGCGCCGTCCACTTGCATCAGGCTCACCCAGCTCCATTTCATTACACTCAACACCTGTCACCCAATTCTTGTCATTGCCCAGGAATTGCTTGGGATTAGTTAAGAACTTAAACTGGATGCCCTCTTCTTCAGCATTTTCCACTTCCTCATGACGGGCGGGCATTTCGGCCTTTGACCGCCGGTAGAGAACATAGACCTCTTTGGCACCAAGCCTTAGAGCGCACCGGGCTGAATCCATAGCTACATTACCGCCACCAATGACGGCTACCTTTTTGCCGACGCTCACCGGGGTATTATATTCGGGAAACTTGTAGGCCTTCATCAAATTGACCCGGGTTAAGAATTCATTCGCCGAATAGATGCCGTTCAGATTCTCACCGGGGATATTCAAAAACATGGGCAATCCGGCGCCAGTGCCTAAGAAAACAGCGTCATAGCCATTATCCAATAGCTCATCGACAGTATCGATTTTGCCTATTACTGAGTCAAGTTTAAGCTCCACGCCAAGTGAAGCAACATATTTGACTTCACTCTGGACAATTTCCTTGGGTAATCTGAACTCGGGGATACCATAGGTTAACACGCCGCCGGCAGTATGCAATGCCTCAAACAGGGTAACGCGGTGTCCCATCTTAGCTAAAGAAGCCGCCGCGGCTAATCCGGCGGGTCCCGATCCGACTATTGCCACCCGTTTACCGCTTGGCGGCGGTGGGGCTAGCGGTAGGCTACTTTCTGATTGGTTAGCCTGAGCCCAGTCAGCGACATACCGCTCCAGGCGACCGATAGCTATCGGTGCCCCGGGCTTAGCCAGTACGCAGACCGCTTCACACTGTGTCTCCTGAGGGCAGACCCGCCCGCAGATGCCGGGCAGGCTGTTCTTATCCTTGAGTATCCTTGCGGCTTCCGGTATATTCCCGTCGCGCAAAGCCTTGATAAAGCCGGGGATGTCGATACCGACCGGGCAGCCGCCAACGCAGGGGCGTTTGGGACACTGGATACACCGGTTGGCTTCGCTCTGGGCTTGCGCCGCACTGTAACCCAGGGCAACCTCGGTAAAATTCTTCCCCCGCTCTGTGGGGTCTTGATGGGGCATAGAGACACGGTTTAAATCAAGTTTAGCCATATGTATAGAGGCTCCTGTTTAAGCACTAATGGGATGTTTTGCCTTCCATTGTTCGAAGGAAAGCTTCTCTTCGTTGAGGTAGCTACGCTGACGGGCAAAGAGTAAATCCCAGTCCACCTGGTGTCCGTCAAAATCGGGGCCATCCACGCAGGCAAACTTGGTTTGGCCGTTAATCGATACCCGGCAGCAGCCGCACATTCCCGTGCCATCGACCATTAACGAATTCAGGCTCACAATCGTTTTCACTCCAAAAGGCTCCGTGGTTTTGGAGGCGAATTTCATCATTATGCTGGGACCGATAGCAATCACCCGGTCAATGTGCTGACTTTCCAGTAGCTCTTTGAGTGGCTCGGTGACCAGCCCTTTACGGCCGTAAGAACCATCATCGGTGGTAATTATAAGCTGGTGGCTGACACGGCGCAGTTCTTCTTCCCAGAAGATTAAATTTTTATTGCGTGCCCCCAGAATGGTAATAACCTTATTCCCCTTCTCCTTCAGAGCGCGGGCAATAGGCATTATGGTGGCCACGGCGAAACCGCCGGCAACGCAGATTACGGTGCCGAACTTCTCGATATGGGTCGGTAAGCCCAGTGGGCCTACAAAATCAGTCACGGAATCGCCAGCCTGCAGCGTGGCTAGCTGGTGAGTTGTCGTGCCTACTTCCATGAAGACGATGGTAACCGACCCCGCTTCACGGTCCCAGTCGGCGATAGTGAGGGGGATACGTTCCCCTTTCTCATCCACGCGGAGCATTATGAACTGTCCGGGCTGAGCTTTTCGGGCTACGTCGGGTGCCGCAATCTTAAGGAGGTGGATATTAGGCACCAAGTCTTGTTTAAATATTATCTTATACAAATCAGGATTTAGCTTACCAAACAGCAGGGTGCATTGTCAAGACCGTGCTGGTCTATAGGATTAGTGACACAAAAGAACTGCTACGGGTTATTGTTAGACCGGCAGTCGTTAATCTGGTTTCGTAGTGTTGTGGCGGCCTGCCGTGCCGCCACGGCAAAATCCTTGCCCCGTGAGGCGTAGATAATTTGCCGTGACGAGTTGATAATTGCCTTCTCTCCCCGGGCGTCGACCCCGTAACGAATGGTTAAAGCCAGGTCTCCGCCTTGGGCACCGATACCCGGTATCAAGAGGGGCATATCGGGGTGATTTTGCCGAATCAACCTTAGTTCCTCGGGGTAGGTAGCTCCGACGACTAACCCGATGTTGCCATGCTTGTTCCACTGGCTGGCTTTCAGGGCGACTATTTCAAACAGGGGGCGTTTCTTATTATCTACCTCACAGAGGAGGGACTGGAAATCAACGGCGCCGGGGTTCGATGTCCGGCAGAGGATAAGTATCCCCTTATCATGGTACTGTATAAACGGCTCCAGTGAATCAAAACCAAGGTAGGGGCTGACCGTGCTGGCATCGAACTTGAAGTAAGTAAATATAGCTTCGGCATAGGCTTTAGCGGTATTACCGATATCGCCCCGCTTGGCATCGGCTATTACAGGGATATTTTCAGGTATGTAGTCCACCGTGCTCTTCAGGGCTTCGAATCCCTCGGCTCCCCGAGTTTCATAGAAGGCGAAGTTGGGTTTATAGGCACATACCAGGTCGGCGGTGGCATCGATAATCGCCTTGTTGAATTCAAAGATGCCTGTTTTAGCAGGCATCATAGCCGGGTCGGGGTCAAGTCCGACACAAAGCAAACTCTTATTCTGACGGACTGCATTTGTCAGTTTGTCAATAAAGTTCATTAAACAATCCATGAATAAAGTTTGGCTGCGAGTAGTTCGATAATACCAGTCGCTACAGCCAGCGTCAAGCGTCGTCAGTTTGACAGTGGGGGAGCTATATCTATATTATATTAGGATATTAGGTAAGGCAGGTACGCAAAGATGGGCAGTGTTTATTTGATAGATGTCACCAACCGTGATGGGGTGCAGACCGCCCGGCTGGGTCTTTCTAAGCTGGCTAAGACCATGCTTAACCTGTATTTGAATGAAATGGGGGTTTATCAAAGCGAGTTTGGCTTCCCAACGACCCGGCACGAGTCCCATTACCTCAGGGCAAATCTTAAATTGCAGGAAATGGGTGTTTTAAAGCCTATCCGTCTGTCAGGGTGGATACGGGCGACAGTTGAGGATGTGGAACAGAGTTTTAAATTGGTGCCGGAAATCAAGATGCTTAATCTTTCCATCTCTACTTCCAACCAGATGATTAACGGTAAGTTTCAGGGTAGAAAAGGCGAGCAGGATATCTTGAATATGGCTACAGAGTCTATCGACGCCGCCAAAGCTAACGGTGCTGAAATCGTTGGCATCAATGCTGAGGATGCCTCGCGGACTGAGATTGAATATCTGCTCCGTTTTGCCTTTGCGGCTAAGGAGCATGGAGCCGATAGGTTCCGCTATTGCGATACGCTGGGCTATGATAACCCCTTTACTATCTATGAGAGTTGTAAGAGGCTGGCTGAGGAGGTGGGGATGCCCATCGAGCTTCATTGCCATGATGACCTGGGTTTGGCAGTGGCTAATTCTGTGGCTGGAGCCATGGGCGTTATCGATGGCGGGCAGGATGCCTACATCAACACGACGGTCAATGGTATTGGTGAAAGAGCCGGCAATGCTGACCTGGTGGCGGTAATTTTGGCACTTAAAAAGTCCAAGGGTCTGGCTAAGAAGTATAAATTTGGTCAGCCGATTCACCTATCCAAGGCGTGGAAGATTTGTAAATATGCCAGCTATGCTTTTAATGTTCCCATCCCGATAAATCAACCGGGCGTGGGGGCTAATGCCTTTGCTCATGCTTCCGGTATCCACGCCGATGGAGTGCTGAAAGACCCGCAAAACTACGAGCTATATGATTTTAAGGAACTGGGTCGTGGGGAGCCGGAGATGGTGGAGACGGGCAGAGAGATATCTTCAGGGCAGTATAGCGGCATATCCGGGTTCCGTCATATTATGGGTAAAATGGAAATAAACTTTGAAAACAGGGGTGATGCAGAAGATATCCTGGAGCTGGTTCGATACGCCAATGTGCTGGCTCAGAAGCCCCTGGTGACTGCCGAATTGCGTTTTATTGCTCAGTATCCGGAGATTGCCCGGGAGCTGCTAACTATGACACCGCTGGCTAAAACGGACTAAGCTCTTTCCCCACATGACACTATTGAGCTAAGGTGCTAATTAAAGGTGGTTAAATGATTTCCTCTCCTTCGACGGGAGAGGATTAAGCTTGCCCTGAGCTTGTCGAAGGGGTGAGGGTGATAATTCTTTTGTCTACCCCTCACTTCCTTCTCTCTCTCAAGGGGAGAGAAATGTTTTTGATCGTCTACTTTTTCAGCTTGCTAATAATGGCGTCAGCCATCTCAGAAGTTCCCACGGCAGTTAGGGCATTACGGTCGGGTGTCATGTCATAGGTGACTGATTTGCCTTCAGCCATAACGGCGGCTACGGCGGCTTCCAGCCTGTCGGCGGCGGCTTTCTCGTTGATATAGCGCAGCATCAAGATACCGGAGAGGATGGTCGCCACCGGGTTCACCTTGTTCAAGCCGGTATATTTGGGGGCACTGCCGTGAGTCGGTTCGAAAACGGCAAGCTCGGTACCAATGTTGGCTCCCGGGGCTACCCCTAGCCCACCGACCAGTCCGGCACAGAGGTCGGAGACAATATCCCCGTAAAGATTAGGCAGCACCAGGACATCGAACTGCTGGGGCCGCTGCACCAGTTGGGCACAAAGGTTATCTATAATTACATCCTCGAAGGCAATGTCGGGATAAGATTTCGCTACATCACGAGCAACTTCAAGGAACAGACCATCCGAATACTTCATGATGTTGGCTTTATGGATAGCGCTGACCTTTTTCCGGCCGTTAGCCCGGGCATAATCAAAAGCGAATTTAACAATTCGGCGGCTGCCCGTCACCGAGATTAATTTAATAGAGATGCCGGAGTCCTGGGGCACTTTTTCCTTAGTGTTCTGCCCGATAAAATCAAGCAGTTTTTTGGCCTCAGGAGAATCCTTGGCGAACTCGATGCCGGCGTAAAGGTCTTCGGTGTTTTCTCTGACGATGATGATGTCGACATTTTCATAGTGTGCCGGGATACCCGCGTAGCTGCGGCAGGGACGTAGGCAGGCATAGAGGTCTAGCATCTGGCGCAGGGCGACATTAACACTGCGAAAGCCGGTGCCTACCGGTGTGGTGGTGGGTCCCTTGAGGGCGATTTTGTTTTTCCGGATTGAATCCAGAAGACGCTCGGGTAGGAGACTGCCCTCTTGCTTCAGAGCGGTCTCGCCGGCGTTAATCACCTCCCACTGAAACTGGACGCCAGTAGCTTCCAGCACGCGCCGGGCGGCTTCAACAACCTCCGGACCGATGCCATCACCGGGGATTAATGTAATGGTATGTTTCACTATAGTTACCTCCGGTTATTATCTATAATCTTCAGGTCTAGTTTAGAGGTTGTTCGTCAACCTCACCCCCTTAATCCCCCTCTCCTTGAGAAGGACAGGGGGATAGGTTTCCAAGTGAGAAAGCCTTTAGTTCGTATTCCTTAACAGGCTTAAATAAGCACTATTTCTCTTGCGGAACAACAAAGCCCTTGTGATTTTTGATGTAGGGGATGAGTCCGCCTTCATTCAGAATATGGAGCATGATTTCCGGCATGCTGCCGAAATGAAGTTCTGCCCCATTAGTCAGGTCGTGAATCTTCCCCTGTGCCAGGTCTACCTCAAGCTCGTCTCCATCATTGATGCGGTCGGTATCACAGATAAGCACCGGCAGGCCGACATTAATGGCGTTGCGGAAGAAGATGCGGGCGGATGATTTGGCAAGAATGGCGCTGACCCCGGCCATCTTGATGACTATAGGGGCGTGTTCCCGGCTGGAGCCAAGCCCGAAGTTCTTGCCTCCCACCACAAAATCGCCCTTTTTCACGCGTTGGGCAAAGGTAGGGTCGGCATCTTCAAGCACATGCTTGGCTAATTCAGGCAAGTTGCTGCGCAGATGGAGCAATCTGCCCGGCACGATATGGTCGGTGGAAATATCATCTCCGAACTTAAAAGCTTTACCTTTTAGCATCTATAAATTCTCTCACACAATTTAACTTTTCTCGGACCTTATCCCAAAAGGAACTCTCTGGGGTCGGTGATTTCGCCGCGGATAGCAGTAGCTGCGGCCGTTGCCGGGCTGCCCAGGTAAACAAAGGCTTCCGGATTTCCCATGCGACCTTTGAAATTGCGGTTTGATGTGGCTAAACAGGTCTCGCCATCGCCGAGAACGCCTTCGTGTGCCCCGAGGCAGGCGGCACAGCCGGGTGGGACAACGGCGGCTCCGGCCTCGACCAGGGGAGTAATATAGCCGGCAGCTATAGCTGCCAGTAAAATCTTTTGGGAAGCCGGGGCGACGATGAGCCGGGTACGGGGATGCCGCTTCTGTCCCTTCAGGAAACTGGCGGCCAGAGCAAGGTCCTCCAAACGGCCGTTGGTGCAGGTGCCGATAAAAACCTGGTCGATTTTAGTGCCCTTTAGTTCTCTGGCTAGAGCCGTATTATCGACAGTGTGAGGCTTAGCCACCGTTGGTTCAAGGGTAGTCGCATTGATTGTAATTGTCGCCTCATAGATAGCATCAGGGTCGGGCTGTATTGGAATATAGCATTCGCCTCTGCCCTGTTCCTTCAGGTAGTTCTGGGTCATAGTATCCGAAGGGAAGAGACCAACCTTGGCGCCGGCTTCAACCGCCATATTGGAGATGGTAAGACGTTCAAAGACGGGCATAGTGGCAATGGCTCTACCACCAAACTCCAGGGATTTGTAAGTGGCGCCGTCAGCCCCGATTTGCCCGATGATATGCAGGATAAGGTCTTTAGCGTAGACACCCGGACCAAAACGACCGTTAACCACTATCTTGATTGTTTCCGGTACGCGGAACCAGGTTTTGCCTAGAGCCATGCCGATGGCGATATCACTTGCCCCCATGCCCGTGGCAAAGGCACCCAGGGCACCCGCTGTACAGGTATGAGAATCGGAGCCAACGATAATATCACCGGGATTAGCCAGGGATTCGGCTACAAGCTGGTGGCAGACTCCCTGACCGATATCGCTGAGTTGAAGCCCCTTTTCCCGGGCAAAACTTCTGAGGAAGATATGGTCGTTAGAAAGTTCCCGAATCGGGCTGGGTACCGCATGGTCGATGAAGACGTAAGTTTTTGCGGTATCGAAAATGGTATCGAGATTGGTCTCCTTGTATTGCCGGAAAGTCAAGGGGCCGATGCTATCCTGGACAAAGACGAGGTCCAGCCGGGCGATAACGATATTACCGGCGCGGGCATCGCTATCAGACTTGTTACTGAGTATTTTTTCGGCTAAAGTTTTTCCCATAGGTTTTAACTATATCATAACATTTGGGGGTTGTCACCTGTATTCGGCTCAGCCGGGAGCCCCCACTTCATATCGAGATTGTTTATTAACCCTTCGGGCTATAGCACTTTAAGGTAAACCTCACCCCCTTAATCCCCCTCTCCTTGAGACAGGAGAGGGGGAAGAGATTTTAGAGAGGGGCTTCGCCCCTCTCTTCTTACACTCCCCCTTCCCTTATTAAGGGAAGGGGGCAGGGGGATAGGTTACTAACCAGACATATCTTCCGTTGACTTCACTAACTGGCGCTGTTAAGATTGAGTTAGAGGTAGAATGAGTCGTGACAGAACAACTTGCTCGTCTTGCTTTATTTCCATTAAATAGCGGGGTTAATAATCAGGGTCACCTGGTAATCGGTGGCTGTGATACTGTTGAGCTTGCCGCCGGGTTTGGCACGCCGCTATATCTCTTTGATGAGCTTAGCCTGCGTCAGAAGTGTGCCGAGTTTAAAACCGAATTTGGTCAGCGTTATGCTGATACTAGGGTTATCTATGCCTGTAAAGCCTTTATCAATCAGGCGCTGGCGCTGCTCCTTAAGGAGGAGGGTCTGGGGCTGGATGTTGTTTCAGGTGGGGAACTGGGTATTGCCCAATCGGCCGGTTTTCCTCTAGATAAGGTCTATTTCCACGGTAACAATAAGTCCGCCGAGGAACTCAGCCTGGCTCTGGATTGGGGCGTCGGTCGTATCGTGGTAGACAATTTTCACGAGCTTGAAATGCTCAACAGGATAGCCGCGGAAAAGGGCAAAAAACAGGATATATTGCTGCGCCTGACTCCCGGGGTGGACCCGCATACTCACCAGTATATTACTACCGGCACTATCGATAGTAAGTTCGGTTTCTCTCAGGCTAGCGGTGAAGAGGCGATAACCACCGCCATGTCTCTAGCTAACCTGAATCTGGTTGGTTTGCACTGTCACATCGGCTCTCTCATTTCTGAGATTGAGCCTTATCGGCAGGCGATTGATTTTATGCTTAACTTTGCTGCTGAAATGAAGCAGAAGCACGGTTTTGAGCTTAAGGAATTGAGTGTCGGTGGTGGGTTCGCTATCCAGTATACCCTGGATGCCCCGTTGGTACCCATCTCCGCCTATGCCGAGGTGATAACATCCAGTATTATCAGCCGGTGTCAGGCACTGGGGATGTCCTTGCCACGACTGGTTATCGAGCCGGGTAGGTCGATAGTGGGGCGGGCGGGGGTAGCCCTGTATGAGGTGGGAGCTATAAAAGATATACCCGGCGTCAGGTGCTATGTCTCGGTGGATGGTGGCATGGGGGATAACATCCGTCCGGCTCTTTACGAGGCTAAATATGAGGCGGTAGTTGCTAACAAAATGAGAGACAGGACAGCCGGTAAATTTACTATTGCCGGCAAGTTTTGTGAGTCGGGAGATATTCTAATCAGAGACATCGCCTTGCCTCAACCGACGCCTGGTGATATTCTGGCTGTTCCCGGTTGTGGGGCTTATTGCGTGCCTATGGCCAGCAACTATAATGCCTTCTTTTTACCGGCGATTGCGTTGGTTAAAGAGGGTAAGGCACGCCTGATTCGGCGTCGGCAAACCTTGGCAGACCTGACCAGTTGCGATATGGTTTAAACGGAGAAACGGAGTTTTAGGATGTGGTCGGTAATCGGTCAAAAGAAAGCGGTATCCTTACTTCAGCGTAGTCTGGAGAAGGACTCGCTGGCGCATGCCTATCTTTTTGTCGGTCCGGCTCACGTCGGTAAGATGACTCTGGCATTAGACCTGGCGAAGGTGTTGAATTGTCCGGAGGCAGAACCTCCCTGCGGGCAGTGCTCTGCCTGTAACAAAATAGCTGAAGCCAGGCACGCTGATGTCCAGATTATCGGCTTGAGTCATAATGAGGCTGGCGAAGCAGGATCCCGGATGGAAATCAGTATCGACCAGATTCGGCAAATCCAGCACTCAGTCAGTCTGCCACCCTTTGAGGGCAGGTATCGGGTGTTTATTATCGAAGGGGCGGAGCTTCTCTCTACGGAGGCGGCTAATTGTTTACTGAAAACCCTGGAAGAGCCGGTTGGTAAGGTAGTCTTCGTCTTGTTGACGACCAATGAGCGGCTTCTGCCGGTGACGGTTATTTCCCGGTGTCAGCGAGTGGAGTTGCTGCCTGTAGCGGTTAGTGAGGTAGAGTCAGCCCTTAGTAGTAATTGGGGCGTTGCCCCCGAAAAAGCCAGGCTGCTGGCGGCACTCTCTCATGGCTGCCTGGGTTGGGCAGTAAGCGCCCGTGACGACCATCAGCTGCAGAAGCGGACTGAGCACCTGGGTGAGCTGCTTAATATGGTTAGTGCCGATGACGAGGAGCGTTTTGCTTATGCGGCTAAGTTAGCCACTCAGTTTAGCCGGGATAGAGAATCGGTTCAGGAGAGACTGAATTTGTGGCTGGACTGGTGGCATGACCTGCTAATGGTGAAGGTCGGCTCCAGTGCTCACATTACCAATGTTGACCAGCTAACCATGCTTGTTGACAGGGCGCAGGGTTACCATCTGGTTCAAATAAAGGACTTTATTAATAGTATCAGGGCAGCCGGGGAGCAGCTCAAGCAGAATGCCAACCCCCGGCTGGTGCTGGAGGTGTTGATGCTTAGTCTGCCTGAGGGGGCAAGACGCAGCCAGCCAAGTCCGGCTGCCCGAGTTGAGGTGAATTAATGGCTGAGATTGTTGGTGTAAGATTCAAAAAGAGCGGTAAGGTTTATTATTTTAATCCGGTAGAGATTGTTCTGGAGGTAAATGACCATGTCATCGTCGAGACCGCCCGCGGTCTGGAGATGGGACAGGTGGTCATTGTTCCCCAGCAGGTAGTGGCGAGTGAAGTGGTCGAGCCGTTAAAGCCGGTATTGCGCAAGGCGACGCCTGAGGATGTTGAGCGTGCTCGGGCATTTGAGGCTAAGGAAATAGAAGCTCTGGCTGAATGTAGTAAGCTGATTGCTCAACTACACCTGCCTATGAAGCTGCTATCGGCGGAGTATAATTTTGATGGCAGTCGCCTTACCCTTTACTTTAGTGCCGCGGAGAGAGTTGATTTTCGTGAGCTGGTTCGTCAGTTGTCGAATCGTTTGCGGGTACGGGTGGAACTGCGGCAAATGGGGCCGCGGGATGAAGCCAAGCTGCTCGGCGGCTGTGGCCGCTGTGGGCGGTCGCTCTGTTGTAGCACTTTTTTGGGCGAGTTTGCCCCGGTTTCGATTAGAATGGCGAAGGAACAGAATTTGCCCCTTAACCCGATGAAAATATCCGGTTGTTGTGGTCGCTTGATGTGTTGCCTGGGCTATGAAAGTGAGTATTACCGTGAGATGAAGGCGAAGTTACCCAAGTATGGTCAGCGGGTGTCCACTGCCATGGGGGCGGCCAAGGTATTGGGCAGTAATCCATTAAAGGAAACGGTATTGGTTGAACTGGAGAACCAGACGAGTGTGGAACTACCCCTTGGCCAGATTACTATTACCGATGAGAATCCGTCTAAGCCGAGGAAGACAGACAAGGACAACTCAAAGTAGGGAGATTGTTTAGTCCGGGGATTAAAGAGGATAATTTTGACCAGTAGCCTGCTGATACCATCTTTTGCGGAAGAAAGGATACTGGAGGCGCAGGGCTACCGCCATATTGCGGGTATTGATGAGGTGGGGCGGGGTGCTCTGGCCGGCCCGGTAGCTGCCGCGGCAGTTATTCTACCACTTCGTATCAAGGCGGGCTGGCTTGAGCTGGTCAGGGACAGTAAGCAGTTAAGTCCTGAAAAGCGAGAAGTCTTGTCCCTCCATATCCATAGAGTAGCCGTTTCCATCGGTATTGGCATGGTCCCTTCTGAAGTAATAGATAAACGCGGCATAGTTAAGGCAACCCACCTGGCGATGAGACTGGCGATAAAGCAGCTTTCACCGCCTGCCGAGACTCTGCTTATAGACTATCTGCACCTTCCGGGGGTTAAGTTGCCTCAAAAGGGTGTTACCGACGGTGATAGCTTGTGTATCTCTATCGCCTGCGCCTCGATTGTGGCTAAGGTAGCAAGAGACCGCCTGATGGTAGAGATGGACAAAACTTATTATGGTTACGGATTAGCGAAGCACAAGGGCTACGGTACCGAAGAACATTTAGCTTGTCTGCAACGCCTTGGACCCTGCCCTATACATCGCCAATCCTTCAGCCCGGTTAGGGATATGATAGAGCGATGAAACGCCGAGAGACCGGTATCCAGGGTGAAAAACTGGCTCAGGACTTCCTGAAGAAGCGTGGTTACCGCATAGTAGAAACTAACTACCGCTGCCCTCCCGGCGAAATCGATATCGTCGCGCGGCATCAAGATTTCCTGGTCTTCGTTGAGGTCAGAACCAAAACAAGCCTGGCGTTCGGCAGTCCGCAAGAGTCGATTACACCTGCCAAGCAAGAAAGAATGAGGGCGGCTGCCTACCACTATCAGCAAACGCATGACAGTCTGCCACTGCTGTGGCGTATCGATGTCGTGGCAGTAGAGCTAAACCGGCAAGGGGAGACACGCATCGAGCTTATTGAAAATGCGGTAGGTGAAGAGTGAATCTCCTCTTTGTCATTGCGAGCGGAGCGAAGCAATCCGTATAAATCTTTGAGATTGCTTCGGATACTTTAACCGTCAGCCGGGCTGTGCTAAAATACTGGACTGCCGGTTGGGAAAAGACGTCCAACTTTTTATTCTGGCAGTCCCATCATTATGAATATGGCTTTATCACCGGATAAATCACCTCAAATATTACGCATTATCGATGCCAGCCTGAATCGGGTGGGTGAGGGGTTGCGGTTCCTCGAAGAAATTGCCCGCATGCTCCTCGATGATGCGGGACTTACCGAGGAGCTAAAGACCCTGCGCCACGATTTAATCAGGGGTGATGCTTCTTTTCAGGCACGGCTTCTGCAGTCGCGGGACTCGGCAGGTGATGTTGGCGTTGATATTGAAGTCTCCGGGGAGGAGAAGGGGAAAGAACTTCCCATCTTGCTGGTGGCTAACGCCCGGCGGGTGCAGGAATCACTCAGGGTTCTCGAAGAGTTGGCGAAACTGCCAGGTTTGCCTCCCGGATTCGATTCTGACAAATTCAAGCACGCCCGTTTCAAACTCTACACCATAGAGCAAGAACTGATGTCCCGGTTGCTCCAGCAGGGGCGACAAGAAAAGGGGCAGTAAGTAAATACATGAGCGGAAGTTAGAAAAAAGACTGGAACGGGCAGAAGACAATACCTCTCGGCTTTAATGCGGTATTTTTGGATTGAGTGAGCTAAGCGGTGATGGTAACGAAACTGGAATTGACTGACGGTCATGTATTACTCCGTCCTTACCGGCTGAGCGATATAGAGCGGCTTTATGAAGCAGCTCGTGAGTCTATCTCTGAGGTTTCAGTGTGGTTGCAGTGGTGTCAGACTGGCTATTCTCTTAAGGACAGCCGGGAGTGGGTGGGCACACGCGCCGAGGCTTGGGAAAAAGAAACCTCCTATGATTTCACAATGGTTGACCCCGGAGACGGTAGCTACCTCGGTGGTTGCGGTCTGAATGGCATCAGTCACGAGCATAAATTTGCCAGTCTGGGTTACTGGGTGAGGACCAGCCGGACGAGGCGGGGTGTGGCTACGGCAGCTACCCGGCTTTTGGCCCGCTTTGGCTTTAAAGAACTCAAGTTGAATAGAATTGAGATAGTGGTGGCTACTCCGAATATAGCCAGTCAGCGTGTAGCTGAGAAAGCCGGTGCCACACGGGAAGGCGTCTTGAGAAACCGGCTGGTTGTAGGCGATAAAGTCTATGATGCGGCAATGTTCTCCTTAAGCCCGCAGGACTTGTCCTGAGCTTGTCGCAGGATAGCATTTAGCCGCTCAAGAATGGCCTAACTTAGCGCTCCAGTAAAACAACAAGGAGGGGACATGTCCCCTCCTTGTGAGCAATATCGAGAGCCGACTCCTAAATGAACAATGGCACCATTACTAAAGTAATGGTGCTGAGTAGTTTCACCAGAACGTGTAACGATGGGCCGGCGGTGTCTTTAAGCGGGTCGCCAATGGTGTCGCCGACGACTGCCGCCGCGTGAGCCGGGGTCTTCTTGCCGAGGACGTTGCCATTCTCATCTTTGAGTTGGCCGTCTTCAATCATCTTCTTGGCATTGTCCCAGGCGCCGCCGCCGTTGTTCATGAATGATGCCATCATGATGCCAACGATAGTACCGACCATCAGGAAAGCCGCTACTACCATCGGAGCATCGAATCCGAGTAGCTTGAACCCTACGCCCACGACAATGGGGCTTAACACTACCAGCAACCCCGGAGCCACCATCTCTTTCAGTCCAGCAGCGGCGGTAATGTCCACTGCTTTGCCGTAGTCCGGCTTATGGGGCGCCGAACCCTTCTTGGGATTAAGAATCTCAGGGTCGGCACGGAACTGGCGACGGACCTCTTCGATAATCTTGCCCGCTGTCTTGCCGACTGCTCTGATAGCCATGGAACTGAACAGGAAGACCAGCATTGCGGCCAGAATAGCGCCGACGAAGACCTCAATGCGGGCGATATCAACCACGGTGTACTTGCCTGACTCGCCGAATTTAATGAAGGAGACGCGGTCCAGGTAAGCCTGGAACAACAGGAAGGCGGCCAGACCGGCGGAGACCATGGCATAACCCTTGGTCAGGGCTTTGGTCGTGTTGCCCACAGCGTCCAGACGGTCGGTAATCTTGCGTACTGCTTCTCCGGCGCCCGACATTTCGTTGATGCCGTTGGCGTTGTCGGTGATGGGACCGAAAGTATCCATTGATAGTACGTAGGGGCAGGTCATCAGCATGCCCATGGTCGCTACTGCGGTGCCGAACGCCCCCGCGCCATGCACTCCGCTCTGTTCGCCGAACCAGAAGGCCAGCAGCAGTGAAGCGCCGATAATCAGAGCTGTGGATAAAGTGGTCTCGAAGCCGACGGCCAGACCAGCAATCATATTGGTCGCCGGGCCGGTCTTGGAGGCTTCGGCGATTTCCTTCACCGGACGATAACGTGACTCGGTGTAGTACTGGGTGACGAAGACCACCACGACGCTGGCGGCAATGCCCACCAGACCGGCGGCGAAGAGCCACAGGTTACCTAGCATGTAATAGACTGTGATAAACAGCCCTACCACAGAAAGGGCAATGGCGACAAAGTAGCCACGGTTTAGCGCCGCCATGGCGCTCTCGTTTTCCTTTGCTTTAACGGTCATGATGCCAATCATGCTGGCAATCATGCCAAAACCACGGACTGCCAGCGGGAACAGAATCCAGGAGATATTCTTGGTGGCTATATAGGCAGCGATACCGAGAATCATCGCTCCGATGTTTTCCGCCGCCGTCGATTCAAACAGGTCGGCGCCACGTCCGGCGCAGTCACCCACATTATCCCCGACCAGGTCAGCGATGACGGCCGGGTTACGCGGGTCATCTTCCGGAATACCGGCTTCGATCTTACCGACAAGGTCGGCGCCCACATCGGCGGCCTTGGTATAGATACCACCGCCGAGTTGGGCAAACAGGGCGACGAAACTGGCGCCAAAGCCAAAGCCCACGATGAGATGCGGAGCAATCTCCGGCTTGCTGTTGCCACCAAAGGCGAAGAAGATAACCGTCACACCGATAAGGCTGAGGGCGGTAATAAGGAAACCCGCTACCGCGCCGCCGCGCAGGGCCACGTTTACCGCTTCGGTGAGGCTCCGCTGGGCCGCCGCAGCGCAACGTACATTGGACTTGACGGCAATGTACATCCCAACGAAACCGGCGATTCCAGAGCATATCGCTCCTACCAGGAACGCCACCGAGGTCCGCCAGCCGATTTCCATGCCGCTAAGACCTGCTTCGTTGCCACCCAACACCGCCACCAGAATGCCGATAACGATGGCCAGTATCACCGAAAAGATGGAGATGGTGGTGTACTGCCGTTTCAGGAACGCCCAGGCTCCCTGGAAAATCATGTCTCCGATTTCCTTCATCTTGGGCGTGCCGGTGTCACGACTGAGCACATTTCTGGCAAGCCAGATGACAAAGAGCACCGTGAGTACCCCGGAGATGGGTACAATCCAGAACAATGGTGGCATATCTTTCTTTTCCCTCCTTAACTAGACTTATTTAGTCTTTGTTTGCTAACAAAAGCTTCTCTATAAGGCGGTTTTAAAGCAAGTATATTTCAGAAGCAGGAAGTATTCTAGCAGAATTATTGCCTTCCCGCAACCAGCACTGTAACTTCCGTTGTTACCTCTTCATTATTTTACCTGGGGAGTTAACCGCGCAGGAAGGGATTCATCCGGCGCTCGTTGCCGATAGTGCTTTGCGGACCGTGACCGGGGTAAACAATAGTGCTCTCGGGTAATACCATAAGCTTGGTATGGATGCCGTTCAGTAGCTGAGCATAGCTGCCCCCCGGCATATCCGTGCGACCGATGCTGAGGTTAAACAGGGTGTCACCACTGAAGACAACTCCCTCCCCAAGGAGGCAAATACCACCAGGTGTGTGGCCGGGCGTGTGCAGAACCCGGAAACGCAGATCGCCGATATCCAGGCTATCGCCATCTTTAAGCAACTGGTCGGGGGCAGGTGGCGACGGAAAAGCAAAACCGAATAATGGATTGACGGGGCGTTTTGCCTGGAGACCCCCGGCATCATCGGCATGAATAGCTACCCTGGCACCGGTGGCTTCCCTGGTTTCTTTCAGGGCACCGACATGGTCGAAGTGGGCGTGGGTTAACACGATGAACTTAACCTCAAGCCCTAAATCTTCCACCTTCTGCAAAATCTCATCAGCTTCAGCTCCGGGGTCGATGATTATGCCCTCTTTGTTAGATTCAGCTCCCACCAGATAACAGTTGGAAGCAAAGGGGCCTAATTCAAGCTTGGCTAGAATCATTTTACCTGCCTGTTCTCCCTATTTAATAATGAAGTGCAGCTTAATCCTTGCTGAGGGAAGGACTTGATAACGATTTCACATTTTACCATTAAACAAAGTTCGCCACAAGAATACAGGTTGTTTAGTCAGGGAATTAAAAGGGGCGAATCCATATTCTTCGACAAAGAGAGTAATACTCAGGGTGTTAAAGAGGGGCGTCAGCCCCCTCTTGTTTGCATAGTCACAATACACACCATTTAGCCTTCCGTATATGGGTGTGAGATGAAGACTTATCTTGACTATGACGACATAGAGTTGATGGAGCGGAATGCCAGTTGCCTCCGTGACAGGTTGCTTATCAGGCTGCTGTTTCATCTGGGTTGCCGAGTTTCAGAGGCCTTGGCGCTTAAGGTCAGCGATATAGACTTCGAGAGAGCCACAGTGACAGTTCTGCATCTCAAAACGCGCATTAAGATATTCTGCCCGAAGTGCAAAGCGAGACTAGCTAAGAAGCATCAATTCTGCCCTGTCTGCGGTGAGGAGGTCGATCAGGCTACTAAGCGTCAGCAAGAACAGCGACGCATAAGAGCGTTACCTGTTGACAACTCCACCCTGTTGATTCTGAAGGACTATCTAAGTAATCGACCAGCCAGCAGCGGTGTTTCAGACCTTATCTTTCGTTTGAACCGGCATAGAGCCTGGCAGATAGTGAGAAACTGTGCTTTAAGGGCCGGTATTCCAAACCTGATTAATCCAGAAACCGGAAGATTAAGAGGTGTCAGCCCTCATCGTTTGAGGGACGCTTTTAGCGTACATGCAATGAAGCTGGATGATTCCGGCGATGGTCTAAGGCTGCTTCAGGAGCACCTGGGACATGCAAATTTCAACACTACAGCTAAATATCGTAAAATCGCCGGTGATGAACACCGCTCGTGGTATGATCAGCTTTGGCATGCCGATGAGAAATACCAAAAGTAACATAACAAGCAAATGTGACATCGTGAAACCTGGACTTTCGTGAGTATAAGACCTTCGAGGGCGTGATTGAGAGTCTACCTTATTTATTTTATTGATGAGGTCTATAAATCGGAGGTTGCATTCGGCGCTTGCTAATCTGCTACCGAAAGAGTTTGGTGAGCCACCGAGTATTAACCCAGATAAGGAAGCACCACACCAGATTCTACTCAGCGTCCCTGTCAAACTAATGCGGTGCAGTCCACTTTCCTAAGTTGGTTACCGTCGTAGACTGACCATCAATCAACTTACCCCGGCTCAGATTCGGATTCTTCAAGAATAGCAGCGAGACCATTGATAGGCTTGCCCACGATGCCAGTCTGGGCTGCGAGAATAGCCGCATGGGTGCGGCTGCGTGCCTGCAGCTTGTCGATAACATTTCGGACATGCTTCTTGGTAGTGTCCAGGGTGATACCCAGGATTGCGGCGATTATCTTATTCGAGTCTCCGTTGCCCATGAGTCTGAGCACATCGACTTCCCTGGCAGTGAGGTGAGCCGCCTCAGTCGTGCGTTCAGCAAGCGTCTTCCGTCCATTTTGAATCAGGTCGTCCACGGCCTTGCGCAGTAATCCCGTCGCCATCTGCATGCCACCCTCGCTCACTCGATGGATGCTCTGCAGCAGCGTTTCCGGCGTCATGTCCTTGAGAAAGATGTATCCCCCCGCACCCGCCTGGATGGCATCGATGATATTGGAATTATTGTCTGCTACTGCCTTGACCGGCTGTCACGTGACCCGGTACACGGCGTCATAATCATCGAGGAACTAGAAAAGCATCACGTTACACTTGAAGCCGTGACTGAGACGGTAGACAGCTCGGAAGTTGGCAAGCTGATAAGCTATATCAGGGGCTTTGCCTCAAAGCTCGAAGCCTCAAAGATACGTGAGCGCACAATGCGAGGCAAGCGTGCCAGGGCCAAGGAAGGGCGAGTATCTGGCGGCTTCCACAACACTTACGGTTATGACTACATACCAGTTAGCCAGAAGAATGGCGGCGGGCGGCGTGTCATAAACGAAAATGAGGCTAAGTGGGTAAATCAGATGTTCCAGTGGCTAGTCGATGACGGATTGACTACCGGTGCTATCAGGGATAGGCTAATAGCATCAAGTGCTCCTACCAAAAAGGGTAAGCCCTGGTGCCGGGGTGCTGTTATTGCCATTGCTAAGAACCCTGCGTATGCCGGTAAGACCTATGCCTTTACCAGTGTAAAACACCGGACGCGCCAAAAGCCACAAGAAGAATGGATTGAGCTACCAGGTATTACACCGGCGATTATTTCTCAGGAAATATTTGATGCGGCCCAAAAGCAACTACAGATAAACCGTGACAAGGCTAGCCGCAATAATACAAAGCGGGAATACCTGTTACGCAGTCATGTCAGATGCCGTCAGTGTGGATATGCCTATGCGGGCGGTGCTCGTGGTAACAAAAGGGCGGACGGAAGCCACCAAAGAATTTATCTATGTGGCGCCAGGTCACGAGATAAATATCTACTGCAGAGATGTGGTAATAAAGTCTGGAGTGCGGACAAACTAGAGTCTTTGGTATGGACAAAGCTGGAAGAATACCTGAGCACACCAGAACTGATAGTCAGTGAGCTTGAAAAACAGCGCCAGGACGCTAACCAGCTGGGCGTATTTGAGTCTCAATTGCATGATGTAGAACGGCAACTAAAGGCAGTTGACCGTGAGCAGCACCAATTACTACAGTGGGCATTAAAAGGCTTCCCGGAAAGCCAGGTAGAAGCGGAAAACAAACGGCTAAACAAGTCACGGGAAACGCTTAAAGCTCAGATAACAGAGCTAGAGACGCAAATTAAGGCTAGCCAGGACGCCGTTATCAGCATACCAAAGCTGGAGCAATTCATTGAGCGGATGCAAGGCCGGCTATCCGCTCTAGACTTTGAAGGTAAGCGCAAGGCGTTAGATATGCTCGGTATCACAGCGTGGCTTGACGGTGAGGCTGTAGAAGTAACCGGCGTGATAGATACTGAGAGTGTGATTGTGACTACGCCCTCTTGTAGTATCTTTCCCCCTCTCATTAAAAAAAGGTTGTATCATAAGTGCTGTTTTTAACTCTTTTTGTCATTCCCGCGCAAGTGGGAATCCAGAAATCGTGCCTCAATATATCAATGTGGATCCCGATGAAAATCAGGATGACGACTTTTGATACAAAGCCTTAAAAAGGAGGGGGGGATTAAGGGGGTAAGGTTCTAAACACACCATTTGAATGATTACGCTTTAACCTTTGACATTGCACAATCTGTTGCCTATAATGAGGTCGACTATTATGCTGGAGGGAGTAACCTTGGTTGAGCGAGACGAATCCATCAGAATCGCCGCCGAGCGGGCGTTGGTTAATCAACATGTTAAAGAGCGTCTGGATATGTTGGACCAGCGTTTGGATAATATCGATACTATGGTGAGCGCCGTTGCTGAACGGGTGATGAGCCAGCTCATTACAATCAATACCACTTGTCCTCATTGCGGCAGAGACGTTGAAATTGCTATCGTGAGCGCTCAGAAACCAAAACGGTAACGCTGACGAGGTTGCCGCTGACAGAAAGCCACCTTGATTATGTCCTGGTTATCCTGTAAAATCTCTAGGTAGTGGGCGGTTAGCCCAGTTGGTTAGAGCACTGCGTTGACATCGCAGAGGTCAGTGGTTCGAGCCCACTACCGCCCACCATAGGGTAATATTTTTGCCTTCCCTTTAAGTTTTTGTCAGGAAATGAAGAGCAAAGATATGTCCGTTATAGGCTATCGGTACCATTATCATTCTGGTTTTGACGATTTTATTAGTTTTGACATTCGTCAGCCTGACCTCAAGTTCGCTGGCTAGCATCTTCTCTGAAGCATTTCCATAAGCGGTAATGACAGCCTGCTGGTCCTCTTCCACTATATCGGCAAGCGGCGCCTCTGTATCTGCCCATTCTTTTGACGACTTGTAGCCAAGCAAATCAGCGAATTTCTTGTTGCAGGCTTTGTGAGTATCATCCAGATAGACATATATCGCTTGTGGTGATTTCTCCATGATAGGTTTCAGTTGTTCCGTGATGCCTTTAATAAGCTCTTCATGATGCTGTTCTTGCATCATATTAACACTCTCCTGATTTTTTTCATCAGCTCGGGCGACAGGGGTGTAAACTACTCCCCGGAATACTGCTACTTTTTCTTGGCAGGGGCTTTCTTTTCCGGCTGCGGAGCAGGTTTATCGACATATAGCTCCGGATGGTGGGTTCTGCAGGTCTTACACATGTTCGTAACCTCCTGTTTATTCAGTGGATATTCATATTGTATAGCCCCGAACATAACAAAGTCCTTAAATCCGTTAGTTAAATCTTACAAAACTGTAACGTTTCCCAGGATGCGGTGCTTGCCTTATTGGAGTTGGTGGCTAATGAGCAGCTCGCTACAGGGGAAAGCGAACTTCTAAACTTGGGCAAGATGCGGAGTCCGTTTAACGATTTTGCAAGCCACGTCATCGTTGTTTCAAGAAGAAGCGAGAGTTTCACCCGACCTTACCCTCAAATAACTGGCAGATGCTGAAAAGATTAAGATGTATTATACTATTCTCATACTAAATGGCTCTATGGGGGAGCCGGTAAGGATTTTGTCCTTTCCTGCATCACTGCTGAAGGAAAAGGGGAGATAGAGGGTTAAGGTTGACAAGTATTTTACTTATTGGTGGTGCCCGTAGTGGCAAGAGTCGTTTTGCCCAGGAGCTTGCCCTGAGGTCAGGTAAACCGGTACTCTTTGTGGCTACGGCTGAGGCTGGTGATGAAGAAATGCGTCAGCGTATTGAGGAGCACCGTAAGGCGAGGCCGCCTGACTGGAGCACCCTGGAGGTTACCAGCCATGTCGGCAGCCGGATTTCCGGGGCAATCGGCGGAGCCCAGGTGGTCATTGTTGACTGTATTACCCTGCTGGTTAACAATGTTTTCAGTCAATGTGCTGACCAGACTGATGGGCATATCGATGCTCCCCTGGTCGAGCGAGCGGTTACCGGTGAGGTTGCCGAGCTGATACAGTGCTTTAACCGCTTTGAGGCTCGCTTTATTGTGGTGACTAACGAGGTTGGTATGGGTTTGGTGCCAGATAACCAGATGGGACGGTTGTATCGTGATTTGTTGGGGAAGGCGAACCATCTCCTGGCAGAGCAAGCTAGCGAAGTCTACCTGATGGTTGCCGGCTTACCGGTTAGGATAAAGCCCGCCGGCTATTTGGGCCGATGAAGAGGTTGTTTAACAATATCAGATAGGTCGGCTTGTGAGTTAGACCCTGCCGTGATAAACTAGGATAAGATTGGGGGTTAAGCAACAATAAATGGCACTATTTATTACTTTTGAGGGGGGAGAAGGGAGTGGCAAGACTCTCCAGGCCTGGGGGCTATCCCGCAGGTTATCCCGGCTGGATATTCCGGTAGTGCTGACCCGTGAACCCGGGGGAACAATACTGGGTCAGAAGGTTAGGCATTTGTTAAAGCAAGCTCAAAATACCAATATATCACCATTGACTGAGCTACTGATGTTTAATGCTTCTCGCTCCCAGTTGGTAAAAGAGGTCATCCAACCTGGCTTGCAAGGTGGCAAGGTCATTATCTGCGACCGCTATGCTGATTCCACTATTGCCTACCAAGGTTACGGGCGGGGATTGGATTTGGCAGTGGTACAGTCTATAAATAATGTTGCTACTGGTGGGCTGAAACCAGATCTGACTGTCTTGCTGGATATATCAGTCAGGGAGGGGCTTGCCCGTAAAATGCCCCTGAGGCATGACCGTTTTGAGCAGGAAAACATGGCTTTCCACCAGAGGGTGCGGGCAGGCTATCTCAAGCTGGCGGCGGCTGAACCTCAACGCTGGCTGGTGGTGGATGCGGGCCAGCCTAAAACCATGATAAAGGAAATTATCTGGCAACGGGTGAGCCAGCTACTCCCCGGGCAAAGCGGCTGACTGGCAGGCGAGACTGTTTACTAAACGGATTACCAAAGGCAAAGCCTCTTCTATAAATCGTTTCCTCTAAAGCTAGCGGCTGACTTTAGTTAACTGCCAGTTAATCCAGGCCTGGTTTTCCGGGTTGTTAAAGTCATAGTTTACGATGATATTGTGTGACTGCTCTTCGTGGAGAAGCCAGTTGCTAAACGCCCTGGACCTAAGCACCTGCATCGTGCTGTCATCAATCTCCCGGGCCGCGGCTTTTTCCGAAACCATGAAAAGCAGATACTGGCTCGTGTCAGGCGCTGTCGGGTCAACTGCCACTGCATCACTGACTGCTCCAACACCCAGGGCAAAGATAGTATTGTCATAAGGGAGAACACCACGCGGGAACCAGCCTGTATCACCGCCGTTGTCACTGGTCTGGGTATCCAGCGATACCTCGCGGGCAACAACTGTAAAGCTCTCTCCGGCCTGTATTCTTGCCTTTGCATTGGTGGCATTTGCGGAGTTTGCTAATACAATGACATTGAGATGAACCTGCTCGGCTATTGTAGGTACCCTTTGGGCAAGATACTGCTGAAGCTTGGCGGCTAGCATATTGGTGAGGGTCATTTCTTTGTATTCGGTGTCGGAGAGTCCGCTAACGTTAAGCTGCTGACGATACCAGGTGTTGAATTCACTCTCGGTAAGGTATCTGCCCGTCAAATTATCGGTCACATTGCCAGTGACGTTTGCAGAGCTTGCCCTGTAGAGCAGCTCACCATCCATCTCCTCAGGGGTAACCGCTATCCCGAAGGTCGGCGCCATTATTTTGATAATCTGTTCGTCAACCAGTTGTTGAAGTATAGTCACTGGATCACCACCCGCCAGCTTCGCTCTCTTGAGATAATAGCTCATGTCAATAACCGTTTTGTCCACCGTAAGTACAGGTTGTTTAAAAGGCGCCATCCGGGCCTGATAATAAAGGGGGACGGCTATAATCAGAATCAGGGCGACAATCACCGCAGCAATGATAATGACACTGGTTCGCCTGCTATTTCGGCCTGCACCGGTAGTTTCTGAACTGGCTTTCCTCTCTCCAATTCTGTCGATGTTCTTTTTAGAACGTTTTGGCATTTTACTAAATTCCGATCATCTTAGACTTTATGCTAATGATTGCCCTGGCTGGTTTAGCCTGGGGGAGTGCTGATGCCCTGTTTCTTTTTCTCGATACGTATTGCCATCAGACGCTCCTTCGCTTTGGCACGACGCTCTTTGTATTCTGCCTCAGCTATCTCTCCGGCATCGAAACTATCATCAAGTCTTGCAAGCCGCTCCATAAGAACTTCTTCTTCAATATCGGTTGTGCTCCCCTCCGTACCGGTTCCCACGGGCGTGACGGTAACTCCACGGCGCTTCAGCCTGGGATAGATAACCGCAAATACAACTCCAAGGGCCAGAATGACTAGCAAGACCAATTGCCAGGATATCCCGTTCTGTAATGTTGTGTTGGGCGACGACGGGTTGGACGAAGTATCGGCTGAAAAGGCTGCTTGAGAAATATTAAGTGAGATGTCGAGTTTCTGCCCTTTCTGCAGGTTACTACCGATTAAATAGAGATAGGTTGTACCTTGAGGGCTTTGGAAAGTCGTTTGGGTCAGCATTGTGCTCTTTGCCACAATACCATTTTGTGGCACCAGAATACTTAAACTCGGTGTTGGATAGTCGACCGTCCTGTCAATAGCAGCATCACTTCCCTGGTAGGATAAGCTGTAGTAGAAACTTATCGAACTTGCCCCCGGAACTATCGGGAGTGTATACGTAACAATGCCGGTTTCAGAGAAGACCGAAATTCCGGTGTCCGCCGAGAAGTCGGTGGCTCCTTCAGGCAGCGTGAAATGGGCCGTAGCCTGCGTGCTATCGCTGGCCGAGCCAATGTAGGTGCTATTACCCGAGTTGTTGACCCTCCATGTCTCCATGACGTTGAGAACCCCTGGACTAGTGGGCACTATTATCATATGGCCGGCGGAGATTTTAACTGCCGTATCGCTGTTCGTCGTCTCATAAACCTTCAACTCGGCTGACTGGGTGGCATTGCTGGTAGTCAAGTAAATTATATCGGATGTATACGGAACACCCTTGTAAGTAACGTATAAATCATATGAATAAGTCGCGTTAGTTGTGAGTCCACTGAATTGGAAATTACCCTGGGTATCCGTGACCGTCGTTTGCTGGTCTGAAGGTGCGAAGTCCATATAGGTGGTCAGTGTTACTTCAAGCCCGTCGACAGGACCACCGCCGGCTGTGCCATTGACGACTTTTCCTGTGATTGCCGGCTCGCCGGCAGCCAATGCCGGAGCTGTCCAGTACATCGTGCCGAGTACCACGGCTATAAGAAAGGTAATGACTAGTCTCAATGCCTTGTGCAAATGTGTTCCCTCGCTTTCTTCTTTATAAATCTCCCGGACGGGCCGTTTCTCCATTTTAGATACAACGGAAAAAGAAATTATTAAGCCGATGACTCTTAAGTCAGCGTTATTGTAACATCTTCCCTTGATTATAACATACTGCTATTAGCTGTTCATTAAGCAATTGTTAATAATCCTCAGTATGGAATATAGACATTTGTTTTTGGCAAGTAAAAAGGGGACCGGCTTCGGCAATCTAATTGGGTACCACCCCAGGTAAAAAATATACCTCAGTTCACATCTTTTCTCTTCCTCCT
>Ga0082335_1000940_pt1 | contig 67652 bp, 58 predicted proteins | sample Subgrocontami58m_FD_72375 | JGI IMG/M metagenome (GOLD analysis project Ga0082335, IMG submission 72375) | Subsurface groundwater microbial communities from S. Glens Falls, New York, USA - GMW37 contaminated, 5.8 m (SPADES assembly) (version 2) ... | reverse complement strand
ACCTAAAATAAATTTTTTCATAATTTTATTTTATCAAATCTTCTAAATTAACGCCAAGCGCCTTAGTATTTTTCGCCATAGTCTAAATTTTAATTTTTCGCTGAATGTAAAACTTGGCGGGCACGATTGCCGGAACTTTGAACCAAGAAAGTGGCTCAAATTCGAGAATATTGATAAAAGTATACAAGAATTGCGGGCTATGTTCAAAGTTCATCCGGAGTGGTTTGAAACACCGAAACCGAAATCAGACAAGGGAAAAAATATACTTACCTACTCGATAGAGTAATCTATTTGTATGCCAAATCCCAACACTTACCCAATGCTTCAAACAATTTTGGCATTTGTTTCTCGAAATCGTCTTTAGTAATTCCATCTCCAGCGGACTTGGCCTGATTTAATTTGTCTGGGCCGGACATTGTTTTTACATCGGCGGCGGTCTTTTGCCATGTCGTAGGGTAATATTCCTCAAGGCTCGCCGCCGATGATTCATGGAACTGGCCGCTAGTTTGTAAGTTTGCGTGACTATTCAAAAAATTGTCGCGTTGAGTTGTATCGGTTTGATTATCAACAAAAATAACTGTTGTATCTTTGTATATGCTGGTTTCAAGTGGCTTGAAAATCTGCGTGATTGCGCTAAATGAACGTTGCGCCTGCAACATATCGCCATCAGCAGGGACAACCTGAATATAGGGTTTTTCTGGGTAATGTCGGGCAATCACTTTTGTCAAAAATTCCAGCTCGCTTCTGCCTTCCACGACCAGAAAGTTTTTTGGTAAAAGAAGATCGGCGGGGCTTCCACCCAGCAAATCATAGACAATATATTTTTTCTCGTAAGATTGTATTGGCGTAATACTTGTCTTCTTATCCGTTTTTTCAACCTTAAAAATAACTTGTCCGTTCACATCATCCGATATCAGAACGGACGAGTGTGTATTGAGAAAAATCTGATCCCCGCTATTCGAAAGATCCAAAAGTGCATTTTTTAACTTCCTCTGTGCTGTGGGGTGTAAATGTAATTCCCCCTCGTCAATAAAAAATAGAAAGTATTTACTTGTTTCCTCATGCTCGCGCCGAAAGTTAGCATATGTCTGAATAATTGCTAACATCAATGCCCTTTGCATTCCATCGCCTTTCTCTGCCGCACTTGTATATACGCCATCGTCAATTTCGGCCTCAAAATTCTTTAGCAAATCCTCAAACAGGGGTGCGGTAACGCTGAATACCACTTTTTCACAATCGGGAAATTGTTTTATAAGATATGCCTTTACCTGCCCGCTCAGATTTTCCAATTCCACATGAACACGAGAGCTGGGATCGGTAAAAAGTTCCTCAAACTTTTTCTTAAATTCTGCGTATTTTTCATCTTGCTCCAATATTGCCGCCAAAACACCGGAAAGCATATTGCCGATCGGGGTGTTGGTTTTGAATTTCGTGAAATCCATTGGGTTGAACAGCGTGCTCACATATTCAAACGAGGGCAGAAAATCATTTAATGCACTATCAAAACCTGCGGGATTCTTTTTCTCCTCTCCATTTATTATCAAAGTCCGCTTTTTTGGATCTGTTGCACTCGTTCGTCTTACGGTAATTACATCACTTTCTCCAATAAGACCTGTGATTTTTGTCTTATTAGTTTCGTTCTTCATTTTTTGAGAACCTTCTTTGGCTCCTGTAAATTCAATCTCAACGGAAACTTCTTCATCCTGCGAAGCTCCGCGGAAACGTATTACATCTAAACCCTCTCCTTTTCTCGGCCCAGAAAAGAACCAATCTAGGGCTTCAAAGAAATTTGTCTTGCCGTGATTATTCTGCCCAACAAAGACATTGAAACTAGACGGGTTTATTTCTGCCTCCTTGATTGAACGAAAATTTTTAACTTTTATCTTTGAAATCTGCATATACTTACGAAGCTATCTCAAAAATCTTTTTCACCAATCCCGTCCGCGCGTAAAATGCGCGGGTTATTGGTCGACGTTCTCCGGTGTGCGGATTCACGCCACCAGTTCCTTTCGTTCGTGCCTGTATCCACTTTCCGTCTTTTCCTGTTAAAGCTCCAAAACCCTCTTTGATTAGTTTTGCGCGGATAAAATCATAATCAGCTTTTATTTCTTTAATCATTTCATCATCCTCGGCAAAGTCCAAACTCGCAACGCGGATCAATTTTGAACCCTTTGCATTTTTGCCATCCCATTGTACCGCGCAAAAAACAATGGTTTTGAGTTTTGCCCAAACGTGACTTTCAAAAAACGAATGAGCCTTCAGTTCTTCGGGGTTTATCATTGTGATTGCCATCGTTTCTTTTGGTACTAGCACACCGCCAACTTGGTGAAACGCAACAGATTTTAATTCATAGGTAAGCCCGTTCGGTGCTTTTGATATATTGGTTTGAAGTCCGGCCAAGCGTTCCAAAACAAGACCTTTCCAGCCCTTGTTTTGCTTTCCAGTTTCGTAAGTCGTAATACTATGCTCCAAGGCCAGCTTTCTTAAATCTTGACCAACATACTTCTTCAAATTTTTTATCGCAACGGCGCGGGTAATTATTTTCATACTTTTTTAGCAAATTTATTTTTCAAATTGCGATCCAATTCTTCAAATCGCTTTATTGATACGTCCAAATACTTCGGTTCGGTATCAACGCCGATAAAATGTCGTCCCAAAAGATAGGCGGCAACTCCGGTCGTTGAGCTCCCCGTGAATGGATCAAGAATCAAGTCGCCCTTGTTGGTTGAGGCAAGCACAATTCTTTTTAGCAAATCTTCCGGCTTTTGTGTCGGGTGCTTACCAAATTTCTTTTCTACGGTTTTTGGCGTTCCCATTGCCCAAACCGAACGCATTTGCAGGCCGGGTTTCTTTAACTGATCTTCCGGCCAGTTACCGTTTTTCAATAAATCGTAATTAAAAATATGTTTTGCGTTTTTATCTTTGCGCGCCCAGATTAAGGTTTCGTGGCTCGCGGTAAAATAACGGCAACTTAAATTCGGCGATGCGTTCGGTTTGAACCAAGCAACATCATTGAGAATGTGGTATCCGAGCGATTGTAAAGCATGACCACATTGATAAATTGAATGGTAAGTGCCGCTAACCCAAAGGGTGCCATGCGGTTTCAAAACTCTGCGACAGGCTTCCATCCATTTATAATGAAAATCGTAATCATCTTTAAAACCTTTACTCTTGTCCCAATCTCCCTTGTTTACGCTCACCATTCGTCCTGCGTGAACGGTAATACCTCCATTTGAAAGATTATATGGAGGATCGGCAAAAACCATATCAACGGAGTTTTCTGGAAGCTCGGCCAACAAATCCAAACAGTTGGCGTGGTAGAGCTTAAATTTTGGTTTTTCGTAATATGATTGCATATCCGCCTTATTTTACCTTGGTTCAAAGTTGGTAATCTGGCGGAGGCGAGAGGATTCGAACCTCTGATAGAGTTTCCCCTATACTTGCTTTCCAAGCAAGCGCACTAGACCGCTATGCGACGCCTCCGAATTTAATCCTGTTATTTTACCTTAGATTGCGTAACTTTTCAATAAAACTAAGTTCTCATTCCGCGGAGGATCCTTATCCTTTCTTCAACCGGCGGATGCGTCATGAATAATTTGGTCAGCCAATTATTCTCGGATTTACCCTTGAAGGGATTTGAGATGAATAGGTGCGCCGTGGCATTGTGAGCCGTACGCATAGGCACATGGTCCTGGGCTATTTTTTCTAAAGCATTGGCCAGCCCGTCAGGATACCTCGTAAGCAGAGCGCCGGAAGCATCCGCCAGGAACTCTCTTTTTCTTGAAACTGACAACTGGACCAGAGTAGCCGCAAGAGGAGCAAGGATCGCGGCAATCAGACCGATTATCAGGATTAACGCATTCCCGCGGTTATCATCATCTCCGCGCCCCCAAAAGCTCATTCTCAGGAACCAGTCAGCCAGAATAGCAATGACTCCGGACAAAACAACTACAACCGACATGACTAAAATATCCCGATTGCCGACATGGGATAATTCATGCGCCAGCACCCCTTCCAGTTCCTCATTCTGCAGTTTGTCCAATGCGCCCCTGGTTACGGCGATAGAAGCATTCTTTGGATTACGGCCTGTGGCAAAGGCGTTGATCTGGTTTGATTCGATAATATAAATTTTAGGCACAGGCAGGCCCGCCGTTATGCAGAGATTCTCAACCATCCTGTACAGGTAAAGGTTGTCCTCCCTTTTTACCTGTTTGGCGCCGGACATGGATAAGGCAATTTTATCCGAATACCAATAAGATGCCCCGTTCATGACCAGACTTAAAGCGACAGCACCATATAATATCCCGGGGGTATTATAGGTATAGCTAAAGATCCATCCTAATCCGATGATCAGAATGAAAAACAGGCCAAGCAAAAGCCAAGTCTTTCGGATATTTGAATCTTTTTGGGCATACAGATTAGGCATGGATGGATTGATTAGAAATTGACCTTAACCGGTTCACGTTCAGCTTCAGAGCCAAGCTGGAAGAATTCCTCCTTTTTAAAGCCGAATATATTGGCAACCGCATTAGTCGGGAATTGTTCGATCTGAGTATTCAAGGCCATCACATTCGTATTATAGAATCTGCGGGCAGCCTGTATCTTGTTCTCGGTATCGGACAGCTCGTCCTGCAGTTTGGCAAAGCTTTCCACGGCTCTTAACTGCGGATAAGCCTCAGCCAGGGCGAACAAGTTCTTCAAGGCTCCGGATAGCATATCTTCGGCCTTGGCATGTTCACCGACAGTCTTGGCACCCATGGCCGCTGAACGGGCCTGGATGACCGCGTCAAGAGTTTGCCTTTCATGAGCCGCATAACCTTTCACGGTTTCAACCAGATTCGGAATAAGGTCGTATCGGCGCTTTAGCTGGACATCTATATCAGACCAGGCTTCCTTGACCCGGTTGCGCGACCGGACAAGCATATTAAATACCCCCACAAACCAGAGAACTAAAACGACCAGAATTACCAGCAAAATGATCGGTGTTGTCATGTATCTATATTAATAGAATCCGCATGAAAATTCAATTATCACGCAAGTCTTGATAAACACTGTTTATTTAGCTATGAATTATATCAGATCCTATACATTTGGAGGTGCGGTGAGAAAACTGACCATATTGCTAGCTGTTTTTTTAACGTTTTGCGCATCCGCCGCTAAGGCCCAATATGAGGAGATACCCCTCCGCCCCGGTTTGAAGATCTGGTCCACTTCGGCTCCGGCCGCTCCGGATCTTATCGATATGCTTTCCGAATATGACAATCCCCGTTTTGCATGGACCAACTCCCGCAGATTCGTAAGCGGAATTAAATTCTATCAGAGCCAGCTGATGATCCCGCCCCATCCTATGGTGGAGAGCAACTCTTACGCTAATCTGCTCAGCAGAAATGTGTTTTGGATAATCAATAAGAGGCTGGAGAAAGAAATAGCCATCGAAGTTGGGGCGATAAAAACCCACAACTGCCACACGACTTTTGATGAGATAAACCGCGCCGCGGACGAAATAGTCGAAATCGCACTCCGGGTTTATGAAGCCGGCGGGATGCTCCACTACCTGGACATTGATACCTCATTCGGCGTTTGCGGATACAACTATAAGCAGGCTGGAATAATAACAGCCCGCTGGTCAATGCTCGTCGAGAGCCGTTTGAATAAAAAACTGCAGGAGATGAAAAAGATAAACCCTTATCTAAAGACTGTACCGGTAAAATTCAGGGATATTGAAGCCTATCCATTCAAGCCGATAGAAGAACATCTCGCGTACATAGATAAATTCAATGCCGAACGGGCAGCCCGGGATTATGGGCCTATGGATGCTTACTTCCTTGATATCAATCATAAACTTGTGAAAGACAGCGATCTAGTCAGAGATGTTAATACATTCATATATTTCATGCATGATCGAAATATAAAAGTAGGCCTTATCATGAACGGAGAGGATCCGAAGTCGCTTTTAGAGAATAACGATCTTAGCTATCTTAGATCGGCCAATGAAAGACTGGCAAGATTCAAAGAGTTAGGCTTGCTGGAAAAAATAGATATACTCATGGTTCAAAGCTGGGCAGCCCGCTTTAAAGAAGATCCCACTGAATCCGATCGAAGAGATATTCCCGCCAACGTTCCCGAGGATGCAATTACCCATACTAATTTTTTGCTCCACACGCTAAGGTGCATCGCAGGAACAGAAGATTGCGGTATTTACCCCGCACCCCCTAAATAAAAAAACCGGCTCCGGAGAGCCGATTTTTTAATTTCATTAATAGTCCATTCCACCCATGCCTCCCATTGGCGGCATTCCCCCGCCTTTGTTTCCCTTTTCTTCCGGAATATCCGTTACCACGGCTTCGGTAGTCAGGATCATTGACGCAACCGATACGGCATTAGCCAGAGATGTTTTTACGACTTTAAGAGGATCAATGATGCCTTCTTTTATCATATCCACATATTCGCCGTTAGCGGCATCGTAACCCATGCCGTTCCCTAGTCGGAGAACCTGGGACGAAACCTCATTCGAATCTTTGCCGGCATTCTCGGCAATAGCCCGCAGGGGTTTTTCCAGAACGGTCCTGATTATATTCCAGCCTTTCGGCTCATCGCCGACAGTATCGCTGAAATCTTTGGCAATAACTTTGTTCATTTCTTTAGCGGCCTCAAATAGCGCCACGCCCCCGCCGGAGACAATGCCCTCTTCAAGAGCAGCCCTGGTGGCTGAGACGGCATCTTCTATCCTGAACTTCTTTTCTTTGAGTTCGGTTTCTGTTGCCGCTCCGACTTTAATCACGGCAACTCCGCCTGACAGCTTGCCCACTCTTTCCTGTAATTTTTCCTTATCAAAATCTGAAGTGGATTTAGCAACTTGGGATTTTAATTGGGCAACCCTCTTGTCAATGTCGGTTTTCTTGCCTTTGCCTCCGACAATAGTCGTGTTTTCTTTTCCGGCAACGATGCGATGCGCCCTGCCCAGCATTGAAAGCTCAACACTCTCGAGCTTCATGCCTTTTTCTTCCGATATAACCTGGCCTCCGGTAACAACAGCGATATCATCGAGCATTTCTTTTTTTCTGTCGCCAAAACCCGGAGCCTTTATGGCCAAAGCGGAGAATGTGCCTCTGAGCTTATTGACTACCAAAGTCGCCAGAGCATCGCCGTCCAGATCCTCGGCAATTATCACCAGTTCACGTTTGCCGGCTTTGGATAATTTTTCCAAAAGCGGAACAATGTCATGAATGGACGATATCTTCTTATCAGTTATTAATATCAAAGCATCTTCATAGACAGCCTCCATTCTCTCAGTATTGGTGACCATATAAGCCGAAACATAGCCTCTGTCGATCTGCATGCCTTCTACTAATTCTTTGGTCATTTCGGTCGATTGCGATTCTTCAACCGTAACCACGCCGTCTTTGCCAACTTCCTTGAACACATCAGCAATAAGCTTGCCTATCTCCGGATCATTAGCCGAGATGGAAGCCACTTCTTTTATCTTTTCGTAGCCAGTTACTTCTTTTTTGCTTTTATTCAAATAGTTAAAAACCCATTCAACGGCTTTATCCATGCCCCTTTTTAGGACAATTGGGTTCGCCCCGGAATTAACGGCGCTGAATCCTTCAGCCACGATAGCCTGGGCCAGAACCGTAGCCGTGGTTGTGCCGTCTCCGGCAATGTCATTCGTTTTTGAAGCGACTTCCTTTACCAGCTCGGCTCCGATATTTTCAAATCTATCCTTAAGTTCTATTTCTTTGGCTACGGTCACGCCGTCTTTAGTTATGACAGGCGCGCCAAACCCTTTATCTAAAACTACATTCCTGCCCTTCGGACCTAAAGTCACCTTGACCGCATTAGCGATCTTATCGACTCCTCTCTTTAGAGCCTCGCGGGCTTCTTCCTTATATGTTATTTGTTTTGCCATATTAATTCAGTGACAGACTAGCCGAGAATGGCTAATATGTCCTCTTCTTTAATTATTAAATATTCTTTACTTTCGACCTTAACTTCATTCGGACTGTATTTTGTGAAAAGCACTATGTCGCCCTTTTTAACCTCGGGCAGAATTCTCTTGCCGTCTTTGTCCAGTTTCCCCGGACCGACAGCGACAACCCGGCCCTTCTCGGATCTTTCTTTCTCGACAGTTTCCGGAAGGATGATGCCGCCTTTTTTCTTTTCTTCGACGACCGGCTCGATCACCACATGATCGGATAATGGTTTTAGTTTGATCATTTCTGAAGCTCGCCGGAATTGCTGATTATATTAATGCAATTTGCCTCCGCATTCATACAATTAGCAATTAGCCAGCTAGAGTGCTAACTGACAATATTATAGTCGTTTGGGTATTTAAGTCAATATTAAGGAACAAGACCGGAATCCTTTTCCGGATAGGGTGCAAGAATGCCCAGATTTTTGAGGCTTTGGTTGTATTTATCTATAAGATATCTCTCGAAAGAGTTGGGATGGAATTCCAGTTCTTTGTCGTTAATAATGATCCTCCCTCCGCTGTTGCGGGTGGCCGGATTTCTCTTTATTCTCCCCTGCTGGTATCTTTTTACCCATGCTTCGGTCCAGTCCCCCAGTTTTGAATTCAAGATCAATTCAAAAAACTTGGCCAATCCCAGCAAAAATTTATTAGAAGCTATCGTCCTCTGATCATCGTATACCGGTTTAAAGTTATACAGATATTTATTTATCCAGTTGTTGGCGGTAAAGAATTTTTCGAATAGTTCTCTGGGGACAGACACGGGTTTTAGATGCGCGTACGACTGGGCATTATAGAGACTGTGATGTTCAATATGAAGATTGTCTTCCGTAATGTAATGGTTAAAGCATAACTTGTCCGGCGCTTTGCGGTCGAACCATCGCCTCCTTGATCTGAAGACTGACGCCAGAACAAGCAGCAAAAACCTGGCCGTATAGATCCGGCCCGGCACGGCAATCACCAGAACATCGAAATCGCTGTCGAGGTCGGTATTATCCATAGACATTGATCCGCTGGCAAATATTCCCCGGATATACGGCACTAGCCGGAGCCGGCGCGAAATATCAAGAAATTTTATCCATTTCTCTTCGGCGATCTTCGCTCTCTCCCGCCTTATCTCATATAGACTGCTCTGATCCCCTAAAAAATAAAAAGCGTCCCGATTCCCTATGAAATTCAGTTTGACTAAATTCTCCAGCTGCTTCCCCACATCCTCCTGAGTGAATTCTCCAATCGGTTTATTCAGTATCGAAACCCGGGAAGGATTAACAAGGTACTTATATATTTCCGGCAGAGTTAAAGGAAATTCAAGAATATCGTAATAAGCGATTGTTGCCAGCACTGAGTTCCTCAGATAATCCATTGATTAAAAATATAATATCCCTGGAAAATTAAAAGTCCCGGACTAAACTAAAAACGGCTTTCCAGCCGTTAAAATTTTATCATTCATATAAGCCAAAAGTAATTACATCAGATCCCGCAACTATGGATAATAGCTGCTTGCCTTTGGATAAATAGGTAACCGGCGAAGCGAATATCGGTTTCCCGGTACTAAAATCCCAGATCTTCTCTCCGCTCTTTGCGTCTAGCACAACGATATGGCCGGAACCTTCCCCGCTAAAAACTATCCCTCCTGCCGTGGATAGGATACCCGGAGCAGCTAAATTCGAGCCCCGCTCAGAATAATCCCACGCAATATTACCGGAATCAGGCTCAATAGCTTTGATATGGAGAGTATTAGGTTCATTTGCGCATCCTTCCAGAACCATAACATAGAACAAATTCGCCGCCGGACTGAAAGATGGCGACATCCAATTCGTTGCGCCCCAATGGGAGGGACATATATACTCGCCTGTCCAATTCAGTTCCTTAATAAAAGGCTTTGAGAAAATAATTTTCCCGTTCACTCGGTCAATAAGATAAAATAGGCCGTTCCTATGGGCCAGCAAAATTACCTTTCGCCTGGTACCGTCCAAAACTGCTTCGGCCAGAACCAATGGCTCATTGGCATCCCAATCAGAGGGCATGCTATCGGCCAATTTTGTCTTCCAGATCAAATTGCCGGTTCGAGGATCAAGGGCAACAATGCTGTTATCATATATATTCTTCTGACTTGGCAGACTTACAAGGCCTTCCGCCAGAACCCCCACGGCCCAATACAGGGTATCGGAGAGAGGATCATAACTGCCGGTCAGCCAGGTTGGGGCACCCTGGAACTTTGTATTTTCCGGAATTGTCCAGAAACGCCATAGCTCCTTACCGTCAGCGGCAGAGAAAGCCGCAACAAACCCGCGAGAGAAACTATTGTCGTTGGAAACGCCAATTATTACTTTGCCGCCGACAACAAGAGGAGCGGCCGTTGAAAAATATCCGCTTTCTTTTTTGGCATACTGTTTTGACCAGACCACATTACCGGAGACCCTATCAAGGGCTACAACGTAACAATCGCTGGTAGAGAAAAATAGCTTGTCTCCTTCTATGGCTACTCCCCTGTTAAAATTGCTGGAATTATTTTCTTCGCGCGCTTGCCAAACCCAAAGCCAGGTACCGGTTGACGCATCCAGGGCGTGGACCTCATCTGAATCAGTAACATACATTATTCCTTTATAGACGATCGGAGAAGAGCGCAGATTGAACCCTCTCTTCCCGATTTGATAGGTCCATTTGGGGACCAGTCTTTTTATATTGCCGGAATTTATTTGATTTAGAGGGCTGAAACGGTTAGCGCCGTAATCTCCGTGGTATAACAGCCATTCTCCTCGGCCGGGACTATCAAGGAGATCCCGGGTACTTACATCTACTTTGGAAATTTCCATGTCCTTGGCGAACCAGTTTTTATAGCTTTTGGTACGGAAACCCTTATCTTGAGAGTGTATCCCTTCAGAAGACAGCAACAGGATTAAAATAGTGACCGCAAACCCCGTAACCCGCAACATCATAATCTCTCTTAAGGTTCTGGGCTAAAGAGTACTCTAATGCGGTCTTTTTGCAAAATTAAACCCCGGTATTTCGGGGTCTTGTCAGGATATATTATTAGCTCTTACAAGGATCGGGACAGAAACAACGGTCCTTATGGCAGGCATTTCTGCAAACATAAAGTCCGTCTTTTTCTCGTGACAGGTCTTCTACCGTCTGGCCATTCACGCATTTTTTAGAGCATTTGCATCCGACAGTGTTGGGGCGGACGCCGTCTAAGCCTGTACCGGGCTTTGCTTTGGGATTCTTGCTCGAGCATCCATCGCCGGGACTATATCTGTGCGCAGGCGTATCTTCCACCTTCTGTCCGGCTGTTATATGAACATTGGTTACGTGAAGATCAGCCGCCGACCCTCTTAAATGGCAAATCTTATCATCGGATTTATCAGTCTTGTCGCCTTGGCTAAAATTAGGAGATGCGAAAGAAAGGATAAAAAGTGCACAGACCAGAAGAGTATTTCTCACGACTATCCCTTTCGAAGAACTTTGAATTTATTCTAAAAGATAAGGCCAATAAGTCAAATCAGCTCAAGGGCCTGTATTATAAAACCCCCGGCGGCAGGGGTTAGTAAAAAATAACAGCTAAGAATATGAATAAAAGTGAGCAAGCGAGAACCGGCCACCAGAATTTGTCCGGGTCATCTTTTTTCACAAGCTGCGGCAGGTCATTGCGATGGCCGGCAAGATTGGCATTTAAAAAACTGGCAGCTGACTTATTCCCGGAATTCATCAGAAATATTCCTCTCTCTCCCCCGGCGGCAATCTTTTTAAGAGTCTGAACCTGAACTTTAGTTCTGATGTTCAAAGAATCAAATTTCTCAGGATCATTATCATCTGCAACTTTTACCCTGACCATAGCTCCGGCTATAGTGCCTAAAGCCACGACATAAACGGGCATCTTATTTTTCTTATATATCCGGCTGGCGGTTTCAAATGAACTTGCATCATCGCCGTCCGTAAAAAGCAGAACAACCCGCTGATTGGGCGTCCAATTTACTATATTTGAAGGAAGAGACTTATAATATTTATCCTGCTTAGCTAAGGCTTCCGGAATATGTTCCAAAGCGCTCTCAATATTAGTGAATAGCTGGCTTCCATCCATATATTTTTTATCCTTAGGATGTTCTATCAGCGATAATTGATCCCTGAATTCACTTAGATCATCGGACAGCGGCATCCGCCATTTTGATTCACCGCCAAATACGAACAGGGTCAGCCGGTCGCCTGGATGAATCCCCTGGCTTCCCAGAAGATCATTAATGGTTCTTACGGCAACATCATGCCTAGACGGCAAAATATCGGATGCGGCCATTGAGAACGACTCGTCAAAAGCAAAGATAATGTCTAAATTGCCTGATGAGCTTATGACTTTGAATCCTTTGATCTGCGGACCCGCCAGTGAAATAATTAAATTCGCTATTAATAGCGAGGTAAATATCCAAAGGCTATCCCTGCCGATAAGCCTGAATTTAGCATCACGGCTGCGCTCCGGCCGCCGCATCCTCTTATAAATAAGATTCAAAGCCAATCCTATCCAGACAGCATACAAGACGTAAACCAATTCAAGATATTTTGGCTGGGCAAAAGTTATATCCCGCAGACCGGCGATCCATGCCTGCATGGTCAACCTGTTTTTTCCGGCTTACCTTGGGCTTTACCGGGCCGCTGGCCGCCTTTTCTGTCCAAGTCTTCCGGTTTATGGCTTTTATCGCCTTTGTTCTTTTCTCCTTCAGGACCTTCGCCCGAACCCCCGGGCCCCGGTATTCCAAACTTTATCTTTTTTTCCGCCGGTTGAGGTTTAAGAGCGTTCATTCTTGCATTATCATCCGTGATAAGATCATAATTCCATTTCGGCTCAAGAGTATTATCGGGATCGGTCTTTATTGCCATCAGATAATCATCCTTGGTTGATTTGGATATTTCATCCGCTTTTTTAAGCTGATCTTCTTTTCTAGCCTGATCAGACAGATTTAAAGCATTGGCATACATATCTTGAGCCTGGCGCCACCGGGCATTAGCTCTTATGTAATAAGCCCAGAACCCTTCTTCTTGCTCAAGCTCATCCAGGACCGAACTCCAATCCCGGGATATGTACATATAGGCGCCCCGATAGAATTTAGCGTCTTGGAAGAGATATTTTTCAGCTATCTGATCGAGCATGACGACCTCAAGTCTCTTGTTAAGATTATGGTAATATTCAAGGCTGGCAAGATGTTCCTTAGCCGCAGTGATATCTTCCCGGCTGATGTCTCCGCTGAATCTGTCCCGATAATCAAAATAATCGCCGATACGGTATGGGGTAAAAGATAGGCTGAAAAATACAGCAAAACACAGGAGGGCCAGAACACAGCGCCTTAGGGACAATCGTCTGGTCATAACTCAGTTTCAAAGAGCTTTCCGAAAAGATACAACTAAATAAAAAAGCTGTCTATAAGACAGCTTTTACGACAGATCTATATGACTCGCCACATTGTGGGAGTGATTATTCTTATCAGTATAGCCAGAATGTAACAAAAACAAGATAGAGCGAGCGGTATGTAGTAAATATCCGATTCTACAGCCTTGTTTTTCACATCATATTTAATGGAGTGGAGCTTATCCAAGACCTTGCTGATCTTTTCAGGAGAATCATCCGCATTAGCCATAAATGCCTGCCCGCCATAGCGCCGGACCGTTGCCATTAACTCTCTTGATAATTTGATCTTGATAGAATCCTTACCGTACATCTTGGCTTCCACTTCCTGGTCGGGATCAATGAAAATAAGGTACGGAACGATATGACGCTTTCTGAGTTCTATGAACTGCGGTTCCGGATCTTGGTCAGCTGCGCCGTCGGTCAAGATCACGACTGAGCGCATTCTTAAGCTTGGATTTTCTTTCATGGTCTTGGTTATATCGGGTGAGCCTTTCTTATCGAACAGATACATTGCTTCCTGCAAAGCGATATGCAAGTTCGTAGCGCTTGATTCTTTCGGGGTGAACTCTTTGGCAATGAAATCTCCGGGCCAGGCTTCTTTCGCATTGGCCGGAGCATATATCACCGGGGCCTGGCTGATGGTAAAAACTATGCCGTCAAAACTGGAGGTGAATCCCGACCAGATGCTGGCTTCCGTGCTGAATACGATATAAGCCGTGCGGTCATGCTTTTCTTTCCGCTTAGCTATGGTTTTAAAGAGAGCCTCCTGTTTGACCTCGGCTCTTGTCCGCCTTGCATTCTTGAATGGAAAGCCCATCGAAGCTGACGCATCCGAAATATAAATTATTTCCCTGATCTGGATCTGCCGGGATTCCTGACTCATCACAAAGTAGGGATCGGCTAAAGATACGAGCAGTAACATGGTACCGGCAAGGAATAACAGAACCGCTGAATATCTTATTGTTTTATAGAATAATCCGGGCCGGTTCTCTTTTCGGAATAGAAGTCCCGAATGATGATAAACATAATTGAAGCTGGACCTATTCTTCTTAAATAATCCCCAAAATATTTTTATAAAACATAGGCCGGCGATAAAAAAGCCGGCCTCCCAGGCAAATACTTCCTGTCTGAAATGTACTGCCTCCCAATCAACGGATAAAAAATTATTGAGCGTATCTGAGGCCATTTTGAGCCAATTCATCAGTGCCTCCGTTTAAGTGATGATCGCAATCCTTTAACGAGTCTTACAAAACGGCTGTTGCGGAATTTTGAAAGGCGCCTTTGCCAGGCAATGTTGGCAGGCTTAAGCTGGCCAGAATCGCGAAGAGCATACATAAGATGGGCAACTACCATCAGTCTAAGCTCTCCCGGATCCTTATTACCGCTGCGGTCCGCCTTATAAAGATAATTTTGGCAATCATCCATTACTGACTTAAGCTCCATGAGCCTATATTTCAACCACGGGAAAGAAATTGCACTGATCGATCTCTCGATCTCGGGAGAGGTGGATGCCCAAGTGACTCCCGGAACATACAGCTGCAAGACTGACCTGAGAGCGGAATTAAGATTGACCACACCCTCATAAAAATCCCCGCTTTTCAGATCCTTGCCGGAGCAGATCTTAGCCAGTTTCTGGCTGGCTTTCTTAAGTTCCCTCAGATGATCTACCGGCATATTCCTTGGACCGGCTGATTTTTTCTTAGGATCGCTGATATCTACCACCAGCAACGGCCGGCGGAAAATAAGGAAAGCCGCTAATAACGATAACACCAAAAATGTACCCACAGCGCCGCCATGCCATAGAAGCGCCAGACCGGAAAATGACCCGAAGTTAATCATATCTTTGATATCAGAAGCATCCGGCGTAAGCGTGGTATCGTATTTCAAGGTAAATTTTTCAGTTTTGAAAGAAAGCGTCTCAAAATCCGCTTTACCGGCCTGGATCTTTCGGTATCTGAATATCTGCGGGGAGATAGTGATCTCGCCTTTTTTTTCGCCGGCATAACGCAAATGGTAGGTCACATCCACATAATGCTCTTTGAATTCGCGGGTATATTCACGCCTATTTGATAATTCAGGCTTTCCGGTCTCAAATCCCTCGTCAAGCTCCAAGGGACTAAAATTCATGTTGTCCGGCTTGATATCTTCATATATCGGCTCATAGCCATCGGCCCACCTTAAGGTGTAGATCAAATCAATACGGTCCCAATTAGTGAATGCCGTCCTGAAGATCCGGGGACTCCCGGCTTCAAACGGCGAAAGTTGTTCCTGGCCGTAAATCTGAGGAGACAATCCCACAGCAACCAATACTACAATCAAGTATCTCATGGTCACTTTTTAAAGGTTCTAGTGCGGAAAATTTAAAATAAAAATAACCCCAGGTCAACCCCGGGGCTATGCCGCTCTGCGGCTCATCATGAAATCTGACAATTTATTAAAATAATTTTCCCATGACAGGATCAGAGATTCTACGCCGATATCCGACAGTTTTCTGCGGAGAACCTCGCGCTCGTCATGAAATTTCCCTAAGAACGATCTATAATCACCGGCTTTAACTTCTTTTTTCTGGCCCGTTTCGATATCATGGGCCATAACTGTCCCGCTCACCCTCGACCAGGAGAATTCATCATCATCCTGCAGGAATATGACTACGGTGTTCTGTTTGCTTTTGGCAGACAAATATTCCACTGCTCCCATATCCAGCGAATCTTTGCCGGTAATGGCATCCACGAAATCGGAGATTATCGCGACTGTTGATTGGCGCTTAATGCGCGAAGCCATAAGCTGAATGGACTCGTTCAGGCTCAGGCCGTCATGGGACGGCTTTTTTCCGCTTCTGACATCCCGATGGAACTCATTTGCCAGTTCAACCAAGCGGTATATCGTGGTCACCACATGGCCATGACCATGCCGGGAAGGAACAAATACTTCCCCCTCAATGCCGGCAAAAGCCATAACCACCGGGTCATGGAAATAACTGGCAGTAAAAGAGAAAGTCGATATGAGATGGATAAGCAATCTTAGTCTGTCATTCTCGGAATTAAATCCCAGAAGGACAGACGGGGAACAATCCGCCACTATTGCCACCGGAACTTCTTTGGTTTCGATCTTGTCAAGCTTATAAAGGGTATCAGGATAACTTGCTAAGCTCATCCTCCAATCAATACTGGAAAATGAATCGCCACGTTCCCATTTTTCTATATCCCTTATTTCAAATCCCACCCCCCCGATGCGGCTTTTGTGTTCGCCCATCGGCATGTTGCGGGCCTTGCCGCCAAATATCTCGCGCTTCAGCTTTTGGATTTCTTCTATGATGTTTTGAGCTTCCATTCCGGCACCATCGTTTCATTTAAAACTTTTTGAAAAACCTGGTATGGCCTTACCCGATATTGCTTGTCTTCCCTTAAGACCAGCCGGTGGGTGATAACATACGGCGCTATCTCTTTCACATGTTCAGGCTTAACAATGTCGCTGCCGCTGAAAAATGCCTGCATCTGGGCGGCGGCTTCAAGCTGATACTGGACGCGGGGAGAAGCTCCTCCAACGCCTCCGTCTTCATCATTGTGCATCATGTGGGATTTAATGAATTCTACTAACTGGGGATTACCTTCAACGGTTTCCGGATCGGTATTGCGGATCAAAAGAGTTTTATAATCCCAGGCCGGCTCTGAAAATGAAACATTCTCATAAATGAACTGGGAAGCTTCGAGGATCTCTCCAAGCTCCGCTACCTTCTGGACCTTCTTGCCGACAAAAGCCTTGGCAGAAATCTTATTTTCTACTTCTAAGCTTTCGGGCCGGCGCATCGGAATGGAAATAATGGTCCGGTCAAGCTCCGCTCTCGGACTCTGGTAAGTTCCCTCCTCATCCCCATACACGTTCTGAGTGATCAAGACCATAAAAAATGTAGGGCTGTCAAAATCATCTATCCGCCCCGAGATTGGGAACAGAGGCAGTAATTTATGCACTCCGGCGACGCCCTCGCCAAGATCTAAGTGCTCGCAATCCGGTGTAATTGAACGCTCTTCCATCGGCTCCAGAATGACCGACTTGGTCTGAGGCCTGATACGGTTAGCTTCATCGACAAAAACAATGTTGGCATAGATTTTCCCGGGACGAAGTTTTATGGAACGCTCTCCCCTTATATTTTGCGCCAGAACATAATCACCGACTATATCCTGCGGCATAAGGCCGGGATGACCCTGAATACGGCTGTATCTGGCATTAATAGCAGTGGTAAGCGACTGGATCATCGCTGTTTTTCCGGTTCCGGTACCTCCGGTTAGCCTGATATGAGCCTGACCCAAAGCCATAACATTCTTGAATTTATCGATATACGGGAGCCTCATGAATATAGACCTGACCAATAAGCGGCCCGGCTTTTCAAGGCCCGCCAAATATAACGTAGTTTCTTGGAAGATCTTTTCTTCAAGTTCTTTAACTCTTTCGGCTGTCATAGCCATAAGTCGTTGTTAAAATAACTTGAAGTGACTATAAAGAAAAACAGGATTGCAGTCAATCCTGTTTTTATGGCTACTTCAAACCTCTTAACGCCCGCTCCAGCTCCCTGGCGCTCATAAGATACATTGTGACAACCGGTTTATAATGCAATCCGTCTCTATCATACTCATAATAGCCTTCCTCGGGACCGGCGCTATTTACGCCGACAACTTCACCCCTTGAGTTAACCGTCGGACCGCCGCTTAAGCCCTGGAATGATATTACATGGTCATTGTCGGCCGCTATTTGAGTATACTGTTGAGTTAGAGGGCCCATGCTCTTATCGAAATTCTGCACTTTTTCGCTTTCAATATATACTTCAAAATTCATTATAGCGCCCGGCAAATTATCATAAACAAACTCCTTGGGGAATCTGGGCAATCCGTAAAAACCTCTAATTATTCCATGAATGATCTTTCCTTTCATAAGATCTTCGGGATGAAGATGTATGCCTCTTATAAAAACTTTATCCCCCAAATTCATCGTCTGGGCGACCGGGTATGGCGGCGGAAATTTTGAAGAGTCAAATTCGCCAATGATCTGCAAAAATCCGATATCGGTCACAACTGGGGATAATTTCCGCTCAGCTCTGTACATCCGGCCGCAAAAAAACAATTTATAAGACACGTCTTTATACACAACATGCCTTGCCGTAGCGAACAATCCGCTTTTCGCATCGCTTAAAAAAGCAGAGCCCACTATAGCCATGTTTTCAATTACGCCATTGCGGTCAATAACAACAGCAGCTATGGGTTCATTAAAATCTCCGCCTTTGATCGGGTAGGTTCCGTTCTTCTGGTATTCATTAACGTCATACGGAGGCGGACCGCAGGAGATCAAAAACCCGGCTATAATGATGTAGATCAAGGTTTTATTCAAAATTTACCTCTTTTCAAGATGCTGGATTTATAGTAAAATATAATGCAATTTATGCAACCCGTAATAACTACCCGATTAAAAAAACAGATCAAATCACTTCCTTCCAAGCCCGGAATATATATTTTCAAAGACGGGCAGAATAAGGATCTGTATATAGGAAAAGCGGCTAACCTAAAAAGCCGTGTTAATTCATACTTAAAAACCGAGGACTCGAGAATCAGAAGGATGGTAGAATCCGCCCAGACACTCAAGCATCTGGTAGCCAGTTCCGATATTGAAGCTCTGATACTGGAATCGCAGTATATAAAAGCGAGGAAGCCCATGTTCAATATTATGCTTCGAGATGATAAGCAATATTTTTACGTAGGCTTTTCTAAAGACAAATTCCCGCGGATCTTCCTTACCCACCAGCCGACATCGAAAAAAGGATATATCGGACCGTTCACTGACGGCAACGCCCTAAAAACAACTCTTCGATATTTACGGGGCATTTTCCCATACTGCACCTGCACACAGAAACATAATAATTACTGCCTTAATTACCACATCGGCAAATGTCCCGGTTTTTGCTGCCTTAAAAATCCGGAGATCACAAGCAAAGGGAGATCTGAGTATAAAAAGAGTGCAAATGCCGTCAAATCTGTTCTGTCGGGCAAAAAATTATCCCTGATCAAAAAACTGGAGAAAGAAATGATCTCGCAAGCAAAAGCGGATAAATTCGAAGAAGCCATAAAGACAAGGACCAAGCTTGAACGGCTTCAGAGAATTTTCGAGAATGCCAGGCTCATAAATGAATTCAAAAGCCTGGAAGATGTTTTGAACAGCCTAAAAAATTCGATTGGACTCGACCGAGTACCGCAAAGGATAGAAGCGTATGATATCTCAAATATCCAGGGCCAAAATGCCACAGGCTCGATGATCGTATTTGAGAACGGAAGGCCTAACAAGAACGAGTACCGGAAATTTAAGATCCGGACCGTCTGGCAGGCCAGCGATACGGATATGCTGAAGGAAGTTTTATTCAGGCGCTTCAACCATCCGGAGTGGCCTCTTCCCGATTTGATTATTATTGACGGGGGGAAAGGCCAGTTATCAGTAGCGGCGAGCATTACAGGCAAGTTGGAAATTGCCACCGTCGCTCTCACAAAAAATGCCGGCCATAAAGGAGAAAAAATCACTATCAGCAATAATAAATCGATAAATTTGTCGGAGATGCCGGAAGAAACCAGGAATTTAATCCTGGCCATAGATGCTGAAGCCCACCGGTTCGCCATCAGCTATTATCGAAAACTGCATAGAAATATTTTGAGATAAATAAAAGCCCCTATTCCAGGGGTATAACATCGGCAAATTTCTGCCGTGTTTCAGCAAGCAGTTTGTCCGCATCTTCTCTCATCTCTTGAAGTAGATTGGGCCTATTGATAGAATTATTTCCGATTTCGGCTCTATACAATTCTCCGTTTTTATAAAAGAAATATTGATCTCCTCCTATCATTGGCAGGTAGGGTTTATGGATGACGATCGTTTCATAAATATCATCATCTCTTAATTGGCCATGACCTCCTGAATATCTAACAGCTGTTAAAGACCGCAGGTCAACCTTTCCGGCAGAAACCACAACACCATTTTCCATTCTCATATTAGAGGCACGGCTATATAACTCGGCCACGCTCATCCCTAAAAAAATAATGATTCCCAAAAACACACCAAGCAGCAATGCTTTTACCATGTCTTACCCCAGCCTTGCTTGACCACATAATATAACTATGCTCTCAATTTGTCAATTCAACATGATATGATGATACCTGGGGCAGATTGAAATTATATAAGTTTCGTGGTACTCTTGTTTGTGTAGCTTATGTTAAGCTTTTTTATTAGAATACTGGGCAATTCACTAGCCTTATATGCGGCTTTTTTGTTAGTCCCGGGATTCATAGTCAAAGGAGGAATAAAGGAATATTTGATGGCCGGGATCCTTCTTGGGATACTAAATGCCATCGTAAGGCCGGTGCTGAAAACAGTTACCCTGCCCGTTATCATTCTCACTCTCGGTATTTTTATTCTGGTCCTGGATGCTTTACTTTTATGGGTAGTTGATTATATATTTGATTTTGTAGTGATACAGGACATTTGGGCCCTGATATGGGCTACGATAGTGGTATGGGTAGTAAATATATTCATATCCAAAACAACAAAAATAATATTATAAGATGAATACGATCCAAATTTTAAGCTATTCGCAAATTGCGCTGTCGATTCTCCTGATCGCGGGAATACTGCTTCAGCAGAAAGGAAGCGGCTTGTCTTCCGCTTTCGGAGGAAGTTCAATAGAATACAGCACCAAAAGAGGCGCCGAAAAGATTATTTTTAATGCTACCATAGTGATAGCCGCTTTATTCCTGGCCGTATCTGTCGCCAGGATCTTTGTTTCCTAATCAGCTTAACCCCGATCTGAGGCTAGGCATTACTCAATGTTCAAAGACGATAATCAATTAGATGATTTTTTTGGCTTGAAGCCGGAGAGCCACGAAAAAATATCCAATCTCCAGAAACTTCCCCTTAAGAAGCGGGGGGTTAAAGAAATCATTCTCTCTATTCCCCAGCTCTTATCCAAAAAGGAAAGATATCTTATTCTCGCTTTTCTCTTAGTTATTATCGGTTCGGCCGTGGCCACTCCCATCAGCGCGTTCTTCCATTTTACCCGATCCGCTCCCGATTACGGCGGATCATTCACTGAAGGAGTGATCGGTGAACCCCGATATATAAACCCGCTGCTTTCAAGAACTAATGACACGGACAGGGATCTAGTATCTCTGATATATTCCGGGCTGATGAAATACAATGAAGAGGGTAAATTAGTGCCGGATCTGGTCAAATCATACGAAGTTTCAAACGATGGCCTCAATTATACCATATACCTTAAAGATAATGCGCGCTGGCACGATGGGACCAAGGTCACGGCTGATGATGTCATATTCACTATCCAAATCGCCCAAAACCGGGATTATGGAAGCCCGGAAATGATAAACTGGTCAGGCGTGGAAATGGAAAGGATCGGCGAATACAGCTTGATATTTAAACTCAAAAATAAATACGCGCAATTTTTAAATAACTTCACGATCAAGATCCTGCCCAAACATATTTGGCAGGATATTAAACCCATAAATTTTGCATTTTCGGAATATAATCTTAAGCCGATAGGTTCGGGCCCTTATAAATTCAGCAAATTTAAAAAAGACAAGAACGGCCGGATCGCCTCTTACGAGCTTGAGTCGAATAAAAACTATTATGGGGGCAAACCCTATATCGATAACATCGAATTTCGGTTCTTTAATTCAGAAGACGAGCTAATCGAGAATTACAACAGTAACAACCTGGACAGCATGAGCTCTGTTTCTCCTAAAAATCTCAAAAAGATCAAATTCAAACAAAGGCTTAATATTCACGAGCTGAAGATCCCGAGATACTTTGCCATATTCTTCAACCAAAATCAAAGTAAAAAGTTATCGGATAAGAATATCCGGCTGGCGTTGAACTACGGAACCGATAAGAAAGAGCTGGTTCAAAGAGTTTTGGGAAATAACGGTATAGTGGCTGAGGCGCCCCTGAGCGAAGGATTATTTGAAGTGAACAATGCGAAAGAATACGAATACAATCCGGATAAGGCCAAGCAGTTGCTGCCGGCTAGTGTCGCGAGCGGATCAGAGAAAATAAATTTAAAATTATCTACCTCAAGCTGGCCGGAATTAACCGAAGTCGCTACTATCCTAAAAGAACAATGGGCTAAAATAGGAATAGAATTGGATATAGAAGTCATGCAGACACCGGAACTCCAGCAGGTAATAAAAGACAGGAGCTACGAGATGCTTCTCTTTGGGGAAGTGCTGCCTCCGGACCCAGACCCATACAATCTATGGCACTCGTCACAGAAGAGAGATCCGGGACTCAACCTGGCTCTTTATGACAATAAAAGCGTTGATACCCTCCTCGATGAAGCAAGGCAGACATTGAATCCGAATGAGCGGATCAAAAAATATGAGGAATTTCAGAAGCTTTTAGCGGAAGATGCGCCGGCGGTATTTCTGTACAATCCATATTATTTATATCCCCAGGGCAAGCAAATAAAGGGATCGGATATGAAAATTATCAGCATGCCTTCGGACAGATTCGCAAACGTGAACAATTGGTACATCGAGACCAAACGCACCTGGAAATAAAAAGCCAGGATTACCCGGCGTTAGGCCTTAGCGTTTCCTCTATAAGGCTTGCTGTTACCAAGCCCAGTGAAACCAGCATTAAAATATCCCCTATACTGTAAACGTAATTCCTGATCGGGATAATATCTCCGAGAATTTTACACTTTGTATCCTCGGCCATTTTGACGTGGAGTGATGACGAGGCAAGATATTTTTTTCCTGTTTCTCCTAAGTATTTTGTCCGAACCGGCATTTTCCCGCCATTCTTATACATCACAATAATATTCAGGCAAGCTCCGGCTATAGAAAGTACGGGAACTCTGGAGAAGAAGGACAGCCTCATGATCTTGTTAAATTGAAAGCTAATCTGACTATACATAAATAAGATACGATTTCCAATCCTTCCAACTGGTAAATAAGAAAAAAAGAATATACAATTACGATATGGACCTTAGGGATAAAATTCTAAAATTTCCGGAACAGATAAAGGCAGGGCTGGATTCAGCTAAAGATTTTAAACTAGACCGGGAATATAAGCACGTGATCTTGTGCGGAATGGGCGGTTCCATCATACCCGCGGAAATTTTTGTCTTATTCGCAGGGCAAAATCATCTGGAAACCGGATATGAGATATGGAAAGATTACGACCTTCCGCCCAAAACCGCCGTGGACGACCTGGTAGTCTGCATTTCCTGGTCGGGCACGACCGAGGAAACGATATCCTCGTGCCAGGCGGCGATCTCAAAGAATTTGCAGACAGTTGTAATTACCAAAGGCGGAGAGCTTGGAGAAATAGCCCGGCAAAATAATTTAAGGGCTGTAGTTATGCCTCAAGATGATCTCCCTCCGCGTTTTGCCACGGGGTATATGACAGCGGCATTGTTTTCTGTGCTGGGATACGGGCAAGAACTTGGATCCAGCCTAGACCCGAAAAAATCAGAGGACAAAGGCCGAAGATTGGCAGGAGAGATCGGGGATAAAATACCGCTCCTCTATTCATCTTTCCCTTGGCGTAAAATAACCGCGGCGTGGAAAATATTATTTAACGAGAATTGCAAGATACACGCTTTCTGGAATACCTTTCCCGGGTTAAGCCATAACGAATTGGCGGCTTTCCAGCAAAGATCAAGCTTCTATCCGATCATATTCCGCGAATCGGAGCCGAACCCCAGAATCGAGAAGAATTTTAAGGCCGCTATTGCAATTTTTAAGAGAATGGGATATAATTATAATATCGTTAATCTCTCGGAAGAAACCCAGGGAAACGCTCTGGAAATAGCACTTAATAATTATCTTCTAGGACTCTGGACAAGCTATTACTTGGCTCAAAATCTCGGTGTTAAACCCGAGGATATAAACCTTATTGAGGAATTTAAGCAACTCAAAAAAGAAGCATAACTTGTTCATGCCCGAGTGGTGAAACTGGCAGACACGTACGGTTCAGAGCCGTATGGCCGCAAGGCTGTGGGAGTTCAAATCTCCCCTCGGGCACATAAAATACAAACTCTAAATTAAATCGGGTTTGCCGACTTTCACTCGCAAACCTAAAAATTATGATAGAAAAAGAAAATAGTAATGAAGCTGTGGCTGCTTTAATATCAGCCGGCGCAGCACAAAAACAAGATCATCCTTCTGGCTCCCCTTCCAGGCCCAGAAGAGGACAGGAAAGGCACCCCGGACAACCCGGAAGACAGGGGGGTCTAAGCCGGGGACCCCGGGCAGGAAAGACAGGCCGGTCAGGACCTGGCCGGTCAGGCAAACAATGGGCCAAGCCTGTTGTAAGAAGGGTCAAAGTATTCCGAAGAGGCCAGGAAGAGCTTTATAAAGAAACCGACCAAAGCACCGGCGGGCTTAAGATAATCCATCTTGGAGGTTTGGGAGAAGTAGGCCGCAATATGTCCGCCATCCAATACGACAACGATATCGTTATTATCGATGCCGGCGTGAGATTTGCCGAAGAGGATATGCCGGGTATAGATTTTATAATTCCTAACGCCAAATGGCTTGAAGACAAAAAAGACAAGGTTAAAGCCATGTTCTTTACACATGGCCATATGGACCACATAGGAGCTCTTCCATTTGTAATGGATAAGATCGGGGATCCTGATTTTTATGCCGCTCCCCTGACTAAGGCTATTGTCTTAAAGAGATATGATGAGTTCAAACATCTTCCTCCTATAAATATAAACGAATTTAAAGCCGGAGATGAGGTCCGTATCAGCGATACCATGACCGTTAAGGCCCTAAGAATAAACCACAGCATCCCGGATGACCTGTGCCTGGTAATCAAAACTCCGGTCGGCAGTATAGTTCATACATCCGACTTCAAGTTTGATGAAACTCCGGTCAATGACCTGCCGGCAGATATAGAAGAGATGAAAAAACTTGCCGATGAAGGCGTGCTGTTATTGATGTCCGACTCGACTGGCGCTGAAGTTGAAGGCCACTCGTTATCCGAACAGGATGTAACTCAGAATTTAAAGAGGCTTTTTTCTGAAGCGACCGGAATGATCATTTTAGGGACATTCGCTTCGCTTATAAACAGAATCCAGCAGATCATCTCGATCTCCGAAGAGTTCGGCCGCAAAGTAGTTTTTGACGGCTACTCCATGAAAACCAATGTTGAGATCTGTAAAAAACTCGGATACCTCAAGATGAAAAAAGGCACTCAGATCACTATGGAAGAGATACACAGCTACCCCCACGATAAAGTAACCGTAGTTTGTACCGGAGCCCAGGGTGAAGGCAATGCCGTGCTGATGAGAGTTGCTAATGGCGAACACCGGCATATTCGGACAAACAAGAATGATACCTACATTTTCTCATCGTCCGTCATTCCCGGCAACGAGAGAAATGTACAATTCCTAAAAGACCAGCTCTACAGGAACGGGGCTAAGGTTTTCAATTATAAAATGCTGGATATCCATGCCGGAGGTCACGGGAACAAAGAAGATCTGAGAAATATGATAAAACTGATGAGGCCTAAATTCCTTATGCCTATTCACGGCCAATATTCAATGATGGTTAACCATGGGCTGATGGGCCAGGAGGAAGGCATCCCCGAGGGCAACATAATCATTGCCGACAACGGAACCATCACCCACATCGAAAAAGACAAATGGTGGTTCGATAAAGAACAGGCTCCGTCAGAATATGTCTTCGTGGACGGACTCGGTATCGGAGATATCGGCAATGTTGTCTTAAGGGACAGACAGATACTTTCCGAAGACGGCTTCATTGTTGTCATAACATTGCTTGACTCCAACACCGGGAAAGTGCGAGGTAGTCCGGATATCATATCCCGCGGATTCATCTATCTCAGGGATAATAAAGACCTGCTTACGCAGATCCGGAAAAAGATCAGATATATTATCGAAACCCACGATGGCCATGCCCAGCCAAACTTAGCCTACATCAAAGAAGCTATCCGCAACCAGATCGGCCTATTTCTCTTCCAGCGCACCGAACGCAGACCCATGGTCTTGCCTGTCGTTATCGAGGTATAGTTTCTCAAGTGCAATCCCCGCTCTTGCAGCATTTTAGATTTAGGGTAAAATCTAGCCCAGAACTTTACAGAGGCATAAGTGAATCCGGTACACTGGATCCGAAAATACAGATGGAGAAGAGCTATAAAGAAAGAATTCCCAAAACTCCTTCGCAAATATGCCCGGGATGATTCCGAGCTAAGAGAATACGGACTAAAGATTTCTTTTACTAACTGGCGGGTTTGGAATGGCGAAGGATATAGGCGGCCAAGCCCAAGCATATACTGGGATTGTCCTTTCGGTATCATTCTCTACTTTGCCGATAATCCTATAGCCTGTATTGGATTCGATTTGGCATGCGAGATCGTCATCGTAGACCAAATCCAGGGAGTTAGGAATAAAGAAAATGATTTAAGGAAATTAAGATGGGAAAGATTTTTAGTAAGATTGGTAACGGAGGCAAGCCGCAGGCTTGGTTATAAAGAAGTGCGTATCAGTCCGGCAAATAAAAATCGCTGGTGGAGAATCGACAGAGAACAAAGTTTCAAACTAAGATACGACGTAACCGCCCAAAGAGAAGGTTTCAAATTTATCAAGGATTTGAATATGTATGCGCTCAGATTAAGTTAAAAGCGGCCCTCTGGCCGTTTTTATAACCCAAAATTAAAAGCCGGCGTTTTAACCGGCTCACTTGGTCTTATTTAATTTTTTTGCAATTGCTCTTTTTTTATTCATCTCATAGATTTTAATAAGGTATTTTTTAGATTCATCGATGGCCCACCGGGTTGGATTCCCCTCATCATCGTATACGCGGATTCCTGCCATAGCCATTCCAAAACAACCGTATATAGAATCTTCTCCTCTGTATTTTCTTGGGGATTCCAAAATAATCGTTATTAAGCCCCGGCCATCCTCGAGGCTCTTTCTGTCATAATTAACTATTCTGCCTTTTAAGTTATGGCTGTCATGCTTTTGAAAGACCGGAATGTTGGTATTCTTTATTCTTTCTGATCTTCTCTTAGCTCTAACATTATTTCTTTTTGTTTGATGTATATGATCATGCATCCTTTCCCAAACATATTTATTGATCACCCTTTTGCCCTTGCCTATAACTGAATCTGGAACAGTACCGCACAATTCATATCCCTCATTTTTGCAGGTAAATTTAAGACTCCCATGCTTTTCGCTATATTCAATTTTCATAGAGCTAGCCACCTAATGGGTTAATATAATTTATCAAATCTTCAATATAATTCAATAATTGGCAGATGGCATCCTCCCCTCAATACAAATTTTATTTTTTAGACTATAATAAAATACAGCGTTATATAGCAATATTAAAAAGGGTGAAAAATGAAAACAGACCTCCTCATTATCGGCAGTGGCGGAAGAGAGCATGCACTTGCCTGGAAACTGGCGCAATCATCTCGCATCGGTAAATTATATGTCGCGCCAGGAAACGGCGGCACACGACAAATTGCAGAAAACATTCCGATCGAAGCAAATGACATTGATAATTTAGCGAGATTTGCGGAAAAAAATGGCATCGGGTTGACCGTTGTCGGACCGGATGATCCGCTGGCTCTCGGCATTGTAGATTCTTTTCGAGCACGAGGATTGCGAATCTTCGGTCCAACGTTGGCTGCCGCCGAGATCGAATCATCTAAGGCATTTTCAAAGGAGCTGATGAGTGAAGCGAATATTCCGACTGCTTCATTCCGCATTTTCCGAAAGTATGAAGAAGCGCTTACATTCGTTCGCGAGCATGGGACACCTATCGTCATCAAAGCAAGCGGGCTCGCATTAGGCAAAGGCGTATATGTCTGTAAGACGCCTGATCAGGCGGAAAACGCGCTTACGAAAATCATGCTTGACCGCATCCATAAGAACGCCGGCAATGAAGTTGTCGTGGAGGAATTTCTTGACGGACAGGAGATATCTATTCATGCATTCTGTGACGGCAAAACTTTCACTTTGCTGCCGGCCGGCCAGGACCATAAACCGATACACGATAGCGACGAGGGCAGTAATACTGGCGGTATGGGAGCAGTCGTTCCTGTTCCATGGATAAGCCCGGACAAGCTGCGAGATATCGGCGAGCAAATCGTCCGCCCAACCCTCAAAACTCTTGCAAGGCAAGGACGTCCATTCTCGGGATTGCTCTATCCCGGGCTTAAAATGACAAAAAACGGGCCGAAAGTGCTGGAATTCAACGCAAGGTTCGGTGACCCCGAAACACAAAGCTACATGCGCCTACTCAAAACTGATTTACTCGACATTCTGGAAGCCTGCGTGAATGGGACACTCGCCGAGCTCACAATTGAGTGGCACTCCGGCTTTGCCGCATGCATTGTTATAGCCTCCGGAGGCTATCCCGATGAATATAAGAAAGATGTGCCAATTCTCGGTATAACCGAAGCAGAGCATATACCCGGTGTCGTTGTTTTCCATGCGGGGACAATTTTTGACGGACAACTTAAAACTTCCGGCGGACGAGTATTGGGAATAACGGCAATAGGTAGCACGCTCCGGGATGCAATTAACCGAGCATACCAAGCAGTACAGTTGATTCAAATTGATAATATGCAGTACCGACATGATATCGGTGCGAAAGCTCTTGCAACAGCGTTCTAGCCTTTTCGGGTCAGAACGCTTTTTATATGCGCATACCTATACATGATTTGACTATTTTTGCAATTTGTGTATAATATAGGCATCGTTCTTTTATTGCCCTACTTCCTATAATAACCTGATTTTTCGACCATAATTCTCGATTCTTGGCTACTTTCAGGCCTCACATGGGTTAAAAGACAAAGAATGTAATCCCTCGAGAAAAGTTGGGGATTATCTCAACCCACATTCCGCTCAGGCGGAGGAGGCTCTATGAAAAATGTTTGGCAACTGCCCATTCCGGAGGGATTAGTCGAGGATCTCCAGGATGGCGAAATCATCCTTGTCCTTACGGACAAAGACGGAAAGCCGAGAAAAGTGGCTACAAACAGTTACCACGTTGAGGTAACGCTTGTCCCCACTATCTCCATCTTCGACGACCCCTGGGAATCCCCACAGCCTATTTCCGAGTTTAATCTCAATGAGATCGTTACAATTGAGATTAGACGAGGAGAGGCAAACACAAGGTGGCTTCGAAAACAGGGGAAGTTCGACTTCCTGCGTTTAGAAGACAGCCTTGAAGCTGTTCCGGTACCTAGCTGGATATGTCCTCGTAGCCACGACCTAGCATTAGCTGAGATAGCTAAGGCTAAGGCGGAACTACTTGATCATATATCCGAGGAGGACGTGGATCAGATAGCTGAAGCCGAGTATGATCTTCTCTCGGCTGTATTGGCTAAGCTGGACAACCTCTCAGCGTCAAGAGTAGGGGATGTTATGGCCTTAGTCACGAGAGCAGATCAGTCCAAGGCGGCTAGGCGTCTCATCAGTAAACTTCTGGAAGGCAAGGTAACGCCTGAAGAGTTTCTGGTGAAGTGCGAGGAGATGCTTCGTCTGGTCAGACAGTGGTAGGGTTCCCTGGCCGGGAAGGACATCGCGTCCAACCCGGCTTTTTATTGGCAAAAAATGATTTTTTGGTAATATACAGATATGATTTCATACGATGATTTTGCAAAATTAGACCTAAGGACGGCCAAGATATTGGCCGCGGAAAGGGTTGAGGGTTCGGAGAAGCTCATCAAGCTCCGGCTTGATGTCGGAGAGCTTGGCGAGAGGCAGATAGTCGCCGGCATAGGGACCATCTATACTCCCGAAACATTGACCGACAAGCAGATAGTTATTATCGCCAACCTCGAACCGCGAAAGCTCATGGGCCATGAGAGTAACGGTATGCTTCTTGCCGCCAGCGATGAGAACGGCCCGGTGATCCTCTGTCCGGAATCAGAAGTGGCTCCGGGTACTAAGATAAAATAAAAGTTGCCCTATGCGGCAACTTGTTTCTTAACTACCGAGAATAGGCAATGAGCGCCGTGGCCATCGCCGCAAGCAATAGAGACCAAACTCCTTTGGCCTGCTTCATGGTTGGATATAAGGGAGGCAAATCCTGTCCCATTCTGGCCCTGGCCCTTTATAGGAAAAAAGCAAACCCGTATCGGCCGTATCATCTCTAATTTCCCAACAGCCCGGAGGAATTCCAAGGGGGTGGCATTCCGCGCCCTATGAGCCTCAATACGCTCCAATATATCCTTTGTCATTAGATAAGACCCGAAATTGACCCATTCGACTTCTTCTGACGCATCATTCTCGTTTATTTGGAGGATATCATAATTTATAGACCAAATATGGAAACCGCAATTTTTAATGATCAGGTCCGATGGTTTTTCGAGTTTGCCGGTGCTATGGACTATCATTTGATTCCCAAAAAACTGTACGAATATTAGCATAACTGGAATTTTAATAAATATTACGGTATCCTGATCATATGCCTAAAAAAGTTTTACTTACCGGGGACCGGCCAACGGGACCCCTGCATCTCGGCCATCTTTTTGGCTCGCTTTTGAACCGCGTTAAAATGCAGGATGAGTATGAATCATATATTCTAGTCGCTGATATCCAGGCTTTGACAGATAATTTTGAAAACCCGGAGAAAGTCAGAGATAATGTTCTTGAAGTTGCCGCCGACAACTTGGCGGCCGGGATCGATCCGCAGAAATCTATCCTTTATATTCAAAGTCAAATACCTCAGATAGCCGAACTTACGGTTCTATTCTCAAATCTGGTAACGATCAATACTTTAAAACGCAATCCCACCGTCAAAGCCGAAATTGCTGAAAAGAAAAATTTGTTCGGCCAGGAAGGCGAGAGCGTCACATTCGGTTTCCTCGGTTACCCGATCAGCCAAGCAGCCGATATTACCCATGTCAGAGCCAATATCGTTCCAGTAGGCGAAGATCAGCTCCCCATGATCGAACAGACCAGAGAAATAATCGACAAGTTCCACCGGATATATAACTGCGAGATATTCCCCCGCCCCGAAGCCAAATTATCTCAAGCTCCGCGCATAATCGGGCTTGACGGCAATTCCAAGATGTCTAAGAGCCTCGGCAATGCCATTTATTTAAAGGATAGCGCTCAGGAAACGATTGATAAGATCAAAATAGCTAAAACAGACTCAGAAAGCTCAATCTCTTATGAGCCCGAAAAACGCCCGGAAATATCCAATTTAGTCCTGCTCTACAGTTTAGTGCATAATCTAGATACCAAAGAAGCAGTCAAAGACCTGTCTAAGATAAATTACAGCGCTTTCAAGCAAAAATTAGCTGAAGACATGAATGATTATCTTAAGCCTATCCGGGAGAAAAGAGCTGAGCTGAAACCCGCCTATATCAAAGATGTCCTTGAAGAAGGGCGGAAAAAAGTCCTTCCTAAAGCCGAGGAAACGATGCGTCTCGTTCGCGAAGCGATGAAATTAGACTATTAGCCTAATTCATGTTACAATCTGCAAAGTTCGTTAATAAACAAGCCTATGCTTTGGTTCTACGGATTCCTAGGTTTGGCTTTTGCGCTATCTTTAATTGATCTTATACCAGTCAGAAAGATCACATTAATAGAGGGCATATTCGATCATGAAGAACGCTCCCTATTTAACTCGGGAAGGATATTTTGCTTCCGGAAGTACTGTCGTAAACACCTGGAGGCGTGGAGAGAAACCGGCCACAAGCCTAAGATGGTTTCCAACTTATGCCAGGAAGGGATATCCTGGCATGCTCTGGATATCAGTGAAATTAATCCCAAAAAAGGTTCCACGATAAAAATAATTGCCTGGCAGACGCTGTCAGGTAAAATAAGAATCTACTCTCTAGAACCCTCGGACTGGGTTTGGACCGATCCGTATGAAGAAGAGCTAAGATTGGAAGCATCAAAAAAAGGATATGCGGATGTAGATACATATAAAAGGGACTTAGAACATCAATACTGCGAAAAACGCAAGATTGAACTGATGAGAAAGCACGGCTTAACCACTGGAGAAGTTGAAACACTGGAGTATATGCCTGATTTTATAACTGCTTATGACACACTGTCTAAGAGAAAAGGGATAACAGCGGTTGAACTGGAAAAACAAATCCGGGAAAGAATTAGAATACGTAAGACATGCGATCTGAAACCGTTTGATATCGCAAATGAATTTGCGAAAACCGATATTCTGAATGAGGAAGCTGCCGAAGAACTTGGAATATCAGTGGAAGAATACCGAGAGTACCAGGAAAAGAAGCACGAGCTCATGAGGCATTGCTTTAATATGAAAGAACGGATCGCCTATGCAAGAACTGGGTTCATAAGTCCGGATAGAATGGAGCATTTAGGAAAATGCTCTGATTGCTTAAATTTGATCGCGGCTGACAGGATAGATTATCATGAGACCGGCAAGATCGGGGGACTGACACATAAGGCCTGGAAGGATTCCAAAGTAACTTTATTTTAGCCGAGAATACTCGGCTTTTTTATTTATGAGATAAGATGCCTAATTAAAGATTTGGTATCCGCTATCCCCTTAACCCGTACGCATAATACACCGGTCCGAAGCACAGCCTCATCATTGCCTTCGGGGAAGAAAGCATCGCCGGCAAAAACCATATCTTCAACAGGAGTGCTCAGATACTTCTTAATCTGATTTATGCCATGCTCTTTATCAATTCCCTTCCCGGTTACATCTATTGAAGTATAGCCCGCAGCCCTGACTTCCATATCGGGAAGATATCTCTGGAGCGCTTCGGTAATTTTTAATTTAATATCGGTATTTTCTTCCTTCCATTTTGTCTTAAGTTCCAGCGGAGCATTCTGGCCCAGGAATGAAAAAGTTACTTGGCTTCCCCTATCCTCAAATAACTCGCCATAGATTTTTTTGGGATGATGGTAACCTAACTCAGCGAAAGTTTTTTCAAAAGCAGACAATATTTTTTGTTTTTCCCCGGCTGTGAATACCTGGCTATAAACCTGCTTCCAATCATTATCTTCGTAACGGTAAAAAGAAGTGGCTGTAGTCGGAAATAAAAAGAGATTTTTTAACAGCTTATCAGAGGGGGGCAGCTTATCTACAAGATTGGCCTTAAATAAGCTGAATTTCCCTCCTCCGATCACGGCAACCTGCCTGACTGCAAGCAGTTCAGCCAAAAGCCCGGCCATCTCTACATCTATTTCCGCCTTGCTTTCAGCCAGCGTTCCGTCAAGATCAAAGATGATCGTTTTTTTATCCTTGGGGACTGATTCTATATTGATAACCAGATTAGAGTTGCTTTCTGTCATCATTTGATTATACTATTTTCAGCACACAATCAAAAAGTATAAATGGGCGAACCAGGAGATCTGAGAGACGGAGTCTTTGTGATAGTTCAATATACTTTTAGGGACTGGCTCTTATTGGTAAAGCATAATTACGGAGAACGGTTATGGTCTTTGCCCGGAGGCGGAGTCAGACAGGGTGAAATAGTAACCCAGGCAGCAAGACGCGAGCTTTTTGAAGAGACCGGGATAGACAGGGTTAAGTGCCTAAGACAGATCGGCCAATTCACCTTAATAAAGAGATACGGACTGGTGGATCTGTTTGAAGCCAGGGATTGGGCAGGATCGATCGGAGTTGACGGCAACGAGATATCCAGATGGGGATTCTTTTCATTTGCTGAGATAGATAAGCTGAAAGAAAATGAACAGATATACCGGGCCCAGTTTAAGCTGGTTAAAATATTTCAGCAGTATCCGGATTATCCCAGACCTGTTTATGGCAGGCTGACCGATCCCCCGATATTGAAATTTGAAGAAGAAGAATCATAAGGGGACGGTCCCCTTTTTTTAATATGCAAGCAATAATATTAGCAGCAGGCAGAGGCACAAGATTCGGAAAACTTACGGAGAAAACTCCAAAATCTTTGATGCCCGTTGCCCTGGCCGGCCAAACCGGCAGGCCTATCCTTGAATATACGCTTACTTCCCTACCCTCTTCAGTTAAAGAGGTCATTATAGTTATCGGCTATCTGGGAGAACAGATCAAAAATAGATTCGGAAATAGCTTTGGGAAATTATACATTAGATATGCGGAAGCTAAAGAACTTAACGGAACGGGAGGAGCGGTCTGGACGGCCAAGCCTTATCTGAAGAATAAATTCCTGGTCTTAAACGGAGATGATATCTATTCAAGAACAGAACTGGAAAGTTTAATTAAGAATACCCCGTGGTCCGCCGGCCTCGCAAAGGCTATTCCCCCGGGATCGAAATACTTAACGTTTGAACTGGATAATAAAGGCCGCATCCTGGGAGCCCGCTACCCGAACGAGAAAGAGATGAAGAACGGGATCCTGATAAGCACGGGTGCATTCTTGCTCGACAAAGATATATTCAAATACAAATTAGTGCCGATCGGCGAAGGCAAAGAGTATGGTTTGCCCCAGACAATTCTCAAAGGAATCAAAAAGCACCCCACCCGGGGAGTGCTAATGAGAGAATGGCTCCAGATAAATTCTCCTGAAGACATCAAAAAAGCAGAAAAAGCCCTAGCCTCAAAAACCTAAACTTTCGTTGACTAGAATTATTGTTATTCTATCCGGCGTAAATTCCTTGCTTACTATTAGAACCTTATTTATGCCGCTGCCCACTCCGTAAGCTTTCTTAGCCCGTTCATCTTCAAGAGGAAAAACATATTCTTTCAATCTTTTCATCCCTTCATCCATATCGGCGACTACTTTTTGGCCTCCGACTATCCAGATCACCTTCTCCGCGCCGTAAGCATAAGCAGGCAGCTGGCTTCCGGTAGCCGAAGCAATTATGACCTGGCCGTTTTCGGTCACAGCATGGACGCTTCCGATAGCAATATCGGGCGCTGCTCCGAGCTGGCGCTTTATCCGCGCATCCGATTCTGAATTTATAGACTCACGAACGGGTCTATACTTGCCGGAACTATTGATCGCTTCGGATAATCCGATGCTATCCAGAGTAACCGAGGTCATATTCATAACCGCCGAATCCAGAGGAATCAGATCCAGGGCTTTGTCTCTGGCTTCATTTTTGGTCTCGGCGATAATGGCGTTAATGCCGTTCTTCTTTAGGGCCTCGGCTGCTTTTTCCAGCCTGTCTCTACCGACAACTTCCGCATAATTTTTATTATTCATAGTTTTTACATTATAAAACAGGCTTATCAAATCTACAAATAATTATAACACTTTCTATTATAAGCTACACTATAAAATCTGACTTATTTCATAATTTTTGTTAATACACCGGAATCAAAATATTTTTTGGAATCCATAATTATACAGCGTCAATTTAGGGCAAAAGTCAAGTTCAGTTGAATTAATTAGAAAAGTATGTATAATATACTCCAGCTACTTACCAAAAGAATATGCAAACAGATTCAAGAAAAAGACCATATCCTTATCAACAACCATGTCTTCGAAGGCTTAGAATAGTAAGAAAAAACAAGGTAAAAAGAGCTCTGGTTGTAATGGCTACAGGACTTGGCAAGACTACCACCATTGCATTTGACGTTAAAAGTTGGTTAAAAGGAAATCCTAAGTGCCACGTACTTTATTTGTGTCACCAAAATGACATTCTTGAACAATCTAAAGATGAGTTCGAAGAAATAATTGGCAGAAGCAGAGATACCTTTGGATTGTATCATGGCAAGAGAAAAGAAATTGAAGCCCAGATACTATTTGCCTCATTTCAAACTATGCGTAGGCATCTGGCTCAATTTAGAAAGAATAGATTCGGATATATTATTATTGATGAATCGCATCATAGCGAAGCTGTAACCTATAAGCCAATAATAGAATATTTTGAACCCAAATTCCTTCTTGGCATTACCGCCACTCCCGACAGAGGAGATTTGAAAGATATCAGAAAAATATTTGGAAAAGAGGTTTTTTCTCTGAATCTTCCCGAAGCACTTGCTAATAATCTCTTAACCGATGTTAAATATAGGTTGGTAACGGATGAGCTGGTTAATCTTAGTAAGATTAAGAAAGCCTATAGATTAACACTTAAAGAGCTTAATAAGAGATTATTTATACCAAAAAGAGATGATGAGATTGTAAGAATTATAAGAAGAAAGATCTCGGGTATAAAAAATCCTCGAATTATGGTCTTCTGTTCATCTATCAAGCATGCGAATAGGTTTTGCTCTCATATTCCTTCAGCCATAGCCATACATTCTAAACTACCTAAAAATGAACAGAAGAAAAGACTAGAAGCTTTTAGAGAGGGGCACCAATCCATTGCTGTCACGGTTGATAAATTTAATGAGGGAATCAATATCCCCGAAATCAATGTTGTTGTATTTCTTCGGTCAACTCAATCTAATATCATATTTCTCCAGCAACTTGGCCGAGGACTTAGAAAAGTGGCCAAAAAGGACAACGTGTTAGTGCTCGATTTTATTGCTAATTGTGATAGGGTCAAAATGATATATGATCTAGCAGAGAAAGTTCAAAGGATACAGAGAAAGAAGCGCAAGAGAAAGCTGCCTAGCCAAAAACCTGTACTCATCACAGGCTTAAGGTTTGAATTCACAGACAAGGTTAAAGAGATTATTGAAATTCTTAAGAGAATACAAACACCATACACCAGAGAAAGTTTGATAGATTATCTAAGAGATATTGCAAAAAAACTTGGAAGGTCTCCGAGTATTGAAGATGTTAATAGACTTAGTAGAAAAAAGAGGGGTTGGTCTGCAGGGCCAATTGTAGATATCTTTGGAAGTTTTAATAATGCATTAAGAGAAGCTGGTTTACCAATCAGAAAAAAGCATAAAAATTCCAGCAAAGAAGAGGCCATTAAAAAACTAAAAGATCTTTACATTAAACTTGGCAGAACACCAAGCAATAAAGATATGGGTAAGGCAAGCAAATTAGGAGAGTGCCCCAGCGAGGTTACTTATATGAGATGGTTTGGATCGTTTAACAATGCTCTTGAACTTGCAGGAATTAAGCCTAGACCTAAACGCCATAGCAAAGAAGATATAATTAATTATCTAAAAATATTAAGGAAAGAACTTGGAAAAATTCCTTCTGGTGCAGAGATCCAATTACTAAAAGAAGAGAATCCTCTTACTGTTCCGTCACTAGCTACACTCAAAGCTCATTTTGGCGGATCACTAAGATCAGCCCTAAAAGCAGCTGACTTAAATAGTTAATTTAGCGTCGATTATTCGACGCTTTTATTTTAGTTAGTTACAAGTAGCTTATCGAAAAAAAATTTCTACATTCCTTTCCATGTTAAGTTAGGTATGGTTGGGACACAATACGACATGGAGAAAATAAAAATAGCGCTGAACATACCTTTTAAATTTACTATGGAGCTTCCCCGGGATAAGTTTTAAAAATAGAAAACCCGCGGTGATAAACTGCATTTTAAATATAAAGCTCGGCTATTTTATTTTTGCATGTTTTCATTTAAAATTACTTATTATGAGAGAACAAATATTTGAACAACCCGATTCCAAAGTCAGAAACAAAGAAAATACCACAAAAAAAGAAGTGATGGAAAGAACTGAGAATAACAAGAATGAAGTTTCTATAATCTCCGATGAAAGATTTTGGAATCTTGTTTTTGATAAAGTATCCGAACAAGTTAATAGGCTAGATTTTAAAAAAATCGATAGAGAAATCATAACCACAAATGTTGTAGAGGATCTCTTTATAGAATTAGGGGAAGATCACCGAGATGTTATCTCTGAAGAGGATCTATCCGCAAAAATAAAAAAAATAATTAATAAAGAAATAAAAAATTTAAAATATGGGTGGATTATAGAAAAATTTAAAAACCAGCCTATAGAAATGATGAATGAGGGTGAGCTGGAAGAAGCTTTAAGAAAAATAACGCCGGAACAAAGAACTGGAAATGAAGAAGATTTAAAAGAAGGCGCTTCCGAAGAAGGAGAGTTAGAAAATTTGGACAAAGATAAAAATTTATCAAAGAGACAGAAAGATCTAGTTCAACTGCTATCAGGCCTCAACATAGACAACCTTACATTTAAAGAGATTTCCCGAATATCCCAAGAATTTTTAAAAGGTGATATTCCACATTATAACCCACTAGAAGAGCAGACCTATAAAGAGGTGGTTGAAAGAATGAAAGAAAAAATTATTGAAGAAAGAATAGAGTTTCTGAAGGCGCTTGGTTTTACTGAAAAAAATATAAACAGATTAAGAAAAAAGATTTTCCCAAATCTTCTTCCTATTCCTACGATTGTAAATAGCATTAAAAACTTTAAAGAGTTGGGATTTGAGGACCCCGTTCGCATATTTAGAACTGAGCCATCTTCAATTACAAGGCATATAAAAACGATAAAGGGAAGATTGGACTTTTTCAGAGAACAAGGATTTCAGAATCCCGTAAGGATGGCGGAAAGAGTGCCAAGCCTGTTAAGTTACTCTCAAGAGACTTTACTATATAGAATAGGACGGATCAAAAAGATGGATGAGAACTGGTTAAATACTATTGAATCTCGACCAAGAATTATGGGCCAAGAATTCTCCCCTTTCATTAAAAAGATAGGATATTAATAAGTTTTCAACAACGCTAATCAAAAGTTTCATTCTATAAAGTTGACTAACGAGAAGAGAAAATCCTTGTTTCTTGAGGGTTTTTTGATAGAATTAAACTCATGCTTTCTATAGGTATAGCAGGAACGCAATACCCCTGACTTAGATAGTAATTCAGTAAAGGTTAGAGCGACAACTCGGGTAAACTCACAATTATAAAAAGAAGCCCCGCACCATACGGAGCACCAGGCTCTGTGATGCGGGGTGTTATAGCCGTGCTACTTCCTAGGGCTTGCGGAGTGGGATGTCTTGCATTTCCCGTCCTTGGTCGCCCATAGCGTGTCGGAGAGATTCGAGGAAAATCCTCGCACCTTCTGGAACGTAGCCGTGCCGTGTCCTGCTAATGTAGTCGAAGCTCTCCACTCGATGAACACCCATTCCGTTCACTTTGAGTCGATGGCCACGGGTCATCGCTTGCCTTCCGACATTCATTGCCCTCATCGGCACGAAACGGCAGATCTTGCCGTTCGAGAGTACCATGCCGATCCCCTGCGCCTTCCAGAACTGAATCCGTCCAGGGAACTCCCAAGCAAACTCGTGAAGGATTGGCGGTGGAAGTTTCGGAACCACCACAGCCGTCCGGAAGAAAGTAATCAGGAACTTGCCTGTGTGGCTGGGTGGACGGTTGAGGACGTTAGTTTGGTCTCTTACCACCTGTGCGAAAGCGGCTAGAAGACCGTTGGCTTCGCACTCCTCAATGAAGGCAATCTCCTTTGGATGGAGTGTCACCGCCTGCCAGTTATTAGGGTGCGCCTCACCTTGAGCTGCGGTCGCAGGAAGAGGCTCAGGTCGGTTAACCTTTTTTAAGAGGTCTACGACCTCCAATAGGGTTACCTGGTACCGAATCTGTACGACGTGGCCACACTGCGGACAACCACATTCAGGGCTCAGAAAACAGCCTTCCTGTTTAACCAATTCATTCTTCGGATCATTCGGATTCGATTTCGTGATCTTTGCCTTCGCCATCAAAACAAGCTTCGCCTCACAACCCGGACAGTTGAAGCTGTATGGGTCTTTTTCATCAGTCATTTGGAACCTCCACTGCTATTATAGCATAGCAGATTTAGAGACATTGTCAAATCAAAAAAGTAGCAAAAATCGCGCAATTTTGATAATATATTTTCCATGCTAAGCATCGGCATAGTCGGGCTGCCAAATGTGGGCAAATCCACATTATTCAAAGCCCTGACTAACAAACAGGTAGATATTCAGAATTATCCCTTTACCACAATTGATCCGAATGTGGGTGTTGTTGGCGTACCCGATGAACGGGTAGATGCCTTGGCCCTGTTCTCAAATTCAAAAAAGAAGATATATGCCACCGTGGATTTCACCGATATTGCCGGGCTGGTAAAAGGCGCTTCGCAGGGCGAAGGGCTGGGAAATAAATTCCTCGCCAATATCCGGGAGGTGGATGCCATTGCCCAGGTCGTCCGGGCTTTTCCAAACCCTTCAGGCCAGGAAATAATGCATGTCCATAATCGCATCAGCCCCGCTGAAGATATTGAGATAATAAATACCGAACTGGTTATGGCTGATCTGGATACTGTGACTAAAAGGATAGAAAAGGGAAGCAAAGAAGCAAGATCCGGCGATAAAAAAGCTTTAGCGGACACTATCATTCTGAATAAATTTAAATCACATCTGGATAGCGGGGAAATACTTTTCAAATTAGACCTGAACGAGAACGAAGCCGCATTAGCCAGGGAGCTGAACCTGCTTACGGCCAAACCATTCATATATGTGATCAACGTATCCGAAGATCAGCTGATGGAAAACTACAAGCCTGACGAGGCATTATTAAAAACTATCGGCAGCTCGCCATGGATCGCCATGTGCAATAAGCTTGAACTTTCTTTATCTGAATCTACGCCGGATGAGAAGAAAGAATTCTTAGCGGAGTTCAACTTGCCCGAGAGCGGATTGGATGGACTCATCAGAACCGGATACAAGACACTGGGCCTGCTTACTTTTCTGACTACAGGCGAAGACGAGTCTAGGGCCTGGACCACTCACCAAGGCGACCCGATACCAAAAGCGGCCCGAGCTATCCATACTGATTTTGAAAAATTATTTATCCGCGCTGATGTCATTAACTGGAAAACACTGCTTGAATCCGGCAGCTATGCCAACGCCCGTTCTAAGGGCCTTATCCGTACTGTCGGCAGGGATTATATCGTCCAGGAAGGCGATGTGGTGGAAATAAAGATCTAGTTGCAGGTACATAAAACCCGCTTATAGAAGCGGGCGGTGATTTGGTGTGATGATAAGGTGTGATGATTAGGCGGGAGTCCTACTAGGTTGATTTTTTAATAAAGATATATCGATCCTGACAAGCTGATTAATTTGAAGCCTGCGGAGGTTATGGTCAGTTTTGGTGATAAGCTGAGCCGGATTTGAGATAGATACTATTTGTATTCCTGAATTTTGATAATTATTTCCATTACCCGTGTATATTTGAGCTATCCGAGAGACAGTGTTTCCCTGCTTGAGGGGAATAAAGATAAAGCGTGAGGGAGTATGAGAGGTAACCCTGACCACGGATTTGACCCGAACATCCTTTAACGGGTAGTTTCCGGAAGAATAATTAAGAACATTAGCCACATAAACTCTGGTTTCCCGGATTAACCTTCGGTCAGCCTTTCTGGCCAGGTCTGCAATTCTCGGACCGGCATTATATCCAATGAGCGCCAGCCTGCTGTTCCCATTATAGCGTTTCAAAAGCCAATCCAGATAAGCCACTCCCATAAGAATATTGTCTTCGGGGTCCCAGGGGTTCAGCTCAGCCCGACGAACTTTCATAAGATGATGAACAAAATCCACCGTGCCGGGCATTATCTGCATTAAGCCCATAGCGCCTTTTGGACTGAGAGCATTTATCTTACCCCTGGATTCAAAATGGATTATTCCAAGTACTATTTCTTTCGGCACGGCCGGGTAAAATCTTATAGCAGATTCTATGGCCGGAATATACGGATAAGCAGAAGAAAGCCTCTCGGATCCAAACGAGTAGGCTGGTGTAGTTAAAATTGTTAAAAGAGCGAGGGTATTAAGAAAAGAGATTTTGATCTCCATGTTGGACAAATACCGCACGCGCTGCGGTACTTCATCCAACTTTCAGAAGACCGCCCGCATGCATAAACTAGACCTTCTCAATGTATTGAATGTTTTTAGTTTTTTTATGAAGATGTTCAATCAAAAAAGCGGCAATTAATGCCGCCTAGGGTTAGGCGCGTTCGGCCTTGAGCACTCTTCGCCTAAGTTCACGTTCAGCAAGGCCCAGCCAGGGGAAAGAAATCGCTAATTTATTGTAAATAAGATTACCAACCTGCTTAAAGGGGTTGGCCTTTTCCCAGCTTGCCGTCCTCACGATGATATCATCGATCGTCTGGACCAAATGAAGCAGAAAATGCCGATCGAGCATGACAACATTTGCCGCCCTGGTCGCTTCGCAGAAATGCACGATTATGGTTTTGGATTTATCTATCGGGCCATTCTCTTCTATCTTCTCTGCCCCTTTTTGGCTGTTGCCATATGTGGTATAGGAACCGTCTTCAACCAAGATCAAAGGTATATTTTTGCAGCGAGCCCGCAGGTATTCCGCCATCAAGCCGGCTTCTGAAATACCGGGAGCTGTTTCACGCTGGGTAAATCCGCCTAAGGGAATGACTAACCGGATCCGATAAAAATTCTCATCAATAAAACGGACTACCTCCGGGAGATAGATCCATCCGAGAGGAGAATCGAAGTGGCAGCCATACCCATTTACAAGAAGGATGATGTCCTTCTCCTGCCGCCGCCTGAACCACCAATATTCCGGATTATTCTCATTGATCCTGAAGAGATCGTTTTCTGCCATCGCTTGCCTCCAATGAACTGGCCATATTATACAATATTTATGAAAATTTGCAAATATAGGGGGGGTGACAAATTAAAAGCCCATCCCGCAGTGGAATGGGCATCAAAGAGCCGTGCGTGAGAGATAGACGGGAAGGATTCTCCGACATCCTCCTCATACCGACCTGTTCGCGTTGCCTAGGCTGTTAGTGGGGCCGGGGTTGGAGGATTTTTGCCGAATATCCGCCGTCGTACCGCTCAAGAGGTGCGTCCACCTCATTATCTATAATTATATCATGTTTATTAAGAAAATGCAATGGCGAAAGCCCCAGCCGAAGCCGGGGCACTTTATTAGAACCCTAATGAGAATCTGAGTAAGACTCCAAAGTAACGCGGAGTCTTTGTTTGACCTTGCTTCTAAGAAAGGCGTGCAGATCAGTGCCCGGTTTTGCCATTATGACCATGCCCTGATCAACTGCAAAATAGCCTTCATCAACCTCGCTATCCGTTGAGCTTAAAAACCCGGAGATCGAGAACCTATCCCGCTCCTGGCCGACCAAAAGGACAACCCCCAGCATAAGGAAAGCTATGATCGCAAGCCAAAGTACAAGCCAAGGTATTAATTTTCTCACTTCATATCCCAAGGTGCTGTTTGATTTATTATGCTCTTCTATTTGACTTATTCAAGATGCCATGATATCATCTTAGGGTACTTGCAAATCCTGCCATTGTGCTTGGGAAAACCCAATATCCGGAGCTCTCCGGATCCCCGGGCCTCTGGCCGACTCTTGCAATAAAATAATGCAAAACTACGAACTAGCTTTTCATATCCTGCCGACCGTAGAAGAAACTAAAGTCGGCGAAGTAAAATTAGGCATAGAGAATCAGATCACCTCAAAAGGAGGCGCTATCTCTTATTCCAAGGAACCCGAAAGGACAAGGCTTTCATATCTGATAAAACACAATACCCATGCTTATTTCGGGTATATTCATTTTAATCTTCCCTCTCCGGAGGAGTCATTAAAAGAGCTCAATGAATATATGAAATTGAACGGAGATGTGCTCAGGTATATGATCTTGAAAATGCCTTCCGATTTACAGAAAGGAAAAGACATGCTAAAACAACTTAAGATGAAGGAGAGAGCAGAAAGAAGGCCTAAATCAGCCCATAAGCAGGTATCAGAAAAAGAAGACAAAGAAATCGAAAAACAGCTGGAAGAAGTAATAGAAAAACTATAAAAAAAATTAATTTAAAACTATGAATCTAAACAAAGTATTCCTAATCGGCCGATTGACCCATGAACCTGAAACAAGATCTACTTCTACCGGCCAGAATGTTACCACTCTGAAGCTCGCAACGAACAGAGTCTGGAATGACCAGTCCGGCCAGAGAAAGGAAGCTACCGAATACCATACTGTCGTGGCCTGGGGCAGACTCGGTGATGTTGCCGGCAAATATCTAAAGAGGGGCGGCCTAGTTATGATCGAGGGAAGGATGCAGACCAGGAATTGGATGGGACAGGACAATGTCAAAAGATATACGACCGAGATAGTAGCCGAGGGATTGCAGCTAGGACCCAGAACAGACGGTGGAAGCGGATCCAATTACGGAGCCGGCAATATGTCAGATATAAGGAGATCCGCGCCCTCCCCTGCTTCCGGGCGAAGTTTGCCGGAGCAAGCAGACGAAATTCCTATCATAGATGCCAATGAACCGACTAATTCAAATCTGGAAGAAGACGAAATGAAAATAAGCGAAAAAGATCTGCCGTTTTAATTACCATAAATATGAATTGCATATTATGCCAGGAAAATATAAATAAGATTGACTATAAGAACACCTCATTCCTGAGGAAGTTTGTGACTGCCCAATTCAAGATCGGCACTTCAAGAAGGAACAAGCTCTGCGCCAAGCATCAAAGAAAGATCGCCGAAGCAGTCAAGCTCGCCCGCTATATGGCTCTTATGCCGTATACCCGCAACCAGGCAATCAATAGATAGACTAAAAAGCGCCCGTACGGGCGCTTTTTAGTCTATGCCTCCAGAATAGCTGCTTCTTTTATCTTAGCTACTATCTCTTTTTCCATTTTGGGATTCTCTTTCAGGAATAGGCGCGATCCTTCAATGCCCTGGCCGAGTCTTTGATTCCCGTAATTATACCAGGCACCGGCTTTGGCCACTACTCCATACCTCACGCCGGTGTTTAAAACATCTGAATACCTTGAAATGCCTTCATTGTAAAGAATATCAAATTCAGTTGTTCTGAACGGCGGAGCCACTTTATTCTTCACTATCTTTATCTTAACCCGATTGCCGACTATCTTTTCGGAAACCTGAATCTGGGCGGCGCGCCTTACCTCAATGCGAACAGATGAGTAGAATTTGAGAGCTAAACCGCCCGGCGTAGTTTCGGGGTTGCCGAACATAATGCCGATCTTCTGCCGCAGTTGGTTTATAAAGATTACCGAAGTATTAGCCTTAGCCACTACGCTTGTAAGCTTTCTCAAAGCATGGGACATAAGACGGGCCTGGGCCCCGACATGCTGCTGGTCCATTTCCCCTTCAATCTCCGCTCTAGGCGTTAAAGCCGCCACAGAATCCACGACGATCACATCTATACCGCCTGATTTAACCAAAGATTCGACTATATCCAATGCCTGCTCGCCTGTGTCCGGCTGGGATATTAAAAGCTGGTCTATCTTAACTCCTATCTTCTTGGCATACTCCGGATCTAGGGCATGCTCGGCATCTACATAAGCCGCAACTCCGCCCATCTTCTGAGATTCCGCCACAATATGCAGGGCTAAAGTCGTTTTACCTGAGCTTTCCGGGCCGTAAACTTCAATTACCCTGCCCCTGGGTATTCCGCCGACACCCAATGCCAGGTCCAGAGATATGGAACCTGTAGGGATAACATCGACATCAACCTTTTTAACCTGGCCTAATCTCATTATGGATCCTTCGCCGTATTTTTCCTGCAATTCCTTTACGGCCAGATCGATGTGTTTTATCTTAGCCTGTCCGGCTAAATCAATTTTTTCTTCTTGTTTCTTTGCCATTTAATTTTATGCCCCCTCCGAGCATTTGAGTTTAATAACTTTATAATCCTAACAGAATATAAACGAGAAAAGCAAGGGATATTTTGTTTAGCATTTAAGTAGTATAATTAATCTATGGATAATAACTCCGAACAAGACCAGGAACAATATCAGAACCAGCCTGAACCCAGGTATCATGTCCAGCAATGGGAGAAGATCGCAGCCTGCGTTTTAATATTGATTGTCTGTGTTTATTTACTTTCCGCCCAGTATTTCAAGATCTGGCCATTCACGGTAGCTATAGTCCCCTTAAGTACTCCGACACCAGTACCAACTCAAACTGCAACCCCTCAGGCAAGCTTGGAATCCTACCGCAATGAAAAGTACGGATTCGAGATCATGCTACCGGAAACCTGGAAAGGATATGCAGTTATAACCAGCCAATGGCAGGGGCAGAGCGTAAGTACAGGAAAGATAATTGACCAGGGCCCGATCATTACTTTGCGCCATCCCCAATGGACCGAGTCAAATCCAAGAGAAGACATGCCGATAATGGTTTTTACACCCGAGCAATGGGCTTTAGTAGAACAAGGGGAGATCTCGCTCGGTGCCGCCCCGATCCCGCCTAGTATTTTAGGCAGGAATTCAAAATATATTTTAGCCTTGCCGGCAAGATATAATTATGATTTTAAGACAGGCTGGGAAGAAGTTGATGATCTGGTGCACAAATTAAAAGCATTTGAACCCGAAACCGGGGTGGCCTGCATCCAGGTCATTACCCCGGCCCGCAATCCTCAAACAGGAGAGATAAAAGATTTCCCAACTCCTTGCGATGTGCCTGAAGGATGGGTAACTATTGGAAATTAAAAAGCTCTGGCACACGCAGGTTGCACCAGAGCTTTTAACTAGGCGAGAGCCGGGGCCTTAGTCCTGGCTAGAGAGACAGGTACTGAGACGCTCCGCCGCAGCGCGCTGACATGCGCTTGGCAGTTTCGCGCGCCTCCTCGCAGTCCTTACAGCGGATCGCAAAGGGAAGCGCCCTCAGACGCACCTCGGCAATCTGGTCGCCGCACTCGAAGCAGTACCCGTAGGTACCCTGCTCGAGCCTGTGAAGAGCGTGGTTGATCTTGCTCAGGGTCTCTTCCCTAAGCTCATCGACCATCCGGTCGATGTCGTCCTGGACATGCGCCTCAGCGCTCTCCAGGACGTCGACGACATCCCGGGGTGGAGTTTTCCCGCCACCCTTGGGTGACCACTTCCGAGCAGTGTCGCCCAAAAGCTCCCGCTTCCGCTCCACCAGGATAGCCTTCAGATCGTCATAACGTGCCATCTGCCCCTCCCGACTTCTCCCCCTGAAAGGTGCTGATTTCTGCCTTTGGCCTTGCCTTAGGCAGAGCTTACCTATACATTATAGCACATATACCTACCCCGAATCAATACCTTAGATCTCCTCTCGTTCCGCTTCAGGGGTATCTGCCGAGACGCCCTGGCCGGTCAGGCCGTTTTCGCCGGATATCATCGCCAGATGAGCCGGTTCCTGGGCCACTGTGCCGTCCGGACGGATGTAAACTTCTCGAGGTTTAGCCCCATCTCCGGGGCCGATCACGCCTTTCTCTTCAAGAAGATCCAATAGTCTTGCTGCTCTGGCATATCCCACCCTTAGCCTGCGCTGAAGCAATGATGCCGAGGCTTTACCGGCCAAGATTACAGTTTCTTTAGCATCACCATACAGATCATCGTCGGCATCATCATTCTGGCTTCCAAATCCGCCGCTTGGGTTAGCCGGCGCATTAAAATCAAGAGCCAGGCTGCTCTCTTCCGGAGATTCCATTTCTTCGGCTTGGGCTTTTATGAATTTAACAACATCCTTAACTTCTTTTTCGGTTACCATTGCTCCTTGCAGGCGCCTGGGCTTAGCCACATCCCCGGCAAGGAATAGCATATCCCCTTTGCCAAGCAATTTCTCAGCCCCGGCCATATCAAGAATCGTGCGGGAATCGATCTGGCTTGCCACCTGGAAAGCAACCCTTGAAGTAATGTTAGCTTTTATAAGCCCGGTAATAACCTCAACTGACGGCCTCTGGGTCGAGAGTATGAGATGGATGCCAACAGCCCGCGACATTTGAGCAAGCCTGACGATTGCCGCTTCGACATCCCGCCCGTATTGGGCCATGAGGTCCGCTAACTCATCGATGACTATCACTATGAACGGCATGATAGGCTCATCCTTCTCCGTCATTTTGGCATTATATGAGAATACATCCTTGGAGCTATGCTTCGATAAAGCGTCGTATCTCCTGTCCATTTCGTTTACCGCCCATTTTAAAGCTCCGAGGACTTTTCTGTTATCGGTTATAACCGGAGTGATAAGATGCGGGATATCGTTGTATAAGCTGAGTTCCACCCGTTTAGGATCTACCAATATCAGCTTAAGCACTTCCGGTGAATGCTTATACAGTAAAGAAAGTAAAACACCGTTTATACCCACCGACTTGCCTGTTCCGGTAGCTCCGGCAATCAGAAGATGCGGCATCTTATCAAGACCGGCAAAGACAGGCATACCTGAAACATCTCTCCCCAGAGCCAGCGGGAAGAAATGATTGGATTTTTTATAGGCATCATTCTCGAACATGTTCTTCAATCCGATAATCGCTACTTTGCGGTTAGGCACCTCAATACCCACCAATGATTTGCCGGGAATAGGCGCTTCAATGCGGATCGGATGGGCAGCTAAAGCCAATGATAGATCAGGACCAAGGGTAGTTATGCGGGAAAGTTTAACTCCCACTGCTGGACGCATCGTGAACTGGGTTACAGTAGGTCCGACTGACACTTCGCCCATCTCCACTTCGATCCCGAAGTTGCCTAGCGTCCTCTTGATCATATTGGCGCTGGCACTGATGTCTCCGGTAAGAGCCTCCTCCTGATCCTCATTAAGCAGATCTAAAGGCGGCGGGGTCCATTTGCCTTTTTTCATATTTTTAATGACAAATTCTTTATCAGTCAGCTCAGTCTTAGCCCCGGCCAGAGCCGGTTTGGGCGCAGCTACAGGAGCAGGCCTTGGCTTATCCATCAGATCTGCCCCTTTCTTGATGACCACATCCACCGGCTTATCATTAGCTTTTCCTTCCTCATCCTGATTTCCATATATCAAACCGGATATTGATACATTGAGGGCAACAAGAAGGGATATCAGCATCAGAGATGAAAGAATTATCATTGACGCCATGAAGCCGACTATATTTAAAACCGGAAAGCCCAATATTATTCCCATATAACCGCCCTGAGTAACCCGGACATCAAAACTGCCGCTTCCAAATACAAAAAATATCCCGAGAATGGATAATACAAAGAGGCCGGTTCCGGCTACGGCGCTTGTCTGGATATTGCGGGAAATAGATTTAATAAAAGCAATACCAAGAATGACAAATGCGACCGGAACAATAAAAAAGCCCCATCCGAATAAAGACCGGGCAAATACATCAAAAATCTGGCCGCCTTTGCCGGCGCTGCCGACAAAAGCCAGCACGCTCAATACGGCCATTATAAAACTGCCGATGCCCCAGATGCTGTTCTTGGTTTCAATGGCAATATCAAATTTAGGCGGCTTTTCCCTCTTAAGCTTTTTCTCGGATTTTGAATCCTTTTTCTTGGATTTAGCCATGGCTTAATTATATAATGCTAAACCTAGAAATCAATGCGTGACAAGAAAAATCGCATCAATTGATGCGATTTTTCTTGTAGAGTTACTCCTCTTTAAGACTACTCAACTTCCCCCACAAACCCTGTGCCCGCAGGAATAAGCCGGCCGATAATGACATTCTCTTTGAGGCCGCGGAGAAAGTCTTCTTTGCCGACAACAGCGCTATCTATCAGGATCCTTGCCGTTTCCTGGAACGAAGCCGCCGAGAGGAAGCTATCCGTGCTTAATGAAACTTTAGTTATACCGAGCAGTAATTGTTCGTATTCAGCCTCTCTTCTCTTCTGGTTCCTCGCTTTATCATTTTCTATCCAAACCCTTCTTCGTTCAACAATATCGCCTGAGAGGAGATCAGTATCGCCCGAGTCAATGACCCTTACCCTTGAAAACATCTGTCTGACTATAAGCTCAACATGTTTATCATTGATGCTGTCGCCGGTAGGGTAATAAATGCTTTGGACTTCTCTGATTATATATCTGGCAACCACATCAATATCGTTAGTGGTTTTGTATAATTCCCTCAGATCCACATGGCCTTCGCTTAACTGCTGGCCGACACTAACCAGGTCACCGACACCGACAGACAGGTTCAGATTCGGCATTACCGAATATTCTCTTTTCTCTTGGGTATCGGCTGATTCGATTACCAGTACTCTGTTCTTGCCCCGGTCTTCAACGGCCAATACTTTGCCGTCCATATCAGCTATTAAAGCCTTGAACTGCGGCGGCCTGGCTTCGAATATTTCTTCTACGCGCGGCAATCCCATTGTGATATCGGCGCCAGCTCCGGCCACGCCTCCGGTATGGAAGGTTCTCATGGTCAGCTGGGTTCCCGGTTCGCCGATGGCTTGAGCCGTAACGATACCGACAGCCTCGCCTATTTCGACAAGCTTATTCTTGGACAAATCATAGCCATAACATGTGCGGCAGATTCCGTTCAAAGATTTGCATTTTATAACTGATCTGATCTTTACATGTGGAATTTTAGATTCATCGATCTTCTTAGCCGATTCTTTATCAACTACCTTTCCTTTTTTAACTATAACCTCGCCATTTGAATCAATAACATCCTCGATAACCGTTCTGCCTTTTACCCTTTTGCCTATCATTTCGCCGCTATACTTGGAGTCTTCGCCATAAATAGTGTAACCTTCTTTATCTTTGCAATCCTCTTCGGTGATAACAATATCCTGAGCAACATCAACTAAGCGCCTGGTCAGATAACCGGCAGTAGCGGTCTTCAAAGCCGTATCTACAAGACCTTTTCTGGCTCCATGAGTAGAGATGAAATATTCCAGCGGAGTCAGACCTTCTTTTAGGGAGTTTCTCACCGGCAATTCGATCAATTCACCGGAAGGATTAGCGAAAATACCTCTCATGCCCATCATCTGGTCCAAAACCGACCAGTTTCCTCTTGATTTTGAATCAACCATCATAAAGGCAGAGTCCTGGGGTCCAAACTGTTTCTTCACCAGCACTGACAGCTTGGATTTAGTCGTATTCCAAATTTCGATAGCTTTGGATTTTCGTTCATATTCGGTGAGTAAGCCTTCCTCATACAATCTCCTGTTCTCATCTATTAACTTATCAGCTTCGTTGATGATCGCGGGTTTTTCAACCGGCAATTTCAAATCAGTCATACTCCAGGATATTCCCGAAACAGTCGCGTAGTGGAAACCCAGATCTTTTATCTTATCCAAAAATGCGATCGTCTCATCTTCGCCGTATTCATCCCAGATATCCGATTCGATGGTTCGCAGATCCGGTTTGTTCAAAGTTTTATTAACATATTCATATTCCTTGGGCAGAGTCTTGTTGAAGATCATCCTGCCGGGGGTTGTTTCGATCATTTTTGGCTGATCGGCACCCTTACCGTGGTCGGGATTCGGGACTTTGATCATTGCCCTGAGATCGACAAAATCATTTTCATAGGCCAGTAAAGCTTCGTAGCGGGAAGAGAATACCTTGCCTTCCCCTTTTGCACCCTCCAGAAGGCTGGTCAGGTAATAGCAGCCAAGAGATATGTCATGGCTGGCTACCGCAACAGGATCGCCGGTAGCGGGTTTCAGAACTCCATGGCTGGCAAGCATCAGTTCTCTGGCTTCTTTCTGGGCTTCATCAGTCAAAGGCAAGTGAACGGCCATTTGGTCGCCGTCAAAGTCAGCGTTGAAAGCATGTACCGGCATAGCTGGTATTTTTATAGCCTTACCTTCTATCAAGGTGGGCTTAAACGCCTGTACGGATAATCTATGCAGAGTGGGAGCCCGGTTCAATAATACAAGTTTATTAACCATCGCCTCTTCCAAAGCTGACCAGACATCCGGTGTTTCCTGTTCTATCAGCCGGCCGGCGGATTTTATATTGTGAGCTAATCCCTTACTGATCAAAAGTCCGATCACGAACGGCTTGAACAATTCGAGAGCCATATGTTTAGGCAATCCGCATTCAGCCAAGCTCAATTCGGAACCGATTACAATTACGCTTCGGCCTGAATAATCAACCCTCTTACCTAACAGGTTCTGCCTAAACCTGCCCTGTTTGCCTTTCAGCATATCGGCAAGTGATTTAAGGGCGCGCTTCTGGCCGGTCGATGCAGCCGTGGTTATCTGACCCCGGCGCATAGAGTTATCGACTAAAGCATCTACGGCTTCCTGAAGCATTCTTTTCTCGTTCTTAGTGATAACCTCGGGAGCTTTCAATTCCAGAAGGTGTTTTAACCTGTTATTCCTATTTATTACGCGCCTATAAAGGTCATTAAGGTCTGAAGTCGCATATCTGCCTCCGTCCAAAGGAACCATCGGGCGCAGAGCCGGAGGAATAACCGGCAAGATCGTCATTACCAACCACTCCGGGCGGACGCCGGCTTTGGACATTCCTTTCAGGTACTTCAGCCTTCGGGACATCTTTTTCTGCTCCAGCGGATTGGATTCATTCTTGAGCTCGCCTTCAAGCTGGACTATAGTATCCTCAAAATTCATTTCCGCAAGAAGCTTCCTGACTGCTTCGGCTCCGATGCCCGCCTCAAAAACTTCTCCGTACTTTAAGGACAGATCCCTGAAATCAAGCTCAGAGATTATCTGGTACTTCTGGAGATTCCTCAGATTATTTTTCTCACGGTCCCTTATCTCTTTCAAAGACTCGGATTCAGTCTCATTCTTGGCATTCTTTAATTTGGATTTAAATTCAGATTCTATTCTCTTAACAGCTTCAGTTTTAAGATCCTCATCGACTTTCATCACAATATAGCTTGCAAAATATATCACTTTTTCCAACTCCAAGAGCGATACCCCAAGAACGGTAGCGATCTTTGACGGTACGCCTCTCAAGAACCAGATGTGGGCCACCGGAGCCGCAAGCTTGATATGGCCCATTCTCTCACGGCGGACAATGGATCTGGTCACTTCAACGCCGCATCTGTCGCAGATGATGCCCTTATACCTGATCCTCTTGTATTTTCCGCAATAACATTCCCAGTCGCGGGTCGGACCGAAAATTGCTTCTGAAAAAAGACCCTCTCTCTCGGGCTTCTGGGTACGATAGTTGATCGTCTCCGGCTTGGTCACCTCTCCATAAGACCACGATAAGATATCTTCCGGGGATGCAACTTTTAATTTTATTGAATCTAGATCCATTTTTGAAAATTAGATTTTATCTTTCGATCAGCTCGACATTCAGCCCTAATCCTTTTATTTCTGATAACAGAACTTTAAAAGATTCCGGCAGATGCGGGGCTTTTATTTCTTCTCCATTAACAATTGATTCATAGGTTTTAGCGCGGCCCAAAACATCGTCTGATTTAATGGTCAGCATTTCCTGTAAAGTATAAGCGGCGCCGTATCCTTCCAATGCCCAGACCTCCATTTCTCCGAATCTTTGTCCGCCGAATTGGGCTTTTCCTCCCAATGGCTGCTGTGTAATCAGGGAATAAGGACCGATGGATCTCATGTGCAGCTTATCTTCAACCATGTGGATCAGTTTCATAAAGTAAGTGACTCCGACAGATGATTTCTGGTCAAAAGGCAGTCCGGTCTTTCCATCATAGAGCTGAGTCTTGCCGTCAACCGGGAACCCGGCTTTCTTCAGTTCTTCCATGATCGTCTCTTCGGATGGGCCGGCCATTGATGGAGTAGCCGCTTTGTATCCCAAAGTTTTGGCGGCCATGCCCAAATGAGCCTCTAATACTTGGCCGATATTCATACGTGAGATTATACCCAGAGGACTTAAGACTATATCTACCGGAGTGCCGTCGGGCAGGAACGGCATATCTGCTTCAGGCAATATTATTGAAACGACACCCTTGTTGCCATGTCTTCCGGCGAGCTTGTCTCCAACCTGAACTTTTCTTAATTGGGCGACTGAGACCTGGACTCTTTTAATTACGCCGACATCAAGCTTATCTCCTTCTTCGCGGGAAAATGTTTTAACGTCCACTACCCGGCCCTGTTTGCCATAGTCCAATCTTAGAGAAGTATCTTTGACATCCCTGGATTTTTCGCCAAAGATAGCTCTCAATAATCTTTCCTCGGCAGTAAGGTCGCTTTCGCCTTTAGGCGATATCTTGCCGACTAATATATCCTGGGACCGAACCTCGGCTCCGACGCGGACAACTCCGTCAGGGTCAAGATCGTTCAATCTTTCCATAGCTACATTCGGGATATCATAGGTTGTAACCTCGGGGCCCAGCTTTGTTTCTCTCACATCTATCGGATAATCTTCGATATGTATTGAAGAGAAGCCGTCCTCTTTGACCAGCTTTTCGGATATTACAATGGCGTCTTCGAAATTTGCGCCTTCAAAGGACATATAAGCTACGACTAAATTCTTGCCTAAGGCCAATTCGCTGTTTTCGGTTGAAGGTCCATCAGCCAAAGCCTGGCCTTTTTTAACCTTTTCACCTTTCTTCACTATCGGCCTCTGATTTGAACAGGTGAAAGCATTAGTTCTTGCGAATTTCAAAAGTCTGAATTCTATTTCTTTGCCTTTTTCCGTTTCCAGGGTAATCCTTGCCGCATCAACATGCTTTATGGTTCCGGCTTCAGGAGCGATAATGACCATTCCCGAATCCCGGGCGACTTTAGATTCAATGCCCGTTCCGACAAACGGCGCTTCCGGTTTAATAAGAGGTACGGCTTGCCGTTGCATGTTGGATCCCATCAATGCCCTATTGGCGTCATCATTCTCCAGGAACGGAATTAGAGAAGTAGCGACAGAGAACTGCTGCCTGGGCGAAACATCCATATAATCTATTTCATGGGGCTCCGCCGTTCCGGGTTCGCCGTGTATTCTGCAAGTGATCTCATCGCCTACCAGAACATTATCCTTGCCGGTTTCCGCTCCGGCTTGGGCAATGATATATCTTTGCTCCTCGGTGGCATCCATATATATAACTTCATCGGTAACTTTTCCTTTTACGACTTTCCTGTAAGGAGTAAGAATGAATCCCAAAGGCGATATCTTTGAATATAAAGCAAGGTGGCCGACAAGTCCGATGTTCGGGCCTTCAGGAGTTTGAATAGGACAAATTCTACCGTAATGGGACGGATGGACATCGCGAACCTCAAAGCTTGCTCTTTCTCTGGACAAACCTCCGGGTCCCAGGGCAGACAATCTCCTCTTGTGCTCCAGCTCGGCTAAAGGATTATGCTGGTCCATGAACTGGGACAGCTGGCCTGAAGCGAAGAATTCTTTCAATGCGGCCACGAACGGTCTTGAGTTGATTAATTGCGAAGGCAGGACAGTAGCAATATCCGATGTGCTCATTCTGTCCTTGATTATCCTTTCCATCCTGGCAAAAGCCACACGCAATCTGTCCTGCAAAAGCTCCCCTAAAGTTTTTACTCTTCGGTTGCCGAGGTGATCTATATTATCCTGCTCAGATGAGGGATCATTATTCAGCCTTATTATTTCTCTTAAAATGTTAATTATATCTTCGGGCCTTAAAACTCTGGACTGCGGATCATCTAGATCAAAGTTCTCATTGAATCTTTTATTCATCCTGAACCTGCCGACTTTAGACAAGTCATACCTGGAAGGATTGAAGAAAAGATTATGAACCATCTGCTTGGCATTGTCAGGCGTTGCCGGATCTCCGGGCCTTATTCTCTTATATAACTCGATAAGACCCTCGTCCTGATTGGATGACGGGTCCTGAAGGATGGTCGCCAGAATATATTTAACATTGGGATCCGTGTCTATATCTTCAAATGCTTTCTTGATCTCGTCGTCGGTAGTAATGCCAAAAGCTCTGAGCAGCGCGGTAGCCGCTACTTTTCTTTTTCTGTCGATCCTGACCGAGATGACTCCGTTATATTCAGTTTCAAATTCAAGCCATGCGCCCCGCGAAGGGATAAGTTTAGCTCCGAAGAATCTCTTGTACCGGCTGGAACGGGACAGCGAGAATAGCACGCCGGGACTTCTGATAAGCTGGGATATGACAACTCTCTCTACGCCGTTTATAATAAAAGTGCCCCTCGGTGTCATCAAGGGGAAATCAGATAAGAATAGTTCCTGTTCTTTTTCCTGGCCGGTCCTTTTATTCTTTAGGACTACTTTGACCTTAAGAGGAGCTTCAAAAGTTATATTTTTTTCAATAGACGTCCTCTCATCGTACTTAGGCTCTTCGATTTTAAAATCAACAAAATTAATTTCAAGCTCTTTGCCGGTCCAGTCGGCAATAGGAGAAATATCCTTCAGGAGCTCCTTCATACCCACGTCCAAAAACCATTTATAGGAATCTAATTGCACCTGAACTAGATTAGGCGCTTCGAATTGATCCTGGGTGAATTTTGAAAATATTTTTCTAATCGCTGCCATATTGGGAATAGTTCCCGCCGGACAGACCAGGTCCGCCGATTAGGAATCTGCGTTAGCGACAAAAAGAAACCGCTCCGACTTGGCGTTACGGCAATTTTTTATTCAATTTTAATTAAAGAATCGGGACAAGACTGGAATTATTAGATTGCCAGGAGCTATACGAATTCCCCAAGTAATCCAACAATCTATATTTTTAAAGCGTTTTTGATCGTACTTACGATCATAGCCGAAATTGCGGCAGAGTCCATTTTTCCAGCTATTTTCACGCTTTTTATTAGCAATCTATCTATTCTATTATTAGCTAATAATTTGTCAAGAGTCCTTATCAACATATTATCAAAGTCTTGACTTATCGTCAAGCTTTCTTCACACAAGGACCCCCCTGCCTGTTTAAGCCGGATTTTGACTGTCCCTCTGGTTTTTACGTCTATAATTATATCCATGTTCCTATCCGTATCTTTTGATGCTTTGCATTATGCCAAATCCTATCATTAAAGAGATGAAATTACTGCCTCCATAGCTTAGGAACGGGAAAGGCAATCCGGTGATCGGCATTATTCCTATATTCACCCCCGCCCCGACCAGCGTATGGGCAAAAATAAAAAGAGTGAAACCTATGGAAAATAATTTCCCAAAATTAGAACGCGTCCTCTTACCTATATACAAAACTCTCGATATAAGGGCCAGGATTGCTGCTAAAACTAAACTGATGCCCAGCAAACCGAACTGCTCCGCTGCGCTCGCAAACACAAAATCGTTATATGGCTCGGGCAAAAATCCAAGATTCGCCTGAGAGCCATTGCCGAAACCTTTACCGAGGATATGGCCTGAACCGATCGCGATCTGGGATTGGATCAGATTGTAATCGCTGTTCCGGGGATCGTCATATGGATTAAGGAAGGCCGTCACCCTTTCTTTCTGGTATGGTTTTAGAACCGCGAACCATCCGATGCTCGCCATTATCAGACCGGCTACAAACAGCAGAGTCAGATTCTTTTTGCTTATTCCGGCAGCTATAAGCATACCAAGCCAGATGAGCGTCAGGATAATTGCCGACCCCAGATCAGGCTGAAGAATAATTATTCCCAGCGGTATAATAAAATATAACCCGGATACGACAATATGCCTTAACTGATTGATGTGAACATGGCGTTGGGAAAAATATTTAGCCATTAAAATTATCAGGATCAGTTTAACTAACTCTGAAGGTTCAAAGGTGAACCTTCCCATGACAATCCAGGAATTGACTCCTCTTATAGACTGGGAATAAAAGGTCAGAACCAGAAGAAAAATTGCAAAAATATATCCGGCCATGACCGGCAGAGAATAATTTTTAAGGTAGCGGTAATCGAAAAAAGGAAATACGGCCAGCAAAAAAATACCAATGGCAACATAAACTGCTTGCCTGGAAAAATAGTCCGCATCAGGTCCTGAAAGCGCGTACATATTGGCCAGGCTGAATATGGACAGGATCACTACTAATACGAAGAGGGGGGCATCGATTTCCCTGAAATAATTCCGTATATCATCTTTGATCCGGGTAATATTCCTGGAACTTTTCTTGAGAGCCATATCGTTTTATAAAATTAGAGTTTTCTAACAGATTTGTATCCGCCTCAACCTCAGCCCTGAAAGCGTTGCCAACCGGCTTGGGCCATATGACCTTAAAGTATCTTTCCGTTCTGGATAACAGCGTATTTACGGTTGTTTTATTCATGGCAAGAATATTATCCTGTTCGTCATATAATATAACCGCTACATCCACAGTGTCAAAATCAAAATCTGAATTATTAAAAATTACACCTTCAAATTCTCCTCCTCTCAGCTGGGTTCTGTCTATCCTGAAATCAATATTCTTCGGATCAAAAGAATTCAATTTTTCCCATTCTGCATTTTTTAAATTGAAACTGGCCCCGGATGGATCAGAAGACGAATTTAAGATGATGCGCTTGGTTTGGCCGGGCAATATATAAAAACTGGAATTTATATTTCCGAACTCAAATTCAACATTTCCTGAGCCATATTCCTGATTAGTATTTGTGACCTTGGCCAGAATATCGTAATCACCTTCATCTACCTTAATGATCTTAATAACGGAGACTTGAAGAGGAACCGCTATTCGGCATACATTGGCGCATTTGCCCCCGCAATCAATCCCCTCCTCTTTTCCATTTTTCACGCCGTCAAAACATGTCGGCCGGTTCTTTGAATAATAAATGCCATAACCGATCCCGGCTATTATCAGGATATAAATGATCCCGTAGATGAGTTGTTTTATCCTGCGGCCCATAATAATAATTCTACACAACAAAATAAAAAAGGGCTATATCAGCCCTACAGCTCCTTCAGACTAACTTCAACAATACTCGGCATACGTTTTAATATTCTTAACCAATAATCCGATTCATCTTGAGGCACTCTTATTGAAATAGTAACAAGGCCACTCAGGCCAACATAGAATTGATGTTGGCCTTGTGCGAGCGGATTAGGCGTTACTATCGCCAGAGAAATACCACTTATCTCTAAAAAACCTAGAATATGCGACTTTGAAGTATGTTTTTTAAAAGAAACCCTTAATATGGCGTGATTATTTGCTACGATACCTTTGCCGCTACAGGTAGGACACAGAAAAGCCATTTTTCATTCATTCTTTCAAAGTTCTTTTATTATAAATTAAAATCTTGACCTTTACAAGGAGTTATCTACTCGCCAAATAAAAAATTCCATTAGTCTGGCGGCTACCTACTTTCGCCGGGTAAACCCGACTATCATGGGCCTTGCAAGATTTCACTTCCGAGTTCGGAATGGGATCGGGTGGGACACTTGCAGCATTGCCACCAAGCTAATGGAATTTTTTTAGAAATCTAATTTTATACTCAAACCTGGGTTAAACCCTGAATAAAGGCTACTTAAATTGTTTGATCGATTAGTAGCTCTCGGCTCAACGCCTCACGGCGCTTCCACCTGAGCCCTATCAACGCAGTCATCTACTGCGGATCAGATACCTTATCTTGAGGCCTGCTTCGCGCTTATATGCTTTCAGCGCTTATCAGAACCGAACATAGCTACCGAGCAATGCTCTTGGCAGAACAGCTCGTAGACCAGAGGTTCGTTCATCCCGGTCCTCTCGTACTAGGGACAACTCCTCTCAAGTATCAACGCCCACGCCAGATATGGACCAACCTGTCTCACGACGGTTTGAACCCAGCTCGCGTACCCTTTTAATTGGCGAACAGCCAAACCCTTGGGGCCTTCTTCAGTCCCAGGATAGGGCGAGCCGACATCGAGGTGCCGAACACCACCGTCGCTGTGAACGCTCGGGTGGTACCAGCCTGTTATCCCCGGAGTAGCTTTTATCTGATGATCTTCTCCGCTCCTACGAGCAGGAGAAACTTGAATAACAAATAAATGTTATTCAAATTTCCCGCAAAGAGTCGGTTCACTAAGTCCTGCTTTCGCATCTGCTCGACACATCCGTCTCGCAGTTAAGCCGGCTTTTGCCTTTACGCTATCGTTCCGATTTCCATCCGGAACTAGCCGACCTTGATGAACGCCTCCATTACTTTTTAGGAGGCATGTGCCCCACATAAACTGCCCGCCAGGCACTGTCTCGATATAACCCTAAAAAGATAAAATTGATAAAACTAAAATTACTCCATTACCAGGAGCTCACTTTAGCTTATGTAATACCCTTTTAGGGTCATACCGGTTAGAGCTACAAATCGTTAAGATGGGTGTTTCATTGGCGCCTCCATGCCTCCCGAGAGAGACACTTCAAAGGCTACCCACTACGCTACGCATAACAACTCGTAGACCAATACCAAGCTACAGTAAAGCTTCCGGGGTCTTTCCGTCTTGGCGCGGGTAGTCAGCATCTTTACTGACATTGCATTTTCACCGGGCTATTGGCTGAGACAGTCCCCCAGTCGTTGCGCTATTCATGCGCGTGGGAACTTACCCCACAAGGTATTTCGCTACTTTTAGACAGTTATAGTTACTGCCGTCGTTCACTGGCGCTTCGGGCTTCCGCAGTGCATTGCTGCACCACTTCAACCGTTAACGTTCCAGCACCGGACAAGCGTCACCCCGTATACAGCGCCTTTCGGCTTAGCACGGAGTTGTGTTTTTGATAAACAGTCGCCAGGGGTTCTTTAGCTGCGTCCATCTTGCGATGGAAGGCCTTATCCCGAAGTTACGGCCGCTTTTTTGCCGAGTTCCTTAGCCAATAATCACCCGTTCGCCTTGGTGCACTTACACCAGTCTACCTGTGTCGGTTTTCGGTACGTACGCTTATATGCCAATCTTAGAGACTTTTCTTGGAGCCCTCTTCGATCGAATTCCCGGACGAATCCGGATTTCTTCAACCGTTGGATGTGCCTTGCGGCCCTGACCGGATTTTCCTGGTCAGCATCCTACAGGCCAAAAACGTCAAATCCATAATGCGCTCGATCTTGTTTTGCCCGTCATCCCTTCGAACATATAAGCGGGGCCGGAATATTAACCGGCTGTCCATCAGCATCCCGTGCCCAAAAGCACGGTTATCCTTAGGAACGCCTAACCCTCCGATGATTGCCATCGCGGAGGAAACCTCAGACTTACGGCGGTGACGGTTTTCACGTCACTTGCGGTTACTCATCCGAGCATTCTCCCTTCCCATCGCTCCAGCACGCTTCACAGTGTACCTTCACAGCAATGGGAATGCTCCCCTACCACTCACTCCGATAAATCGGAATGAATCCACGCTTTCGGTACTATGCTTAGCCCCGTTACATTTTCGGCGCATCTTGCCCCTTCGCCTTGCGGCGAATTCGAGTAGTGAGCTATTACGCACTCTTTAAAGGGTGGCTGCTTCTAAGCCAACCTCCTACCTGTCTGAGGCAAAATACTTCCTTTCACACTTAGCATAGATTTAGGGACCTTAAGCGGTGATCTGGGCTCTTTCCCTCGCGTACGTGAAGCTTTGCCCTCACGTACTCACTGGTATTAATTACACATGGGTATTCGGAGTTTATTTGGTAAACCTACCCAAAAGGGCACGGCAAACCAATCAGTGCTCTACCCCCCAAGCTACTTAATACCGCTGCGCCTAAACGCATTTCGGGGAGAACCAGCTATTACCAGGCTCGATAAGCTTTTCACTTCGAACCACAACTCATCCGGAGATATTGAGCAATCTATCGGTTCGGGCCTCCAGTTGTCTTTCGACAACTTTCACCCTGGTCATGGTTAGCTCGCTCTGGCTTCGGGTCTTATCCAAACTGCTTATAGAATTAGATACTCTTCGTCCTTTGTATAAACTCTGGACGAGAAGTATCTAGTTCTAAATCGCGCTTTTAACACTCGGTTTCCCTATCTATCCGTTCCATAAGAACTTATAGAGCAATTTAGATAAACTCGCTCGGTCATTCTTCAATAGGCACACAGTCACCCGGACGTCTTGCGACGGCCAGGCTCCTGCTCTTTGTAGGCATATGGTTTCAGTTACTATTTCACTCCCCTAACCGGGGTGCTTTTCACCTTTCCCTCACGGTACTTGTTCACTATCGATCACTAAAAGTATTTAGCCTTACCCAGTAGTATGGGCAAATTCACCCAGGACATCCTTATCCCGGGCTACTCAAGAAATAATACAGAAGTTCCAGAAGTTTTCGCTTACAGGACTATCACCTTCTATGGTCGGCCGTTCCAGGGCCGTTCTGCTAACTTTGGAATTTGTAACTTCTTTAAAAACTTGAATCTCGATCAATGGAGACCGAAATTCAAATTTTTGGTGTACTATCCTTATTACCCCCTTCGACTCGGTACTGCGTACCTCGCTCAGGGTAAACCTATTTTACAACAGGCTTGCTCTGAGTGAGACACGTAGTGTCGAATCGAAGAGTTTAGGCTTCCCCCTTTTCGCTCGCCGCTACTAAGGGGATCTGTTCGATTTCTTTTCCTCTGGGTACTGAAATGTTTTACTTCCCCAGGTTTGCTCCCGCTCAAATTTTTAGAGATATTGACAAATTTTATATTATTGGTATTCTTTATTGGTATCTGTTACAAAGGAGAGTAAAAATGGACGGCAAGCGAGATCTTCTGTTCTTTGCTGCTCTAATAACCTTTATCATTATTTTGTGCTTGGTTCCTTTTTTCTCCGGAGAAAGAATCATATCGCTAATCATTCTTTTTGTACCCTTAACGACAGTTTATATCGAGTTCTTGTGTTTACATGATCATTGGAAAGAATGTGAATGTCCCGGATATAAAAAGTTTTCGTCTTTTCTTGCGTTCCTTGTAAATGATCCTCACTACTATTTAGACTGATTTATTTAGCCGCCTTAAGGCGGTTTTTATCTCCAAAAATTTGAGCGGGTCATTGTGGTTCACACAATGGGGTTGCCCCATTCGGTCATCGCCGGATCGCAGGCTGCTAGCCGCCTCCCCGACGCTTATCGCAGGCACGCCACGACCTTCATCGCCTTTTAGTGTCAAGGCATCCTCCATACGCCCTTCTTATATATGAGTAACCTTTATTCAATATCCATGACTTGCGTCATGGACGGGTTTGAATATAAAGTTAAATTTCTAATTACTAACTTTTCCCGCTAACTTGAATTATTAAGTTGCTATCCATTAACTACCAGTGACTAACTCTATTAGATCAGTCATCGATAGTCAATACTCGCTATATTGCAACCCTACATTGCAGCTCCTCGGGGTCATTTTAAGCTTGCTTAAAATGAAAAACCGCTTACTAGCGGCTCTGGAATTAACACCAAAAAATGACGTGTTATCAGCCGCTTGTAATGTGATTTTTAGTAAGGGTATTCATCTAATATTGTAGTTTCATTATAGCAAAAAGCTTATATTGTTGTCAAATACTGTGTTTATATGCTGTGGATACTTAAATAACAGCCTTTTTCCTAGTTTTGTGAGACTGCCGGAGACCCGCTTAAGAAATGGAACGAACCTATCATTTTATAGAAAGTATCAAGGTAATCCTTATTCTTGAGATTAAAGTGCATTAAAAGGTAGATCTTATTATCATGGGTCAGCAGAATATTGGTTTCTTTTATTCCCTTAGGCAAGCCGGGGCCATCGGTTCCGGGAGTTTCACCTGTTATCTTGACTGCATTTTGCCCGGCGACCAAGACGTCTTCTCTCTTTGTATTCTTAAGGCCTTCCATAAGATTCTTAACCAGGCTATCAAAATCACTTGCCAGCCCGACCACGGCAACGTTCACATAGGAAAGAGGCGGGGCATCCGAGTTGCATATTAAAAGCTTTTCGTCGCTCTGGCCAAAACCCACTATGCCAAATCCACCGGTAAGACAGTCCTCATATCTCCACTCCTTTGGATACTCGATCTGGAAACCCATCTCCTGGCTTGTATAAGTGCCCCAGTTCGCCGTATTATTATCCGGCTTGTTTCCGCCTTTCACCCAAACAAAAACAAAGTATGCGGCAATTACTGCCACTAAGACAAAAATTACCAGAATGATTTTTCTCATTAGATTATTCTTATAGAACTCAGGTGTGAATTTAATTAACCTATTTTCTGGAATAATTCGGCACCAGATTCAGGCTGTTGTAAGCACTCCCCTTAGAATACCAGTTGAATTCATTATTATTGATGCAGAAAACTTTTTTGAAAAAATCTGGATCTTCGGAAACAGCTTCCGCCCCGGATATATTTAAATGGTGCAGAGTGCCGATATCTTCTCCGGTAACCTCCACGGCGTAAACCTTTGGGTCATTGACCTCGCAGTTCCTGAAAAGACCCGAGGTCGGAAAAACATCTCTGGAACTTTGATTGATCAGTTTTATTTTCTGAAAGCCTCCCAGGTGACCGTAGAATTTGAATATTATCGGATTCAGGAACAATCTTTTAAATCCATACTCATTAAGTATATAGACGTCGGGATCGTCTGAACCGGCGCTGATGACATCCCCTTCCCGGAGATTATAATCGGCTGGCTTGGGCGGAAGGATAATAATAGGAGAAGGCGTAGGAACAGAAAATGGTTGAACGGAAACGACCGGAGCCGGCGAAGGAGTCGTTATCGATATCGGAGAAGGATTATTCACAGTCGGAACGGTATACCCTACATACTGAGGCTCTGAATACTCTCCAAACTCATCGTAAGCGAATAAGGTATAATAATATGTCGTACCCGTGACAACATCAGTATCACTCCAGCTATTAGCCAATGCACTGTCAGTCCTGTGAACTTCAGCTGACGCCTGATAGCTGTTTATAAAACCGGAGGTACTCTTAAGGATGGCTGCGCCCTTGAAGAAAGGATCATCCACCGGATTTGACCAACTCAGTCTTACCGAACCTGAACTTGCTGAAACATTCTTTAAGCTTGAAGGAGAGCCGTGCGGAGTTTGGAAAGATTGGATCGCCGATCTTATTTGGCTGCCATTAATGTCTGCGGCAACTATCTGGTAAAAATAGGAGGTCTTTCTTCTTAGACCGGTTAGACCTAAGCCATGGGCAGTTATAAATTCCGGTGCTGATACTGATATGCCCAAAGATGCTGTCTTTCCGTAATCTATTCTGGAAATTGATGGTCTATCTGTGGACCATCTGACAATAGCGGAAGTTGGGGAGATATCAGAAACTTGGGTATTTGAGATTGAGATCGGGCCTAGGGTGGGTATCGGGGTCGGGGTCGCAGAAATCGGAGTGGGAGTTGGTGCAGTAACCGATACTGCCGTTACTTTTATGCGAAATGGCTCATATCCCCTATTGCCTGAATTATCTATCGCTTGTATTCCGAAAACGTATATTCCGGGCTGAGGCTGGTAAGCCATAGAAGAAATCCATGAGATCGAACCGGAGGGAGCATTCACGGTTTTGGGGGTTAACCATGAACAGCCAGTCCTTACTGTTTCGGTACAATTAACAGAATTATATACTGCTGTTTTCAGCTCAATCCTATTTATATAAGATCCTCCAGCGTCAGTTGCGCTGAAAGAAACTGTGACGCTTCCGGTTGTACTTCTTGGCTGGACATCAAATGAAGCAATAACTGGCGGAGTGGCATCAATGGCCACAGAAGGCTGGGTTACAAAGGTCTGATTACCGGAAACAGACAGATTGCCCGCCGCATCTTTTGATTTGACTCTGTAGGTATATGCGGTACCCGGAGTAAGACCGGAAATATTTATAGAATGGTAGGTTCTGATCGGGGTAACTACGGGGGTAAGGCAATTGACTGTTCCCGGACAGGGGCCTGCAAGGAATTCAACCTGAGAATCCGCTTCTTCGTTGGTGACCCACTCTATGGTAGCCGAGAACTGTCCTAAATTAATTACATTGATGCCTGAGATTATCGGGGGTGTTTTATCCGTTGATCCCGGCACAGGCGTGGGCGTGGGCGCGAATATGGGAGTGGGAGTCGGAGTAAGAGTGGGAATCGGGGTAGTTCCGTATGCTCCCGAGACAACATTGACTACTGCCAGATTAATAGCATCCACATTGGCTCCGATATCTTTTCCGCTGGCAATGCCTCGATAAGGGCCGCTGGTCAATTTAAATTTCTTTGCGGCAATATTCTCGAATCCTACCTGGTCAGCTGAAGTTGGGAAATAATTAGTAGAAGCATACTTACCGCTATCCAGGTTATTAGTAGTTCCGACAATAACAACATTCCCGGAAAACTGGCCGTCGGGATAGTAAGTATCCAAAGCCGTCGCCCCATAAGCCACTCCTACACCATAAACACCCCGCGCACCATGAAGAACAATATTATTTTTAAAAGCAAACCGGGGATGGTATCCGGCAACTTCAAGAAATTCTCGCGGAGCTTGCGTATGGAAAGAGGTATTATGGGTAAATTCTATATCTTCTGAACCATCTTCATGCCCTCCCGCAGAGTTATCCAAAAGCTGGGACTTGCCATACGCATTAAGCCTGAGATCTTTCCATTTTTCACTGTCTAGGTCATAAAAAAGGTTATTATAGATCCTAATCCGCTTAGTTTTGCCTATGGAGGCCGGGTAATTCCAATCATTGCCTTGAGTCTGAATGCCTCCGCTTGAATTCCTTAAAATATTGTTAGTAAAAGTCACATCCATTACGGCACACCAGGAACACCGGCCTGACTGGTTTGTAGTGTTGAACAATATTGCCATGCCGTCCTGGGCCTCCTTCCAGTTATTCTCAAATATATTGCCGTCGATAAGAACCCTTTTGGCATTTTTCAATTCAAAGAGATTTTTAACTTGCCACCTTCTTCCGTTAAAATTCAAATCTCCATACCTCCAGGATAACGGCTTATAAAAGTAGTTTCCCCTTACCTCGATGTCTGAAGGGGAAAGATTAATCACCCTTGGATCATCTCCGCCGAATATAATGTTCTCCGCGGCACCGGCCAGATAATTATTGACGATCTTATAAGGGCCGGGTCCATTAAAACCGGCTATAGCCTGAGAGTCCTGGCCTACAACGTGGATCTCATCAATATAGGAATCGATAACAGCTGAGGATTTGCTGTCCAGGGCTATCCCCCGCTTAGTATTGAATCCGGACGAACCATGGACATAAACACGATCCAAAATAATATCGTGGGCAAAGGTTGAAAGAACTGATTCATCGCACACTTTATATGGCTCGGTTGAAGTGGCGCATTGGCTATCCGTATTCCCAATTTGGACCAGAACATTAGAGTCGTCGCCGGGATTTTTTTCCTGGAACTCAATACCCACAATGCGGTAATGGTGCGCATTATTTTCAGTCCTCAAAGCGTTATAATTATTGACTCCGGGAGATTCTATTTTCGGCATTGCAGAAGAATGCATGGGCTTGACCCTATTCCCGGCTGCGGGGATTCCCGCCATATTTGAAGTCCTTATGATTATCCAGCCGGAGCCTGATGTTTTGTTTCTTAATATTATCGGACCGGTTATCTCCATGCCCGCCCTGACAACAATCTCATCTCCTAAATTCGCCTGATCAATCGCAGTCTGAAGGCTTGTGTAGCAATTTCCAGCCGAGGAAGCGCAAGACAGTTCGACAGATCTGATAGTACGAGTCGAGGATAAACTCGGATAAGCGGTATTTAAATATACTCTGGGAAGCTCAGGTGATGTAGCCACGCTCCCGGAGAGAGGGACCGGGGCAGGCGTAGGCGCTCCTATCGGGGTAGGCGTTGGGGTGGGAGTAGAGATAGGTGTCGGCGTAGCTGAACTGCTCTTAGGAATAATGGTTGTATCATTCTTGGTTAGGCCGGGACTTACTGAGAGAAAGGCAGACGGGCTTATTACGATCTGATCTATGGAAACTCCGTCTTCTCTCTGCTGAATCCTGAT